>PVMK01131490.1_pt1 | contig 44607 bp, 42 predicted proteins | sample 1853481 | NCBI WGS metagenome assembly PVMK01 (sample SAMN08533507, study PRJNA380276) | Marine sediment metagenome, whole genome shotgun sequencing project.
AAGCTTACATGGCAGTGGATACATCGCGGCATTCACCGGCGGGCTGCTCTTCGGTTTCAAGGCCAAGGAGGCCACTCACAGGCTGGTGTTAGCGGCTGAGGGTACCGGGGAGACACTGGCCATGCTGACATGGTTTGTCTTTGGGGCCACCGTCATTGGTCAATCGATGGAGTACTTTACCTGGGAAATGCTGGTGTATGCTTTTCTGAGCCTTACGGTAATTCGTATCCTCCCGGTTTACCTGTCGCTGTCAGGTACTGGCGAGAGTTCACCGTCAAAATTATTTCTGGGCTGGTTCGGTCCCCGAGGGCTAGCAAGCATTGTCTTTGCAATTATTGTCATCAACAAGGGTGTACCCGAGGGGAACTTCATTGCAATGGTTGTAGTATTGACGGTGTTTTTCAGTCTGGTCGCCCACGGTGTTACTGCCAACCCACTTGCCAAAATATTGGGACAAAAAGAGGGTAAGAAAGTAGATTTGGCCTGACTCTGTCGATGTGCACGCGCAAATGACCCAAATCTGGCGTATATTTGCATCTTGATCTGAGCCTTCTCAGGAGTAAGTATTTTGTTATCAACCAATTACTTGACGTAGATTTGAAGGTGCATTTTTCGGTCCAATTGTGGGTCAGTTTTTAACGCAAAACGACACGCAGCACACCACCGTTAGTCAGGCAGTGGCCTACACCTTGACTGATGCGCTGAACCAGGCCTTCCACTCGTCTTTACAAAACCTGCCTCTCTAGTGCAAGCTGGAGGCCGTTGAGTATGAGGTGCACCCGATGCTTTTTATCCAGCTGGGAATACTGCTGCTGTGTATCGTCATCGGCGCTCGCCTGGGTGGCATCGCCCTGGGCACCGTTTCAGGCATTGGCCTGGCTGTCTTTATGCTGGTGTTTGGCATGCCCCCGGGCAGCCCCCCCGCGGTTGTGCTGGGGATGATACTGGCGGTTATTACCGCGCTGTCCATGATGGAAGCCGCCGGTGGCATGGATTACCTGGTGGAGACGGCGGAAAAGATTTTGCACAAAAACCCCAGGCGCATTACCTATATGGCGCCCTTCATTACCTACCTGCTGATCTTCGCCGCGGGCACCCAGCACGTTATTTACTCCCTGTTGCCGGTCATCGCCGAGGTGTCGCGCAAGGCGGGCATACGTCCTGAGCGGCCCATGTCCATGAGCGTGATAGCCGCCCAGCACGGGCTTATTGCTTCTCCGGTATCCGCCGTCAGTGTGGCTTTACTGGCCTCGCTGACCTCACTGGATGTGGGGCTGGTGCAGATTATGATGGTGACGATTCCCGCCACCTTGTTCGGCGTCACCATGGGCATTTTGTCCGTGGCCTGGAAGGGGCCTGCCCTGAATGATGACCCTGAATACCAGCGTCGCCTGGCCGAGGGTATAGTGGCGCCCCCCAGCCGACAGAAGCCGCTGGAAGGACTGGCCCGCACCCGGGCCGTGGGCGCTTGTGCCACGTTCCTCGGCGCTGTGGCCGTGGTGGTGTTGCTGGGCCTGTTCCCCAACCTGCGACCGTCGTATGAGGTAATGGTGGACGGGGCCCTGGTGTCCGCCCAGGTCGATATGGGCAGAGCGATTATGATTGTGATGCTGGCCGCGGCGGGCCTGATTACCTTGTTGTTCAAGGCCGACCCCGCCACAGCGGTGAAGGGTAATCTGATGCGCGGCGGCCTGGTGGCGATTATTTCCATACTGGGGGTGTCCTGGCTGGGCTCATCCTTTTTTACCGCCAATGAGACAACCATAGTGGGTACCATCTCGTCCTTTGTGGGCACTTATCCCTGGGTGTTTGCGCTGGGCTTGTTCGTGCTTTGTATCCTGCTGTTCAGCCAGGCCGCGACCATTGTTATTCTGGCGCCCGTGGGCGTGGCATTGGGCATGCCGGCGCACTTGCTGATCGGTGTCTACCCGGCGGTGAATGGTAATTTTTTCCTGCCCACCTATGGTACAGTGCTGGCGGCTGTTTCTTTTGACCAGACCGGTACCACCCGAATTGGCAAGTATTTGCTGAATCACAGCTTTATGATTCCCGGACTGGTGACCACTATCAGTGCGACCCTGGCGGGATTGTTGCTGAGTTCTGTTTTACTTTAGGAAAAGCTTTACTTCAGGAAATGTTTTACGTTAGTAAAACCGTCATCATCAATGTAATAAGGAGATTACTATGAGCATCAACAGGTTATTTGGAGCGTCTTCGGTGCTGGTGCTGGCGCTGGCCGGCAGCTCGGTGCTGGCCGATGTCAGCGGCGGTGGGGCCATGCGCATGGAGCATGACTTACTGGGTGAGAAAGCGGTTCCCGCGTCCGCCTATTATGGGATACAGACCGCCCGTGCGATGGATAACTTCCAGATATCGGGCAGGACTCTCAGCGACTACCCCGAATTCATTATCGGTTATGCCCAGGTTAAGATGGCGGCGGCGATGGCCAACACCGACGTGGGCAAGATGGATAAGAGCGTGCGCGACGCCATCCTCAAGGCGGGCGATGCGATAATCGCGGGCAAGTATCACGATCAGTTCCCGGTGGACCCTTACCAGGGCGGGGCGGGCACCTCGACCAATATGAATACCAACGAGGTGATGGCCAATGTGGCCCTGGTGCTGACCGGCCATAAACTGGGTGATTACGACGTGATCGAGCCCCACGCTCACCTCAATATGTCACAGTCCACCAACGATTCCTATCCCACGGCCCTGAAGGCAGCGATCTTCGCCAACAATGACAGGCTGGTGGCTGAGGCTGAACTGTTAGTCACCGCCCTGCGCGCCAAGGGTAATGAGTACATCGACATACTCAAAATGGGCCGCACCGAAATGCAGGATGCCGTACCGATGACACTCGGTCAGGAATTCCATGCTTTCGCCGCAGGACTGGAAACCGAGATCGACTTTCTGCGCATGGCGGAGCAATCATTGTTCAGCATCAACATGGGTGCTACGGCCATCGGCTCCGGCTTGAATGCGCCGAAGGGCTATGCTCAGAAAACCGCTAAGCACCTGGCTAAAATCACTGATAAACCCATCGTGATGGCCGATGATATGTTCGCGGCGACCTGGGACCAGCACGCCTTTGTGGTTGAGTCCGGCGCGCTGCGCAGTATGGCGATCAAGTTGTCAAAGATCGCCAGCGACCTGATTCTGCTGTCTTCCGGGCCGCGGGCCGGGCTGGGGGAAATTAACCTGCCCGCCATGCAACCGGGATCCTCGATCATGCCCGGCAAGGTCAACCCGGTTATTGCCGAGTTGATGAACCTGGTGTCCTACCGGGTGATTGGCAACGATCTCTCCGTGACTCTGGCGGCGCGCAATGGCCAGTTACAGCTCAACGCCTACGAACCGCTGGAGGCCATCGCCATACTGGATTCACAGCGCCTGATGACCAATGCCATGCGCACATTGCGCCTCAAGTGTGTTGACGGCATCACCGTGAATGAGGATACGCTGGCGCAGTATATCCAGCGCACGGTCGGCATTGTTACCGCCCTGGTCCCGATGATCGGTCACGAGCGCTCCGACGAGCTGGCGGCTGAAGCCTACCGCACCAACAAGGGTATTCTGGAAATTATTCGCGAGCAGAAAATACTCAGTGAGAAGCAGATCGACGAGATGTTGAATCCCAAGGCACTGACCGGCCTGGATAAAAAACAGTACAAGTAGCAGTATTTAGTAAGCGAAACTTAACGCATAGCGACAGGAGAGCACTATGAAGCCGAGCACAATTCTACGACGGTTTATTATTCCGATTATATTTGTGGCGGGCGCGGCAACGGCCGCCGCCAAGCCCGATATTGTTATTCTCGCCACCGGAGGCACCATCGCCGGCTCCGCGGAATCCCAGACCCAGGCGGGTTATACCTCGGGACAGGTGGGAGTGGATATTCTCATTAACGCCGTGCCCCAGATCAAGGAAATCGCCAATATCAGCGGCGAGCAAATCGCCAATGTGGGCAGCCAGGACATGTCTGACGCGATCTGGCTGCAACTGGCCAAGCGTATTAATGCCCTGCTGGGGCAGTCCAAAGTCGATGGCATCGTCATTACCCATGGCACCGACACCATCGAAGAGACCGGCTACTTCCTCAACCTGGTGGTGCACAGCGGCAAAGCCGGTGGTGCTGACGGCGGCGATGCGGCCCTCCACCGCGCTGTCTGCCGATGGCCCGCTGAATATCTACAATGCGGTAGCAGTCGCTGCCGACAAAAACGCCGCCAATCGTGGTGTGCTGGTAGTGGCTAACGACGATATTCACGGCGCACGCTCTATCGTCAAGACCAACACCACCGATGTACAGACTTTCAAATCCCCGGAGTACGGTTTGATGGGTGTCACGCTCTACGGCCAGCATCGCTGGTTCCGTACACCCTTTCGCCTGAACACCAAAGACAGCGCATTCTCTGTCAAGGGCGTGGATAAACTGCCCCGGGTGGATGTGCTGTATGTGACCGCGGATATGTCCACCGACCTGATTGACGCGGCGGTCGCCAATGGCGCCAAGGGGATTGTCACCGCCGGTGTCGGCAACGGCAATATGACCGGCGCGGCACTCAAAGCCGTCGCGGCGGCTGTCAAGAAAGGTGTTGTGGTGGTGCGGGCGACCCGCGTGCCCGGTGGCAGTGTGGGCCGCAATGTCGAGGTCAACGACGATGAAATTGGCACGGTGGTGGCGGGGGAGTTGAGCCCGGCCAAGGCCAGGGTGCTGCTTAAACTGGCTCTACTGAAAACTTCGGACGCGGAGAAAATCCAGCAGCTGTTTTATACTTATTGATAGCTATTCAACGGACCAGCCGCCACCCAGCGCCCCGTAGAGCCGCACGATGGCATTGTAGTAAAGTTGCAGGGTTTCCGACTGCGCCAATTCGGCGCTGAACAGGGTGCGCTCGGTATCCAGTACTTCAAGATAGTCGACCACGCCGCCATCGTAACGCGCCCGGGATAACCTGGCCGCGTTGCGGGCGGCCACTGCACGTCGGGTCTGTGCCTCGTTTTCTGAGTGGTAGGTGCGCACCGCCACTAGTGCGTCCTCAACCTCGCGGAAGGATTGCTGCAGGGTGCGCTCGTAGGACAGCAGGGACTGTTTCGCGCGTTCGCGGGCCGCATCAGCCTGCGCCTTGAGCTGTCCCGAGTTGAACAGCGGTGCGAATATGTTGGCGCCGATGTTCCAGGTTTCCGCATCGCTGGAATTGAGATCAGACAGGTCGGTACTCTCCGCGCCAAACCGGCCGGTCAGGGAAATTGACGGATAGCGCAGAGCCTCTGCAACCCCCACCGTGGCGGTAGCGGCCATCAGCTCAGCTTCCGCCTGCACCACATCGGGCCGGCGCTGCAAAAGTTCCGAAGGCAGGCCGGTCGGTACCGAGGGTGGGAATATTTGACTCTCCAGTGAGTTCCCTCGAGTCACCGGCCCCGGGTTGCGTCCCAACAGGATGCGCAGGGCGTTCTCGGTCTGGATGATCTGCCGTTGAAACGATGCGATGGCGGTTTCCGCGACCGCTACTTCGACCTGCGCCTGGTAAACGTCGAGCTCAGGCACCGTGCCCTTGTCAAACCGGGCCTGAATAATCACCAGACTGTCGAGCCGGGTTTTAAGGGTTTGTTCCGACACGTCCAGGCGCTGGTCCAGGTCACGCAGCAGCAGGTAAGTGCCGGCCACCTCGCTCACCAGGCTAATCGTCACGTTGCGATACGCCGACTCTGTGGCGAGCAGGCGGGCACGGGCCGCCTCGGTAGCCCGGCTGAATTCGCTCCACAGATCGACCTGGTAGGTCAGGTCTCCAGTCACCCGGAAGCGGTCATCGGCATCGGCGCCGGGGAAGATTTCACGGCTTTGTTTTTCACGCCCGAACAAGCCGGACGCGCTGAGAAACGGGAATTGATTGGCCCGCACCGCAGTCACCGTCAGCCGGGCTTCCTCGATCCTGGACAGGGCAATGCCAAGATCTTTGTTCTGCTCCAACGCCGTGCGTATCAATAACTGCAGTTGCTGGTCCTGGAACAGTTGCCACCAGTCCAGGTTGGCAACAGATTCTCCGCTGGGCGCAGGCGTAACATACTGCTCGGGTATATCCAGTTCCGGGCGTTCATAATCCGGCGTCAGGGCGCAGGAAACAACCAGTGGCAGGAGCAAGGCAAGTCGCAGGCAACGCGGCACGTCAGCCATCCTCCGCCGACCGGGAAGCTTTCTGCTCGGGCGCGTCTTGCGCCGGATTGCGTCGGGCGATGTAGCGCTCGACGAGGACGTACAGAGCCGGCACCACCAAAACGCCGATCACCGTTGCCACCAGCATACCGCTGAACACGGTCATCCCCATCACTTTGCGAGCCTCCGCCCCGGCGCCGCTGGCAACCAGTAGCGGCAGCACGCCGAGGATAAAGGAAAAGGCGGTCATCAGAATCGGGCGAAAGCGCAGCCGCGCCGCTTCCATGGCTGCCTCCACCGGGTCCTTGCCTTTTTCTGATTCCACCTTGGCGAACTCAACGATCAGAATCGCATTCTTGGCCGCGAGTCCGATCAGCATCACCAGGCCGATCTGGGCGAATACATTGTTGACATAGCTTTCGCTGAACAAGCGGGCTATCCAGAGACCGGCAACGGCGCCAAATACAGCGATGGGCGTACCGGCCAGTACCGAAAGCGGCAGGGACCAGCTCTCATACTGCGCCGCCAGGATGAGGAAGACGAACACCAGTGCCATCAGGAACACCACGGCGCCACTACCCGCCGCTTCCTTCTCCTGGTAAGACATGTCGGCCCAGCCAACACTCATATCACCGGGTAGAATTTCGGCCGCCACCTCTTCCAGTGCAGTGATTGCCTGGGCCGAACTGTAGCCAGGCGCCGGTTGGCCGGTAATTTTGGCCGACCGGTACAGGTTGAAACGATTGGTGAATTCCGGTCCGGCGCTGCGCGAGGTCACCACCATCGTCGACAAGGGTACCGGGTCGCCCCGGTTATTGCGCACATAGAACATATTGATGCCGTCTACCGTGGCCCGGTACTCGGGCTCGGCCTGCACATAGACCTTGTAGAGGCGGCCAAAGCGGTTGAAGTCGTTGACGTAGGCGCCACCGAGAAACGCTCCCACCGACGTATTCACATCCGCCAGTGGCACACCGAGCTTCAGCGCCTTGCCATCATCGATATCGAGGAATATTTGCGGGGAATTAGGCCGGAACAGGGTCATTGCACTACCGATCTCCGGGCGCTTTTTGGCCGCCTCGATGAAACGCGTGGCCTGCTCGAAGAGATAGCCGGGTGAGTTGCCACCCCGATCCTGCAGCATCATGGTAAAGCCTGACCCCGTGCCCAGACCGGGAATCGCCGGTGGGCCAAAGGCAAAGGCGACGCCTTCCTTGATATTGGTGGCGAAGTCGGCGTTCAGCCGCCGCACCACCGACGCGGCATGATCCGCCTTATCGGAGCGTTCATCCCAGTCTTTCAGCTGAATGAACGCCATGCCCGCATTGGGCTGCAAGGTGCCGGACAGAATACTGTAACCGGCGATCACGGTGGCGTTTTGTATGGCGTCGTACTCGGAGAGAATGCCCTCTACCTTTTTCATCACGGCATCGGTGCGCTGCAGTGAAGCGCCATCGGGCATAATAACGCCCGCCATGATGTAGGCCTGGTCTTCCTCCGGCACGAAGCCCGCTGGCAGGATGCGAAACAGCAACACGATGCCGGCGATCAGTACGACCAGCAGTATTGCTGCTCGACCGATGTTGTGGGTGAAGTACCCGGTCAGCAGCATAAACTTGTCGGTGGCGACCTCAAACCAGCGATTAAACCATCTGAAGAACTTGTCGAAGATACTCTTGTCCTCGCCGGGTGGTTTCAACAAGGTGGCGGCCAGCGCCGGACTAAGGGTCAGGGCAACGATGGAGGAGATGGCCACCGAGATAGCAATAGTGATGGCGAACTGCTGATACAGTGCGCCCGTGATGCCGCCCATCGCCGCCACTGGCACGAACACCGCGATCAGGGCCAGTGAGGTCGCCACGATGGGGCCGGATACTTCATGCATGGCCTCAATAGTGGCCTCGCGCGAGTCCATGCCTTTTTCCATTTTCGACGCCACCGCTTCGACCACCACGATGGCGTCATCGACCACAATACCGATGGCCAATACCAGGCCCAGCAAAGACAAGGTGTTGATGGTGAAACCCAACAGGGGAAACACGGCGAAGGCGCCGATCAGGGATACCGGTACCGCCAGGGTCGGAATCAGGGTGGCGCGGGCATTCTGCAGGAAGATGTAGACTACCAGGATCACCAGGAATACCGCCTGGAACAGGGTGATAACAATCTCGCGTATACCGGCGGTGATGGGCTTGGTGGTGTCCAAAGATACGATGTATTCAATGTCGTCGGGAAAGCGCTCTGCAATGCCTTCCAGGGCGGCAAATACCTGATCCGCCACATCCAGGCCGTTGGCATCGGGCAGCTGGTAGATCTGTATCAATGAGGAGGGCTGCCCGTCCAGGCGCACCTTGTACAGGTAGCTCTGGCTGCCCAGTTCGATTCTGGCGATATCGCGTAACAGTACCTGGGAGCCATCCGGGTCGGCGCGCACCACAACATTGCCGAACTCTTCCGATGTCTCGAATCGTCCGCCGGTATCCACCGTATAGGTGAACTCTGTGCCAGGCGGCGCTGGTTCTCCGCCAATCTGCCCTGCGGGCACCAGCACGTTTTGCTGCTGGATTGCCTGGATGATATCCGACACAGTCAGGTTGAGCTTGGCCAACTGGTCGGGGCGGATCCAGATACGCATGGCATAGTCTGACACGCTGCCACCGAGCACTTCCGCCAGGCCGACTCCGCGAATACGCGCCAGTTCATCAATAACATTGATGGCCGCATAGTTGGCCAGGAAATTTTCGTCGTAGGTGCCATTGGGCGATACCAGGGATACCAGCAGTAGTGGAAAGGACAGCTTTTTCTTGACAGTAACGCCCATTCGCTTCACTTCTTCCGGCAGGGACGCCTGCGCTTCCGATACCCTGTTCTGGGTCAGCACGTTGGCCATATCCAGATCGGTACCGACCTCGAACGAGACATCCAGCCCCATACGACCATCGCTGGAGTTGGTTGAGGTCATGTAAATCATGCCCTCGACGCCGTTGACCTTCTGCTCGATGGGGGTGGCCACCGATTGCTCCACGTTAATCGCATTGGCGCCGGTGTAAGTACCGGAGACCTGTACCATGGGCGGTGTGATTTCCGGGTACTGGGCGATCGGCAGTCCGGACAGGGCCACCAGACCGAGGATCATGATAATGATCGCGAGGACCATGGCGACAATCGGGCGTCGGACGAAAAACTCTGCCACGGGTTAGTCCTCAGTGCCGCTGTTTGCAGCAGTCTTTTCGTCGAAATCGACCAGCTTAGGCTTTATCGTTGCGCCCTCTTTCAGGCTGAGCAAACCTTCGATTGCAACCAGTTCGCCGGCTTCAAGACCGGACCTCACCAACATCATGCGGCCGACCTGAGGGCCGAGCTCCACCGCCCGTATCTTCACGGTCCCGTCATCGGCGACCACGAATACCCGGAAGTTCCCCTGTAATTCCGAGATGGCTCGTTGTGGTACCAACAACGCGTCGGGGAGGTTAGCGATGGCCATCCGGACGCGGGCAAACTGTCCCGCGATCACGATGGCATCCGGATTTGCAAAATCCGCCTCAAGCGTGAAGGTGCCAGTTTCAGGGTTGATAGCGGCGTCTGATGCCACCACTTTGCCAAGGTGGTCGTGAATGGAGCCATCTGCAAGGATAAGCTGCACTTTGTTGATTGAAGTCTGGTCGTCAGGCCGATCATCGCCTGCTCGACGGCGCTTGGCCAGGGCGCGGCTGAGGCGCAAATAATCGCGCTCATTAATGGAAAAACGAACCCGGATCGGATCAGTGAGAGAGACGTAGTTCAGCACCACTGGATTGGGCGGTGCACCAACAAACTCTCCCACCTCGGCCATTGAAATACCAATGAAACCATTGATCGGTGAGTGTATTTCGGTGTAACCCAACTCGATGTTCGCCAGTTCCAACTGCGCTTCAAAAGCCTGCACTGAACCCAGGGCGGCATCGCGCTCGGCGATCGAGGCGTCCAGGTCCTGCTGGCTGACCGCCTTCATTTCTGCCAACGGCCTGATGCGCGACAGGTCAGCCCTGGACTTGGCCAGCATGGTGCGCGACTGGGCCAGCATACCCTCTGCCGCAACCACCTTGGTGCGAAGCGGACGCGGATCAATGGTGTAAAGCAACTGGCCTTCCTCAACAGACCTGCCCTCTCTGAAATTACGACTTTCGAGGAAGCCCTCGACCCGGGCACGAATCGGGATGTCGGTGGAGCCCCGAGTCTGGCCGACAAAATCCTGCATGATTTTGGTGTCGCGCTGGGCCACCTGCACCACGCCGATCTCGGGCGGCGGCGCCGGGGTTGGTGCATCTGCTGTGCAAGCTACAACAGAAAGTGCCGTAGCTACGAGCACCCATAATTTATGCCACGCACCGGTGCTTGGATGTCCATGGGACATAGTGTCAGTTCCTTTGATTCGTGTTCCCGGAATTCAGTTGATGCACACCCCGTAGGAAACCGCTGCTTCACGAGTCCGTATTGCAAACGACATTAACCCACCATAAAGAGTGGCGGCTACCACGTCTGCGAATGACAGTAGCACAGGTGATTAACCACCACTAGCGGTACCTTTGCCCCGGTTTTAACGCAGGTAGTAAATCAGTGCGTTGGGACTGAACTCCCGCGGATCAGCCCCCGAAAGAAAACGGTAGGGTCTGTGCCGGTTGTCCAGCCCGTTCACCAGCACGCGACCGGCCAGTAGATCATGGTACACCTCCAGTGTGGACCACAACACGGGGACCGTATAGTAATTGATGGCGTGGGCTTCGTTGGTGCGCCACAGTTTGCCGTCGGTGTTGTAACTATCCGCAACGGCTATCTGCCAGCTGTCTTCATCCACGTAGAACACCCGCCGGCCATAGATGTGGCGAGCCCCTTCTTTCAAGCGCCCCTCTACCACCCACACCCGGTGCAGTTCGTAGCGCGCGTGATCGGGGTTGATATGACCCGCGCGCACAATGTCCGCGTGACCCACTTGCGGGCCGTGCAAGCGGTACGCGTTGTACGGTATGTACAGTTCCTGCTTGCCAATCAGGGTCCACTCGTATCGATCTGGCGGGCCGTTGTACCAGCCAAAATCATCCACTGTCCGCAGTGCATCCGTGTTGGTGGCAGGGAGCTGATAACCGAAGAGCGGCAAGCGAATTATGCGGCGCAATGCACGGGGATAGGTCCACGACTTGCGTGGATCGTCCGTCTGGTTGATCGTCTCGAACACCAGCGTCCCGTCACCGGATAGCAGGGATGGCTCGATCACCACCCCCTTTACCGCCAGCAGCACATTGGGGTAGCGTTGTGTGAAAGGCGTTGATTGGGGAACGGCATACGCGAAGCCCCAGTCCTGTCGCGCCAGCACCACCGTGTACCGCCCGTTGCGGGTTACCGCAGCTGTGCCTTCCAGTCTGTCCACGCGAATGCCGCGAAAGCGCAGATTGTGATTCCACACGACCTCCACGCCCGTTGTTGGCCTCGGAAACGGCGAGCTCACCCGGGTTCCCTCAACTCCACCGCTCCCCTCCATCACTACGCGCGCCGATTTTGAGTTACCGGCGATCGCATCATAGACGAAGTCCGGGAACGATGCGCTGCGCCGGCTCTGGTACACGTTCATGTGCCAGGTGTCGGGGTACCTGGCCAGCAGCGCCAGCTGACCGGGACTGAGGTGTTGGGCATACTGTTCCGCGTTGGAGGCGTTGATCTGGAACAAGAGCTTATCATCCGGGAACGGGTCGGTTTCGTGGAAGCCTTCGCGAAAACTTTTCGGGGGCTCTGTCAGGCCGCCCATCCAGGGTGGGATCGTGCCGGCGGTATTGCCGGCCCGTTCGGCGCCAATGGGTGTCAGGCCATTCTCAAGAGACAGTTCCGGGGGCAGTTCAGTCGCCGGGCATAACAGGCTTACAAGCAGCATCATGAGGCTGGCGAGAACTCTGTTCACAGGTAATAACTCACCTGGAACCGGAGATAGTCGCGATCCCGCAGCAGGTTCGCACGTCCGCCACCAAAAAAGCTGGTGTAATTCAGGCTGGTGGTGATGCGGTTGATATACGATGCGCGCAGGCCGATACTCAGGGATTTTCGATCTTCGACAAATGTGCTGACAGGCGCTGGCGTGGTGCCATCGAAATCATGCTTGAATGAGATAAACGGTGAAATATTGACGCCGCCGAACAGGCCCGAATAGCGTGCGGAAGCCTGCAGCCGATAACCCCAGGAGTCCTCGTCGCCCGATGTCAGGGGCGGCTTGTCGCCACCGGGAATACCATCCACATGCGCCAGGCTCAGGTCCGCACTCACCAGCACCAGGTCCGCCCACAGGCGTCCCCGGAAAATTTGCGCCGCCTCCAGCGTTGCCGAGGTGCGATCGAGTTTTTTGAAACCGCCAATCACCTCGCTGGGGCCAAAGTCTCCCAGCGGTGTATTGCCCACGTCGGGGTCAAACAGGACCGGTGAAAATACTGTCTGTAACAGCGGGCCGAAGGCAATTTGAAAGGGAAAATCCTTGTGATGGGTGACTTCACCGGCAAGCAGTGTGCCGGTGCGTGTGGTCGATGTGCTGAAACTGAACCCGAACAAGTCGATGTCTTCCGGGTAGGTGACAAAGAACGAGGCCTCGTTGCCGTAGCTGCTCAGGGTAAGTTGTTCCGCCGCCTCCCGTCCCAGCAGTGCCGCCTCTGTCGGATCCAGTCCTTCACCGAGATACACAGACTCCAGCGCCGTTGCGCGCGCGGCGACAAAAGGCTCGGCGGTAGCGGCCACTGCCGCGGCATCACCCGTGCGGCCCATGACAAGGGGCAAGCGGCTGTGATAGTGGATGTAATGCATGCCTATCTTGGTGGCATTGCTGCCGGGCAGTATGCCGATAACAGCCACCCCGTACTGCCCGGTATCGCTGGGTGTATCCCGGTTCACTCCCGGCAATCGCTGGAAATCCTCGTCAAATCCCAGGGTGCCGGCGGGCAGGTGAAAATGCTGGTCGAGATCTGTACCCAGATCCGAGATTTGTCCGTCACCAAACATCCACGACTGCAACCCCTCCCCGCCAACGGCGTCGAAATTGGAGAAATACCAGCCAACCGGCGGCAGTGTCACCGGTTCCCACTCGTATTGATAGTAGGCTTCGATGGAGAATGTCTCGGTCACATTGGCCGCGCCCCACACCATCCGCTGCGGTGTGCGCAAATCCTCCCTAACGCTGGCAGGCTGTAGCGCGGTCACCAGGTTCACCGGGTTGATGACATCCAGACCGTCCCGCACGAACGTGGTTTCACTCCAGCTGAGGATCTGCTGACCCACTCTAATCACTGCGGGCATACCCCCGGGCCTGAATCTCCAGGTCACATAGCTTTCCCGCAATTCGACGTCCGAGCCCACCAGGTTCTCCGCATCACTATTGAACTCGGTGCGCTGCGGATCGCCGCTTTGATTCTCAAAGTCATAAAACGCCGCGCCGCGCACATAAGCCCCGAAATCGCCCCATCTCACGGCCAGTTCACCGGTGGCGCGAACGGTACTGGAAACAATGCCCTCTCCGTAGTTGAGATTGCCGTCGTCCGTATTGGCGGTGAACGCGTTGCCATCGCTGGCAATCGCGATCAGGTCCGGATCCCGATCCTGCAGGCGGTATAGTGCGCCATAGGAGAGCCGCCCGTTGTAGACTCCGTGCAAATCACGCACGGCGAAAGTGGCGGCGGAGGCGAATTCCACAGCCCCGAACAGGAGTCCGGTAATGCTTATTTTTGTTAACATCTTCTGCATATGTAGACGAAGCATAGACGCTGTGACCCGGAATTTACACCCCCGGGAATTACTTTAATCATGACATCGGAATAAGCTGTTACCTGGGTGCCAGGAAAGCACCACAAAGAAGTGGCCCGCCCTTCAGGATTCGAACCTGAGGCCTTCCCCTTAGGAGGGGGTGCCCGATACTCAATACAGTATGGCGTTAATCGGTGTCTACTGTATCTATTTGATTTTTAATGTGAAATATTCTGGTCACTGATTCCCTGTTTACACAAAATAAGATCAATCCATCCGGGATTTAGCAGTAGTGGTCCCCGCTATCTTGACTTCAGATGGGAATTGCCCGCGCCGTAGACCCCGCGGTTTGCGGCTACGGTTGCCGGCCACAAAGGGCCGCTCACTCAGCTATACTTACCGAAACATTCGGTGTATAAACCGAAGTGTTCGGTATTAAAACCGAAGTGTTCGGTATTAAAACCGAAGTATTCGGTAATTTGATTGGGAGTTTATAGCTATGCTTGAAGCAGTTGTCGGAAGTGCTGGCGCTGAACGCGTGCTGCTCTATCTCACTGCGAGAGGGGAGGGCTACGCTGCCGGCATCGCACGCACCTTTAAAACCGATATCAGCACCATCCAGAACCAACTGGAGCGCATGGAGCGCGATGGGTTGTTGGTCAATAAAAAAGTTGGGCGCACCAGGCTATACAGTTTCAATCCACGCTACGCATTCATCGGCGAAGTCAAGGCACTGATGGAGCGGGCGTTGGAACTTTGCCCGGAGAAGGTACGCAAGGACCTGCTGCTGGATCGTCGACGTCCCCGCAAGAAGAGCAAGCCGTTGTGATAGAAATAGCGGGCCTCGATCGGGTACGGTTGGCCGCGCTTATTGGAGATACGCTTGCCCGGGAGGGGGATCGATGTCGTGCTCACTGGGGGGTCGTGCGTGTCCATCTATACATCGGAGCACTTTGTGTCGCTGGATCTGGATTTCATCGACGTGGGCTTCAGCCCAAAGAGACGGATAACAAAAGCGATCTGCTCATTGGGGTTTACACCCAGTAAGAGGAACAGTCGGTACTTCGAACACCCTGACACAAAGCTGACAGTGGAATTCCCAACCGGGCCGCTAATGATTGGCGATGAGAAAATCGAGGATGGTGCAGTGGCGAAGATCGAGACAGATGTTGGCGTTCTTCGGTTGCTGACGCCAACGGACTGTGTGAAGGATCGGCTGGCGAATTACTATTACTTCAAGGACAGGCAGTGCTACGAACAGGCCCTTTTGGTGGCTCGAAAGCATCCGATAGACTGGGGTTCACTACAGCAATGGCATGAGAATGAGAGGCAGTCCGAGGGTTATGAGCCGTTCCGTACCGAGGTGGAGCGGTGACCATATACGCCGGTGCACTGCAGCACAGGTGGAGCCTGAAGATGTCGGTAAGCCTGACTACATCCAGCGGCCCATATTCCTCTGTCAGTGGTCTAGATTCCGTTTCCAGCCACCGTTTCACGGCGTCAACATTATTTTCTCCGTTGCCATCGCCAATGTAAGCCACCAGAGTTCTGGAGTGGTGGATAATGCCCAGGTTCCAGCAGATAGTGCTCGCTTGACGGTAAAACCAACGCTGCTTGCGTTGTTCGATGGTCAATTGTGCATAGCGACGTTGGCTTAGTTCATTCCCGGGTTGCATGGGTCTCTCCTTTGGAATCGCTGTTATTGAGATGCGTGAGATTTTTCTGCAGGACAGCTTCGAAGGCCGAGCCATCCTGACGGGTAAGATTCGGGACATAGCGCGAGTAGACCTTGAACAATATTTCATAACTGGGGATAACACACCCGTTTCGTCACGTTCCCCCCAGAGGCTGGAATTGAGTAGGCACAACCTGCCAAGCCAGTGATAATGGCCCGCCCTTCAGGATTCGAACCTGAGACCTTCCCCTTAGGAGGGGGATGATACGGATAAACCACGATTACCCGCGACAAAGACTCCCATTTAAAATCAATGAGTTAAGGTGGGAGTGCGCAGATTTGTGATCCTGCATTATCGTGGTTTGTCGTGGGTAAGTGTCCCAGGAGTGTCCCACGGGGCATCTGGCCCGCACTGGTTAGCGCGGCAAAAGTTCCTATATCGGTAGAGTGGAAACTTGTATGCAGGGGCGCACCCCCGCACGCTGAAGTTGAAGTGAATCGCTTAATTTCTATGCTCGATTTTTTGTATGTCCGCTTTTACCAGGAGCGGACATTCGTGTGCGAGGAGGGGGAACTACCGCCTTCGCCTATGAAGGGACATTCCCCAGCAGCATAATCCCTTGGTTTGAACGGACTGGATGTGCCAAGTGATCTGACGACACAACCCCACATTTAGATACTCCCGAATATTTGACAAAGATACCATGTCTTTCTATACCTATAGTTCACCGTTCACCGTTCAGCAAAGCAGTGGCTTATGACGACGTGGCTGTATGTAAATCCAGCACAGATAGTACACCGCTAGGAATCTGGGACTTTTGAATAGAGATACTGATGGAGTGTATTGACATGATTTCACTGAGAATTATCAACAGAGCATTGTGCCTGCTGTTAGGTTCAATCGCTGTTATAGCATTCGGAACTACTGCAATGGCGGCCGACCAACCCAACATCGTCGTCATCTGGGGCGACGACATCGGGCGGAGCAACATCAGCGCGTACACGCACGGGCTGATGGGCTACCAGACGCCCAACATCGACCGCCTTGCCAAAGAGGGCATGATGTTCACCGACTACTACGCCGAGAACAGCTGCACGGCGGGGCGGGCGGCGTTCATCACAGGGCAGAGCGTGTTTCGCACGGGCAACAGCACGGTCGGGCTACCTGGCGCCAAGCAGGGCCTGAACCCCAAAGACCCGACGATTGCCGAATTGCTAAAGCCCCACGGTTACGCGACCGCGCAATACGGCAAGAATCACCTGGGTGATCGCAATGAGTACCTGCCTACCGTGCACGGATTCGATGAGTTCTATGGCGTTCTCTATCACCTAAACGCAATGCAGGACATCTTCAGCTACGACTACCCGCCGCCGCCCTTCCTGGAGCAGCAGGGTCCACGCGGTGTCATCGATTCGATTGCCAGTGACAAGGACGACAAGACGGTCGATCCGCGTTTCGGCAAGGTTGGTAAGCAGGTCATCCTCAGCGACAAGATGTGGAAGGAGGATGAGATTGCCTACTTCGACGACAAGGTCTCGGTTCGGGCGCAGGATTTCATGGAGCGGCAAGTCAAGGCCGACAAGCCGTTTTTCGTTTGGGTCAACTTCACCCATATGCATCTCTGGACTTACACCAAGAAGGAGAGCCTGCACCAATCCGGACCGGGAGGCTCGGCTTACCACGACTCGATGATCGATCATGACAAGAATGTCGGAGAGGTGCTCGATAAGATCGACTCGCTCGGCATCGCGGACAATACGATCGTACTCTACGGCACCGACAACGGCCCGCACATGAACACCTGGCCGGATGGCGGCATGACACCCTTCCGTGGCGAGAAGATATGAACTGGGAAGGCGCGTTCCGCACCCCAGCCTTTGTACGCTGGCCCGGCAAGATCAAGCCAGGCACCATCTCCAACGAGATTATGTCGAACCTCGACTGGGCGCCGACTCTAGTCGCGGCGGCCGGGGAGCCCGACGTCAAGAAGAAGTTGCTAACCGGCTACAAGGCCAACGGCAAGAAATTCAAGATCCACCTCGACGGATATAACTTCCTGCCTTACCTAACCGGCAAGGAAACAAAGGGGCCGCGAGAAGAGTTCTTCTACTTCTCCGATGGCGGTGACCTGATGGCCCTCCGTTATCGGCATTGGAAGATCGAATTTGCGATTCAGCCAACCCCAGGAACCTTCGAAGTGTGGCAGACGGAGTTTGAGCACCCTCGGGTCCCGTATATTTACAACCTGAGAACCGATCCGTACGAGCGCGCCACCATCACCTCGAATAGCTACTACAACTGGCTAATCAAGCACACCTGGGCGCTGGTGCCGGTGCAGAAGATCGTTGGGGATTTCCTGGAAACCTTCAAGGAGTATCCACCGCGTGCGAAAGCCGCGAGCTTCACAATCGGCAAGGTCCTTGAGAAGCTCGAGGAGAGTCACGGCGGCTAGTTACACGAAGAACGAAAAGCGACGGGCGCTCCGAAAGGGGCGCCCACCTTATTGGTTCCTCGCCTTTAGAAAAGATTAGCAATAGGAGGCATCATGAATATCACTCAATACCGGACTCAGGCTAGATACATCTTATTACTCGTTAGTATTGTCGCGATTTCCGCAATTTTTAGTCCCACTGCGATCGCTGCTGATCCACTCCCATCGTGGAACGAAGGACCTGCCAGGAAAGCGATCCTGGAATTTGTTGCTGCTGTAACGGACGAGAATAGTCACGATTACGTGGCACCAGCCGAGCGCATTGCCACCTTCGACAACGACGGCACCCTTTGGCTGGAATACCCCATGTATACCCAGGCGCTTTTTGCCTTCGATCGCGTCAAGGCGCTCGCACCGCAGCATCCTGAGTGGAAAACCACGCAGCCCTTCAAGGGGGTGTTGGAAAACGACATGAAAGCCGTCGGTGCCACGGGCATGAAAGGCCTGATGGAGATCATCATGGCGACCCACTCCGGTATGAGCGCAGCCGAGTTTGAGCAGGAGGTTACCAACTGGCTTGCCACCGCGAAACAGTCAAAGTTCAAACGCCCCTACACGGAACTGATCTATCAACCCCAGCTTGAATTGCTCGCCTACCTGCGCGCCAATGGGTTCAAGACCTTTATTGTCTCCGGTGGCGGTATGGCGTTCATGCGGCCGTTCACTGAAGGCGCTTACGGCATTCCGCCAGAGCAGGTCGTGGGCTCCAGTATCGTTGCCGAATTCCAATTAAAAGACGGCAAGCCGGCGATGGTGCGTCAGCCAAAGATCGATTTCATCAATGACAAGGCGGGCAAGCCGGTTGGCATATACCAACACATCGGTCGCCGCCCGATCCTTGCCTTCGGCAATTCGGACAGTGACATGCAGATGATCGAATACGCCCTGGCCGGCGAAGGTCGACGCCTGGGCCTGTTCACTGAAGGCGCTTACGGCATTCCGCCGGAGCAGGTCGTCGGCTCCAGTATCGTTGCCGAATTCCAATTAAAAGACGGCAAGCCGGCGATGGTGCGTCAGCCAAAAATCGATTTCATCAATGACAAGGCGGGCAAGCCGGTTGGCATATACCAACACATCGGTCGCCGCCCGATCCTTGCCTTCGGCAATTCGGACAGTGACATCCAGATGATCGAATACGCCCTGGCCGGCGAAGGTCGACGCCTGGGCCTGTTCGTACACCACACCGATGCGGAGCGCGAATATGCCTACGACCGCAAAAGTCATGTTGGCACGCTGGACAAGGCCCTTGATCAGGCGGCGGCCAATGGCTGGATCATCGTCTCGATGAAGAAGGACTGGAGAACCGTTTTCCCGTTCGAGACAAAGTAACCTATAAGCTAGAGACGCTTATCATGAATAGAACTATGGCGTAACCTATGAAGTGGGGCGTTGGAAGCTCGGTGACGCGGTCAATGCGCCCGTCGTTACCATCGAGCCATTTGTCGGTGGCAGCACACTGCACGATTCGATACGCATTAACACTCTCAGCCGGGAAGACGACGTTGAACTCGACTTCACAACGCCGGTGGCCGGTGTGAACGCCTATGTCGACTTCAACCAACGCTGGAATTTCATTTTCTCGGCCAATTACGGTGGTTTTGATGTGGACGATGTGCATCGGACCTGGGCAGTTGTCGGTACTGCTGGCTATCGGTTTAATATAGGAAAGAAGCCTGCCAACTTTCTGTTTGGTTACAAGGCGCTGGAGATCGACTACCGGACAGATGGCGCTGACCTGGATATTACAGCGGCCGGCCCCATCGTCGGTCTTTCATTTGACTTCTGAATCATTTCGGCCTGCTGAACAACTGAAATTTATTATCTATGGACGACCGCTTTGAGGTGTTAAGGGACTATTTCTGGAGCCCTGATCAGCCTGATGATTTAGGCCGCTAACATTTAGGGTTGTTCGACACCTGCCCAATGAGTTTTGGCCGACAAGTCAGACGCCAATGGTCATGGGCAGGTGTCGAACAACCCTAAATGATCAGGGACTTTAGCAACCATCCAAAATCAGGCTTCCCGACGACCGCTATCGGGGGTTTGGTTACGTTTTTAACTGGATTGGTATTGGTCCACTCCCAATCTTTGATGGCGACATTAAAAACATGTGAGAGAAGTCTGAGATACTTGCTAACGGTAGCAGGTGAGCGAGTCGTTCCCCTTCTGGCTTCGGAGGTATTGAAATAGCGCCCCTCTCTTATTGCCGCTTCGGTGGACTGCGCCCATTTTGTCGCGTCAGTTTTTCTAGTAAACGTTGCGCTCTCGGTTGCCACACCTTTCAGCCGTATTTTTACGCGGTACTGTGGTTTGCCGTTTAGGCCTTGGCGTTTTTCAATACTAGCCATTACGTCTTGCCGCTTGGGGGAAGTGAATCAAAGCTATCGTACATTTGGTGCAGCGGCAATGTGCGGGGCGAAAATTTCAGATAAGACTTGCCGGTTGAGTATTTTCTTCGAAATAGTGTCCCAAAAGTGTCCCATTGGTGAATATTTTTGCAATCGATTGCAACATAACCTATTGATTTATATGGCCCGCCCTTCAGGATTCGAACCTGAGACCTTCCCCTTAGGAGGGGGACGCTCTATCCAGCTGAGCTAAGGGCGGATAATCTGAAGCCGCGAATTATTCCGCGTTAGCCCCGAGAAGGCAAGTCGATTGCCCTCTTGATGTGGATCAATAATCTGCGCTGTTTGTGCCGCGAGTACTTGAAAATGCGTATTGGAGACGCTATTTAATTAGACAGACAGGCCAATCACGCAATTAGGAGGTGCCACATGTCTTTAATCCCCAGAAATAATTTGTTTGATATTGATCGTTTTTTTAATGATTCCTGGCCGCAGGCCATCGAGTCGCAGACAGGTACATTCTTTGCTCCACGGGTGGACATAAAGGAGCTCGACGGTCACTACGAGATCACCGCTGAATTGCCCGGTGTTGAGAAGAAGGATATCCATGTTCACGTCAAGGATGGCATCCTGACCCTGGAGGCCGAGACCAGCCAGGAGGAAACGGAAGAAGAGGACGGTAAGGTCATACGCCAGGAGCGGCGCTATGGAAAATTCATGCGCAGCTTCAACCTCGGGGCCGACGTACACGAAGCCGATATCAAGGCGTCGTTCAAGGACGGTATCTTGAAGCTGAAAGCGCCTAAGGTGGTGGAGAAAGAGGTCGAACGTCGCCGTATCGAAATCGACTAGTTTATCAACATGGCCCGGATAACCTTGCGCAGTAAGCGTTTTTGCCTGGCAATGTTATCCGGGTCCTGCAGCTCGCCGCCGGCCAGGGAGGTAAGTGCTCGCTGGGACAGGAAGTAGCCGGTAGTCAGGTTAAACATGGCAATCAGGTTGATCGCCAGTGTTGCTCGATCCTGCTCGCCGGGTGTCGCCACGCCCGGTGCCCCTACGCCGGGCGCCCCAAACTCCGCCAGGCTGCGCATGCCCTGGCTGAAGAGTTTTTCCAGCCAGTCGCCGACCAATTGATTGCCAATTGATGTGCTGTCGCCTTGCATGGCCTGCTGGAAAAGGGCGGCCATTTGCGGGTGCGCCAATAGCAGGTCGGTCATGATAGCGGGCAGGTCAGTGTAATCCCTGAGCCCGGACGCGCCTTCTATGTGCTGCGCCAATGCTTCCGCCATGGGGTTCAGCGCCCGATGTAGTACCGCCTCATAAAGAGCCTGTTTACCGGCAAAATGGTTGTACAGGCCCGGCTCCTTGATGCCTGCACCATCGGCGATCTGGCGCAGGCTGGTCCCGTCGTAGCCCCGGGTGGCGAACAGGTCCTCTGCAACGTCCATAATACGCAGGGCGGTCCGCTCTCCCTTGGTCTGTTTGCGGGCCGGTTTATCGCCAGATTTCATAAATTATCGACTGATTGCTAAATATTGATCGAAAAATAGCATATATGCCTCGATTTTTCGATTGTGACATGTATATACTTCCAGAATATTAATGGTTGATAATATTTGGGGGTTTATGTGACGTTGCGCGTGAGTGATTTGGTTAATGGCGATGCCTCGCTGGTGAGCCGACGTTGCTGGTCGGACCAAACTGTCTATGAGTTGGAGAAAAAAGGAATATTCGGCAGGTCCTGGTTATTTTTGGGCCATGAATCCCAGATAAAGAACCCGGGTGATTTTGTGCAGGCCTATATGTGTGAGACACCGATCATCCTTGCCCGGGGAGAGGACGGCCTGGTCCATGCCAGTATCAACAGCTGTACTCATCGTGGCTTGCCCGTATGTCGGGCCGATCACGGCAATACCAAACGCTTTATTTGCCCTTACCACAACTGGTCCTACACCGTGTCGGGAGACCTGGTGACCATTCCCCAGGAACATGCGCTGTGCAACAAGCCGGACAAGAGTCAGCTGGGTCTCAAGAGCGTGCCCAGGGTTGAGTCCTGGCGCGGTATGGTGTTTGGCAGCTTTGATGAAAATATCGTGTCCCTGGAGGATTACCTGGGAGACATGCGTTTCTATCTGGACGCTTTTTTTGAGCGCTTTCCCGGCGGCATCGAATTTATGGGCGCACCCCATCGCTGGGTGATTAATGCCAACTGGAAACTGCCGGTGGAGAACCAGCTGGGTGACGTCAACCACGGGGCATTTCTGCACAGTGCCATCATCCCGCGAGAGGCCCAGGACATGATCGAGGAGCTGGGTTACAGCGCGGTCACGGCTCCGGGCCACGGCGCCACCTTCCGCCTGATGCCAGAGGATAGTCCGGTGGATGAAGTGGCCTGGGGTATGGAGGGTATGGGTGGACTGTTCGGCGGATCAGAGGTGCAGGAGTACCTGCGCGAGGTTCAGGCGCGAGCGGCCGAGCGGGTAGGGGATATTCGGGCACGGATGAAGGGGCTTACCTATGGCGTTTATCCCAATCTGTCGTTTCTGTGGTCCAACACCTCGTTCAAGGTGTCCCACCCGCGCGGTCCCGGCAAAGTGGAATACTGGTCCTGGGCTGTGGTGCCTGCAGAAGCGCCTGACCATATCAAACAGGTGCTGCGTACCAATTACAGTTCTTTTTTCGGCCCCGGGGGCATGCTGGAACAGGAGGATTCGGAAGTGTGGGTGCAGCAGTTCCAGGGCAGTAATATCGATTTTGCTGATGACCGGCCGTATTTCTACGGGCTTGGCCTGGGTGAGGAAAAGCCTCATCCGCAGCTGCCGGGCCTGGTCAGCGTGACCGCCAATGAATTCTACGCCCGGCATTTCTTCGCTCGCTGGCGGGATGATCTGCAAGCGGTGGAGGGCCAGATATGAGCACCATGTCACTGCAAATCAGCCCGCAGCAACAGCGCGACCTCGAGCGATTCTACTATCATGAAGCGCGCCTGCTGGATAACCGCCAGTACCAGCAGTGGTTGGTGCTGGTCAGCGAGGATATCAGCTACCTGATGCCCTCGCGGACCAATGTGTTGGTGAACAATCGTGAGCGGGGCAATGAGCACATGATCAGTGTCGATCGCGAACTGGAAGGCGCGGACTCCATGGGCTGTCCGATTCGCGAGGAGACCTATATTCACCTTATGGTGCGGGTAGAGCGCGCTTTCAAGGTCAACTCCTGGTCGGAAAATCCACCGGCGCGTACCCGGCGCATCGTGGGCAACATCGAGTTGATGGGGCGCGAGGGTGGTGAGCTGTCAGTGCTCAGTAACTTTCATCTGTATTACGCCCGCCCCGGTGGCGACAATTTCATCTACAGTGGTCAGCGCCGGGACAAATTGGTACAGGTAGAGGATGGCTACCGCATTGTGCGGCGGGAAGTGGTGATGGATTACGCCAATATCGATGTGCCCACGCTGGGCTTGCTACTGTAGGTAGCTACCTACGGCAGCGTTTACTAGGCTTGAACCAAAAGGGTCAGAGGGCCTGCCCCGCCTTATCGGGTACTCGAATGGCACTGACTTAGGGATAAAGTGGATACGTTCCACTGCTTCCGGGCATTTTTTGCCTTGCTCAGTTAGGATAAAGCATGCCTTTGCAAGGCAAAAAATACCCGCAAGCAGCTACCTGCGGCAGCACTCAATAGGCTTGAGTATGACACCGCGCAGCGGGACCTGCGCGCTAAACTTGCCTACCGCTATTGCAATTAACAGCCACGCGTATCACTCTATACCCTTATTCAAGAGGGTGTTTACCGGTGCGGTTTTGGGTTGGGGTTTTCTTTGCCGGTATGCTGTTGCAGCTTGTGCCAGGCGTCGTGCTAATCACCTCGGCGCAGGCCATGGCGGAAACCCTGTCCACCGGTCGGCAGGAATATAGCGACGCCATGCAGGCCATCGACCGTGGCCGCTGGACCGAGTACGAGCAATTGCGCCCCTCCCTGGAAGACTATCCCCTGGCCATCTATCTCGATTATTTCCAGCTCAGGCGGCAGGTACACAAGGTGCGCCCCGTTGAGGCCCGCCGTTTTATCAGTCTTAGTGAAGATACGCCCCTGCCCAATCGTTTCCTGTCGGTTTACCTGCACCGTGCGGGCAGGGACCGGCGTTGGCAGGATTTTCTGCAGGTGAAGCCGGATGAGCCCAACACCCTGGAGTTGAAGTGTTATTACTTCAGGGCGAAGCTGGCCGCGGGGGACAAGCTGGCGGCCTGGGAGGGGGCGGAGCGACTGTGGGTGCACGGCAAATCTCAGCCCAAACAGTGCGACCCCCTGTTTGCTGCCTGGCTCAAGGCCGGAGAACTGGACGACGAGGTGGTCTGGGCGAGGCTGCTCAAGGCATTCGATGCGCGACAGCGCTCCTTAATGAAGTATGTGGCCCGAAAGGGCAGCGCTGAGCTGCGGCCCTGGTCTGAAAAGTTGCTGGCAGTGTATGCCAAGCCGGATAAATTGGCCGGGCAGGCGCTGCCTGCCAGCAGTCCCTATTCGGCAGATATCGCCAGTCATGGTCTCTCCTACCTGGCCCGCTACAGCCCGGGAAAAGCCCTGCAGCTATGGGCTGATTACCAGGGCAAACTGGAATTCTCCGCGAAGCAAACCCAAAAAGTCGAATACCAAATCGCGCTGCGCAGCCTGTTTGCCAAAACCGAGTCCAACATCCCCTGGCTGGAGGGTGCTCTCCCGCGCCTGGGGGAAGATAAACTGGTAGAAATACGCCTGCGCTGGGTGTTGTCCGAGCAGGACTGGGTCGCGCTGGAGCAAACCCTGCCGATGCTATCGGAGCAAAAACGGGGTGACAGCGCCTGGCGCTATTGGCAGGCCGTTGCCCAGGAGCGGCGGGGCGATAGCGAGTTGGCCAGGCAGGCTTTTCAATCCATGGCCGGGGAGCGGGGCTATTACAGTTTTCTCGCCGCGGACAAACTGGGGCGGGCCTACGCTTTCAATAACAAGCCCCTGACACTGGAAACCCCGGTGCCCGTTCCCCTGCAGCAGCAGCCAGTGGTGCAGCGTATTGAGGAACTGCGCTTTCATGAAGAGGAAAACCTGGCGCACTCAGAGTGGTTCAAGGTATTACAGGATTCCGATGACGACCCTGTCCGGCAGCAGCAACTGGCGCAACTGGCCTCGCAGCAGGGCTGGCACCGTATGGCGATAGATGCGGCCAATCGCGCCAAGGCCTGGGATGCCCTTGATCTGCGTTTCCCCACCCCTTACCAGAAGACGTTCAAACACTACGCCGCCGTGCAGCGAGTTCCCAGTACAGAGTTGATGGCTATCGCACGCAGGGAGAGCGCTTTTTTCCCCCAGGCTCGCTCGCCGGTTGGCGCCAGGGGCCTGATGCAACTGATGCCGGCTACAGGCAAACAGGTGGCATCCTCCCTGGGGCGGCGGCACGCGGGCTCTGACCTGTACGAAGTCGAGTACAATGTGCTGTTGGGCAGCGCCTATTATCGGCAACTACTGGATCGGTTTGGCGGCAACCGGGTATTTGCCCTCACCGCGTATAACGCGGGGCCGCACCGGGTCGACCGTTGGCGCAACAAAGAGGGGGAGGGGGTGCCTGTGGATATCTGGATTGAGACCATTCCCTATAAGGAAACTCGCAACTATGTGCAGGCTGTACTGTCTTACAACGTAGTGTTCCAGTACCTGTTGGGCGATGTCCATCGCCTGCTGACCCCCGAGGAGGAGCAGGCGCAGTACTAGTAACTCCACACTACACCTAACCACAGGCAAGATATGAACGATACCCGCCCGCTGCTACTGCACAGTGACTTTCCCCCTATCCACCGTGGCAGCCTGGAGACCCTGCAGGTCAACCTGGGGTATTTGTGTAATCTCAGTTGTGTCCATTGCCACGTTAATGCCGGCCCCCAGCGAACTGAACTGATGGATCTGGAAACCGTCGACCAGGTACTTTCCCTGTTGACCAGCAGTGGCGCAACAACCCTGGATCTCACCGGCGGTGCTCCGGAGCTGAATCCCCACTTTCGTTACCTGGTTGTCGAGGCGCGACGGCTGGGTGTGCGCGTTATTGACCGCAGTAACCTCACGGTGATGTTTGAGCCCGGACAGGAAGACCTGGCGACATTTCTGGCTGGGCAGGGGGTGGAAATCACGGCCTCATTGCCCTGTTATCTCAAGGACAATGTGGAGGAGCAGCGTGGTAAAGGGGTTTTTGATGACAGTATCCGGGCCATTCGGCAGCTCAATGCACTGGGCTACGGCGACGAGTTGCAATTAAACCTGGTGTATAACCCGGTGGGTCCGGTCCTGCCTCCGCCCCAGGGAGAGCTGCAGGAGGATTACAGGCGAGAACTCGGTGAGCGTTTCGGTATTCGGTTCAACCAGCTGTTTACGATCACCAATATGCCGATCAGCCGATTTGGAGCGGTGCTGTTGGCCCAGGGCCAGTATGTGGAGTATATGCAGCTATTGCGCGATAGCTTCAGTGCGTCCAACGTGGCCACCCTCATGTGTCGCAGCCTGCTCAGCATTGATTGGTTGGGCTACGTTTATGATTGTGACTTCAACCAGATGCTGGAGTTGCCGTTACTGACCCGTGATAAACCCCGTCATCATATCTCTGAACTGTTGATTGGGCTGGCGCTGGATGGTAACCCAATCGTTACCGGGGAGCACTGCTACGGCTGTACTGCCGGCCAGGGAAGTAGCTGTGGCGGTGCTTTGGACGGCTGATGTCCAGCGATGCGTTACACCAGCGCGTGAGCTTCGTGATTCCGGTACTCAACGAGGAGGCGGGTATAGTGGCGCTACTGCGGGATTTGCGCCAGCGTTACCCGGGCAGCGAACTCATCGTTGTAGACGGTGGCAGTAGCGACCAGACCGTGACGGCGGCCATGCCGCTCAGTGATCAGTTGTTGCTTTCAGAGGCAGGCAGGGCCGGGCAGATGAATCTTGGGGGGCGGGTGGCCAGTGGTGAGTACATTATGTTCCTGCATGCCGACAGTTGTCCCACAATTGATGCTGAAGCTCTCGAGGCCTGCCTGGTGGGCCGGCCCCAGTGGGGCTTTTGCCGGGTGCGCCTCAGTAGCAATAGAGCGGTATTTCGGATCATTGAATGGTTTATGAACCAGCGCTCGCGCCTCTCCCGGGTCGCCACCGGTGACCAGATGTTGTTCCTGCAAACCAGCCTGTTTGAGCGCACGGGTGGTTTTGATGCTATCCCCCTCATGGAAGATATCGCCTATTGCAAGCGCTTGCGCAGACTGGCGCGGCCACTGGTGATTAATGTGCCGGTAACAACCTCCAGTCGCCGCTGGGAAGAGTGCGGGGTGGCGAGAACAGTCCTGCGCATGTGGTTATTGCGCCTGGCTTATTTTCTCGGGGTCCCGCCCGCGCGTCTGTGGCGGCACTACTATAGTCGATGAAGCCAACAGTGGCCGATAAACTCCACTCGACATTGTTGATCCAGTTTGCCAGGGCGCCGCTGGCGGGCCAGGTCAAAACGCGAATGATGCCTTATCTTTCGGTGCAGGAGGCCTGTGAGCTGCACTGTGAACTGGTGCTGTGGACCAGCGCAATGCTGGCACGTTCCCGTCTGGGGGAGGTCCAGTTATCAGTGGCTGGTGACGCCGCTCACTCTCTTTTTGTCCAGTGCCGGGAGCTGGGTGTTAGCCGGATCTCGCAGCAGAGCGGCGCGGATCTTGGCGAGAGAATGTACAGGGCGATTCAGAGCGGTTTGCAGCACCATACAAACGTTATTCTTGTGGGCAGTGATTGCCCGGCAATCGACGGGTCATACCTGGCGCAGGCGCTGCGTGCGCTGGGGAGCGCGCCTCTGGTACTGGGGCCTGCCCAGGATGGCGGCTACGTGTTGATTGGCGCCAGAGAGATACACCCGTCGTTATTTGAGGAGATTCCCTGGGGGACGGAGCAAGTCTATGCGAAGACGGTGGCATCGATACGAAAACTGGACTTGAACTGGACGGAATTGCCCGTCCTGGTCGATATCGACCGGCCCGGAGACCTCGCGGCCTGGAAAACCCTGCGCGACAGTAGGACTTGAGGGCGGGGCCTGAGGGTTAGTGTACCTCAGGCGCTTGCCATTGCTTCGGTTGGCGCCTTTTCCAGAACAAGGCCCGAGCGTTTATGCATTAACCAGGCGATTGCGGTGCAATAGCTCAGGTTGGTCTGCAATTCGCTGTCGGGGTCGGTCAGAAAAGCCCGCTGGCTGGCCAGCCCTCTTACCCGGCTTGCCATATCCGGGTTGAAAGCGAGATACCGGTCCCACAGGTCACGGTGCTGGGCAGCCGTGATGTGGAACAGGCCCAGGCCTTCATTTCTCGCGGAAAACAAGCCCAGGTCAGGGGCGTCGATGGCGACGTTGAGCAGGAACGATTCGCATTCCTGTGTCCATGCCCCCATGTATTTCAGGGTAGGCCGGATGACCTGGTCTCTCAGATGTTCTGCGGTAACGTACATAACCCATTCCCTCGCAGGGATGACAAATCTGTCAGATACTGCCGTTTCACTGCCATGGTTCTGCGTGGCCGGGTTATCTTAAATCAGTTCTGGAGATCGCTACCAGTTCCCGACTTTTCCCAGCTCACAGATAACTTTTTAACACATAAAAAAAATAAATCCAATAAAAATAATGGTTTGCAGGTGTTATTTCACAAAAATTTTGGGAAAGCCATGTAACTCAACAAAAATGAGCCGTTGTGGGGGTAGGGCGCAGGGAGCCTATCGACAGAAAATCTATAAAAACACCCGTATCATGGGCCTATAATCTTTTAAAATCGGTTATCGCGCTTACCCTCCGGCTATTTTGACCGTGTACCCGCGCTTTTCTAATTCAGTTTTGAGAATGTGGCGCTGATCCCCCTGAATTTCAATATTGTCGTCCTTCAAGGCACCTCCAACCCCACATTTTTGCTTCAGTACCCTGGCCAGGGCTTTTAATTCGGCCCCGGCCAGGGGGATGCCCTTGATGACGGTCACCGCCTTGCCGCCGCGGCCCTTGGTTTCCCTGTGGAGTCTGACAACACCGTCGCCAACCGCGGCGGGCCGGTCCCTGCCGCACACGCAATCCGCTATAGGCCGGTGGCATTGTGGGCACAACCGGCCCGCTGCGGTTGAATAAACCAGTCGACTGCCGGTGTTTTTGTTCCTGCTCATGGAATGGTCGTGTCTTTGTGTGGAGGACGGCAGTATATTAACCTGTTGTCCGGACGGAAGCAGCGATTGCAGGAGGCGTGTGCACAGTGAAGGGAGAAATCGATGAGCTCAGGCAACAGCTGATGGAGATGCAGAGCCAGCTTGCCTTCCAGGACGACACCGTGCAGAGCCTCAATAATGCGCTGGCCCTGCAGCAGCAGGAGATCCTGACACTCAGGCGGCAACTGGAGCTGATCAAGCTGCGCCAGGATGAACAGGCGGCGGGGGCAGGGCATCAAAGCGACCAGCCCGGCAGCCCGGTGGACGAAAAACCACCCCACTATTGAGCGCTGCCTCAGCCATCGGTAGAATCCTCCGGGTTCGTCACTATTATAAATAGGCCCAGGGAGTTGCTCATGTCAGAAAGCGCCAGCAAGGATACGCCGGAACAGGCGGCATTTCGCCAGCATTGTCGCGATTGGTTGCAGGGTAATCGACCGGGAGAACCGCCGGTACGGCTGCCTCTTTCCGCCCTGGAGATCATGACGGCGCCGCAGTTGTCCTATCTGCAGGACTGGCAAAAGTCCGCCTATGATGCTGGGCTGATCGGCTGTGATTACCCGCAGGAGGTCGGTGGCGGTGGACGCAGCGACTGTCAGCGCATCGCCAATGAGGAGATGCTCAGCGCTCGTACACCCTTCCTGCCCAACGTGATTGGCCTGGGAATGGCGGCCCCCACGGTGTTTTACCACGGTCAGGAGGAACTCAAGCAGCGTTTGTTGCCGCGCCTGTTTTCCGGGGAAGATATCTGGTGCCAGGGCTTCAGTGAGCCCGGCGCGGGGTCCGATCTGGCCAATGTACAGACCTTCGCCGAGCGCAAGGGCGACAAATGGGTGATCAACGGGCACAAGGTATGGACCTCACTGGCCCACTTCGCAGAGTGGATGATCATCCTGCTGCGCACCGACAAGTCCCACAAATACGATGGTCTGTCCTATTTTGTGGTGCCCATCCGCTCTGTCCTGGGTCAGGGGGTGACCGTGCGGCCGTTGATCAAGATTACCGGTGAGACCGGTTTCAACGAGGTTATTTTCGAAAACCTGGAGGTGGATGACAGTTATCGGCTGGACGAACCGGGCAAGGGCTGGCAGGTGGCAATGACCACCCTGTTGCATGAGCGTGGTGCCGGTGAGCTGCAAACCCCACGGGCAGGCGGGCTGAAGAGCAAATCCACGCATGCCACCAATACCGCCAACCTGATCGAACTGGCCCGCAATACTAAGCGCGACGGTGTGCCGGCTGCCGCGGACCCGCTGCTGCGGGATCGGGTCGTGCAGCAGGTAATCCGCGAAACGGGGTTGGCGCAGAACCAGCGCAGGGCGCGCGTGCCGGCCCTGTTGGACCACCCCCTGCGGGTGCAGTTACAGAACAAGCTGTTGGCCAGCGAGATCGCCCAGGATACGGCGGCCCTGGCGGTGGAGGTGGCCGGTGCCAGTGCCTCGCTTTACCTGGGGGATGATAATGCCCCCGCCGGCGGGCAGTGGCCCATGGCGTACATGAACTCCTACGGCATGACCATCGCCGCGGGGACCAGCGAGGTACAGCGCAACATACTCGGCGAGCGTGTGCTCGGCCTGCCCAAGTCGAAATAAGGAGGGGATGATGGCACAACCAGACAATTATGGCTTTGGCGAAGAGGCGAGCCTGCTGAAGGAAACCGCGCGTAAATTTTTCGCGGATAAATTCCCCACGGACAGGCTGCACAGCCTGGTGGCCGGTGACCCGAATCCGGACCGCATGAGTGACTGTTGCTGGGATAGTGCACTGTGGCAACACATGGTGGACCTGGGCTGGACCATGCTGGCAGTGCCGGAATCTGCCGGTGGTGTCGGCATGCCGGTGGTAGCGGTGGCTGGTCTGGTGGAGGAGTTGGGGCGTGCCGCCTTTCCCTGCCCGCTATTAGCCACACTCAATGCCACTTACGTGCTGCGGGCCTGTGGCGGTGGTGGTGAGGCGGCGCTGGAAGAAATTGCCGAGGGGCGCTCTGCCACCCTGGCAATCACCAATGGCGAGGGTTCATGGTCCGGCGCCGATACGGGTGTGGTCTACGCCAATGGCAAGTTGAACGGTACCGCCTGGTTTGTGCAGGATGCCCGCAAGGTGGACAGGTTGCTGGTCAGCGCACAATCCCCGGCGGGGCTGTCCCTGTTCTGGGTGGCTACAGATGCGACCGGGGTCTCAGTCATCCCGGACGCAATAGTGGACCTCACCCGCGACCAGGCACATATCAGTTTCACTGATGTGTCTGCACAGGAGGTGACCAGCAATGGCCTGGCGGCGCTGAACCAGGCCATGCCCGCGATCTGGACGGTACTGGCGGCGGATATCATAGGCGCGGCGGAGTGGCAGTTGCAAACCACCGTGGAATACGTCGGCACCCGGCAACAGTTTGAACACCCGCTGGGCTTTTTCCAGGCGGTAAAACACCCCCTGGTGGATGTGATGGTACAGATCGACCAGAGCAAGTCCCTGGTTTACAACGCCGCCTGTGCCATTGATACCGAGCCCGAGCGTGCGGAAGAGTACGCGCATATGGCCAAGGCGTCAGCCAGTGAGACCGCGGCTTTCGCCTCGGGTCGCTCGGTGCAATGCCACGGGGGTATTGGTTTTACCTGGGAATGCTTCGTGCATTTGTATTTCAAGCGGCAAAAGCACAGCCAGATGCTGTGGGGTGACGCCGCCTGGCATCGTACGCGCCTGGCTGACATCCTTATCGGCGAAGTGGCTTGACCGCATTTTGAATTTTTTAGACAGATAGTTTTAGGCAGGTAGTTATTGCATGAACTGGAAAAGCATTTTGTTGGTATTTTTCGCCCTGCTGGCCGGCCTGGGCGTGCTGGTAAAGATCGCCACCCGCGCGCCGGTGCCGCCGGTACACCAGGTATTTATCAATGGTGATGTGTTGACCATGGACGCGGACAATCGCGTGGTACAGGCCCTGTCAACGCGAGGTGAACTGATAGAGGCGGTGGGCAGCACCGAGGAGATCATGGCCCTGGTAGGCGATAATACCGAGGTGGTAGACCTGCGAGGGCGGACCCTGTTGCCCGGCTTCATCGATGCCCACGGGCATTTCCCCGGCTCGGGAATGCGCGTTATTGCCGCGGACCTGAACAGCCCGCCTATAGGCGAGATAAACACGATGGCGGAAGTGCTGGCCGCCTTGAAAAAACAAGCGGCTAAAACATCTTCCGGCAAATGGGTTACCGGCTTTGGCTACGACGATACCCTGCTGGCGGAAAAGCGCCACCCCACTCGCGCGGAGCTGGATGCAGTTTCTACAGAGCATCCGGTGGTGGCCATGCACGTGTCAGGCCATATGCTGGTGGCGAACAGTGTCGCCCTGGCGCTGGTCGACATCGATGCCACTACACCGGACCCGGAGGGAGGTGTTATCGGTCGGCGGCCTGGTTCCACGGCGCCCAACGGCTTGCTCGAAGAAACCGCCAGGCTGTCGATCATGTCCCTTATGCAGAACGATATTGGCCTCACCGACTTTTATCGCATGGTGAAGGCGGCGGCGAATGAATATTCCGCTATCGGAGTCACCACCGCCCAGTCCGGTGGTACCAGCAAAGAACTGACCACCGGTTTGTCCCTGTTCAGTAAAGTCGGGGTGATTCCCCAGCGCCTGGTGCTGTTTCCCTTTGAAACAGAGTTTGGCGAGTCATTATTCAACGGAGACTATGATCCCGAGGATTACAACAGCGAGAAAGTGGTGATGGGCGCCGTGAAGATTGTGGCGGACGGCAGTATTCAGGGCTACACCGGGTATCTCAGCATGCCTTACCACACCGCGTACCATGGTGATGCGAGTTACCGGGGCTATCCGGCAGTGCTGCGCGAGAGCTTGTTCGAACAGGTGGAAGCCTTGCATAAAGCGGGTTACCAGATCGCCATTCACGGCAATGGGGACGAGTCTATTGAAGACATTCTGGATGCCTTCGAGGCTGCCCAACAGGCACATCCGGTACCGGATCCGCGCATGATACTCATTCATTCCCAGATGGCGCGTGAAGACCAGGTGGCGAGAATGAAGGATCTGGGCGTGACCCCCAGCTTTTTTACAGCCCACACTTACTACTGGGGTGACCGCCACCGGGATATTTTTATGGGGCCGGAGCGTGCGGCGGTCATGAGTCCGTCGAAGTGGGCGCAGGATTATGGGCTGCGCTTCAGTTCCCACCTGGATACGCCGGTTACCCCCATGTTGCCCCTGCAGGCGGTGTGGAGCCAGGTGCACCGACTCACCTATGGCGGGGATGTGCTGGGGCCACAGCAGCGGACCAGTGTCATGGATGCCCTGCGTGCGGTGACCATCGATGCCGCCTGGCAGGTATTTCAGGAGGGCAACCGGGGCTCGCTGGAACCGGGCAAGTATGCCGACCTGGTGGTGTTGTCGGGGAGCCCACTGGATGACCCCATGGCCATGCGCGATCTTCAGGTGGAGCGCACGGTAGTAGGGGGCGCCACTGTTTATCGCAGGCTCTAAGTGTGCCTCGATGGGCCGCAGGTCACATGATTGCTCAATTTTTGCGCAGGATTTACTGTCCTGTTGCGCGCTTTGCCCCGTACTGGTTACTTTCTTCGCGATAGCGTGGACACCCGCAGGTCATTCATATATAAATACACAAACGGCTTAGGTGGAAATCTGCCTTGCGCTGTTTTCAGCAATGAAGGGAAACAAGCCGTAAACCATGTATCGCTACAGTGTCGATAACGCCGTAACCTACACCTCAGAAGACTTTGTCCTCTTCAGGGAATCACCTTTCGCCTGTTGGATGGAGCGCCTCACCCTCGAAAACCCCGATCATGGTATTCCGCCCGATGTGGGTAGTGTTGAGCCACGAAATACCATGGAGCCCCAGGATGATATCGTCGATACCCTGCGCAGCGAGGGTCGCGATGTCACGCTTATCGAGTGGGGCCTGGCTGAGTCCGGGCGGCGCACGGGGACACTGGAGGCGATGCGAGGGGGTGCGGATTTTATTGTCAACGGGCAGTTGGCCCTGGGACCTCTGTCCGGATCTGCCAACCTGCTGATGCGCACCAGTGGATATTCCGAGCTGGGCGATTATCTCTATGTCCCCTGTGATACCCAGGCCAAGACCACGTTGCATTCTGCATTCAGGCTGTGTTTCCTGGTAGATCTTCTGCACAGCCTGCAGGGGCAGCTGCCTCCCCAGATGCTGATCATTCGCGGCGGTTCGGACGTGCTGCCTTTACAGTCCGAGGACCATATCTACCACTACCGCGCAGTGAAGCAGCGTTTCATGGAGGCCATGCGCACCTTCCGCAAACACCGCATGCCGGATCCGGCGGAGTCTTCTCACTTTGGCCGTTGGTCCGATTGTGCCCATGAAGTGCTGAAGCAACGCGCTCTGCGCGCGGAGCAGCAGGGTGTGGAAACGCTGGACGAAGATTTTGAAATGCCATTGCAGCAGGCCGTCGGCGCTGCGGGGGCGAGTGCTTCTCCCTATGATCTGGACGATATTGGTCGGCCCGGCCCCAAACCCACCGGACCCGATCGCACTTCGCATGATCAGCCAGGTGCAAGCTTGACGCGGCAGTCTGCGGGCCACTACCCCATGGCGGGAAAAGTTGAAGCTGGCGCAATCCCTGCGGTTGCCAGTCCTACCCTGGCAGAACAGGCCCGCATGTTGACGCCGGATACTTACCTGGCTGGACTTAGCGCTGCCGGCCCTGGATCAACCCCAAACCTGGCCGAAGCCAACAGGGCGGCCGGCCTTGCAGAACAAACGGGGCATCCGCAGCACAATCGCAGAAGTTCCGATGTGGCGCTTCAGAACCTGCAATTCATAGGCAGTAGTGGCAGTGCTCCGTCAATCGGTATGGAGCCGGCAGTCACCTCGGAAGACGCAGCCACAGTGAGTGGCGCCCCCGCGCCGGATGTGGCCCCTTCTTTTACCTCCCCACCAGTGGACAGCTTGCCCCCGGCGCACACATTGGCACCGGTGGAGCCGCAAGTTACCGGGTCATTGCCTGAACAGGTGAAACCGCACCCGCTGGACAGTGTTGGTTTTAATATCAGCGAGCAATCGGCGGTAGATCTGGACACCGCCCCGGCGCCTTCTTTGAATCCGGTGCCGGTCAATCCCCCATCGGGATTCGATGTCGATAGTATTGACGATTCTGATTTTGGCGAGGTGAACCTACCCCCGGAGAGGCTCGGTGAGGCCAACGAGAGCGGCATGGCAACCCGCAAAGTATCTTTCAGCGACAGCCTGATTACCAGCGACGACTACGAAGACTGACGGCTTACGCCCGGCACCGGTTTTTAATTCAACGCAGGCTTCTAAAGCAGCCGCGCACCTCACGCAGGAAAACCTCGGGTAGCTCCAGTGCGGCGAAATGACCGCCGCGCTCAGGTTCGTTCCAATAGACCAGGTTTGAGAACCGTTTCTCTGCCCACCTGCGACTACAGCGGAAGATTTCCCTGGGGAATATGGAACAGCCGACCGGCATGTCGATTGGATCCAGGTTGGGTTTATTGAAGCTTTCCCAGTACAGGCGGGCAGAGCTGGCGGCGGTGTTGTTGAGCCAGTACATCATGACGTTGTCCAGCAATTCGTCCTTGCTCAATACGTTTTCCGGGTGTTTGATACCGTCTTTTTCACAATCTGTCCAGGCGTAGAACTTCTCCACGATCCAGGCCATCTGGCCCACGGGGGAGTCGGCCAGGCCGTAGCCCAAGGTCTGGGGGCGGGTGGATTGTTGCTTGGAATAACCAGAGTCCCAGTCGTTGTAAAAGGTCATTGCCTGCAGGGCGGATTGCTCCTGTTCAGTGAGATTGTCCATGGTGTCCGGATCGGGGGCGACGATGGGCAGGGTAATGTGAATGCCGGCGCAGTGTCGGGTTTCGGTCTGGCCCATACTCTGGGTGATGATACTGCCCCAGTCGCCGCCCTGGGCCACGTAGCGGTCGTAGCCCAGCCTGTCCATCAACTGTCCCCACATATGGCCGATTTTGACCACCGAGGTTCCGGGGCTGGCCGGCTTCCCGGAGAACCCGTAACCCGGCAGTGAGGGTGCAACCACATGAAAGGCATCCTCCGCTTTACCACCATGGGCGGTGGGGTCGGCCAGCGCGTCGATGACTTTGTGAAACTCCGCCACCGAACCGGGCCAGCCATGGGACATGATCAGGGGCAGGGCGTCTTCGTGCGGGCTACGGCGATGGATAAAGTGAATGTCGATGTCTTCAATGCCGGTCTTGAATTGTGGCCAGCCGTTGAGCTTTTTTTCAAAACGGCGCCAATCGTAAGCCGATGCCCAATAATTGGCGAGCTCACGTGTATAATCCAGCGGGATGCCCTGAGACCAGTCGTCGGTGGTTTCCCGCTCTGGCCAGCGGGTCCGGGCCAGTCGCTGTTGCAGGTCTTCCAGTTCTGAGTAGGCAATGGCTACGGTAAATGGGCTGATGGGGGTGTTCAAGTGGACGACTCCTTAGTGGCTTTGTTATCAAGGTAGCGAGCAGCGCACTGAGTTGCAAGAGATTGCTCAGCAGGTATTGCTCAGCAAGAGACATGGGGTTAATTGGGTATTGCAGTGAATGCAAAATTAGTATTAGATGACTTAAGTTATTGACAATAATGGAATAAGCTAGCATCTTTACCAATACATACTAATATATATGCCTGAGCATTTTGAACCTGGGCAGGTGCCTGGAAAGATATGCGGGCGGTAATTGTGTTCGAGCGTAGGGGAAAAGCAGCAAAATATGCCGCGTAAACTGAGTTTTTTGGCATTTCGATCAGGAGAGTTGCTGAGTTATTTGGCAGGTATTGCGCTGACGGGCTTTTTTGTTGTGCAACTCGCCCAGGGCGAGGTTCAGCGCCAGGACGGTATTGCTGAATTTGAGCAGATGGCGCAAGCGTCTGCCCCGGCGACAGACGCCATTGAAGTCACCCAGGACTTTGAAAACACCGGTGAACCAGACACCAGCCTGTGGGCTCCCGGGCGGCTTGCCGATTATCAGGCCAGTTTGAAAGCCGATTTACCGCCGGTGCTGGGCGTACTCGAAGTTCCCTCTGTCGGCCTCAAAGTGCCGATCTACTCCACTAACACCGACCTGGTGATGGATCGGGGGGCCGGTATCATCGACGGTATGGCCTATCCCCATGAGCCGGGTAATATCGGCATTTCGGGTCATCGCGACGGCTATTTCCGGGTGCTGAAGGATGTACAGGTAGGCGATGTCATCGTGCTGCAATCGCTGGAAGGGGAAAAACGTTTTAAAATTAAGGCGACAAAAGTGGTGGCAATAGCAGATACCACCCTGTTGCGAGATACAGATGATCAGACGGTTACACTCGTAACCTGTTACCCGTTTTATTTTGTCGGGCATGCGCCCAAGCGATTTATCGTAACCGCGTCCCTCGACACAACGAATGTCAACCAAAACTAAGGAGGATTTGACATGTCTAAGAAGATGGTAGTAATAGCAGGAATGGCGCTTGCGCTGTCAGCGGGTCAGCTGATGGCTCAGGATACAACCAGTACAGGTAAAGCGCAGAGCAGCACAGTCACTTGTGCCGACCTTAACTGGTCTGCGGAAGTGCTGGCCGCTAACCCGGACATCGCTTCGATGTGCCAGACGGTGTACGAGAAGAATGGCAAGTTGTTCGCCAAGACTTCTGTTGAGGTGGTTCGTGTGCGTGGCAACACCATGACCTTCCGCCCCATACACACCGACGGTACCAGAGGCGACAGCCGCAGTGTCACACTGGCCAGCAGCTGGCGTGCAAAAATCGCGGGTCGCGAGTATCGCGCCAGTGATTTGATGCGTGGGCAGGAGTTAAATGTTTACCTGCCGGAAGATCGTTTCGCTCTGGCGATTGAAGATGTGGAAAGTGAGTTCGTGGTTATCGAGACGGTAACGGAAATGCCCACCACGGCAAGCCCGTTGTTCCTGATCGGTCTGGCCGGCGGTGCTTTCCTGGCGCTGGGTGGTATGCTTAGCGGTATCCGTCGTCGCCTGTCATAGGGTAAACGGCAAATGATAAAGGGGCTTCGGCCCCTTTTTTTATATACAGGATGTACGGTACGTCGCGAGAGGCAGGAAGCCGGTAGCGACGGAGCCCCGGAGTAGCTCCTTACCCTAGTGCTCATCCACCCAAACTTTCCGCAACGGCTCCCCGAAATCATCGTAGATCACCTTGCGGCGCGGTTGTGGCAGGCGGCTGCCCTTGCGTTGCGGCTTGTGTGTGAATTTCTCCTTGCGCCTGGCTTCGATAGCGGCAACGACTTCCGGCACCAGGGTGCGTTTGGTTCTGGGTTCGAGAAATAGCCTGCGGTTGAGGAACAGGGGGGCATCACCAGGGTCCTTGCCACTGATGCCCTGGGGCACGTTTTCAACGTTGCCACCGCGCTGCAGGAAGCGCTCGGTTTCCTGTTGCAGCTGGTCGCGGATGTCGGCTTTGGATACTGGTTTCTTCAAGGGAGTCTGATGCCACGCTGGCCCGGTTAACAAACGATCTAGTATACCCGCCTCGCTGCACAATTACCGCGTTTTAGCGGAGACAATTTGTTGTCTGAGCACGGCGCCGGGCCCCTCGCTCTGTAACTGCACCCTACCGCCTGTCACAGTGATACCCAGGCTGGCGAAAATGGGCTCGAAAGGTGGGATGCGCGATGAGGTGCTGACCTGTTCGAAAAGCGGCTGGAACAGCAGTACGCGATTCAACTCGTCCAGTTTGCGCGCCATTGCCGGGGCCGACATCGGGTCATCGGCACAACACTGGTTGAGTTTTTCCAGGGCCTGATCCAGGTTGTGGCGGCCGCGCGATTGTTGCCGCAGCCGGGTGTCTGCCGCCAGGAAGTACCAGGCCCCACTCCAATACACCCGCATAAAGCCACCATCGCGACGCATATTGTCGCTTACAAAGCTTAGCTCACGGCCCTCAAATGCGGTATCGGCAAGGCCGCGCTGGTAACCTTCATAGAGTTCCTGCCACATTTCCTGCTCGGTCAGGACACCCGCCCGGGCTTGCAGAACGTTTTGATAATAGCTGGCCAGACCCTCGCTGAACCAGGCATCTCCCCAGCCCCGGTAGGGGATGAGTAAATGGGCCAGTTCGTGATAACCGGTCCAGGCGCGTTTCAACTCTAGTGGGGTGGCCTTCGCCGCGGTGAAAAACTCCACCCGATCCACCTCATCCCGGTGGACCTGCGCCCAGGGAATCGGCTCGCTGGCGCTGGCAGAGACAGGTGTGACAGTAATTTTCCAGTTCTGTCGTGGCCAGTGGCCGTAAACCTGCAATAAGGTATCGGCGATAAATTCGACCCATTGCTGCAGATTGCGCTGCATGGCAGGCTCGAATTGTGTGCTGATGTGCAGCTCCAGCTGGCGCCCGCCACGTTCCAGTAACAGCGGCGCGCTATTCTCAGCCTTGCACGGTACGGCAAGCATAAGCAGTGGCAGGATCGCGAGTCGAATGTATCTGCCCAGCTGCGTGATCATGGTGGCTAGCCGTCTGTGGTGTCCGCAGCGGGCGGGCCAGAGTCATTATCACCTGCACCGGCCACACCTCCCCCGGCCACACCAAATCCCGCCAGTTCCGCCATTCTGCCGAACAGCTCGATGATATCGGTAGTGGCCTGCTCGCCGCTAAACTCCCGATAGAGGCTGTCGACGTTGACCGCGATACGCTCGGGGTCTGACCAGGAGGAATACTCTGCCAGTTCTATGTCTTTTGCCGCCTCGAAGGCACTCATGCCCGCATCGTAGCGAGTCCTGGCCTGGTCGTGTACGTATTGCAGGTAATGCCGGACCTGCGCCACACCGTGTTTGTCTGTAATGGGGCCGTGGCCGGGTACAATCAGGTCCACATCCATGTCCTCTATTAACAGGCAGGCCTTGATCCAGTTTGCGACCGGCCCCTGCCACATAATCGGCGTGCCCTGGATAAACAGGATATCGCCGGTGAACACGACACGGTCAGCGGGGGAATGTACCAGCACATCACCACGGGTGTGCGCCGGCCCCACGTCAATCAGATGTACGGGTTTATCTCCCACGCGCAAGTCCAACTCGCCATCGAACGTACGGGTAGGGAGTGTATGACGGATGCCGTCGAAGCGGAACTGGCCAAAACAGTGTAGAAAATATTCGCCGACAGCCCCCATCCCCCTGGCAGCTTCCATCATGGCCGCCATGGCCTCGGGGGGGAGTTCATTCATTTCCAGTGCGGACGCGGTGGAGGCGATGATTTCGGCGCCTGTGACCAGTTCGTTGCCATGGCAGTGGTCGCCGTTGGCGTGGGTGTTGACCAGGGTGTTGATATTCTCGCACAGGGGTTCCGCCTGGCGCATCTTGCGCAGCATCTGTCCGGTGAGTTCCAGGTCGTACAGGGTGTCCACCAGCAGCGACTCTTCGCCATCGACTATCAGTCCGGCATTGCTCCACCCCCAGGTGCCCTGTGGGGCGAGCCAGGCGTAGGCGCCGTGTGCCAGGGGGTGTAGGCCCGGGTGTTGTTTTGTACTCATCGGGGGCAGATCCTGTGGCTATTGAGGTGTTAATATTAACCTGATTCGCATCAAAAATCAGGCGCGGGTTTTCTCTGAGGCCCACATTCTGGTTTAATGCATAGCTGTGTAATTATGGAGTCCGTGTATGAATGCCATTCGATCCATACTGGTTTTTATATGGATAGTCATCTCAGTGATACCCTTCGGCTTTGCCCTGGTGGTCTGTTCGCTCTTTCTCTCGGACCACAAGCTCTGGTGGTGGTTTGCGGCTCCCTGGCTCAGGGGGGTTGTTGTAGCAGCGCGTATCGTTGGCGGAGTGCAGTACCGTGTGCAGGGCGCGGACAACCTGCCGGCGGCGGATGACATGCGACGGGTGATACTGTGCCCGAAGCACCAGTCCACCTGGGAGACATTTTTCTTCCCGAGCATGACCTCCCACCCGCTGGCCTATGTTTTTAAAAAGGAGTTACTGCGCATCCCGTTCTTTGGCTGGAGCATAGGCAGCCTGGGAATGATCCATATAGACCGTAAACAGCGTGCCCAGGCGTGGACCAAGGTGGCGGAGCAGGGTGAGGTGGTGATGGACAGGGGCAAGTGGGTTATCATGTTCCCCGAGGGTACTCGCATAACACGGGGCGAGAAGGGAACTTACAGGAGTGGCGCTACCCGGCTGGCGGTGGCGACCGGCGCCAGTGTTATACCCATTGCGGTCACTTCCGCCCGGTGTTGGCCGGCGCGTTCTTTTTCACTCATTCCCGGTGTTATCGACGTATCTATTGGCCAGCCGATAGCGGCCGAGGGCCGCGAGCCCGGGGAAATGATGGAAGAGGTCCAACACTGGATCGAGGCGGAGATGCACCGGCTGGATCCACAAGCATACGAACAACCAAGCACCGGAGACTAATATGTCAGCAGCAAAAATCGTCTTATTGGTAACTTACGCCATACTCGCGGTACTGGCTCTTACCCAGGCCGCTAGTCCGGCGGGCGCATGGTCGGCCAGAATTTTATTGATCCTGGCGGTACTGCATACCGTGGAAGTCATCCTGTTCTTCAAAACCTGCCAGCGCGCGGGTGGCTCTCTCGTGGGGCACTTATTTAATGTTTTCGTGTTCGGTGTGTTTCACGTGAAGGAAATCAAGGCGGCTCGGGGCTAGCTAAGCCCGGTTTGATCAACCGCTCTTCTATCAGGCCGGCAGTCGTCGGCCTGGGAAGTAGAATGCAAACAGGAGAATTTGAATTATGACAGATGCATATATTGTCGGGGCTGTGCGCAGCGCCGGAGGCAAGAAAAACGGTCGCTTGTCGAAAACCCACCCGATTGACCTGGGTGCGGAAGTGGTCGACGCACTGGTGGCGAAAACCGGTGTGCCCGTAGAGGAAATTAACGATCTGATATTTGGTTGTGTCTCCCAGGTGGGTGCCCAGTCGAGTAACATCGCGCGCAATGTCTGCCTGTCGTCAGTATTGGGTGAGGCGGTACCGGGAACCACGGTGGATCGACAGTGTGGCTCGGGGCAGCAGGCCATGCACTTCGCGGCGCAAGGGGTGTTGTCCGGCACCCAGGACCTGGTGATAGCCGGGGGCGTGGAAAGTATGAGCCAGGTGCCAATCGGTGCGAACATCATAGACGGGTTCAAGGCAGACCACGGTGTGCCCTATGGCCAGAGGATATCCGAGCGTTACCCCGGCGTGCAGTTCAACCAGTTTGCCGGGGCGGAATTGCTGGTGCAGAAATATGAGCTGACCAGCGACGAATTGAACGAGTTTGCCCTGGACAGTCATGTGAAGGCCCGACGCGCAGTGGAAGAGGGGCGTTTCCAGGACGAAATCGTACCGATCGAAGTCGAGCTGGAGGATGGCTCGCGGGTCGTGCACGATCAGGATGAAGGTATTCGCATGGAAGCCACCATCGGTGCTATCGCCGGGCTGGAACCTATGCAGGAGGGCGGTGTATTGAGTGCTGCCAATGCCTCCCAGATCTGTGATGGCGCCGCTGCCCTGATGATCGCCAATGGCGCCACCTGTAAGCGCCTGGGCCTGCGGCCGCTGGCCAGGATTGTCGCCATGAGCGTGGTGGGTTCAGACCCGGTGATTATGCTTGAAGGTCCGATTCCGGCTACCCAAAAGGTGCTGGAAACAACCGGGTTGAGCATGGATGATATCGACCTCTTTGAGGTGAATGAAGCCTTCGGCTCAGTGCCACTGGCCTGGGCCAGGGCACTGGGGGCCGATCTGCAAAAGCTCAATGTAAACGGTGGCGCTCAGGCTCTGGGGCACCCGCTGGGCGCTACCGGCGCCAAGTTGATGACTACCCTGGTTCATGAATTGCACCGCAGTGGCAAGCGCTATGGCCTGCTCGCGATCTGTGAAGGAGGTGGCACGGCCAATGGCACTATTGTCGAACGCGTGGACGCCGTTGTTTGAAGAAGCGCCCGGGAGGTCTCAGGGCACCAATACCGCAGCGCCACTGAAGCGACCGTGGCGCAAGTCATCCAGCGCCTCGTTGGCCTGCTCCAGCGTATAGACATGCACGGTGGTCACCACCGGTATCTGCGCCGCCAGGGGCAGGAATTCGTCCGCGTCCTGGCGGGTGAGGTTGGCCACAGAGCATATTTCCCGTTCGCCCCAGAGTATCTCGTAGGGGAAAGAGGGAATATCCGACAGGTGGCTACCGGCGCAGACCACCCGGCCACCCTTGCGCACCGCCCGCAACGCCTGGGGCACCAGTTCTCCTGCCGGGGCAAAAATGATGGCCCCGTCCAGTTCGACCGGTGCGCTGTGGCGTGAGTCTCCTGCCCAGGCGGCGCCCAATTCAAGGGCGAAGGCCTGGGCTTCGTCATCGCCTTCCCGGGTAAAAGCATAAATCTCCTGGCCGTGGTAGCGCGCCACCTGTATCAGGATGTGGGCGGCCGCCCCGAAGCCATAGAGGCCGATGGTTTGACAGGGTCCCACCAGCCGGTAAGCGCGGTAACCAATCAGGCCGGCGCACAATAGCGGCGCCGCCTGTTTATCGTCATAAGCGGGTGGAATAGGGAAGCAATAGGAGGCATCCGCTACCGTATATTCAGCAAAGCCGCCATTGATCTGGTACCCGGTGTAGCGCGCCTCGTCACAGAGGTTTTCCTTGCCGTGGTTACAGTACCAGCAGTGGCCGCAGCTGCCTCCCAACCAGGGCACTCCCACCCTCTGCCCGAGTGTAAAGCCACTGACGCCCGCGCCAATCTCCTCAACCACAGCCACGATCTGGTGGCCGGGCACCAGGGGCAGGGTGGGTTCGGGCAACTCGCCATCCAGCACGTGCAGGTCGGTGCGGCAGATCCCGCAGGCCTTCACCTTGAGCAATAGTTCACCGGAGCCGGCGGTGGGCAGGGGCAAGTCCCTGGGCAGCAGCGGGCCGCTTTTTTGTTCCAGTACCATGGCTCGCATATTAGTGCACTACTCCTCTAAAGCGCGTTTCAAGCTTTTACAAAAGGTTT
>PVMK01118887.1_pt1 | contig 44596 bp, 41 predicted proteins | sample 1853481 | NCBI WGS metagenome assembly PVMK01 (sample SAMN08533507, study PRJNA380276) | Marine sediment metagenome, whole genome shotgun sequencing project.
ATGGCGCCAAAGCCACAGGTCTCCTGCGTGACGGTTGGCTCAATCGCGCCCTGGCACCGTTGGGCGGGTCTCTGGGCACAGAGACGGCCATCGCCATGGCACAGAATACTCCGCTGGTGCTACGCGGCGAGAATTCAGTAACCAGCTGGGCACCGTCACAGTTGCCGGACGCCGACGAAAGCACCCTACGTCGACTGCAGAGCTTGTACGCCGACGATGAGTTCTTTGCTACTCGTCTCGCACAGGCAATAAAGGCACAGGAAATCGCATCTGATCAAAAAGACATGCAAGGTATGCGCACGCGCGGCAACGATGCGCAGCAGATCCTGACGATGATGCAGGCCGCCGCGAAATTTCTAACGACAGACGGCGGCCCGCGCATCGCGGTACTCGAATCGAGTGGTTGGGACACGCATGCGAATCAGGGTGCTGAAAACGGCGCACTCGCCAATCGCCTCAATGGCCTCGACGCCGGACTAAGCGCACTGCGCAAGGGTCTGAGCGACACCTGGTCGCAGACCGTTGTCGCCGTAGTTACCGAGTTCGGCCGTACGGTTCACGTAAACGGCACGCGCGGTACTGATCACGGAACCGCTACTGCCGCCATACTCTTAGGTGGCGCCCTTGACGGTGGACGTGTTATCGCAGACTGGCCTGGGCTGCGGAAGAACGACCTATACGAGGGCAGGGATCTGCGCGCTACTGCGGATACACGCAGTCTGTTCAAGGGATTACTGGCGGACCATTTAGATCTGCCGACGGCGTTCCTCGAACGCAGTGTTTTCCCGGATAGCACCAGCGCGGCAGCGATGCGTGGACTGATAAAAAGCTAGTCCAGCTTAGACCCAAACTCGCGCCCGCAACGTTTGTATCGGGCATGAACGCTTTTTTAAAACTTGTCGATCCGCGTTGTTATCAGATCGCTGTACTAAGCCTGCTGTTATGTTACGGCGTCTTCGCGCTCGATTTTGGTATTCACTGGTATAACGCAGTCGCCATCATCATAACTGCACAACTCGTTCAATATATCTGTATGCGATGTGTGGGTTTAGGCGGTTTCGACCCACTTAGTGCAGCAATCACGTCACTCTCACTTACCCTGCTTCTGCGCACCGACGTCATTGGTATCGCGATACTCGCCGCCTGCATCGCGATCGGTAGTAAGTTCTTGCTACGCGTCCGCGGCAAACATATTTTTAACCCGGCCAACGTCGCTCTGGTAACACTTATGCTCTGTAGCGATAGCGCCTGGGTATCATCCGGGCAATGGGGTAGTGCCGCGGTAGGCGCGTTCGCACTGGCTTGTCTGGGTTTTCTTGTTCTAACGAGAGCCAGGCGCGCCGAAACCACGATCGCCTTTCTACTTGCGTTCGCGTCACTGATGCTCGGCCGCGCACTCTGGCTCGGCGACCCGCTCAGCATTCCGCTGCATCAAATGCAGAACGGCGCATTGCTGATTTTTGCCTTCTTCATGATCTCCGATCCCAAGACGACGCCGGATACCAGCGTCGGTCGTATTGCGTACGGCGCATTGGTAGCAAGCGTCGCTTACATCATTCAATTTGTTTTCTATGAACCCAATGGGCCGATCATCGCGTTAATTCTTTCAGCCCCGCTAGTGCCGCTGCTCGACCTGAGCATGCACGGGCAAGTTTATCGGTGGGAAAAGCCAATGAACGAAACAATCGCCAGGACCATCGGCAACATCAAAGGAGTTTAGTAATGCGTACTTTAATTTTGACAATCACCGCGACTCTTACAATAGCGGTTTCATCCACGGCACAGGCCTTTTGTGGCTTCTATGTCGCTCGAGCCGACACGAGTCTGTACAACCAGGCTTCACAAGTTGTACTCGTACGTGACGGCGATCGTACCGTGATCACTATGGCGAACGACTTTCAAGGTGATGTAGAAGACTTCGCCGTAGTCATTCCTGTTCCGACCTTTATCGAACGCGAGCAAATCAATGTCGCCGATAATGCTCTCATTGAACATCTCGACGCCTATACCGCACCGCGCCTGGTTGAGTATCACGACCCGGACCCATGTTCGATTTATGACCGTGAGGAAATGGCGTTGAAAAGCAGCATGCCACGCAGTGCAGTTGGGGACGCGGCGTTTGAAGATGGTCGCGCACGCGGCGTAACGATTGAGGCGAGCTACTCCGTCGGCGAGTACGACATTCTGATCTTGTCTGCCGACGAAAGCAGCGGCCTGATCCAATGGCTGGGCGAGAACGACTACAAGATTCCGCAAGGTGCAGAAAAGATAGTCGATAGCTACCTGAAACAGGACATGCGATTTTTTCGTCGCCAAAGTGAACCTGGAAGAACAGTCCAACCTTGGTTACTCCAATTTGCGGCCGCTACAAGTCGCCTACGAAAGCAACAAGTTCATGTTGCCGATTCGCTTGGGCACCTTAAATGCGAAGGGCAAACAGGAGTTGTACGTTTATGCACTCACCAAGACGGGTCGTGTTGAAACAACCAACTACCGGACGGTGAAGCTGCCAAGTAACACGGAAGTTCCTGAGTTTGTACAAGCTGAGTTCAGTGACTTCTATCGCACAATGTTTACCCGGCAAACCAATGCCGAAAACGAGCGTGCCGTTTTTCTTGAGTACGCCTGGGATATGGCCTGGTGTGATCCTTGCGCTGCAGATCCGTTGAGCGCCGACGAATTACGACGCCTCGGCGTATTCTGGGTCGGCTCTGGTGGTGGCAGCAAAATCGTGCAGTCGCAACAGCCGCAGAATGTGTTTGTTACTCGCCTGCACGTGAGCTACGACAGCAAACACTTTCCCGAAGACCTTAAGTTTCAGGAAACCGGCGACCGACAAAACTTTCAGGGTCGCTACGTGATTCGCCACCCTTTCAAGGGCCAGATCTCCTGCAATGCCGAAGCCTACCAGGCTGCCACGCGAGAACGGCAGGAGCGTGAAGCGCAAACACTGGCCAACCTGACGGGTTGGAATATTGATGACATCCGGGCCAAGATCCCCTACCTGGACGATGTCAGACCTGAGCCTGAACCTGCCCCTTGGTGGAAACGTCTCTGGCAGTAAGCCAATCGTTTTCTGGCTCCGCCCCGGTAACGTCTGTCGCCGGGGCGTTTTTTATCGATAGCGGTCGAGTATTTTTTTGAGCTCTTCAGAACCGGGGTGCAAGCTATCTAACGGCAACTGGCACAATGGCGTTTGTGTGTTGCCCATCAACTCGTGCATTTCCTTGCGCGATTCATCGATGTACAACAATCCCGTTATGATCTCACCTGCGTTGAAGCGATCGCGAAGATATTTGAACGATACCGCGCGACTGGTTGGATCATATTCTTCATCAATTTTGCGTAATACGATCTTACTGCCGCCATGCAACTCGATCTCCATCGCTGACCCTTCCGCATAAGCTGCCTTGATTTCTTCTGCCGGTGGCACAAAGTCAGCGTCAACAACGTGATGGTAAAACTGGCGTGTGTGCGCGTAACTCTTGGTCGATCCTTCGTGGTCGTTAAACGTTACACACGGGCTGATGATATCGACCAACGCGAAGCCGTCGTGCATCAATGCGCCCTGAATCAAGGGGACGAGTTGGTCTTTGTCGCCAGAGAAGCTTCTTGCGATATAGGTTGCACCCAGCGCAATGGCCATACTCACTGGGTCAATAGGTTCTTGTTGGTTCGGCTCGCCTTTCTTCGGCCTGCTGCCAATATCGGCAGATGCCGAGAACTGCCCTTTGGTCAGGCCGTAAACACCATTATTTTCGATGATATAGCACATATTCAGATTGCGGCGAATCGCGTGCACGAACTGCCCTGCGCCAATGGAAAGGGAATCACCGTCACCGGAAACACCGATGTAAAGCAGCTCCCGATTAGCGGCATTCGCGCCAGTCGTCACTGACGGCATGCGGCCATGCACCGAATTAAATCCATGCGCACCGCTGACGAAATAGGCTGGTGTCTTCGACGAACAACCAATGCCGCTCATCTTCGCCAGCATATGCGGCTCAATATTGAGTTCGAATACCGCCTGAACAATAGCCGCCGTAACAGAGTCGTGGCCGCATCCGGCGCACAGCGTTGAAACCGTGCCCTCGTAATCTCTCGCAGTCAAACCAAGATTATTCCTTGGCATATTTGGATGCGCGACCTTGGGCTTAGCGATGTAACTCATGCGGCACGTCCTTTAGCGACTTCTTCAAGTACTTTATCGACCACAAAACCGGCATTCAGTGGCATGCCGTCATAGCGCAGCAGCGACACCAACTTCGATGGATTCGCGTCAATGTCCAGCATCAACATGGAACGTAACTGCGCATCGCGATTTTGCTCGACAACGAATACGACATCGTGTTGCTCAATAAATTCGCGAACGGCATCGCTGAATGGAAATGCTCGCACGCGACAGTAATTCAGATTGACCTTCTGCTTGCCGAGGCGGTCACGCGCCTCCCTACAAGCAGCATGACCACTGCCGATCGTCAATATGCCCGCTTTATTGAATTTGGAAACCTCGATCTCCGCATCCGGCAGGGTCTGTCGTGCTGTCTCCCATTTGACCAACAGACGATCGACTACGTCTTGATACGCCGCAGAATCCTCGGTGTAGGCGCCATATTTAGTATGGCCGGAGCCGCGCGTAAAATACGAGCCCTTTTGATTCACGCCAGGCAGTGTGCGGTACGGGATGCCATCACCGTCGACGTCGAGATAACGATGGAATTTCTCCATCTCATCAAGTTGCTCGGAAGTGAGCACCTTGCCGCGATCTGGAATTTTCGTTTCGTCAAACTCAAGATCCGGCACCATCCAGTCGTTCATGCCGATATCCAGATCCGACATCACGATGACCGGCGTTTGCAGTCGCTCTGCATAATCGAAAGCTGCTTGCGCCATGGTGAAACACTCGTTCGGGTCCGCCGGAAACAGCAATACGTGCTTGGTATCGCCGTGCGATGCATAGGCGCAGCTCATAAGGTCCGCTTGTTGCGTTCGAGTAGGCATGCCGGTCGATGGACCTGTGCGCTGCACGTTGAAAATGACTGCCGGAATTTCCGCGTAGTACGCGAAACCGATAAATTCGCTCATCAGTGAGATGCCAGGTCCACTGGTTGGTGTGAATGAGCGCGCTCCATTCCAGGCTGCACCCAATACCATACCGATTGCTGCCAGCTCGTCCTCAGCCTGAATAATGCAGTAAGTTCGTTCGCCGGTTTCCGCGTCTACTCGGTACTTCGAACAGAATCCTCGAAACGCATCCATTAGTGATGTCGACGGCGTTATCGGATACCAGGCGCCGACAGTTGCTCCAGCGTACATGCAGCCAAGTCCGGCGGCAGTATTACCGTCTATGATGATGTGTCCGTCGGTACCATTCATTGCTTCGACTTTCATCGGCAATGGGCAAACGAAGTTTTCCTGCGCGTAATCGTAGCCCAGGCGAATCGCCTTCATGTTCGACTCAATCATATGCATCTTGTCGGCAAACGTTTCTTCGAGCAACGCCGTGATGATATCCAGATCAATTTCGAGAAGAGCAGCCACAACTCCAACGTAGGCAATGTTCTTCATCAGAATGCGCGCGCGGGCGCCGTCAAAACTCTCGTTGCACATGCGTGACAGCGGCACGCCGAGTACTGTGACATCTTCTCGATGCAATTGTCGTTGACGCGGCCAGGTCGAGTCGTAAACAAGCCATCCGCCGGGTGACACTTCCGCCAGATCTCGAGTATAGGTCTGTGCGTTCATCGCCAGCATGATATCGACACGATCCGAACGCGACTGATAGCCGTCGGCAGTCACCCGAATCTCGTACCACGTTGGCAAACCCTGAATATTGGATGGGAAATAGTTCTTGCCGACAACCGGGATGCCCATTCGGAATATGGACTTCATCAAAAGACCGTTCGCGCTGGCCGAACCGGTGCCGTTGACCGTTCCGATTTTTACGACGACATCGTTGATGGTTGCCACTCGAACTTCCCTAACTGTCTATCGCGTATGGAATCTGTACAACGGATTTCTGCATATCCCACGCTCCGGTCGGACAACGCTCCGCGCACAAACCGCAATGCACGCACAGGTCCTCATCCTTAATCATGACGCGCGCCGTATGCGGTAGATCTTCAGAAACATACAATGCCTGCTCAATATTGTCAGCGGGCGCCTGCAATCGCGTACGTAGCTCCGCCTCATCACCATTCTCTGTAATCGTCAGGCAGTTGACCGGACAAATATCGAGACAGGCGTCGCATTCGATACATAGATTCGCCGCAAACACCGTCTGAATATCGCAATTCAGACAGCGCTCGACCTCTTGCAAGGTCTGCTCAAGCGTAAATCCAAGCTCGACCTCGATATCCAGCTTCTTAAAGCGTTTTTTCAGCTCAACATGCGGCATGAGTCGACGCGCCGCTGGATCGTAGTCGTTCGAGTAGCTCCATTCATGCATACCCATCTTTTGCGTCGACAAATTCACGCCGAGCGGCAAGCGATCGGTGAGCTCTTCGCCCTGACAATACTTGTGTATGGAAATTGCGGCTTCGTGACCATGTGCAACTGCCCAAATAATGTTCTTCGGCCCGAACGCTGAATCGCCGCCGAAGAAAACACCGTCGCGGGAACACATCATCGTCGTTTCATCTACGATCGGGCATTCCCAGTCGTTAAACTCAATGCCAATATCCCGTTCGATCCACGGAAATGCATTGTCCTGGCCGATCGCGAGAATGACGTCGTCGCAGGGAATCACTGTTTCACCGGTCACCGTGCCACGATCGATGCCGCCGCGCTCGTCAAACTTGTACTCCATCAACTCGAAAGTCATGCCCACCAAATGCCCATCTTCGATAAGAAAGTCTTTGGGCGAATGGTTAATCAGGATTTCGATGTTCTCTTCTTCGGCGTCTTCTAATTCCCAGTCGGATGCCTTGAAAAATTGACGCGGCTTGCGAGCCATGACCTTAACGTCATCCGCGCCAATTCTTAGTGATGTGCGGCAGCAATCCATCGCTGTATTGCCTACACCGATGATCAAAACGTTCTTGCCAATCTCTTTGACATGATCGAAGGCAACGGACTCCAGCCAGTCGATGCCGATATGAATGTTGTCGCTTTCGTAACGCCCGGGAATCTCGAGATTTTTACCGCGCGGCGCGCCGGTACCTACGAAAACAGCATCGAATCCTTCGGCCAGGAAATCCTTCATGCTCGCGATCGGATGATTCATCTTCACTTCGACGCCCATGTCGACGATGTAGCCAATTTCTTCATCCAGAATTTTAGGCGGCAGTCGGAACTGCGGAATATTAGTCCGCATCAGGCCGCCGGTTGCTTCCAGCGCCTCAAAAATAGTGATCTCGTAGCCTAGCGGGCGCAAATCGTTCGCGACCGTCAAGGATGCGCATCCGGCACCGATCAGCGCGACCTTTTTGCCATTGCTGGGCGCCGCTTGTGGCAAGCGATCGACGATGTCATCTTTATGATCCGCGGCAACTCGCTTCAGCCGACAAATTGCGACCGGGCGGTCTTCGACACGTCCGCGTCGACATGCAGGCTCACAAGGTCGATCGCATACGCGACCAAGAATGCCGGGAAACACATTGGAATTACGGTTTTCTATGTAGGCGTCGCTGAAGCGACCCTGAGCGATGAGACGAATATATTCAGGAACGTCGGTATGCGCAGGGCAGGCGAACTGGCAATCGACAACCCTGTGAAAATACTCGGGTTTGGAGGTATCAGTCGGTTTCATCTATATGAAGCGTCAGCCACTTGGTGCTTTCGAGCACGCGATCCTGTCCGTCATTTGGCGTAGCATAACGGGATCGTCTGGAAAGGCAAACTTTATCGCGCTCGGGTGAACTCAAGTCGCTGACCCGCAATTTTGCCGCTCAATTTTCCACTACTGTAGACAACGCTGCCGTTGACGATCGTCGTATCGATGCTGGACGAAAACTCATGTCCCTCGAACGGCGACCAAGCGCATTTGTAAAGTAAGTTCGAAGGCTGCACGCGGTATGCTTTGTTCGGATCGACAATGACTAAATCAGCGAAATAGCCTTCACGGACATAGCCGCGATCCGTAACACCAAATAAGTCGGCAGGTGCGTGACAGGCACGATCAACCAATAATTCCAGACTGATCTCTTTTCTCTCAGCAAGTTCGAATAAGATTTGCACAACGTGCTGCACGAGCGGCAAACCTGCGGGCGCTTTGAAGTAACTATTGTCCTTCTCGGCCCAGGTATGTGGCGCATGATCCGTTGCAATGATGTCAAGGCGACCGTCGTTCAGGGCGACAATGAGCGCCTGTCGGTCCGCGCTCGATTTGATCGCCGGATTGCACTTGATGCGGGTACCGAGCTCATCGTAACGCGACTCATCAAAATACAGGTGATGAACGCAAACTTCTCCCGTTATGCGTTTCGCCGAACGATGAGCCGACGAAAATAATTCCATTTCGATAGCAGTAGTGAGATGCAGCACATGCAGTAGCGCATCGTGTCGCCCTGCCAGCTCCATGGCAAAACTCGATGACGTCAGACAGGCATTCGCCGAACGAATCTTCGGGTGTTCCGACATCGGCACCTCTTCTCCGAACTGCTTCTTCGCATACGCTTCGTTTTCCCAGATGGTCGGAGAGTGCTCGCAGTGCGTTACGACCATTATCGGCGCATCTTTAAATATCAAATCCAGCGCTTCCGGATCATCGACCAGCATATCTCCCGTCGATGCACCCATGAACACCTTGATGCCACATGCCTGGCCAACCTCCAGCCGCCGAATTTCTTCAATATTTGTGTTCGTCGCGCCAAAATAGAAACCGTAATTGACTGTGCACCGACCAACAGCACTTTGATACTTGTCTGCCAGTGTCTCTTTGGTCGTCGTTAGCGGATTGACGTTGGGCATGTCCATGAAACTGGTGATGCCGCCAGCGGCCGCGGCGGCGGACTCCGTCGCCAGATCACCTTTCGCAGTCAGACCGGGTTCGCGAAAATGCACCTGATCATCAACCATCCCTGGCATCAGATACTTGCCATCCGCATCAATGACGGTCACATCGGCAGCGACCTCGATTTGTCCTGCGATCTTCTCAATACGTTCGCCATCAAGTAAGACATCGACATCACGTATCTCACCCTCGTTGATCAGGCGCGCATTACTAATGAGTAGCTTGGACAATCATTTTTTCCTGCTGACGTTTGCGGCAGTATGCGAGGGAAATTCCGCAAATGCCACGCCAGCAGGGGAGATTTTTTGCGGGCGTCGCCCGGGTGTGCGATAACCGCTCAATGAATGACTTCGTTAAACAGGTAGAAAACGCGCGCGTCTACGACGTCGCCATCGAATCTCCGCTCGAGTTAGCGCCAAATCTGTCCGCTCGTCTGGGCAATCGCGTCCTGCTCAAGCGCGAAGACCTGCAATCCGTTTTCTCCTTCAAGCTGCGCGGCGCATACAACAAGATTTCTGCTCTTACCGATGCGGAGGCATCGCGCGGTGTGATTTGCAGTTCAGCCGGCAATCACGCCCAGGGCGTCGCATTGGCTGCGAAGCGTCGCGGAGTACGCGCGGTGATCATCATGCCCGTCACCACGCCGTCAATAAAGGTCGATGCCGTGCGCAGTCTCGGCGGCGAAGTCGTTTTGCACGGCGACACTTATGACGAGGCTTTTGCTCGCGCAAATGAACTCATGCGGGAGCACGGCCTGGTTTTCATCCATCCGTTTGACGATCCCGTAGTGATTGCCGGCCAAGGGACGATTGCTGCCGAAATTCTCCGTCAGAATGAAAGTGAAATTGACGCCGTGTTTGTGCCAATAGGCGGCGGCGGACTGATCGCCGGCATTGCCACTTACATAAAGGCGATGCGGCCGGACATTCGAATCATCGGGGTGGAACCGGAGGACTCTGCTGCCATGCGTGATTCGGTCGCGGCCGGACATGCCGTCACCCTGAAACATGTCGGAATTTTCGCCGATGGCGTGGCCGTCAAACGCGTCGGCGACGAAACACTGCGGCTTTGCAAGTTGCACGTCGACGAATACATCACTGTCGACACCGATCAAATCTGCGCTGCAATTCGCGACATATATGAAGATACTCGATCGATTGTTGAACCAGCGGGCGGATTAGCCGTTGCCGGCTTGAAGAAATATCTGACGCAGCACGATTTCAAAGAGAAAACATTCGTCACAATCAACGGCGGGGCGAATGTCAATTTCGATCGGCTGCGACACATTGCCGAGCGCGCGGCAGTGGGTGACCAGTCTGAGATGCTTCTTGCTGTCGAAATTCCCGAGGAACCGGGCAGTTTTCGACGTTTCTGCGGGACGCTCGGTCGTCGCGGCATCACAGAATTTAATTATCGTTACAACGACAAGAGAAAAGCGCACATTTTCGTCGGCGTGAAATTGCGCGACGGCCTAAAGGAGCGCGAGGAGTTGCTCGCTACCTTACGCGCGGCAAAATATTTGGTCACGGACCTCAGCGACAATGAATTGGCCAAACTGCATATCCGACATATGGTGGGCGGTCCTTCTTCCGGGATTGCCAACGAGCGCCTGTTTCGCTTCGAGTTTCCGGAACGACCCGGCGCGTTAATTGATTTCTTGCAGGCCGTTGGTACGGAGTGGAATATCAGTCTGTTCCATTATCGCAATCACGGTTCTGATTTTGGACGCATACTTGCTGGCATCGACGTCCCTGAAAACGAAACAGCTCAGCTCGAAACGCATCTCGCCGAACTCGGCTACACGCATTGGGAAGAAAGCGACAACCCCGCCTATACGATGTTTTTGTCCTAGGGTTGAGAAACTAGTCGCGAAACGACGGATCGAGTCTGTCGAGTTTGCGCAAGAGTCCCGGCCATGCGAGCTGACCACCGAGTCCACGTGTCACCTGCTCTGCCTGCGCCTGAATTCCCGCAACGATTGCGGCTGGCACCAGATTCAGTTCGGCGCCGGCGGACTGCGCCATGATTTGAGTCTGGCAAGCCGTCTCCAGCGCATACATCATCAGAAACGCGTCCGGAATTGTCGCGCCGACCGTCAACAATCCGTGGTTACGCAGTACCAGGGCCTGCTTCTCGCCAAGATCAGCAACAAGACGCGGCTTCTCATCGTCATTCAACGCGATGCCTTCGTAGTCGTGATACGCCAGCGTTGCATAGGGGAACAGTGATATCTGTGATAACGGCAGCAAACCGTTTGCCTGAGCCGATACCGCAACACCCGCTTTGGTATGCGTATGCAAAACGCATCCAACATCATGTCTCGCTTTATGCACGGCGCTATGAATAACAAATCCTGCAGGGTTAATCGGATGCGGAGAATCGAGAACTTTCTCTCCGTCGAGATCAACTTTGACGAGACTACTCGCGCTCATCTCTTCGAAAAGCATTCCGTACGGGTTAATCAGAAAGTGTTCTTCGGAGCCCGGCACACGCGCCGAAACATGCGTAAAGACGAGATCGTCCCACCCATGCATTGCGATGATCCGATAACACGCAGCCAAGTCGACGCGAATTTGCCATTCGTCGTCGCTAACGAGCTCACGAACGTGATTTTCTGAGGCCATGTTCCTTATCCAAAATATCGGCGTGCATATAGTTACACAGGAAACTCAAGTTTCGACATATGACGCAGCAATATTCCAAAATTTTTCTAAAAAAAATGCAACCAAATGGCACGTCGATGCATCAAATCTATACAGATCGAACGTAAACAAACTTATATCCCTTATGCGGTTTGTTTCGTTGTATTGGCGGTGGCCTTTGGCCACCGCCTTTTTTTTTACCACATTTCCCGTATGCGAGCCGCTAAATCAATACGTTTGTCTGTACGTGGCATTTGTCGGTTTTCGCGTGCCTCATCTCGTCCGCGAAATTCCCGACACATGGTCGCCAGCAAATCGTCGGTCATGAACCGGCTGCGTGCACCATAGACATGTTTGTCGCCGTCACGATGCTGTTGCGTCACGTGATACTTGAGCGGGGCGATAAGCGACAAATTTTGCTTTGCGCGTGTCATGGCAACGTACAGAAGCCGTCGTTCCTCTTCGATCATTTCCGGTTTGCCGGTCGCAAACTCAGACGGAAAATTTCCATCGGCAACATTCAGCACGTACACGGCGTCCCACTCCTGACCTTTCGATGAATGCACCGTAGACAGCACCAAATAGTCCTCATCGAGCAACGGATCTCCGGCTAGATCACCGGCAGCGTTAGGTGGATCAAGGGTCAACTCGGTAAGAAATCGCTCTCGTGTCGGATAGCGACCGGATATTTGCTCTAGCTGTTCCAAGTCAGCTTCGCGAGTATCCAGGCCATCATAAATGCGTTCAAGGTGCGGCTGATACCAATGCCGCACCTGCGCCAGCTGCGCCTGCCAGGACTCGGTATCTGCTGCTTCGGCCGAAAGTGAACGCAACAAGGTACAAAAACCCGGCCAATCTCCTGCTGCTGCCGCCGGCGGTCGAAAGTGCAGCAATGCCGCAAACTGAAAATCCGCAATGCTCAGATGCTCGAAACAGCGCGCTGCGTTGGATGGCCCCATCCCGGGCAGCAGTTTCAGCACTCGAAAAGCGGCCACCTCATTCTTCGGGTTTTCCGCCCACTTAAGAACAGACAACATGTCTTTAACGTGGCCTGCTTCCAAAAATTTGAGGCCGCCGTATTTAACGTATGGAATGTTGCGCCGCACTAATTCAAGTTCGAGCCTGTCACTATGATGCGAACCACGAAACAAGACCGCTTGATCCATTAGTCGCAATCCCATTTCACGATTGCTAAGAATTGACTCAACGACAAATTCTGCTTCAGCGTCGGCATCCTCGACGGTGACATAGCTCGGTTGTGCACCATCCTTGCGATCCGAAAATAAATTCTTTTTGTACTGCCGTTCGCTTGCCGCGATCAGCAGGTTCGCCGAATCCAGAATTGGCTGCGTGGAACGATAATTCTGCTGCAGAGAAATCACCTGCGCGGTCGGCATGAACTGATCCGGGAACCCCAGTATGTTTTCAACTTCAGCGGCGCGAAATGAATAAATAGATTGCGCGTCATCGCCCACCACAGTGACGCCATCGCCGTGTGGCTTCAGTGCGCGCAGGATTTGTGCCTGAATCAAATTCGTATCTTGATACTCATCGACGAGGACGTGGTCGAACCACGAGCCAATCTCGCTTGCGAACTCGTCCTCGGCAACCAGATGATTCCAGTACAACAGCAGGTCATCGTAGTCGAGCACCTGATTTTGCTGTTTACGCGCAACGTAATGACGGAACAACTCGCGCAATTCGGACTCCCAATCGACGCACCAAGGGTAGGTTTCCTTGAGCACCTCCAACAACGATTTTTGGCTATTAACACAGCGCGAGTAGATGGCCAGGCAGGTATCTTTTTTTGGAAACCGTCGCGATTTTTTCGACAAGGCCAATTCGTGTCGGGTGACGTCGAGTACGTCCGCCGCATCGCCTCGATCCAAAATGGAGAAGCCGGGATCAAGGCCCAGGTTTGTGGCATAGCGACGCAGCAGACGATTAGCAATAGAATGAAACGTCCCTGACCATGGCAATACTCCCGCTGGCAAAGACGTAGAGTCATTCGCCGCCATCGCTTGCCTGACGATGGCATCCACACGACGCGTCATTTCCTGGGCCGCGCGGCGGGTGAACGTCAGCAACAAAATACGCTCCGGACTAACGCCAGAAATAATCAGATGAGCGACCCGGTGCGCCAGGGTCATCGTTTTGCCAGTGCCCGCGCCCGCAATCACCAATAGCGGCCCGGCACGAAACAAATTGGCCTCATCCGGCGCACCGTATTCTGCGGCTTGCCTTTGCGCCGGATTAAGCATGTCCAAATAATCGTCGACCCGCTCTGCCGCTTGCACTGTATGACCTCGGGGGAAAGATCTGTATTTTTATACAGTACTGGATGGATTTACAAGTAATTGCTCGGAAATCCGGTATAAATTAGTCATATCCCCACTGAGGACCCTCTCCAGACCACAGACATGAACGAATGACGCCCGAAATCGCGATCGTACTCGGCGTACTTATCGTCTCGCTGATTCTCTTTATCAGCGAAGTCATTCGCATGGATCTGGTTGCCTTGCTGGTGCTCGGAGCACTGGCGATTTTCGGTGTGGTCACTACCGAACAAGCCTTCGCGGGATTCTCGAATAACGCCGTCATAACGGTCTGGGCCATGTTTATCCTAAGTGAGGGACTCACCCGCACCGGCATCGCCGATATTATTGGTCGACAGCTTATACGTGCCGGCGGCAAGCGCGAAACGCCGATGATTTTCGTTATCATGATCACGGGTGCAGTCCTGTCAGCGTTTATGAACAACATTGGTGTCGCGGCGCTGATGCTGCCGGTAGTTGTCGATGTTGCACGTCGCACCGGCATACCCCCATCACGACTGTTGATGCCGTTGGCGTACTCGACCCTACTCGGCGGCCTAATGACGTTGATCGGTACGCCACCGAACCTTCTGATAAGCGAGGCTCTCGGACAAAGCGGTCGCGCGCCCTTCAAACTATTCGACTTCACTGCAATTGGTGGGGCGGTCATGATCATCGGTGTCGTGTTTACCGCACTCGTCGGTCGTTTCCTGCTGCCGACTCACCTCGATAAGCGCGACAAGCAGGTCAGTCAGCGCAGCTTGCGGTCGCGATACAAGCTACATGAACATACGTTCATGCTGCGCATCCCAAGCCATTCAGTTTTGGTCGGCAAGACTTTGGCTGAAAGTCGCATCGGAACGTCTACCGGTATGATTATTCTGGCGATGGTCCGCGACGGACGCAGTAACACCCTGCCCGGTCGCCGCACCAAATTGCACGGCGGCGATGGCATCCTGGTTCAGGGCCGACTTGATCAGTTTCGCGAACTACGTCGCTGGAGCGATCTTGTCATTGAACGCGAGACCCCGGTGCTGAAATCGATGGTTGCCGCGAAGGTTGCGTACGCTGAGATCACCATCTCTGATACATCGCCACTAATCGGCGAATTACTGCGTCATGCCGCGTTTCGCACCCGTTTCAATGTTGCGGTCGTTGGTCTGCGTCGTGACGATCGATATCGACTGACAAACCTTGCCTACGTTCCGCTGCGCAGTGGCGAGCGCGTACTGGTACAGGGAGAATTTGACGCTATCGAAGCGTTGGGGAAATTCTCTGACTTCAGCGAGACCGAACTTCTGACGCCCGAGCGCCTGGCGGAGGAATACCATACCGAGGAACGCATGTTCGTGGTGCGGCTACCAAAGAGCAGCGAACTCGCTACTACAACTTTGCGCAAGAGCCGACTCGCCGACGTATTTGATTTTCGCGTCGTTGCTATTTTTCGCGACGGCAGCCTCAACGTAATGCCCGGTGGCGATGAGGAACTTGCCGGTGGTGACTTGTTACTTCTGGAGGGACAACTCGGTGACCTGGAAGTACTCCGTGGCATGCAGGAAATCGAGATCGAGACCAGCGTTCCGTCGAATTTGGGCGCATTTGATTCTGAGCGACTGACCTTGCTGGACGCAACATTGCATCCGCGCAGCACGCTCACAGGTCGCACGGTTGGAGAACTGAATTTTCGCGAACGCTACGGCATCGAGCTCGCCGGTATCTGGCGCGAGGGCGAAACGATCGGCGCTGAGTTTGCCAATGAAAAACTGCAAATCGGTGATGGCTTACTGCTACTGGGCCCACGCGACCGCTTGCAACTGCTGTCATCGGATACGGACTTCTTGATTCTCACACCGCTTGGTCAGAAGCCACCCGACACACGGCGAGCGCCACTGGCTGCGTTTATCATGTTCGGCGTCGTGTTATCCGCGATGCTCGGTTATGCGCCGATCTCCATAGCCGCCGTCGTCGGCGGCAGCCTGATGGTGTTGTCGGGCTGCCTGAACATGGAGCAGGCCTACCGCGCGATCGATTGGCGTGCAATATTCCTGATCGCCGGCATGTTGCCGCTCGGAACGGCCATGCAGGAGACCGGCGCGGCTGCCTTTATCGCAAGTCAGGTCATGTTGTTGCTGGGTGATGCAGGCCCATGGCCCGTGATTATGGGCCTTTATATCCTGACCGCCATGGCGACGATGGTCATTCCTACGGCCGCTTTGGTCGTCTTGATGTCGCCCATCGTCTTGTCTGCAATGGCCGATATGGGCTTGCAGCCAGAGACGGCGATGATGGCCGTCGCGATGGCAGCGTCAGCAAGTTTCACAAGTCCGATTTCCCACCCTGCAAATATTCTGGTGATGGGCCCAGGTGGTTATCGCTTTGTCGACTACCTAAAAGTTGGCGTGCCACTTACAATCGTAGTCTTCATAACCGTGATGGTGCTGCTGCCGATTCTTTGGCCGTTGCAAGCGGTCTAGTTCTTCGATCCGGGCATTTTTATTTTGACTGATACTGTTGTAATCGCAGGTGCTGGCCATGCTGCCGGACAAGTCGTCGCTACACTGAAGCAGAAAAAGTTCAGCGGCAAGATCATATTGATCGGTGACGAGCCCTATCTACCCTATCAAAGACCGCCATTGTCGAAGAAATTTCTCGCCGGTGAACTGGACGCGGAACGTCTGCATTTCAAACCTTCGACGTTCTACGATGACGCGAATATCGACGTTGTCCTTAATACTCGCGTCACCAGTATTAACCCCACCGAGCAATCCCTGACTACGAACGACGACGAAACGATCGCATACAGCAAGCTCGTTTTGGCGCTCGGTTCACGTGCACGCAAGGTCCCGGTGGCAGGAGAAGAGTTACCGGGCGTATTCTATTTACGCAGCATCGACGACGTAAACAGAATCCGCGGCAATATCGCTGTAGATAAGAAAGTTGTTATTGTTGGCGCTGGTTACATTGGTCTCGAAGTGGCCGCCGTGTGTCGCCAACTCGGTCTGCAAGTAACGGTAGTAGAGATGGCAGATCGAGTGATGAGTCGCGTTGTCTCGCCTCAAGTTTCAACTTTTTTTCAACAGCAGCATGAAAGTCACGGTGTCGAATTCATACTTTCAACCGGCCTCAAGGCTATACGTGGCGGTGATCACCTTACTGCGGTCGAAGTTGGAAATGGTGATCTGGTCGAAGCCGATTTTGTGATTATCGGTGCAGGAATTCTGCCGAATTGTGAGTTAGCAGAGGCCGCAGGCCTGAAAGTCGACAATGGGATCGCCGTCGATGATCGCTGCCAGAGCAGTGACCCGAATATTTATGCGGTCGGCGATTGCAGCTCCCATCCCAGCGATATTTATGGGCGTCGCATACGACTTGAATCAGTACACAATGCGCTTGAACAAGCCAAGACGGCAGCGAACAATATTTGCGGTATTGAGGAGCATTATTCACAAGTTCCATGGTTCTGGTCGGACCAATACGATCTTAAGCTGCAGATTGCTGGTCTGTCCGCTGGCTACGATCAGGTCGTCATTCGTGGCGAACAAAATGATAAGAAATTCTCGTGTTTCTATCTAAGAGAAGGAGTCTTGCTCGCTGTCGATGCGATTAACTCACCGCGCGAATTTATGCAGTCCAAGTCTCTGATAGCAGAAAGGGCAGTTATTGATCCCGCGAAACTTGCTGATCCTCAATAGGTGAAGCAATCACAGACGGTAACTCGATCGATAGCTCACCTGTCATCGCTACCGGGCCAAGATCAACTGAGTAGGCCTTGGCTGACAAGGCCTCAACTGCGACAGTATCTATCCCTGCAAACTGACCAGAACCACCGGCAACCAATGCAGTGCCCAGTGCACCTGGGCCGTCGGTAATATTCCTAAGCCACGTGCCGCGCCAATTGTCGCCCGAACTTCTGTACGCCGGAACCACGATATCCCGGATGTAGTTCCAGTAATTCTCCGACTGTTCGATGAAAATGCTGCCGCGTTCGGGCAGATAAATATGCCACACGCTGTTAACCAGCGCTTTGCCATTCAACACACTGGAATCTTTGGAACGTGAAGAAAATTTAACGCCGATTCCGGCGAGACGCCCGCGACTGTCTGCAAGTACATTGACCGTTGCTGTCGTGCCGAGAATAGCCGGCTCCCACAATTGCAAGACCTTCGGCGGGTTGGGCGTGATCTGCGACTCGCCATCGTTGGTGTAGACCAATGTATCCAGTGCTGCGACTGAATAACTCAGGTGAACTACCTCGTTTTCGGTAACGGACAACGGCGACAGGATATTCGTACCTACCATCGGGTTGTAGAAAACCACGGTCGCAACTACGACCAATCCAAATAACATGCCGGCCACAAGTGCCAGGAGGTACTTGATCATGATTCGTCCTCCAAGACAGCAAAAAATTTGGTGATCAACTCTATCCTTCCCGCGGGGGCGTACTCTGTACCCGTCGAATCCGCTATCCATCGTTCCGAAACTTCTCCCACCCAGGTGGAGAATTCTCTGGTTCCAGAGCGCAGGTCGCCGAGTCGCAGGCTATCTTCCAGGCCTTTCGGCCGCATCAGAACGTAAACAGATCCTCGAGCAGGCAGATGCAGTGTCCACTCAACAATTTCGCCGCCTTCGCTATTGGCTGCAATACGACTTGCAACGCCGACCACTATGTCATCTGCATTGCGAATCTTGAACAACTCGGCACGTGTGTTCGCCAGCAGTTCGTCGCTCGGCCAATCCAGCCCAGACGGCACAGGAGTTGACTGACTCGATGCACCAATCATGATTCGGTCATCCGGAATATTGGCGTGGAATACTTCCTTATTCCCGTTCGGCGAAACATCAATTATTGAGCGCTCGCGCGCCTGGTCTACCAACGGCACGAAGTACAGGCCCGCAATGCCAACTGCGGCACCAAGAAAAATTCCAAAAATAAATGTCTTTAGCAATGTCTTATCCATTCAGCCCGAGCCAAGTTTAGTAAAATTGACCCTGTGGTCACACTGTCGGCGGTCAATTTGTGACGGAGTGCACAACAAAACTGCTCTTTCGGGCCTGTTGTCGTCGCTAAGCACTTAAATTTTCAGGCTTTTCGCCAGCTTTTCCGCACTGTACAATCCGTCGACCACAATAAACTATAGCGCCTTAATCGATAACGTGCCGCCTCCCATATGCCTTTGGTCCGGGCCGAGAAATGTTTCGACAGCCCTGATGTACAGTTTCGCGCAGCGCGGCGATGTTCGCATCGTCGATGAACCTCTATATGGACATTACCTGCACGCTACCGGCGCGGAGCATCCGGGCCGCGAAGAAATAGTCGCTGCAATGAATTGTGATGGTGATGCCGTCATGCGCGAGCTTATCGAGCAGTCTGCAACGTCTCCCGCGACAACCTTATTCATAAAACATATGGCGCACCATTTAGTGCAGATTGACCTGCGGTTTCTCGAACGCAGCAAAAACATATTCCTGATTCGCGATCCGCGTGAGATGCTGCCATCGCTTATGGTGCAACTTCCGCATGCGACTCTCGACGATACCGGCCTGAAAAAACAGTGGCTGTTATTACAGGACCTCCGCTCGAACGGGCGGCAGACTATTGTTCTGGACTCTCGTGAACTGTTACTCGACCCCGAAGCTGTCCTGCGACAACTCTGCGACACGCTGGACCTGAATTTCGAGCAAAGTATGATGCATTGGCCCGCTGGCCCGCGCAGCGAAGACGGCATCTGGGCAAAGCATTGGTACCAAGCAGTGCACAAGAGCACCGGGTTTTCCAGCTATCAGGCTAAGGCTCGTTTCCCCGCCGCACTCGACACACTCCTGGACGAGTGCCGTCCGTGGTATGACAAATTATTTGCGCTGGCGATTCGTGCGCCGCAGCAAGGAGATTAAATTTTGAAGATCCCAGATCCGCGAAATCGTGACATTCTCGTACATGTAGGTGGCAAGCTCGTAGCACGCGACGAAGCCAAGGTGTCGGTTTTCGACAGTGCCGTACAAGGAGGTGATGCGGTTTGGGAAGGCTTGCGCGTCTACAAGGGACGAATAGCCGAACTCGAAGGCCATCTGCAGCGCCTGCAGAATTCAGCCAAGTCGCTGGCGTTCGAGGCGGTCCCTTCTAGCGAAGAAGTTCGCGACGCAATATTTGGCACGCTCGAAGCCAATGGCATGCGCGATGAAGCGCATATTCGTTTGACACTAACGCGCGGAGAAAAGGTGACTTCAGGCATGAATCCTCGTTTCAATCAGTCGGGTTGTTGCTTGATTGTTCTTGCTGAATGGAAACCACCGGTTTACTCCGACGACGGCATTCGTGTCATTACGGCTTCCACGCGACGCAACACGCCGCAATGTCTTGACTCGAAGATCCATCACAACAACCTGTTAAACAATATTCTCGCCTCGATCGAGGCGAACGTTGCCGGTGTCGACAGTGCCGTCATGCTCGACATCGATGGATTTGTGTCGGAGACCAATGACACAAATCTATTCATTGTCCGCGACGGCCAGGTGCTCACTCCATACGCCGACGCCTGCCTGCCGGGCTTAACGCGACGCATGATTCTGGATATTTGTGCTGCCCAGAGCATTCCGGCTGCCGAATGCCGCCTGTCGATTACCGAGCTCTATTGTGCCGATGAGGTTTTTACGTCGGGAACGATGGGCGAACTCACTCCGGTACTTGAAGCCGATGGTCGCAAGATAGGCAGTGGATCTTTGGGAAGTCTGACGAAGAGACTGCAAGGCTTGCATCGGGAATATGCTTTTGAAAACGGTACGCCGCTGCCTTTCTAGGACCCCGAACTGAAGTAAGTCGCCAGATACTCGTCGAGACTAATGCTGTCGTTAGCTTCGATAGCTTTCTGTCTGACAATAGACTCACTGGCTTCACGCGAGAATTGCGCCTGGCGCTCGTCCGACAGTGGCGTTATTGCCGCAAAATAGTCACGATGGCCTTGGGCAAGTGACAGTGCCAACTCGAAAAAGCTGCAGTTCTCCGATCGTAGTTTCTCGAGTACCCGCGCCGATGGCGTTTCGTCAGGATTGGCGATGAGCCCCTGCATCATGCGCACAGCGTCGGTGTAACTAGCGCTTCCTTCCTGCCGATCGATACATTCCGCGATCGGCATCACCTTGTCGAGAATTTCCCCGGCCCAGCCGCTCAGCGCAAGCAAATCCCCATCTCGCTGCAGCTTGAAGTCAGGATCGCGCCCTTGTTTCGCCGTCATCGCCTGATTACGTTTGGTTTCATTCAGGGAGTCATCGCACAACAACGGGCTGTCTTCGATCAAGCAGTAGATCAAAAACGCCTCAATGAAACGCATCGTATTCTGATTGATACCAGCGGGATCATCGACATTGATATCGAGTGAGCGGATCTCGACGTATTCAATGCCGCCGCGACGTAGCGCCGCAGTCGGTCGTTCACCTGACATCGCAACACGTTTCGGTCGAACAGAACTGTAATACTCATTTTCGATCTGCAGACTGTTTGCATTTAGTTGACGATACTCGCCATCGACTTTAACTCCGATTTTTTCGTAGTCAGGCTCACGCGTGGCAATTGCCGCGCTCAAGTCGCGCACGTATTCGTCGAGGCTGTTCAACGATATGTTCATCTTTGACTGGTTTTGATTGCTATATCCGAGGTCGCTCATGCGCAAAGATGTGCCGAACGGTTCATAAAGTGTTTCCGCATTGAGCGCTGGCATATTTACTGCGGAATCAGCGGCGAACGACTTACACATCGCCGGCGAAGAACCGAACAAGTAAAGAAGCAACCAGCCACAGCGGCGAAAATTTCGTACCAGGCCCAGATAGTGCTCAGACCGAAACTCGTCATCGCCTTGCTTGCTGGCAACAACATCTTGATACATTGGCCAGAACTCTTGTGCGAGTGAATAGTTGAAGTGCACACCGGCAATGGTTTGCATGTGCCTGCCATAGCGATAACCCAGGCCACGACGATAGATTGTCTTCATTTGGCCGACGTTAGAGTCGCCATAGCGCGCCAATGGCACTTCGGAGTCTGCAGGAATACGGCACGGCATGCTGGCGGTCCACATCAATTCGTCCCCGAGCGCTGCGTAGGAGAACTGGTGAATATCGCAAAGAAACTGTTGTGCCTCCCAAGTGCTTGGGAATGCGGGCGTGATGAATTCCAACAAGGCTTCTGAGAAGTCGGTTGTAACGTAGCCGTTTGTGAGCGCCGATCCGAGCGCGGCGGGATGCGCAGTCTGCGCCAGGTAGCCTTCCGCATCGATACGCAAGGACTCTTTCTCAATGCCCTTGAGTCCACCTGCAAGGACGCTGCAATCCCTTGCGGCGATTGCGCTTAGGCGCTTTTCAAATCCCTTGTTCATCATTAGTGCCGTTTTACCATAAGCGCGCGTCAATCGCGCCTGTCATCTGCTCGACTCACAACTGGAGTATGATCAAAGCCTAAGGCATATGAGCATTCTTAACTCAAAATTCGTCGCTTCTGCAGCTGTGCTGCTGTTGAGTTTGGCGTTCTCAGAACCCGCGGCCGCATTTCGCTGCGGCAGCAAACTGGTTCTGGATGGCATGCACGAGGCTCAGGTTATTGCCGTGTGCGGGCAGCCAGCGACCATGCGCAATATTGGCGTCGCCGTGCGCGGCTTTGACTACGGCCATCATTCTCAGACTTCGCCTGGCTGGTCCGGCTATCGTCGCCCCAGCTACGGCTATCTGGCACAAGAAGTTATCATTACAGAATACGTGTACAACTTCGGGCCGCGAAAATTAATGCAGCGCTTGATCTTCGAAGGTGGTGTTCTGGTAACGATCGAATCCATCGGTTACGGTTACCGTAAATAGGAGCAACACCCGTATGAATGACTCTCAATCGCGACGTCTGCGCGACCGCTCAACCGGGCCTGCCACCCTCATCAGTGAAGGCTGCAAGATTTCCGGCCTCATCACCGGCAACAGTGATTTTCAAATCAGCGGTGAAATTGACGGTGATTGCGATTTGGAGGGCACGGTTACTCTCACGAAAGACGGGGTTTGGACCGGAACCATCAAAGCAGGCAACGTAATCATTGCAGGTCAAGTGGAAGGTGACATCGTTGCCAGCGGCATGATCGAGATCACCAAAACCGCCAGGATCTCCGGCACCGTATCGGGAGAAGCGATTGCTGTCGCCGAAGGGGCTGTGGTCGAGGGTGTCATGCAAACAACCGGCAGGTCAGACCCACAAGAATTTGTAGAAAAGCGTCAGGATAACTAAATATTGAACTTTTTCCATATATGCGTATATTAATTCATATATGGACTATTTTTGCTGAAAACGTGAAAGCTACACGACCAAAATAGGCCGGTGATACACTGATCATCACTTGGATCGACGCTATCTGATCGACAAAAATAAGAATAATGATCGGTAAAAAACTTCCACAAAATCTGCTTTCGGGACTCGCGCTTGGCGTCGGTGTCGGTGCGATTATGCTGGCCTTGTCATATGGCCAGTATCACTGGCTTGCTGGCGAGTTGGTCAGCAGCAGCGCGGCCGAACATGAAGTCTTTCTTCGCGCGAGTTTTGAGCGCCGCATGCGTGCACAGTTGCACGGCATGGCCGATCGAGTCGCCGCGGAAATGGATTCCGACAATGCTGGCAGACTCTCCCTGGTTCTTGATCGCATGGTTGCCGAGAACGCAGCGCTCTCCGGCCTGCGTGTAGAAGTAGACGACCATGAGACATTGCGATCTGGCGATTTGCCACAGTCTACAAGTTCTGAGGAGACCGTTTGGCTCGCGAACTCCCTAACCATGTCGTACCCGATCTTACAGACAGATAATCAAATCGGCGAGTTGCACGGCGCGTTCTTACTCGATGACTTACATGCAGAATCCGCGGCGTTTGCGACTGACCTTGTAAACAAGGAGGCCGTCGATCGACGTGCAAGCTATGTGTGGATTGGCCTCGGCATCTTGGCGACCTTGCTGTCTTACTTGCTGGTTGTTTGGGCTATCACACGCCGACAATCTATTCGCGTTCGTGCGCTAAAAGTGCAAGCTGAGAAGATTCGAGATGCCGACTTCGGCGAACCATTGATTGAGACGCGTGACGACGAGCTGGGTGAGCTGGCGTCCGTCTTTAATGACATGCGCGAGCGCCTGCGTAACACCACGATCTCACGCGACTATGTCGATAGCATTTTGTCAGGTATGAACGAAGCCATCATCGTTACTGACTCGGATGGCCATATCAAACGTATCAATCGTGCAACGACCATATTGCTTGGCTACGACGAAGACGAATTAGCAGGCAAGTCGATAGAAAACATGGTCGACAAGAGCGAGACATCATCGCTTGATCTAAAAGGCGCTTCCGGAATCCCACAAGAAGCATTTTTCAAAAGCAAATTCGGTGAAGTAATTCCTGTCTCCTATACGTGCTCCGTTGTTGCTGGACAAGACGGCGACTCAGAAGATCGGATCTATGCGGCGCAAAACATCACGGAGCGCCGTCGTGCTGAACAACGTATTCGCTATCTCGCGAGAATCGATGCGCTGACAAAGATTCCCAACCGAATGCAATTTCAACACTTGCTGCAACGCAGCATCGCCAGAGCCCGTCGCGCCGGCAATTCGCTTTGCATGTTCTACATTGATATTGACCATTTCAAAGAGATCAACGACACCTTCGGGCACCTGGCCGGTGATGCGACGCTGGAGACTGTTGCAGAGAGATTAACCTCAACGCTTCCGGAGAATTCGATTATCGGCCGGCTCGCCGGTGATGAGTTCGCAGTAATGATTACCGACGTCGGACCAGATGGCGTCGGCCGAACTGACACGGACAAATTGGCAAAATCGATTCTCGATCGCCTCGCGGATCCGTTTTTTGTCCAGGGGCATGAGGTTTTCATGACTGCCAGTCTCGGAATTGCGTACTACCCGGATGACGCGGCGAACGTTATTGATCTCATTCGCAATGCGGACGCGGCTTTGTACAGCGCCAAGAAAGCGGGCGGCAACATTTTCGCGTATTACGTGCCGCAAATGAACGAGGCAGCGATTGAGCGGCTCATGACGAAAAGCAAGCTAAAACGCGCATTCGAAAGAGACGAACTCCTGGTTCATTACCAACCCAAGTACAACATCGTGACGGGCGAGATTTTTGGCGCGGAAGCTTTGGTCCGCTGGGAACTTCCCGACCGCGGGATGATACTGCCAGCCGACTTTATTCCACTCGCCGAAGAAACCAACCTCATCATAGAGATCGGGGAGTGGGTGCTGGACAAGGTTTGTGAAGATTTCCGAATCTGGCAAAGATCAGTTTCCTCCGCAGGCCGGGTATCAGTGAATCTTTCATTGAAACAACTCAAGCAGGCGAACTTCATCAACCGCATCACTGCGATCTTGCGAGGACATGAAGTCTCTCCAACATCGCTGGAACTTGAAATTACCGAAACGACGTTGATGGAGAACCCGGAAAGAACAATCCGACTGCTCGACCAGCTCTATGGCCTCGGTCTGCACCTCGCGATTGACGATTTCGGCACGGGTTATTCGTCGTTGAGCGCATTACAACAGTTCCCAATTAGCACACTAAAAATCGACCAGTCGTTTGTGCGCGACGTCGCCACCAACCCGGACGATGCAACGTTGGTAGGCACAATCGTACAGATGGGGCGCAATCTGAACATGGACGTCGTCGCTGAAGGTGTAGAGAACGAAGAACAGCTTAGCTTTCTGCAACGCCTCGACTGCACCTTCGTGCAAGGCCTTTTATTTGGCAACCCAATGAGTTCGGACAACTACCTGGAACTGCTGCTAGCGCAAGCCGAGGGTACAAATACGCATCGAGCGCTGTTCGGCTGACCTAGGCAGAGTACAAACCTTTGAAATGCACGGTATTTTTGCGGTCGCTTCACTCTGCCGTTGCATCATGCTTAAATTAGCGAAAGCCACAAACCAGACGGAAACTGAATAAATGAATAAAACCATCAAGATCGTGAGCGGCTGTCTCTTGTTGATCGCTGCGCCAATGTCCTTCGCTTGCGACTATCCGGAGCGACCAAGCATTCCCGACGGATCGACTGCGTCAAAAGAAGAGTTGCTCGCGGCCAAAGACAGTGTCGCCGATTATCTCGCTGGAGTTGATGACTACCTCACCTGTATCGAGACTGCTGAGAAAGAGGCTGTGGCTGCCCTCGAGGACGCCGATACGGCAGACCTGAAGCGTCGCGATGAAATGATAAGCAGCAAGTTCGACGCCGCGAATGAAGAGAAAGCATTGGTTGGCGAAGAGTTTAATCAGGAAGTTCGCGCATACAACGCAGCGAGACAGGTTAACGATTAGTCGTTCGTACAGCTAAGCCTAAACGCCCGCTGATACGCGGGCGTTTTCATATCAGAGCTTGTTGATCTCGCTACGCAGATCAAATTTGTTCTCGGTGACAATGCGTTCCAGCACCTCAATACGGTCTTCCAATTTTTGCACCTGCGCCATCGCCTCTTGCAGTTCACTATCGACCGTTTTGTTGCGGTCTCTTCTGTTTTTACTCAACTTAGCGATTGTGTCTGCTCCGAAAACGATAGCGACGATAGTGACAATGGCTGCCCATGTGCTCATTTTTTATCCCTTTTTGACTTCGCGAACTACAGATTGCGAATTTCTCTGTCGAGTTGATAGCGTGAGGAGGTTATAGTTTTTTCAAGGTCCGCTAATCGCTTGTCCAGCGACTGGCATTTGTCTCTTACCTCCATAGCCGCTTCATTAGGCACTGCGTGCTCCTGCTGCTTGGCCTCTCGTCGCGCTTGTTTGCGTTCACACCGACGCTCTCTACGTGTCTTACGACGCGGTCGTGGAGCCCGCTCCTGACCAGTGCCAGATCTCGCTGGAATGAAAAACACGACAGCGAGATAAGCAATTACGGTCATCGGCATAGCAACGACAAATGCGATGATTGCCAGAAATCGCAGCACACGCAAATTAAAACCGAAATAATCGGCTAGACCAGCGCAGACACCACCGAGAACCGCTTTGTCGGCAGATCGGTAGAATGCCCGCGGCGTATACGCTTGATATCCGCTCATATGCGCCTCCAGAATTCAAATTCAGTATCTCTACCGGAATATATCAAGGGTTTTTCTCTGACCAACAGAGTCGCACCGATGTAAATTGCTGCCGTAAGCCAGGAAAACAACATGAAAGAGATAATAGCGATGACGCGAACCGTGCCAAGCCGAAAATTGAATCGATCGGCTATTCCGGCGCATACCCCGAAGATCCAGCCTCTATCGCTATCACGATAGAGTCCTCGTAACGGACCATAGTCACTATTCCACATGCGTTGACTCATCTTTGGCTCCTATTATTGGCCTTCGGCTACCTTTTCTTCGTCTTGCGCGAGTCGCTGCTTCAACTCATCCAGCTCCTTTTGCACGGTCTCCTCAGATTCGAGACCTGCAAACTCGTGGTTGAGATCCTTTGGCAATCCGAGGTCGTATGCTTCGACGCGACCTTCGACGTCGTCAATTCGTCGCGTGAACTGTTCGAAGCGGATCATCGCATCGTCTATTTTGTAGTCGTAGATTTTCTTTCTGACAGCCAGGCGACTGCTTGCCGTTTTGTGCCTGGCAAGCAATGCTTTCTGCCGTAACTTGGCGTCTTCAAGTTTGGCTTCGAGTCTCGCGATATCTTCATTGAGTTTTCCGAGACCTTCGTCAACGGCCAAATAATCCTCTTTGATAACGTCTGCCGCACCTTTGGCGCGCGACTTTTCGATCAGCGCGGCCTTGGCCAGGTCTTCGCGTCCCTTGCGCAGCGCCAGTTCAGCTTTGTCGCCCCAGTCTCGCAATTCGCGATCCAGCGCCTCTAGCCGTCGGTTCAGATCCTTCTTGTCCGCAATGGAACGTGCCGCGGCCGATCGAACTTCAACCAGCGTGTCTTCCATTTCCTGAATCATCAGTCGAACTATCTTCTCCGGATCCTCTGCCTTGTCGAGAATCGCGTTGATGTTCGAGTTCACGATGTCCGAAAATCTCGTGAATATGCCCATGAATATTTCCTCGTTTTGGATGAATCCTGGGTATATTACTGCAGCTTCCGTGCCAAGCCATTGCCAATATCTCTAACTTGTTGTTATTAAATGAAAAACCGTTCCTTATCGTCCACAAGAATGATTTTTAACCTTAGCGTATTTCACTACTATTTCGCCTTTTTGGCTAATTAGTGGTTTAATTCACCAATGGCAGACCGTCAACTCAATCAACAAATTATCGGTGAAGCTCCGTCGTTTCTGGAGATGCTCGAGCATGTGTCGTATGCGGCACCTTTAGACAGATCCGTCCTGGTCGTCGGCGAACGCGGAACGGGTAAGGAACTCATCGCGTCGCGGCTACACTTTCTCTCCGAGCGCTGGGAGCAGAATGTCGTCAAGGTAAACTGTGCGGCACTGACCGAGACGATTCTGGAATCGGAGTTGTTCGGTCACGAAGCAGGCGCATTTACGGGTGCCCAGAAAACACACGTTGGCCATTTTGAACGCGCTGACAGTGGCACACTGATCCTCGATGAGATTGCGACAATTACACTGCGGATGCAGGAGAAGATCCTGCGTGTCATTGAATACGGCGAGATACAAAGAGTCGGTGGCAGCGACACGCTGCATGTAGATGTACGCATCGTTGGCTCGACCAATTCAGACTTACAAGCACTCGCAGCCGATGGGCGATTTCGCCACGATCTACTCGACCGACTCGCCTTCGACGTCATTACGATACCGCCGCTTCGCGAACGTATCGAGGACATCATGCCACTTGCGCATGCATTCGCCATCAACATGGCGAGTGAGCTACGACATGCGTATTTTCCTGGTTTTAGTCCACGCGCCTCATCTTCACTTTTACGCCACAAATGGCCGGGAAATGTACGCGAACTCAAAAACGCGGTTGAGCGATCCGTGTATCGTTCTGCCACGCCCGAAACGCCGATATCGAAAATCGCGTTCGATCCTTTCGATTCACCGTTTAAGTTGGCAGAGGTCCAACAGGACAAGCTCAAGACGGCAGCTGTAACTGCGGCACCGCTCTTGCCAGCTGACTTGCCGGCACGACTTGTAGATATGGAAAGAGAGTTTCTCGACGCAGCGCTGGAGCGAGCACGATTCAATCAGAGGATGGCAGCGAAGCTGTTAGGACTTAGCTACCACCAGTTTCGCGGCCGACTACGCAAGTTGGATATTTCTGGACGGCCGCCCATGCTTTGAACGAGACTAGTAGCTAGGAGTCGTCCCGGTATCGTCGCATGTAGATCGCAGCGCCCGCGAACAATCCGCAAATCAGCAGTCCAGCCCACACCTCGATACTGCTTGCGAAGCTGCCGTAGTCCAGCATGGAAACCAGGCTAATGTTCTCCGATAGCATAGAGTGCAAATAATCTTCATCGAATCCCCGGTTAAAACTGAAATCGAAAATCGGCATCGTATCGATCCTGAGTCGGGTCACTATTGCGAGGCCCAGATTCCAGGATTTGAATATGATGTATTCGAGAATTGGCAGGATGGCTATTGGCAATATTGCCCTGAGAAACGGGCCTCGCTTTGCCCAGGCCGAAATAAACAGGAACCAACCAAGTAATGGAGCTACCCATATCGGTACCGCGAGCAACACTGTGAAGACTGCTGCCCAGGTATCGAACAAGGGCACGACACCCCAGATAAAACGGAATGGATTGGCGCCCGCGGTTGCGAGCCAGACGCTCATGATGATTAAATTCAGAAGGTGCGAAACGATCACTGCAGCCATGGTGGCCAACGGTATTGCAAAGAACACCGTAAGAAGCTTCGAAACTACTGTTTCCGCATCCGTGATCGGCATTGAGCGCCAGAAAAGAATGCTCTTGTCTTTGCGTTCCGCATACAAAGCATCGAGACAGTAGAAAACCGTCAAGAACCACATGGCGATCAGGAATACGGTCGTATTTCCAATTAAAATCCCTGCCAGCGCAGCTCGGCGTATCGTATCCGGTACCGTTGCATCAATAATCTTTTCGAAGTCCGGATTAAAAGCCTCGCCGATTGCGCTAGTCATGATCACCATTGCAATCGCGATAAACGTGACGACCGAAGCTACCGCAGCGGGGGTCACCCAGATGGAACGGTGCTCCCAAATTTCACGCCGCAGCAATGCCAGTTGCTGATTGATCATGCTGCCGCTCCCTTGACCTTGGCGACGAACAGGTCAGCCACCGACGGGGTATGAATTTGTCCCAAACCTGCAAGTTGATCGCGCGCGACGTTTTCAAAAGTCATCACATGCTTTCCAAAAACGTCGCGTTCGTGCAACGGCCCAAGTCGACGTGCAGCTTCCGCATCCTCGCCGGAGGTCAGGAGTTCTGCGTAGGAATCTGGAATAGCCTCCATGCTTGTATCGAGAATTATCTTGCCACCGTTTATGAACATGAGGTCGGTCAGAAGATTTTCGACCTCTTCAACCTGGTGGGTCGTTATTAGGATTGTTCGCTCGCCGTCAAAATAGTCATTCAACAGGTTGCTGTAGAATTCCTTCCGGAAAATGATATCCAGGCCCAACGTGGGTTCATCAAGCACGAGTAATTTGGCATCGATCGCCATAATGATCGACAGGTGCAATTGCGTCACCATGCCTTTCGACAGCTCGCGGACTTTCGAGTCCTTCCTTATCTTCGTTGCGGTGAGCAGCTCTTCAGCTCGAGAACGGGAGAAATTCGGGTGTGTGTTTTCGACAAATTCCAGCAGCTGCGAAACACGAATCCAACGCGGCAGTACGGCCACATCCGCGATAAAGCAAATGTTCTTCATCAGTTCCTTGCGCTGGCGAAACGGATCAAGGCCAAGGACAGAAAGCTCGCCCTGACAATCTGTAAGTCCGAGCACCGCCTTCAAGAGCGTTGTCTTGCCGGCACCGTTCGGGCCGATCAGTCCTAGAATCTTTCCTTTCTGTATTTCGAAACTGACGTCGTCGACCGCAGCCAGATCACCGTAGTGTTTCGATACGCCCTTGGCCGTCACCAGGCTAGTCATTCTTGTCTCCTGCATCGTCCGAATCATCGAGGTCTTTCAATAAGTCCGTAGCTGTGAGGCCCAATCGCCCGATCGTTGCACGTACCAACGGCCATTCTTTGGTGAGGAATCGTGCGCGTTCATCTTTTAGTAATTGACGACGCGATCCTTCAGTAACGAACATGCCACGACCACGTTTTTTCTCTACCAGTCCCTCGTCAACGAGTTCTTGGTAGCCTTTCAGCACGGTGAGTGGATTCAATCGATATTCAGCAGCAACGTTGCGCACTGACGGTAAGGCATCTCCGTCGCCCAGGACGCCCTCAAGAATCATCGCGACAACGCGATCCCGCAGCTGTCGGTAGATTGGTAGATCTTCATTCCATTTCGGGTCCATCACGCATCCGTTAAAAAAAGCGCCGACCAAGCTGGTCGGCGCAAAAAGTCCGTCGCTACCTTTCTCGCCGTTGTGACGGAAACCGATTTAGTCGCCATACTAATTACTAAGACTTTACTTCCATAACAATCCGCAGCGGCTCAACAGACTCTTTTTCTACTTCGTGGCTGGTCGCGATGGACTGTCCTGCGATCAGCGCCAATGCCATCAAAGTCAGCATCGAGATGCTGATAATGTCATTGAAGTAGTTTTTGACTGCGGCTTTCATGGTTCTTGCTCCTGAATCCTGACGTAGGTGAACTGGTGTTATAGTTGACTATATCACTAAAATATCCAGATGCAAGGGTTTTTCTGGAGAAACGCTAACCCGCGAGGGTCTCAGATGCCGTTTATATGTATACAGAGCTGGCAATTTAGTTCGCTCAGTCAACGGGTTACGGAGTCTCGCTGCAATGGTATCGGCCGTACAAACACTTCGGCAGGTGAATCTGCCGCTTTCAAGGCAATCAACTGTCGCCTATGCTCCGGCTATGGATCATATGCCTGAAGACCGTGCCTTGATGCTGCGCTACAAGGACGGCGACGTTGCCGCCTTGAAACACTGTACCGGCGACACAATGATGCGCTGTACCGCTATCTCCTGCGACTGTGTCGGCACCCTGAAAATGCAGACGACATATTTCAGGAGGTATGGGGAAAGATTATTAAGGCGGCAGACCGTTACCGACCCACTGCTAAATTTACGACCTACTTATATAGAGTCGCACACAATTGTTTCATTGATTACCTGAGGCGTAACAAACGCCACACACATGGCGGCGATTTCGACCCGGATTGTCAGCCGAACCCCGGCGATCTGCCCGAAATATCAGCGGAGAGAAGCCTGGCTCGAGAACGGCTCCAGATTGCGCTGTTGGATCTACCCGATGAGCAACGCGACGTCTTCCTGCTGCACGAGGAAGCCGGCCTTAATCTCGATGAAATTTCAGCCGTTACCGGCAGCAACCGCGAAACCAGCAAGAGTCGACTGCGATATGCGATGAACAAGCTGCGAGTCGCCATTGACGAACCGGCGGAGACATCATGAGCAACGATCGAAATCACGACCAGCAGATTTCAGCCGCCTATCAGGATTTGGCTAAGGAGCATGCACCCAGGCATCTTGACGACAATGTCATGCGCATGGCGAGAACCAGTGCCGAACGTCCGCAATACTCGCGATGGATGGCGTGGAGCCGCCCGCTCGCCTGGGCGGCCACAGTTGCCTTGTCCCTGGCGATTCTTCTCGAAGTCACTCAGGTAACAACGCCGGATGACATGGCCACAGAAACGACTCCCGCAGAAGTTGCCGCTCCAGCGGCAGTGCGCGCGCCGGAACTGCAAGAGGACAAGCGCGAGGAGGGTTCGGAACAGGATATGGACCAGCAACTCAATGTAGCCGAATCGATTTCCGATTCAGTGGCCGATTCAATGGCCGACGCGATCAGCTCTGAAAAACTTTCTCCCGCCCGCAGCGCGGCAAAACAGACTGCTAATGAACCTGCTGCGGCTGGCCGAATGCGCCAATCTGCCGGATATGCCACCGCTGATGCCCTTGCAGCAGATATGCCCGTTAGCGAATGTTCCGACGAAGCACGCTCGGATCCGGAAGGCTGGCTTGAATGTATCGATGAGCTGGAGGCCGCCGGAGACACGGAAGCGGCTTTGCAACAGCGAAAGAACCTTGCGGAGGCATTTCCAGACTTCAAATTGCCCTGAAAATGCTAGAATCGCGGCCCCTGGTTACACACACCCTAATCTGTACCTACTAGAACCGCATTTCAGGAACCCACACAATGAAGTCACCTCTTCGCGTCACCATTACCGGCGCCGCCGGCCAAATCGGCTATCAACTCGCTTTCCGCATCGCATCCGGACAAATGCTGGGCGCTGACCAAGCAGTCATTTTGCAACTGCTGGAAATTCCGCCTGTACTGCCGGCATTGCAGGGAGTTGTTATGGAGCTTGATGATTGTGCATTTCCGACACTGGCAGGCGTCGTCGCAACCGATGATCCGGACACCGCCTTCAAGGACAGTGACTACGCATTACTCGTTGGCGCACGACCGCGCGGCCCGGGCATGGAACGCAAAGACTTGCTCGAAGCCAATGCACAGATCTTCTCGGTGCAGGGAAAAGCGATCAATGATCACGCAAGCCGCGACATCCGAGTCCTCGTCGTCGGCAACCCAGCGAACACCAACGCTCTGATTGCGAGCAGCAATGCTCCGGACATCGATGCAGGCAATTTCACCGCAATGACACGACTCGACCACAATCGCGCCGCAGCACAGCTTGCGCAAAAAACCGGCAAACATGTGAATGACATTCAAGGCATGACCATCTGGGGCAATCACTCAGCGACACAGTATCCGGATATCAATCACGCTACGGTCGAGGGCATCGCAGCGAATGAACTCGTGGATCAGCAATGGCTGGCCGACGAATTCATTCCAGTTGTGCAACAACGTGGCGCTGCAATTATCGCTGCCCGAGGCGCGTCGTCCGCGGCATCAGCTGCGTCTGCTGCAATTGATCATATGCGTGACTGGGCTCTCGGCACGACTGGTGAGAATTGGGTGAGTATGGCGATTCCGGCGGATGGAAGTTACGGCATTGAAACCGGTATTATCTATTCCTATCCGGTGCGTTGCAGCGACGGTAAATACGAAATAGTTCAGGGTCTGTCGGTTAGTGAATTCAGTCGCGAGCGGATGGATGCCACAGAAAAAGAATTGCGTGAAGAACGCGCTGCTATCGAGTCATTGCTTTGATGTGTGCTAGTGCTAATGTTTAGGCGGAGGTAGAGGTTTGTCCAGTTTGATTGTCAGTTTTCTTTGGTTGTTACTGTTTCTCGGCGGTGGCGTCTATCTGGCGTACCAACGTATCGATCTACGCACATCGACCGTCGCAGCTGGAGTTGCCACTCTCGCTTATACCTTTTACACCTTTGCCGGAAACGGGTTCTGGTTATGGATGCTGCTACTTTGGGTCGCGATGGCAGTCCTGGCAATCCCCAACATGGTGGACTTGCGGCGCGAGAAAATAACTCGGCCGCTGCTCGCTATTTATCGCAGAATGTTGCCGTCGATGTCCGACACAGAGCGCGAGGCTTTGGAAGCCGGCAACGTGTGGTGGGATGGTGAGTTGTTCTCCGGCATGCCGGATTGGGATCGACTCATGTCATTCCCGGCGCCCGCATTGTCCGAAGAAGAACAAGCTTTCATGGACGGCCCGTGCGAAACGCTGTGCGAAATGCTCGACGACTGGGACATTTGCCATAACCGAGTAGACATGCCCAAGGAGGTCTGGGATTTCATTATCGAGCAGCGCTTTTTCGCGATGATTATTCCGAAACAGTATGGCGGACTAGAGTTTTCGGCTTACGCGAATGCCATGGTCATCACCAAGCTCGCGAGTCGCAGTCCGACGGCTTCGTCAACCGTAGGTGTTCCAAATTCGCTTGGCCCGGCCGAATTGCTACTGCACTACGGCAGCGACGAGCAAAAAAATCGTTACTTGCCAGGCCTGGCTGCTGGAACCGAGATTCCCTGTTTCGCTTTGACCTCACCCGAAGCCGGATCCGATGCTGCGGCGTTGATCGACAACGGTGTCGTGTGCAAGGGGCGCTGGAAAGGCAAAGCAATCATTGGTATTCGCCTCAACTGGAACAAACGCTACATTACGCTTGCACCAGTAGCTACGGTTCTTGGCCTCGCCTTCAAGCTGAATGACCCTGACCATCTGATCGGTGACAAAGACGAGTACGGCATCACTGCCGCCCTCATTCCAACCGATATGCCTGGCGTTACCGTCGGTCGCCGGCACTATCCCATGTCGATCGCATTTCAAAATGGTCCGACATCTGGCAAGGACGTTTTCGTGCCGCTCGACTACATTATTGGCGGACAGGAAATGGCCGGCAAGGGCTGGAAGATGCTGGTTGAATTATTGTCAGTCGGCCGAGCGATTACTTTGCCGTCGATTGCGTCGGGCGGCGGACAAGCGTCGTCGTACGCTTCCGGCGCATACGCGCGTATTCGTAAACAGTTCAATACATCCATCGCCAATTTTGAGGGTGTTGGCGATGCACTAACGCGCATCGCCGGACATACCTACATCATGAATGCGGCCGTGTCAGTGACCTCCGGCGCGATCGATCAGGGCGAGAAACCGGCGGTACCGTCTGCCATTCTTAAATATCACTGCACTGAGCTCAGCCGCAAGGTTGCCAACGACACAATGGATATACACGGTGGCAAGGCGATCATGATGGGGCCCAAAAACTATATTGGCCGGAGTTACATGGCTACGCCGATCGCGATCACTGTCGAGGGCGCCAACATTCTGACGCGTAGCCTGATCATTTTTGGTCAGGGTGCAATACGCTGCCATCCGTTCGTACTGCGCGAGCTACGCGCAGCGGGCGATGAGGACTTGGAAGAAGGTTTGATCGAATTTGACGATGCTCTATTTGGTCATATTGGCTACGGTATCAGCAATGTTGCACGCTCGTTCTTTCTCGCACTAACACACGGGAAGTTCAGTCGGGTGCCACTCAACACACCGACACGCCGCTACTACCAAAACATCAATCGCTACAGTGCTGCATTTGCGCTCGCGTCTGACTTCGCAATGTTGACTCTGGGCGGTGAGCTAAAAAAACGTGAGCTGCTGTCGGCACGACTCGGTGACGTACTGAGTTCTATGTATCTGGCCTCTACTGTTCTCAAGCACTTTGAAAACCAGGGCCGCCGCGCAACCGATTTACCGTTAGTCGAGTGGTCGATTCGAACCTTGATGTATCAGGCTCAGGAGTCTTTGCACGCATTCTTGCAGAATCTTCCCAATCGCTGGGCTGCAGCAGTGCTTAGAATATTCATCTTTCCTCGTGGCCGCACCTACTCCGCACCTTCGGACCAACTGGCACATAAAGTTGTGGAATTAATGACGAGGACGGGCGAGGCTCGCGAGCGACTCAGCCGGCAAGCGTATACGACACTTGAGCCAGGCAACCCCATCGGACTGTTGCAAGAGGCTCTCGAGCTATTCGAGGCGGTTGCGCCTCTCGAGAAACGATTACGGCAGGCATTCAAAGAAGGGCTAATCGATTCCGAGTACCTGGGCGACCAAATTCCAGAAGCAAGGCGCGCTGGCGTTATCTCCAAGTCGGAGGCATCTGATCTGGAGATCTATCACGAAAAAGTCAGAGATCTGCTTGCGGTAGACGACTTTGCACCAGAAGAACTAATTCGTGCAGAGCCAAAGCCTGTCGACGCCAAGAAGGCGACTAAGAAAACGACTAAGAAGACAACTAAGAAAACAACTAAGAAAGCCGCCCCGAAAAAAGCGAGCAGCAAGAAAAAATCCACCCGCAAGAAGAAAGCCGAGTAAAAATTAATGTCGGAGCGATCGGGACCTATCTATGAAGTAAGACTCTTGGTAGACCGCGATGTCGCTGCTGATCTCTACCAGTGGCTGCAAGAGCATGTGCGCGAAGCGTTGCGACTCGCGAACGTTACCGATTGCAATGTATTCTCAGTGTCTTCTGACGATCCTGATCGCGTTGGCCGTGTTTGCCAACACCTGCTCGAAGCTAACGAGACGGCCGACGAATTCCTCGACTCCTTTGCTGCGCAGTTAGAGACCACAATTGCGAGCCAGTTCGGCAGTCAGGTCGAATTGACGGATCGGGTACTGCGCGAAGACGACACTTACGATATTCCTCCTGATGAATCTCCGAATTGTCTGAACTGCGGCACGCATCTGCGCGGTCAGTACTGCGGTAGCTGTGGGCAACGTTCGCGCAGTCGGTTGATCAAACTTTGGGAGCTCATCTCGGAAGCTTTTGGCGATCTCTTCGAGCTCGATTCCAGGCTTTGGCGAACCGTTGTTCCTCTGATCATTCATCCGGGTCGATTGACCTATGATTACCTGCAGGGACGCCGAGCCCGATTCATGCCACCGTTTCGCATGTACCTGGTGCTTAGCCTGATTTTCTTCGTGGTGGCGTTTTTCAATCCGCGCGAGGAGTTAGGCCTGCTCTTCGAGCCTCCTACCGAGCAAGAACTTGCCGCAGAAGCGGAGGACGATGACGAACGCGGTCTATCCATCGAGTTTGATGACGAAGATGGCGAGGAAATAGAAGATGACTGCGAAGTTGAAGCGTCTGACGTAGAAGAATTGCCCGGTTTCCTTGCCCGTCGATTCACTCCTGAAAGAGTTCGGCAGGTCTGCGAACAGATCATCGCTGACAAGGGCAAGTCGCTATCTGAGAAAGTAACTGGCAACATACCAACGGCTTTGATCGTTCTGCTGCCGCTGATGGCCTTGGTGCTAAAAGCCTTGTATCCATTATCGCGCCGCTATTATGTAGAACACCTCTTGTTCTTTGTGCACTTGCACGCCTTCTTGTTCTTGCTACTTACGCTGCAAATTCTTTTCGTCAGAACGACTGCGGTGCTTGGGATTCATGATCTTGTGACTACTCTCGTCATCGCCGCAAGTTCCATCTACATACCGGTCTACCTGTTCGTCGCAATGCGGCGCGTGTACGGTCAGAGTCGATTTGTCACTTTTCTGAAATTTATTATCCTAATGATCACGTATATCATTGGTTTTTCGACCATAATGGCAATTACATTCGCGCTGGCAGCGTTCTCGATCTAGGCATTTACCCAAAGGAGCCGCAAATGGCCTTCAACAAATTAGCCCCTGTAATTTCAGCAGCAACCCTTGTTTTGATTTCCGCGTGTGGACAGCCAGAGGCAGAGGCTCCAGCTGCACAGGCGCCAGCCGCCGAAGCACCGGCAACAGAAGCCGTCGTAGTCGACGAAGCTGCGGGCCTGCCGAGATCAGCCTCAGCTCCAAACGCCAGTCTATTTTTCATAACTCCGGCGGATGGTGCTACGGTGTCGAGCCCGTTCACAATCGAATTTGGGGCCACAGGAATGACCGTGGTACCGGCTGGCGTCAATGACGCGCATTCTGGCCACCATCATCTGTTAGTGGACACCGGATTGCCTGCATTGGACCTGCCAATTCCTGCGGACCCGAATCATATTCACTTCGGCGACGGTAGTACATCAACAGAGCTGACTCTGGATCCGGGCGAGCATACACTGCTACTGTTGCTTGGCGATCACCTGCATATCCCGCATGAGCCACCAGTATCGTCGCCGACCATTACCATCACGGTTGAATAGAAAGTTGTGACGGACGGCTCGGACCACTAATATCGCCGGGCTAGGAAAAAACCAATAAAATGAACACATCTCCCCAGACAAAACGCATCGGAATAAGCGGCCTCGCCGCTTACGTACCGCCGTATCGCGTCTGGCTGGAGGACTGGTGTGAGTGGACTGGCGACCAATGGCCCAAGGTTCGCGAGGTCGTCGGGCGCAGCTTCAGAGTGCGCGGCCCCGAGCACAGTGTCTACACGATGGCTGCTACCGCAGTTCTCAGACTCATTGATCAGTACGACGTCGACCCCACGCGCATCAAGTTTCTGGGCCTCGGCACCGAATCCAGTACTGATAATTCCGCAGGCGCAATCATCGTCAAAGGTATGGTCGATCAGGCGCTAGAGGCGCTTGGCAAACCGCCGATTGCCAGAAGCTGCGAAGTGCCTGAATTCAAGCACGCCTGCCTCGGCGGCGTTTACGGTATGAAAGGTGCGATTCGTCAGCTGGCTTTCGACGGCGCTGGCGGACAGGCCATTGTTGTTTGCGCGGATATCGCAGAGTACCCACGCGGCAGCAGCGGCGAACCCACTCAAGGCGCTGGCGCGGTAGCAATGTTGCTTGAAGAAGATCCCAAGCTCGCAGTCGTCGACTTGCCGGGTTCCGGTTCAGCATCCGACTACCGGGTCATGGACTTTCGCAAACCGATGCTAAGATTCTGCGGCCAGGAACGCACGGAGATGCATCAGGTTAAGGACTTCCCGATATTCAACGGCAAGTATTCTACTACCTGTTATATCGATGAAACCTTGCAGGCGCTCAACGACATGTATCGCAAGCGCGACCTGAACCCAATAGATTATCTACGCTCGCTAAAAACCGTTTTCATGCACCGTCCGTATCGACGCATGCCAGAAACCGGCTGGGCCGTCGCGTACTTGTTCGCACTGAGCCAGGGTAGCTCTGAAGACCGCGCTGAGCTCGCGTCCTACTGCTACGAAGCTGGCATTGATGCGGAACGGTTGCGAACAGAAATGATGAGCCAGCCCAAGGTGTCGACGCTCGCATCACCTGAACGACTGCAGTATGAAATTTATCCATTAACGATGGCGGCTCTGCGAGTATTTCGCGCATCACGGCATTATCGTGTTGAAGTTCTCGACAAACTCGCTCTCGGCAGTGATGCGATGCTCGATCTCGGCAATCTGTACACCGCCGCATTGCCGGCATGGTTGGCGGCGGGCTTTGAACAAGCCCGCGACGAAAATCGATTGCAGGCTGGTGAAGAAGTATTGACCTTGGGTTACGGCAGTGGTGACGCAGCCGAAGTCATTCCTTTTTATATTGCTGATGGATGGCGTGAAGCAACTCAAGCCATCGGCTTTGGCCGCGTCATGGATCGTGCGGTTGACCTCAATTATGAGCAATACAAGTCATTGCACGAAGGCAAGATTCCTACCGACCTCATTTACGTGCCGAAAAACGAGTTCATCGTTGATCACGTTGGTAATGCGGAAGAACGACATTTCAACGACTTGGGTATCGAGTACTATCGCTACGTAGGGTAGTGCAAACCTATCTCGGAACCTGCCACTGCGGCGCACTCCAATTTCAGGTCAAGACAGACCTGGCCGTTGTCACTGGAAGAAGCAGCTGCCAACCGCCTGGTCATGACGTCAAGCGACAAACTGATTATTTTCCAGCTTGATTCGCTCTAGCGTTACCGGAAATTTACTTGCCGACCGTCTCTGCGCCTTCGCCACCAAAGCGGGTGGCAAAATAGCCGATTATTAAACCCACTACGGCGCCTTCCGCTGCAAACCAGAACGGTGAACTAAGCGCGCCGCCTTCACCGAACACGCTCACCATCATGGCACTCATGGGTTCATGCGCGAAAAAGACCAGCACAAAGTTTAACCATGCTCCCATGACGGTCGCACGAAGCCACCAGGGCATCGGCAATTTCAACACCGGGTGATAGGTTACGACCCCGAACACACCGATAATCGCGCCGAAGGTTGTGTACCACAACAGAATTCCCCAGCGGAGCATCAAGCTGGCGTCAGGCAAAAAATGGGGCAGAAGAATAAATCCGGCGAGACCGATCAAAAATCCGATCCCCTTCCCGATTGCGATACGCGTCATCAAAGATGGATTTCCGAACACGGCGTCCTCCTGAGGCTTTAGATCCAAGACACAGCAATAGTGCCAGATTAGCTTGATTCGAGCACGGGTCCTATTAGGATTGAGTATCCCAACCGGCAACCGGCAACTCCCAGATGATTATTTCCAGAAGACAATTTATCGCGACAAGTGCGGCTTCGCTATTGATCTGCGCTGGCAGGGTTAGCGCTCAGAATTCACGCTCGGCGAAGATGCTATCGAAACCGATTCCTTCCAGTGGTGAGCAACTGCCCGTTATTGGCCTGGGAACCCTGCAGGCCTTCGATGTAGGGAGTACACCCGAAGAACGGGCGGCACTGGGCGAGGTGCTGCAACTACTGGCCGATCAGGGCGGCACCTTGGTGGATACCTCACCGCGGTATGGTCGCGCCGAAGCGGTCGTCGGTGATCTCTGCGCAGAACTCAATCTAACGGACGATCTGTTTTTTGCAACCAAGGTCTTTTCCGAGGGAGAGCAAGCAGGTATCGATGAAATGGACACTTCTCTGGAACACCTGCACACGCCAGTGGTAGACCTCATGCAAGTTCATAGCATGCGCGATTGGGAATTACATCTTCCCTCAATTCGCAAGCTCAAAGACGAGGGAAAAGTTCGCTACATCGGTATCACGATTCACCGAGATACGGGCCACGAGCAAATGATGAAGTTGATGCGCGAAGAAAATTTGGACTTTATTCAAGTCAATTACAACGTGATCGAACGTGGCGCAGCTGAGGAAGTATTGCCGCTTGCACAAGAGCTGGGTGTAGCGGTAATGATCAACGTGCCCTTCGCTAAAGCAGAATTGTTCAAGAAAACCAGCGGTATAGCGCTACCTGATTGGGCTAACGATTTTGACTGCGACAGTTGGGCACAGTTTTTTCTTAAGTACGTTATTTCACACCCGGCTGTGACTTGCGTGATACCGCGTACCGGTAATCCACAGCATATGGCCGACAATCTAATGGCCGGATTTGGCGAACTACCCGACCAGGATACCCGATTGAAAATGGAAGCCTTTATCGATCGCCTATGATGTATTCGGTAGGCCGCTTCCTACAGGCGACTGGCGCCATTCATAGTGCTGCGTTTAATGTCGTCCATTAATCTTAGATCGGTTTCGTGATTTCTGTCGATATCTGACTGTAGGCGACACACTTTAATCGGCAGGGTAGAACCGGTCGGAACCATCCGTTCGCAGACTACCTCTGGCTCGACCATGCGCGGAGGTGGCATCGGAGTCTCGCTTACACCCGGTGCTTCAATAGCTTCAATTCCTTCGAAATTTTCCGCAACAGTTTCAGTGCCATCGATATTTTCCGCCGAATTATTGTGCTGCAGCGATTTGTCACCGCCCGATACCGCGGCTCCAAAGGATTCGGATTGATCTGGCTCCGGATTGGATGTCGCGCATGCCGCGACAACGAACATGGTTGTAACTAGTAAAATTCGGTGCATGGTTAGCCCCCTTGATTCTCTGCAAGCTGAAAACGGTAGTCTATGTCCACTTCAATAACCTACAACAGTCCTGATTATATAGCGACCCCTTTAAGCAGACCTCTGAGATTGCCGATGGTTCCACTTTTCACCGCGGTATATGAGTGCAAATCTCGGCCGGCCAATCACTCATCACGAAAAGGCATAAGGGTTGAACTTATTGATAATTAAGAGAGAAATTCGAGGAGTGTCAAATTTCGCAATATCGAGACAGAATTTCTCGATGGTCTTCGGTCAGTGCAGACCACTCCATTTTAAACCAGGGCGTGAGATTATCTGCTTGCGTCTCAAACTCGTTTAGCAACGCGGCCGGTTTGATATAACGAATTGCCGTTATCTCGTGCTCATTCGGCACCACCTCACTCGGCACCTTGCCGAGATATACGTGACACAACTCGTTTTCCGAACCTGTTTCGTCGAATGTCGCCTGGTACGCAAACTTGTAAATGAACTCCAACGACGTATCGATATTGAGCTCATCATGTAATCTGCGTTGCGTTGCGATCGACATCGATTCGCCTTTGCGTGGATGACTGCAACAGGTATTGGACCAATAGCCAGGCCACAATCGTTTCAGGTCGCTGCGTTTTTGCAACAGCTACTCGCCTGCATCATTGAACAAGAAAACCGAGAAAGCCCGGTGTAATTGTCCGGCGCCGTCATGGCACTCTGCTTTCGAAAGAACGCCAGTCTCCACATCGTTTTCGTCAACGAGTATCAGCTCCTCCGCATCCGATGACACAAGCCTGTGTGCGTTTCCCACCTAGCCTCTCTCCGTCTGTGTCAGCAACAAGGTCTGGAACCCTGCTGTTGAATATGCTTTCCGTACGTCCTGCACCGCTCCAGGACAAAGCGCGACTACCGACCCACCGCCGCCACCGCCTGTTAGCTTCGCGCCTGCGGCGCCAGCTGCTCTGGCAATGCCGACCATGTTCTCGAGCTCCGGCGTCGACACTTCGATGGCGTTCAACAAGCCATGGCAAATATTCATCAACATGCCCAATTCCTGATAGTCGCCAGCCATCAGGGCCTTCGCAGCAGATATGCTGAGCGCATCTATTTCATCGAATACGGCCGCATAATGAATCTTATGCGCGTCGTATCGTATACGCACACCCGCTACCTGTTCACGCGTCGATCCGCGTTGACCACTAATTGCGATAACGAGCGGTGGCGTCTCCTTCAAATCCAGCTGCTCAATATTGAGTTCGGGTTCATTGCTAAATAGCATCGGCACAGCAAATGTTGCGATAGAGTTATCAACACCGGATGGATTGCCGTGTGAGATTTTTTCACAATCAAATGCGACGCGGTTAACATCATCGTCGCTCAGCCCAAGCTTGCGCGACGCATTAACCGCCCGAATCATCGCAACCGCGATCGCTGCTGATGCGCCCAGTCCCATCCCGGGCGGCAATATGGTTCGCACGTCAACACCAAAGTCATCGGCTTTTATCTCGAGCTCTCGCCGTATGACTTTCAATAGACTGCTAATGTATTTCGAGTCGCCAGAATCATTTGCAGTAACTTTGGCAGTCACCGCCGCTGGAATCGGCAGCGCGACCGCGTGCTTGCCGTACACAGCAGCGTGTTCACCCAGCAAGATTATTTTGCCCGCGGCACTACCTTGCGGTTCAATATGCAGATCTGAATTCGTGCCGTGTTCTTCTGCACGCACTGCGCTGCGTGCATGCATGCGCATGTGCCCTTCCTGAATTCCGCTTGTTGCCAATGCCTTGATCGCCGCAAAATTCTGCGCCAGGCCAACAGCAGCCGTAAGTTGTGCTAACTCTTGAGATGTCTCGGCCGCGATCAGGTTCAGCGCCATAGTTGCCGCGGAATTCACGTGTAGCGTGCCGCCGACCGTCGCCACTCGTAACGGCATCGATAATTCACCGTGCAAGCCCCCATCTGCCGCGACACTCCAGCGCGCCAGAGGCCTGTACTGACCCGACAAGGCTGCATATGCATGCGCTCCCGCTTCAATAGCTCGCCAGTCGTTACCGGTTGCGATAGCCACGGCATCGACGCCGTTCATGATGCCTTTATTGTGAGTCGCCGCCCGATACGGATCGACAAATGCAATCTCGCTGGCCGTGACAATCCTGGCACGCACTTCTTCGCCGCTGAACTGGCTCGTCGCCAGCGCATCGAGTTGATACTGAACGTTCGCCGTAACGACTGAGCGGTCCGCAAGATTCGAAAGTATTCGTAGGGCGATATTGCCATCACAGATTTCGCCGATGCGCGGCGCCAGAGATTCACAAATGGTGTTCACGATGTTTGCGCCCATCGCATCGCCAGTTGCTACCAAAATATGGACGGCGATTACAGTACGGCCATCGGCCAACTCAAGCCTGTTGATCTCTACATCGTGGACACCGCCACCATGATTA
>PVMK01140991.1_pt1 | contig 44588 bp, 39 predicted proteins | sample 1853481 | NCBI WGS metagenome assembly PVMK01 (sample SAMN08533507, study PRJNA380276) | Marine sediment metagenome, whole genome shotgun sequencing project.
TGTAGTGAGACCATGAATGAACGCCACAGATGTGGCATTCTGCTGCGTGGGCTCGACGACCATATAAATCTGGACTCTTTTATGTATCGGCTCATTTCCGCGCTTATGGCTCAGCTGGCTAACTATTACCCGGCAAAATGAGGCCCAAAATGAAAAAAAGTTTCAAAAGTCGATGGCGTCCCGGCTCCACGGGCCCCGTATTCAACCTACACCCAGGCAGGAAATTTGATTTTTGTTGCCGGGCAGGTGGCCATGGATCCTCAGACACAGGAGACACCCGCAAGCTTCGCTGAGCAGCTGCATTTGATACTCAAGAATCTAAAAACCATTTTGGAATCAGCAGGCAGCACTTTGGAAGACATCTTAAAAACCACCGTCTTTTTGAAAGATCTCTCCCATTATCCGGAGTATAATGAAATCTACAGGCAATATTTTAAAAACGGCTTGCCTGCCCGCAGTACGGTGGTGGCGGATTTGGTTCGTGAAGATTTTTTGATTGAAATTGAGGCAATTGCATGGACGACTGAAGAATAATCATCATAGAGGTATTCTCATGAGCATTCGGATCAAAGACTATCAACATATTGCCCTTGTGATTAAAGATCTTGAAAAGTGTATTCAGTTTTACGGCGAGGTGTTGGGGCTGGAAACCATCGAACGACCGGCGTTTGACTTTCCAGGGCACTGGTTTCAGGTTGGTGCAACAACCCAGCTGCATTTGATGGTGTTCGATGAAACGATCCCGCAAACCATGCGACACATCGCTATCGAAGTTGAAGACTTTGCCGAAACCATCCGGACCCTCGAGGCCCGCGGAATCAAAATAACCGATGGCCCGGGTAAGCGCGATGACGGATCCGATTATCTTTTTTGCAAGGACCCGGATGGCAACCTGGTAGAGATGACCAAACATTGAAAGGTGCCAAGAGGTTTCGGGTAAAGGTGGAGAATTCAAATGAGCGACGATATCAAAAACGTAAAAAAAGAGCTTTTAGCCTGTGCCCGGCGAGCTTACACCATCGGACTGCAAACCGGAAACGGGGGCAACCTCAGCGCCCGCGTAGCTGGCACGGATACGGTTGTCATCAAAGGCAGTGGTCACTCCTTTGGTGAGTGCACCATGGACAACCTCGTGACGGTAAATCTGGAGGGCGAAATAATCGAAGGCCCCGGCAAACCTTCCCGGGAGATCAAAACCCATCTGGCCATTTATCGGTTGAGACCCGATGTGGACGGCATCTTTCACAGCCACTCGCCCTGGGCGATTGCCTATGCCGAGGACGCAGACGCAATTGTGCCCCTGGCCCTGCATGCGCAATCAAAGCTGGGCGCTATTCCGATTCTTAAAGTAGACGGTCATGCCGATGAAACCGTAGAGAAGGCGGTTGCGACCTTGCTCAAAGCCAATCCGGACCTTAAGGCCTTTATCCAGGCAAAACACGGTATTTTCGGTATGGCCCGGACCATCACTCTGGCAGAGCATCATGCTGAACTGGTGGAAGAAACCGCTCAGATCGGATGGCTCGTGAAACTCAAAAAAATATTATCGCCAAGTCCGGCAAACCGATAGGCGTTAATGGTTACAAGAACAAATGAGCTAAAATTAAAAATGAGCTAAAATGCCTAAAATTATGGTTTCGTTGCGCTCCATCTTTTTTAAAAAGGTGAAAATCCTATTTTTGGTTATCGAGGACGAGAACGAGGACGAGTAGGATTTACGATTCCATATGCATCGTTCTCGTCGTCGTCCTCGTACTCGTTCTCGACACAAAATTGCGCAGCTTCTTCACCATCCTCTGTTAGATGATCGTTCGACCCAGAGGCTCTCGACGAGTTGAATTCCTCAACTTTAGGCATTTTAGATCATTTTAGTCATTTTTGGCACTTCTAACTTTAGAGCATCTTCGGAACTTTATTTCGCTGTCTTCGAAGATGAACTGCTAATTTTGAGATAGCTTCTAATTGGAGTTAACGATGTCGCCTAAAAGAATTTGGTTTTCTATCAATATCATCTTTTTTTTGCTCATTTTGCTCTATCCATTGGCTTTACAGGCGGAGTTTTATAAGTATGTGGATAAGGAGGGGAGGATATTTTATGTTGATGACTTAGGCAAAGTCCCCCCGGAATACGTGGATCAGGTTAATGTCTACAAAGAAAAGTATGACCATTTGCCGGCGGAGGAAAGGAATTCCAGGCTCGAACAGGAACAGCAGCAGCAGGAAGAACTGGAGCTTGAAAGGCAGCGCCGGATGGAACTGGAACTGCAACAGGCCGCTGAAAAAGAAGAAGCCGAAAGAAAACGAGAGGAGCAACTTGCCAAACAGAAAGAACTGGAAACCCCCGTCACCATTAAAGGCAACCGAATTTTTGTACCGGTTACGATTGGAAATAATGATATCGAAGTACAGGCCCTGTTAGTGCTGGATACCGGCGCATCTCATACGGTGGTGTTCCGCGGCCTGGCCGACCAACTGAATATTATTGCACTTAAAAAGATGCTGCCGCAGGTGGCCAGCGGGCAGCGCATCTACTCAGAGTTAGGGGAGGTCAGCTATCTGAAAGTTGGTCCGCTTAAAGTGAATAAAGCAAAGGTACTGATTATCAACCATGAAGGGCCGCCGGTATCCTATAATGGTCTGCTGGGCATGAATTTTTTAAAAAATTTTCAATATAATATTGATTTTAAAAGGCAGGTGATACGCTGGGAACCTGCTGAATAAATATATTCAGTGTCCGTTGTCCGTGGTAACGATTCGACAACGGACCACTGACAACCGGCAACGAACGGATAGTAAGGATTAGAATAATTTGACCCTTAAAGGCGTATGAAGCAGCACCCATGTTGAAGCCGGAAGATATTTTAGATTGGGGGATAGAAGTCGTACTGTGGTTTCAGCAATTTAGCCCCGCACTCGACCTGCCATTTAAAAGCCTGACCTTTTTGGGAAATCTCGAATTCTTCCTGATCCTCATGCCTTTGATTTATTGGTGTCTTGATCGCCGCACCGGTGCCAGACTGCTGATTCTTTTTTTGATCTCAGCATATGTGAACTCTTTTGCCAAGATGATGGCCGACCAGCCGCGACCTTTTCAATATGATTCCAGGGTCAGGGCGCTTGTGCAGGTGAGCGGCGGCGGGCTGCCGAGCGGTCATACCCAGGGCGCGGTCGTGGTATGGGGATATCTGGTTTCGCAGTTTAGACGCCGCACGCTGTGGATTCTTGCCGGTTTTTTGATGATTGGAATTCCCCTGTCGCGCCTCTATTTGGGAGTTCATTTTCCGACGGATCTCCTCGGCGGCTATATCTTAGGTGCCTTGTTGCTGGTTTTATTCCTGAAGTTCGCGTTAAAAGTGGAAGCCTGGCTGGTTCGAAAAGAGTTTTTCTGGCAAATTGCATCAGCAATCGTACTGCCGATTTTACTCATTTTAATTCATCCGAAGGGCTCACTTTACGCTTTAAGCGCCGCTGGCGTCTTATTGGGGTTTGCTCCGGGCGTTGTCTTGGAACGCCGTTGGGTAAGATTTTGCTGCGAGGGAAGTTTTATGCGGCAGATTCTGCGTTTCGGTGCGGGGATCATTGTTCTGTTCGGCATCTGGATGGGGTTGCGGGTTGCTTTTGCCGGACTGGAGCCGGTGCCGTTGTTTCGAGTGGTTCGATATGCTCTGTCCGGGCTGTGGTGTGCACTGGGCGCACCCTGGATGTTTGTGAGATTAAGAATTGCAGAAACTGACTAAATGCCTTACCATTTACTCGCCGATCTCGTTGTTATCATACACCTGACTTTTGTTCTTTTTTCTGTGGCAGGTGCTTGGCTGGTTCTCGGGTGGCGTAAGATTCTCTACTTACATCTTCCGGCCGCTGTATGGGCGGCCTGGATTGAATTTTCCGGGAAAATCTGTCCGCTGACACCTCTCGAAAAATGGCTGCGCATCAAAGGCGGAGATGCGGGATACAGCGGTGACTTTGTTGGGCATTACATCTTGTCGATTCTTTATCCCTCAGGCCTTACCCGGGAAGTTCAGTTTATTCTGGGAGGTGTCGTTGTCGGCCTGAACATTATCATTTATGGGTATATTTTGTTTCCAAGAAAGGGTAGAGGAGGTAAATCTTGAATACAAACTCGGATTTTTAAATGGGAGATATGAAAATGGTTGAAATTCAAGGTAACATGCCGCCGGATCCCCAGAAAGAACAGGACGAAAAAGATGCTGCGGTAAAAAAATCACTATAATTCTAATCTGACACGATCTACCGAATCATTAGTCCTTGTCTTTTTTTAGCTGAATGATTTGCTTTTCAATTAAGTCCCTTTCATCCTCGAGTTCAAACAGTTGCGTCATAATCGGCGGTTTGACGGAATGAGCCGGCATGCGCCTTTTGACTTCTTCAATTTCGTCATCCAGCTGTTTTAACCTGTTTTTTAGAGCCTCTAAATCCTGTTGCATTTTATGCTCCCATCATTAGCGTTTGGGTCACGTTGTTTCACTAATCGCTCAGTTTAGGTCGTTAATGCCTGAATAAAAATAAGCCGTCGATAGGATCTTTCAAGTCCGGGCGCGCGTTGATGGTTGGCGACTCAAATCCCGAACAAGCTTTTGACAGACGAACGACATTATTTTATAGTTCCTTACTAATATAAACGAGGATTTAAACCACGGCGGGAAAGGGGAATAATCATGCCATACGGTTATACGGGTAAAATTTTGCATGTTGATCTGAGCAATCAAAAAATTGAGGTTGAGGAACAGGACGAGGCTTTCTACCGATCCTACTTGGGCGGGCGCGGAATTGGCTATCATTATTTAATGCAAAACGTGCCGGCCAAAACCGATCCATTTTCTCCGGAAAACATTCTGGTTCTTGCGACCGGGGTCATGACCGGTGCTCCCATACCGGCCGCCTGCCGCTTTGCCGCAGTGGGTAAATCGCCCCTCACCGGGACAGCCGGAGAATCTGAAGCTGCCGGTTTTTTTGGTCCTGAATTGAAGATGGCCGGTTTTGATGCCGTCGTATTTCGTGGCAAGGCGGAAAAACCGGTGTATCTGTGGGTCACCGGGCGCAAAGCCCAGATAAAAGATGCAAGCCATCTTGCGAAGCTGGGCGCCCGCGAAGTGGAAGATGCCATCCGGGATGAAATGGGCAGCAAGAAAATCCGGATAGCGCAGACCGGTCTGGCCGGTATGAACAGGGTTCGATTTGCCAACATCACCAACAATCTGGGTCACTTCAATGGCCGCTGTGGTTTCGGGGCGCTCATGGGATCAAAAAATGTTCGCGCCGTCGCGGCCCTGGGCACCGAAAAGCTTGAGTTTCAAGATCCGGCGTTTTTACGCGAAACCGCCCAGCATTATGCGGCCACATTTAAGAATAACCCTGCAGGGGAAGCGCTGTATGTTTACGGCACCACCGCATTTCCGGAGATATTATCCGCCGCGGGCGCCCTGCCGGTAAATAATTTCCGGCGCAGCCAGCTGGAAGATCCCACCGCCGTCAGCGGGGATACCTATAATGAGGTTTTGCTTCAAAAACGAAAAGGCTGCTACGCCTGTCCCATTCGCTGCAAAAGGGGCATCGCCCTGGATGATCCCAAATACGGCGTGGACTCCCGTTATGGCGGGCCCGAGTATGAGACCATTTCCGCGCTGGGGACCAACCTCAATATTATAGACTTAAAAGCAATCGCCAAAGGCAATGAGATCTGTAACCGCTATTGTCTGGATACCATCTCCAGCGGCATGACCATTGCGTTTGCCTGCGAGTGCTTTGAGGAAGGAATTATCACCACGGCCGATACCGATGGTCTGGAGCTGCGCTTCGGAGATGCCGATTTAATGATCCGGTTGCTGGAGCTAATTGCCCGGCGGGAAGGATTCGGCGATCTGCTGGCTGAGGGCATGACACGCCTGGCCAAAAAATGGGGCCTTGCAGATAAACCCTGTCATCTTGCGGTCAAGGGTCAGGAAATCTCCATGCATGATCCCCGGGTGAAAGTCGGAGTGGGGATGGGCTATGCGGTCAGCACTTATGGGGCGGACCATATGACGGCGGCCCATGATAATGCCTTTGTGGATGAAAAATCGTTTGCGCTAAACTCCGCCAAACCTCTGGGAATTTATCAACCCATGCCGGCGACCGAGATCAGCGCTGAAAAGGTGCGCAACTACAAAATACTGGAAAACTTCTGGCGCACGCTGGATGCTATGGGCCTTTGCGTATTTGGCTATGCCCCCCGGGGCGTGATGCCAATCGATACGATGGTCAAATGCCTCAATGCCATTACGGGCTGGGAGGTCAGCCTGTTTGAATTGATGCGCGCCGGTGAACGCGGCACCATGATTGCACGCGCTTTTAACAGCCGCGAAGGGTTTAGCGCCGATAATGACCGTCTGCCGCAACGCCTGTTTGATCCCAAACCCGACGGTGCCAATGCCGGCAAACAAATTTTTAATGAAGAGGATTTTAACCAGGCCATCCGTCTTTACTACGACATGATCGGCTGCGATCCGGAAACCGGCCGGCCCCATCGGGGCAAGCTTCTGGAACTGGGTTTGGACTGGGTCGAAGAACTTTTAAACGGTCAGGCCCACGTTTGAAAGAGATCAAGCAATAAAATATATCAGACTACCTCGTAATAAGGCAGGGCCATTACGAAAGATCCTGCCTTTTTTAGGCCAGTTCATTTTAAATTTTCCACTCATTATTTATTCAAGGAGTTACCTTCCATTTTCTGCATTTAGAATTATCTTCAGTGTGTCTCGAACCATAGATATTTTCTATTTTATTTAAAAGTATTATCGATATTTTATATTTGAATTTTTTCTGTTGTCGATTTAGTTTTCTGTGCTAAGTAATACTCTAATTAAGCGAAAACGCTCGATTGAGAACTATTTTAAATTTTAGGGGAAAAATATGTTTTTCAGAAAGAAAAAGACCCTGATGGGGTTGGCGCGCACCTGCGGCTGAGCGGCCAAGATCGGTCCGACGGAGCTGTCGGAAGCGCTTAAAGGAGTGGGATCGTCAAACGACCCGAATTTACTGGTAGGCTTCGATACCCGTGATGATGCGGCCGTATATCGGGTTGCGTCCGAAATTGCCCTCATCAGTACGGTTGATTACATCACGCCTCCGGTAGATGATCCTTACTGGTTCGGCCAAATTGCGGCCGCAAATTCCCTTTCGGATGTCTATGCCATGGGCGGCAACCCGCTGATGGCTTTGAATCTGGTCATGTTTCCGTCGAAGAAACTGGACATGCTGCTTTTGAAGGATATTTTGCGCGGCGGCAGTGACAAGGTGCGGGAAGCAGATGCATCGATGGCCGGCGGGCATTCGGTCGACGATAATGAACCCAAGTACGGTTTGGCGGTTACCGGCAGCGTGCACCCGGAACGTATCCTGACCAACTGCGGCTGCCGGGTCGGTGATGCCCTGATTCTGACCAAGCCGCTGGGGACCGGCGTGCTCTTTAACGCCAATCGCTCCGGCAAACTGGCCTACCCGGAATTGGAGGCCATCCTGCCCCGGATCGCCGCGCTTAACCGGCGGGCAATGGAAGTGGCCTTAAAATTTGATATACATGCCTGTACGGATGTGACCGGGTTTGGAATTTTAGGCCACACGCTGGAGCTGGCCCAGGGCAGTGATGTCCAGATTGACCTGATGTATGACCGTCTGCCCTTTTATGCGAACGCCCTGCGGATGTACCAGAAGGGGGAAACCACCGGCAGCAACAAGGCCAACCGAAAAATGGTTGAAGGCTTCTGGGAGATTGCCACCAACAAATCTTCCGAAGAACAGGAACTGCTTTTTGATCCCCAGACCTCCGGCGGGCTTTTGCTGGCGGTACCCGATTCCCAGGCCGATGATCTGATCGCCCGGTTAAAAAAAGAGGGTGTCGAGACTGCAGTCAGGGTAGGGGAGGTCGTCGCTTCGGATAAGCCCCATATTCGTGTTGTTTAAACTTTTCCAATTTAATAATTAGCCGGAAACGGGCTCAACGGGCAAATCGGCCCACCGGCTCAACCGCTAACGCACTTTGTGCGTTTTACTATTTGACATTCTCAGTCATATCTTCTGCATTTCCGATGATATATTCGGATAACTTGCGCGGTCTGGGGTTGCGGGGGTCGCTCCAGTCATAGAAACCTTTGCCGCTGCCGGCACCGTATTCCCCGTTTTTTACCATTCGCATGAGCATCAATGGCGGATAGAAGCGCGGATCGCTAGAGGCCTTGTACATCTCCAGGGCGACTCTTAAGATGGTGGGCGTGCTTGCAAAATCGTATAATTTAAAGGCGCCCTGGGGATGCCCCAGACAGGTGGTCAACCCCACATCTCCATCTTCAACCTGGATTTGCCCTAATTCGAGCAGTCGAATGGCGTCCAGCATTTGCGGAAACAAAAGCCGGTTAACCCAGAAGCCGGGGATGTTGGGCGCCAGAAATGGCGCCTTTTTCATATCCAGCAAAGTTTTGCGGGTAAACTCCAGAGTTTCTGCCGATGTTTTGGCACTGGGGACGATTTCGACACCGGGCATCAAAGGAACCGGATTCATGCCGTGGGCCACAATTGATTTTTCGGGCCGGCCGCCGGCTTCCGCCAGTACATCGATATCCAGACTGCTGGTATTGGACCAGAAGAAGACATTTTCGGGAAGCTGAGGTAAGATTTCAGACAGAACCGTGCATTTGAGATCCAGATCCTCAAAGATGACTTCAAAGAACACATCGCAACTCCGGGCGACATCAATAAAGTCATTTTTCTTTTCATAGGTTTTTATCTTTTGCGTTGTTTTGAGTCCAAAGTCCGGGTCATTGATTTTAAATTTCCGGGCCGCCTTCCCGGCGAGTTTTTCGCATTTTGCGGCCACGGAAGCCACCGATGCGGTATTGGAATCATAGCAGTGGACGTTGTGCCCACTCATGGCGCACTGGGTGATCCACCCGCAGCCCATCACACCGGTTCCCATTATTGCAATTTTCATAATTATTCCCTCCTGATTTGATGCTGGAAGACGAGCAACGCTGTCATCAGGCCAAAGATTGGGGTTTTGAGATAAATTCTAAGGTTCAGTTATCGGTTTGCGATCGACTTCAGTTTTACTTTGCTTATGGGCATGACGGATTCGCTGTAATGCAGTGAAATTTGCAAAGATGGCTACCAGCCAGATGGCAAATTTTAACGCCACAGGATGTATTAAAGCGCCCAGCCCGAGAAAGACAATACGTTCCGGGCGTTGCATGATGCCGACCTTCGAATCAAATCCAAGGCTCTCAGCCCGGGCACGGGAATAACTGACCATAATCGAGCCACACAGGGCAAAAAAAATAACCACTGAAGTTGGCCAATCTTTTATCATAACGAAATATACGACAATACCAAAAAACATGATAAATTCGGAATAACGATCCACAGCTGAGTCAAACATGGCACCAAAAGGGGTGGCCCTATTGGCGAAACGGGCTAAACTGCCATCAATTGCATCGCATAACCCGCCAAGCAATATTAAAAAGCCTCCCAGACGTAAATGGCCCATGATGAATGCAACCGCAGCCATTGATGTGATAATTAAACCGGTGAGTGTAAAGCTATTTGGATTTATACTCCATTTCGAAAAAATTTTAATCAACGGCGTCAGCAAATTTACGAAGCCATCTTGCAAGCTTATGGGAATTAGACGACGATTTGTATTAGCCATTTGACTGCCTTTTGAATTACTTTTTTGTCATAAACCTGATTACTGCCTCGGCATCCGACTTTTATCATAATCCTTACGTTGAATAAAGACTCCTGTTGAAAATTCATGTAATCCCCAAGAAACTACCGATTGCAGACAGGTTTGAATATTAGTTGAAAAAATTCATATTGGGTCTTGATACGGTCTCCGCCGGGGTTTCAAAAAACCTGAAAAGGACCGTTTCAACCTCCTGCATGTCATCTGCATTCTGGATCCCGCTAAAAAGGGTATGCCCAAATTTGAAATTGGCCGAAAAGTATAAGGCAAATTTTTTAAACCGCCTTAAGGCTTTTGCAGGACTAAAATGTTTGAGCATCAGCTTGGCCAAACGGCTGGCCGACTGAAAATAAATGTCCGGATCAACCTTTAATGCGTCCGACCACTCGGCAAACAACCAGGGTCTTGCAATTGCCATGCGTCCAATGGCCACACCGTCACATCCGGTGGTTGCCATCATTTTCGAACAGTCGTTTTGATCAAAAACATTGCCGTTGCCAAAAACCGGTATGGAAACTGCCTGCTTGACCATTCCGATGTACTCCCATCTGGGCGGCCGGGATCGCCGATCCGGAGCGATCCTCGGGTGGAATGTCAACGCATCTGCACCCGCATCTTCGAATCGTTTTGCCAGATCAACGGCAGCCCGAGGGTCGTCCTTCCATCCGGTGCGAAATTTGACAAAAAGGGGAATAGAAACCGTTTTTCGAACCGCGGCCACAATTTTGTTAGCCAAATCCGGCTGATTTAAAATCGCCGCACCGCAATTTTGGCGGCAGATTGAAACCTCTGAGCATCCAAAGTTAATGTCGATACCGAAAAAACCTTCCTTCTCAATGCGCTGAGCTGCGGTCGCCATTAGGGTAGGATCAGCTCCAAAAATTTGACAAACCAGATAGGATAGCTCCTCGTCCCGCCACCTGAAATACGATGATATATATCTGTTTTCATTTGGTATTCTTTTTGCGCTACACATTTCGGTGAATAGCAATCCATAGCCCCCAAATGTTTCAACCAGCTCGCGAAATGCGATGTTACCCAGAAAAGCCATGGGGGCAAGGACCAGTCTATTTGCGATGGATCGGCTCCCAATAGAAAGCGGTTTGTTTAATGTATGGGCAAACGCGGTCGTCATTGTAATTATCCAATTAAAATGGGCTTCAGGTAGATAAATGCTTTAAAATTGAATCTATACCTAACAAATTTGACTGCGATTTAAAAGCTTTCAAATCTTAATTTCATTTGAATAAGTAGAATTCGCTTAATATATTTTCATTCAAATAGGGTTGATTATTATGGCATTTCATGTACACATGTTGTATCCACTATTTCTTCTGAAAGGCATAAAATGACGATTAAAGGCATCGCTGTAGTTGGATCTACCACCATTGATAAAATTGTGGGTCAAAATTTAAGATTTCTTAAAATAGGTGGCGTTACGACCTATTCCGGGATTACCTATGCAAGACATGGCCTTGAAACGTTGGCTGTTTCCAATATTGCCAGACAGGACCAGGAAATTAATGACAGATTAAAAAATGAAAACATAGTGGTTTTAAATGGCAAGACTGAAACCACGACTCATTTCGTAAACCATATTAACAATGAAGGGCGACAACAAAGACTGCCTTTCAAAGCCAAACCCATAAGCCGAACTCAAATCGAAAATGTCCTCAAACGGGTAAGTGCTGTCCATCTTGGTGCCCTGCATCCATCGGATATTGATATGGATGCAATCAATTTACTAAGTGATTCTAATCCGTATGTAATATTAGACGTTCAGGGATATGTCAGGTCAGTCAGAAACCAAATCGTTTATCCGATAGTTTCGAAAAAACTTTCAGATGCACTCATGATGGCTCATATTGTCAAAGCAAATAAAGCAGAATACGATGCCATCCTTGATTTTTACAAGATAGATTTAATCGAATTGATGACCCGGTTTAAGATAGAAGAATTTATCGTTACATTAAGAGAAAAAGGTGGTTTCGTTCAAAAGAGGACAGGTGATACTATTGATTATGCCGCAGATTCGCTGAAATCGCTGCAAGATCCAACAGGCGCCGGCGATGTTTTTTTGGCTGCATATATTGTTGGAAGATTTTTACAGCAAAAAAACATTTCGAATGCTTGCACATATGCAGCCAGCTTGGTTGCTCGACAGATTGCAGGAGATTATATAAAGAAAAACACCCTCCTCCTGGCCCATAAAGAAAATTCCCGGACTTTCAATTAACTGAGACTTTTTGAGCGGACGGGTACCGCAAGGCTTAAATAGGTATTCTTTTCTTCAAACATTAGTTTTTTCTCTACCATCATTTTCAAAAATGCCGTGATCTTGTTCTCAGGTAGGGTCGAAAATTCGTTCAGGATTTTTTTGAGCGATCGATGCTTCTGACAAAATAAGTAAATTAATCTGGAAACGCCCACCAGGCGGTGCGTGGCGGGTGCGGCCTGAAACCGCTTTTGGCGAATGATGATAAATTCTCTCCCATCCTGAAAGCTTAAGATCGGCAAAAGATCCGATCCATTGCGAATTTCAGCATACTGTTTTCGCCACTCGAGGGTCTTCTTTTTGACCGGCTTCCAAATTTTTTTCTGGTAGACCCGGTCTCCGCGGTAGGCCTGAATCATAAGCGGCAATGTGCGATAAATCTCTTCAGGGAAGAGATATGACCAGTTTGGATGGTTGAACACCGCTTTGATTCCATATTTTTTTGGATTCTGCCATACCGGACTTCCCAATCCCAGCCAAAAATTGACCGCTTTAAGCGGATAAAATGACTTGGCAAACTCGAGGACCTTGAGCGTTTCAGCTACATCCTGCGCGTCACTTCCCGGAAACTGCAGGATTAGGTTTGACATGTTTTCGATTCCCAGCGCTTCACAATTTTTCATAATTTCTAGATTTTGAATGGCACTGGTGCCTTTATGTAGTTTTTTTAGAAGACGACTGCTAAGGGCTTCTATGCCAACCTGCACCTTTTGCATCCCGGAATCGCGCATCATTTTTAATTCCATCCATGGCGTCGTTGCCCGAACTTCGCCGAATAGACGCAGGTCTTTATTGAGGCAGCCAATTTGCTTAAATATTTCAACTGAGCCCTTTTTGGGAAGGACGTTATCCGTTATGATCACTGAAAGCGATTGGTATCGGCCCGTCAGATGGTCGATTTCAGATAGCACCTGGGACGGAGGCTTGTAGCGGTAACCGTGCCACTGAAGGTTCAGATTGCAAAAGGCACATCCGGTAGTCTTGCCGGGTCTGCCGGTACGCTTCCACCAGCATCCTCGTGAAATTTCAACGGGTAGGGTAGGGAAGAAGATCTTGCGGGCCTGAAATGTATTTAACAAATCAAAATAATCATCGTAATTCGGGGCCGGTAAATCGCTTAATGTCTCCATCTGCATAAAAGATGTGTTGACTCTTTTATCTGCGTCAGTCTCTCGGGTGACAACCCCTTGAATTTTAGTTAAATCGAAATCAGGCGAAGATCGCCGAAGATGTTCAATGATCTGTTTTAATGGCATTTCACCTTCACCGTTTACCACAGCATCTATTTCCGGGAATCTTTTCAGAACGCCGTGTGCGGCCTGGCCCGAAGTTGAAGCCCCACCGACTACGATAATCAGGTTGGGAAATTTCCTTTTTATAGACTTAATTACATATAGCGCAGAAGTCAGCTGGCAAAATGAAATGCTAAAACCGAGCAACCCAAACGCCCCCCAATTTTGACGGTTTATAAAGGCAGCTGTCGTTTTTTTTACCCGGGCTGTTAAAGTTTTAAACCTTACCTGCCGCAGGATTAAATTTCCGGCCGATTCTTTCCGAAAAAGATCAGCAGCCTTTTTGATACGCTTTGGATACAGCAAGGCGGCATATATGCTTTCTGCCAGCCAGGTCCGCTCCGAAATTTCATGATAAAGACGGTAACCGATGGCTTCTGCCAATGACAGATAAAAGTGAAAAACGTCAACTTGAAGGTCTGATGTGCGGGCCTGCAAAAATGCCTTCAGCGTGCCCAGCTGTATAGACGGTCGGCTGTAAAGAGGCCATGGGGTGGATATCAATGCTATTTTATTAAGGGGCTGTATTGATTTGTTTTTCATTTTTTGCGGGACCTTGTCTGTTGGCTTGCAAACCGGTGCTATGCGCATGGAAACGGGTGAAACGCAGCCATTGAAGCTTAGAGGTATGCGTGCCATTCTGCGCTTAGCGATGCAAAATAATTGGAGTCTTCCCGTGCTTCGCACGCAGTGGTCATTGACTCACCACAGCAGATAATTTATACATACATCCAATGTTTTGATATTGACAATGCTTATTGTATTTTTTGTTGGGTGTTTTCAAACCGGTGTTTTTTCCCGCCTGTGGCGGAAAAATCCAAGCCACCCGCTCTGCGGGTGATCGGTGACCCTTGAAGCCCGAATTATAGCAATTGTTAATCGTAGAAAGCTAAAATAAATATGAGCAAAAAACCGGATCTAAAAGTTAAGCTTGATGCCATCGAACTTCAAAATCCCGTGATGAGCGCTTCCGGAACCTTTGGGTACGCGCGAGAATTTGAGGGCCTTGTCGATCTAAATCGCCTCGGGGCCATTATCGTAAAAGGGCTGTCACTGGAACCGACCAAAGGGAATCCGCCACCGCGCATTGTTGAAACCCCTTGTGGCATGCTAAATGCCATTGGTCTTGAGAATGTCGGCATCGACGTTTTCGAGAAGCAAAAGCTTCCGTTTTTGCAAACACTTTATCCGCCAATTTTTGCTAATATCTATGGCACGTCGATTGAGGAATATGCCGAACTGGCAGCCAGGGTAGATGAACTCGAAGCAATTTCGGGAGTGGAGGTTAATATTTCATGCCCGAATGTAAAAGCCGGCGGGATTGCATTTGGTGTTGATCCGGACTCTGCCTTTAGCGTTGTTAAGGCCGTGCGAAAAAAAACCCGCAAACACCTTATCGTAAAGTTGTCGCCGAACGTGACCGATATTACAATAATCGCCCGATCTGCAGAAGAAGCCGGGGCCGATTCACTTTCTCTTATCAACACCATTACCGGTATGGCCATTGATATTGAAACCCGGCACCCGAAGATCGCCAACATCACCGGCGGTCTGTCGGGTCCCGCTATCAAACCGGTTGCTTTGCGAATGGTGTGGCAGGTGGTGCAAGCGGTCAAAATCCCGGTAATCGGTATCGGGGGTATCATGACGGCTGAAGATGCGCTGGAGTTTCTTATCGCCGGTGCAACTGCTGTCCAAATTGGCACCGCCAATTTCATTAACCCCCAGGCGACCATGGATATAATCGACGGTATCGAAAATTTTCTGGCGCAGAGAAAAATTGCCAGGGTCGCCGATATTACCGGGACGCTGGAGACGAACACACCGATTGCGGATTTTTGATTGCGGATTGCGGATTTGGATATCCTGCAGGCTAGGTACTTATCAATCCGCAATCCGCAATTCGCAATCCGAAATCTTCTTTACGTCTCAATCTGCAATCCTATTGGTGGCAATATTATAGAACAATTGTCTCCTTGACTGGATGGCTCTTGAGGTATTCCAGGCGGTTCAGCCCGTTAACATAGGCTTTTGCGCTGGCGGTGATGATATCGGGGTCCGCACCCCTGCCCAGCGCTAGCAACCCGTTTTCTCTTAGACGAACGGTTACTTCCCCCTGGGCATCCGTGCCGCCGGTTAATGCACTGACTGAAAATCGCAACAGTTCCGATCCCGTTCCGGTGAGTTTGGCGATGGCATTAAATGCGGCATCGATCGGTCCGTTCCCATAGCCGGCACCCTGTGCCGACCTTCCGTTGATATCCAGCTTGACACTGGCCATCGGCAGTACGGTCGTGCCGGCCGTCACATGCAGATATTCAAGATTAAAAATATCGGAGGTGCGCAGGATGCCTTCGGTGACGATAACTTCAAGGTCTTCATCCACTAGGTGCTTTTTCTTATCAGCCAGTTCCTTGAACCTGGTGAAGACCAGGTTAATTTCTGCATCAGACAAATCGTAGCCCATATCTTTTAACCGTGTGCGCAACGCGTGTCTTCCGGAATGTTTGCCGAGGACAAGTTTGTTGGTGCTGAGTCCGATGGTTTCCGGCTTCATAATCTCATAGGTCATGGGATTTTTAAGCACCCCGTCCTGATGAATGCCCGCCTCATGGGCAAACGCATTGGCGCCGACAACGGCTTTATTCGGCTGTACGATAATACCGGTAATCATGCTGACCAGGCGGCTGGTCGGATGGATATATTCTGTGTTGATGGAAGTCGTTAGACCCAAAGAATTGTTGCGTGTGACCAGGGTCATCACGACTTCTTCAAGAGAGGTGTTTCCGGCCCGCTCTCCAATACCGTTGATGGTTACCTCGGCCTGCCTGGCGCCGGCATTAATGGCTGAAAGGGTATTGGCAGTTGCCAGTCCTAAATCATTGTGGCAGTGTACGCTTAAAACGGCGTTGTTAATATTCGGGGTATGCACATTAACGTAGTTTACAAGATCGGAAAATTCTTGCGGGATGGCATAGCCGACCGTATCCGGTAAATTAACCGTCGTGGCCCCGGCTTCTATGACAGCTTCAAAAACTTTGCAAAGAAAATCCCGGTCACTGCGCGAGCCGTCCTCTGCCGAAAACTCGATGTTATCGGTTAACGACCTGGCATATTTTACGGCCTCCACCGCGGTCTTCACCACTTCGTCCCTGGTCATTTTTAACTTGTATTCCAGGTGGATGTCCGAGGTAGCAATAAAGGTGTGGATTCTCGGTTTGGCGGCATGCCGGATGGCTTCCCAGGCACGGTCGATATCGTCTTTGGAGGTGCGGGCCAAAGCCGCCACTTCCGTTTTTTCCAGCTTAGCGGCAATTCGAGAAACAGCTTCCAAATCACCTTCAGAAGCAGCCGGAAAGCCGGCTTCCAGTATATCCACCCCCAATTTTTCCAGCTGGGTGGCCAGGCGCAATTTTTCGGCTGTATTCATACTGGCCCCCGGGCTCTGTTCACCATCTCTTAAGGTGGTATCAAATATGAGTACGTGATCATTCATTTTTCTTTAACTCCCCGTTGGTTCGTTAAATCGTTAGTTCGTTAATTGGTTGAATCGTTGATTGGTTAAATCGTTGTGGTACCTGGGTTGCCTATACCTATTCAACTATTTAACCATTTAACACTTTGACGTTAGGGCAGGGAGCATAGGCCGCAGGCACCCGATCAGCGGTTGGCCTGCGGCGTTGTTTCTTTCTTTGCGTTTCAAATGACATCTCCTTCTTCAGTCTTTGCCTAGTTTGTTTGATTTTAAATCATACACATTTTTGCTTATGCCGAATTTTCGATTCTTAATTTTTCCTGGTTGGCGAGTTTGAATTGAAAACTGTCTGCCAGAGCCTGCCAGCTGGCCTCGATAATATCTTCGGAAACCCCCATGGTGCTCCAGATCTGATTTTGATCCCGTGATTCTATTAAAACCCTGACCTTGGCCGCAGTTCCGCGGGTGCCATCAATTACCCGCACTTTGAAATCGACCAGGCGCATCGTATCCAGGTCCGGATAAAATTTATCCAGGGCTTTTCTCAGGGCATTGTCCAAAGCACTTACCGGACCGTATCCTTCGCCGGCGGTAATCTCTTTTTTATCTCCGACGCTGATTTTAATGGTTGCATGGGCACTGCAGGGTTGGTCTTTGTCTTTTTCGATGGTCACCCTGAAGGATTCGAGTTTAAAATGAGGTTTAAATTGATCGGTAAACTTTTCTAAAAGAATTTTAAACGATCCGTCGGCAGTATCAAACTGGTACCCGTCCTGCTCCAGCTGCTTGATTTCGGAAGCGATTTTGCTACTGTCGAAGCCATTTTTTCCGAGTTCAACTCCCAGTTCCTTGGCTTTGTATTCCACGTTGCTCTTACCGGAAAGATCGGAGACCAGAACGCGGCGTTTGTTTCCGACCTGTTTCGGTTCCATGTGTTCATAGGCTCGCGGCGTTTTCATGATGGCGCTTACATGGATACCGCCCTTATGGGCAAAAGCGCTTTTCCCGACGAAAGGTCGCGAATTTAGTGGAACCAGATTGGCCGTTTCACTGACATATCTCGAAAGATTTTTAAGCTTTTTGAGATTTTCACCTGAAATGCACTCACGCTCCATTTTTAGGCACAGAATCGGAATGATTGCAGTCAGATCGGCATTGCCGCATCTTTCACCATATCCATTTATGGTCCCGTGAACCATGACCGCACCTTTATGGACGGCCGTTATCGCATTGGCTACTGCCAGACCGCAGTCATTGTGACTGTGAATTCCGAGTTTAATGGCGTCCTTTTGAGAGGAATCGGCACTGTTGTTAATAATTTCCTTTTGAACTTCAGTAATGATCGAATCCATTTCCAATGGAAGAGTACCCCCATTGGTATCGCATAAAACAATAAAATCCGCTCCGCCACTTATCGCAGCAGCAATTGTTTGCAATGCATAATCTTTGTTGTTCCTGTAGCCATCGAAAAAGTGTTCGGCGTCATAGATAACCTCGCGGTCCTGTTGTTTTAGAAAGGCCACACTGTCGCCTATCATGGCGAGGTTTTCTTTCAGGGTATTATTCATAACTTCTTCGACGTGAAGGCCCCAGCTTTTACCAAAAATCGTTACGGCTGGAGTTTGGGTTTCAAGAAGGGCAATCAGATTATTATCTTCGTCCGGGCGTGTGCCGGGCTTGCGGGTTGAACCAAAAGCAGCTAAACGGGCCTGTTTAAATTTCACTCTTTTGGCCAGATCAAAAAAAGCCACATCTCTTGGATTCGAACCGGGCCAGCCACCTTCGATATATTGAACGCCGATATCATCCAGCCGCATCGCAATATTTAATTTTTCCTCTGCGGAGAATGTGACGTTTTCGCCCTGGGTTCCGTCCCTTAGTGTTGTATCGTATAGAAAGATAGGGTCCATTATGGTTCTCCAAACAATGATTGAGCGCTTCGCTTTAGGAGCACTTCGTTTGAGGAGCACTGCGCTTTAGGAAAGACTCTTTTCTGGCCTCGAGGCCTAAAAGGCCGCTCCTCGGGGCTCGTGAGAGCCGGTCCTCAAGTCTCGCTGAAGGCGAGGTGCTCATTTTTTTACTTTTTTCTGTTTTCCGGTCTGAGTGAGCGCACCATGGCACCGGTTTGCCACATTTCTGATTCTTTTATAACCTTCAGTTCTTTTTCGAGCTTTTCACGGTAATCCGGAGCACTGTTGGCCTCCAGAACCCGTTTGGTTTCTTCTCCGGATATTACTTTTGCGTAAAGCTCATCAAAAACCGGGGCTACGGCATCCCGGAATCTCGGTGCCCAGTCCAGGGCCCCGCGTTGAGCTGTCGTAGAGCAGCTGGCAAACATCCAATCCATACCGTTTTCAGCCACCAGCCGGATAAGGCTTTGGGTCAATTCTTCTACCGTTTCATTAAACGCTTCACTCGGGCTGTGTCCGTTTTTTCGCAAAAGATTGTACTGCGCTTCCATGACACCTGCCAGGCATCCCATCAGCACGCCGCGTTCACCGGTTAGATCACTGTGCACTTCCTTGGCAAAGGTGGTGGGAAAGAGATAGCCGGAACCGATGGCAATTCCCAGAGCCAAAGTTTTTTCTCTGGCGTTGCCGGTGTAGTCCTGATGGATGGCAAAGCTTGAATTGATACCGCTGCCATCCAGGAAATTACTTCTGACAGTGCGCCCCGATCCCTTGGGAGCGACCAGAACCACATCTACATTTTTGGGTGGAACGATAGCGGTTTGGTCGTGATACACGATTGAAAACCCATGTGAGAAGTAAAGTGTGTTTCCGTCAGCAAGACATTCCTTTATCTGCGGCCACACGGCCATCTGGCCTGCATCCGAAAGCAGGTACTGGATGATGGTGGCCTGCCGGGCGGCTTCCACAACCGGAAAAAGCGTTTTGCCCGGCACAAAGCCGTCGGCAACTGCCCGGTCCCAGGACGCACTGTTTTCACGCTGGCCAACGATAACATTGATTCCGTTGTCTCTCATATTCAACGCCTGCCCCGGTCCCTGGACCCCGTAACCCAGAACCGCCACAATTTCGTCTTTAAGAATTTCTCTGGCTTTTTGCAGAGGAAATTCTTCATCCATAATCACTTCTTCCATCATACCGCCGAAGTTGAACTGTGTCATACCATCTCTCCTATTGTTAAATTATTCGTTAATTTATGTTTTGAAACATTTGTTTTTTGAAGAAAGTGTTTTTAATTCATAAATGAGAAATTTTTTTGTTGGATCCCGCCCCACAGCGGGATTTCGCATTTGATCTTTTCAATTTTAGGTGCTCACAACGAAGCTAATGGGCGCTAGATAACGAGAACGAGGACGACGACGAGTACGAAGGGAAGAAATGTTGCCTAACCTCGTATTCGTGCTCGTGCTCCTCCTCGTCCTCGATATTGGCATTTTTGAGATGGGTTCTATTTGGGTTCACGATATAGCGCCAGCGTCCCGCTGCGAGCAATCTTCTTTATCCCCATGGGTCGAAAAAGATTTATCAGCGCAGCTAATTTGCCTTCATCTCCGGTTACCTCAATAATATAATGCTCTATGCCGACGTCAATTACCTTGCAACGAAAGATGTCGACGATTCGCAGTATTTCTGCACGAAGTTCCGGTTTAGCCTGCACACAGATCAATGCCATCTCTCTTTTAACCGCCTTGGGACCTGTCATATCGCGCAGCTTTATAACGTTAATCAGCTTCCTGAGTTGCTTTTCAGTTTGTTCGATTAAGGGCGGGTTTGCTTTGGTGACAATCGTGATTCGGGAAACCCGAGGGTCCATGGTCGGGGCCGTGCACAAGCTTTCAATGTTAAACCCTTTGCCGCTGAATAATCCGGACACTCTTGAAAGAACCCCCGGTTGATTATCAACCAGCATCGTCATGGTATGTTTTTTTTCTTCCATTTCCAATAACCTTTAAGCAATCATTGATAACGAATTTACACCAACAGCATTTCCGTAATGGGAGCACCGGCGGGTACCATAGGATACACACTTTCTTCCCGATCGACCCTAAAGTCCATAATGACGGGTTGCGGGACAGAGAGGCCTTCTTTTAGCACGGGTTCAACCTCCTCGGGTTTTGACGCTCTTAAACCGACTGCCCCGAATGCCTCAGCGAGTTTTACAAAATCAGGCGCACAATTCATGTCTGTGCAGACATAGCGTTTGTCGTAAAACAATTCCTGCCATTGACGGACCATCCCCAGATAGGCGTTGTTCAATATAGCCACCTTTATCGGCAGACAACATTGGACCGCCGTGGCCATTTCCTGAATGTTCATCTGAATGCTGCCGTCTCCGGCAATATCAACGACCAGTTTGTCAGGACATGCTATTTGAGCACCGATAGCCGCCGGCAGACCAAATCCCATACAACCCAGACCACCCGAAGTTATAAAATGGTTGGGTCGATCAAAATGATAATATTGAGCCGCCCACATCTGGTTTTGACCGACCTCGGTGGTAATAATGGCCTCCCCCTTTGTTAGCTCATATAATTTTTCAACCACATACTGGGGCTTGATGGTATCTTCCTGTTTATAAGCCAGAGGGTTTGTGTTCTTCCATTCCTCGATTTGCGCAAGCCAGTTCTGACGTTTTTTCGCAACATCTCCCAGATCGGCTTGATCGATGAGTTCGTTTAGATGATCCAGACTGATTTTACAATCTCCCACAATGGGAATTGTCACCGGGATATTTTTGCGAATCGAGGTTGGATCGATATCAATGTGGACGATTTTGGCCTGTGAGGCAAATGCGTCTGTTTTTCCCGTAACGCGGTCATCAAAACGCACACCGATAGATATGAGAAGATCGCAGGCACCGGTGCTCATGTTTGCTCGATAGGTACCATGCATTCCGATCATCCCGAGCCACAGGGGGTCTGTGCCCGGAAAAGCTCCCAAACCCATAAGGGAAGTGGTAACCGGTATCTGTGTTTTATGGGCAAACTGAGTCAATTCGGCAGCAGCCCCGGAAAGGATAACGCCTCCTCCAGCAAAAATTAGCGGTCTTTTGGATTGCTCAATCAGCTCGATGACTTTCCGTAATTGCTTCTTGTTCGGATCATAGGTCGGATTGTAAGATTTTAAGTGGATTTCTTCTACCGGGCGGTAATCAATGGCCTCCTTGGCAACATCTTTGGGAATATCGACGAGCACGGGACCCGGACGGCCCGATCTGGCCAGGTAGAATGCCTCCTTGATAATTCTGGGAAACGCTTCGGTAGATTGAACTAAATAATTGTGCTTGGTGCAGGGGCGTGTGATGCCGACAATGTCGACCTCCTGGAAGGCGTCGTTGCCGATTAATTGGGTCGGCACCTGACCGGTAAAGATAACTATCGGTATCGAGTCCATATGAGCCGTTGCGATACCGGTCACCGTATTGGTTGCTCCCGGACCCGAAGTAACCAGGCAAACCCCGGTTTTTCCACCGGCGCGTGCATATCCATCGGCGGCATGTACGGCTCCCTGTTCGTGTCTGACCAATATGCATCGGATATCCGTTTTGGCCAGTTCATCAAAAATATCAATGACCACTCCACCGGGAAATCCGAAGATGGTGTCGACACCTTCTTCTTTTAGTACTTCCATCATAATCTGAGCGCCGGTTAGTTTCATCTTTCTCACCTCTTCAAAAAGTTCAAATTGTTACAAATTGGTGTTCCCAATACATTATCTGAAGTCAAAAAAAAATCCGTTATCAGTTTCAGGGCTGATAACGGATTTTTTTGATTTAACGATAAGGTCAGGCCATTATCAACCCCTTTGCTCGCAGCGGACAATAATTATTCCGCTGACGAGTACGAGAATAAGGTTAATAAGGTTGCTAATGGCGATAATTTTGTACATGGTAACCTGTTAAATTTAAATTTATGCTACTGCGTAGCAGGCTGAAAAAACATTGTCAAGCATTTTTTAAAAGACTGGCGTTAGAGGTTTTTGCGGTAGCCGCATTCATTCGTAGGACACGTTAAAAAGGTACCGTCCCTTTTGGTCGTTTTTTCAAGCAGTATCTTGGCGCCGCATGCCGGGCATTCCCTGGCAACCGGTTTATCCCAGGTGGCAAACTCACATTTAGGAAATCGGCTGCAACCGTAAAATATTTTGCCGCGCTTTGATTTTCGTTCAACAATTTCTCCATCGCAATCTTCTTGCGGACACTTTACACCGATTTTATTGCTGGCACCATTGGAATTTAACGATTGGGTACTTTTGCAATCCGGATAAGCGCTGCACGCCAGAAATTCTCCATATCGACCGCGCTTAATGATCATCGGGCTGCCGCATTTGTCGCAAGATTTATCAACAACTTCATCGTTTGACGTTTCAATTGCCTGGATATTCCCCTTCTCATCACGAGTGTAATCTCTGGAGTAGCTGCAATCCGGGTAGCCGCTGCAAGCAAGAAAATGCCCGTTTTTGCCAACTTTTATGTGCAGCGGTTTCCCGCATTCAGGACAGTTGAGGCCGGTGGGCATTCCGACGCCTTTGACACTGAGCATGCCTTCAGTTGCAGCGTCCAGATCTTTTTTAAAAGGATTATAAAATTGGGTTAAAATTTCGGAGGATTCTACTTCCGAAGATTCAACGCGGTCCAGATTTTCTTCCATCCGAGCGGTAAATTCCACATCAAAGATGTCCTGGAAATTCTCTACCAGCAGATCGTTTACAATAAATCCCAGTTCGCTGGGCCTAAAATATCTGTTTTGCAGGTCGGCATATTCTTTTTCTCGAAGGGTAGATAAAATGCTGGCGTAAGTACTGGGCCGGCCGATCCCGTTTTCTTCGAGCTCTTTTACCAGCGAAGCCTCTGAAAATCGAGGCGGCGGCAAAGTGAAATGCTGTTTGGGCTCCAATTGCAGCAGCTTTAATATCAAGCCTTCCGAAAGCTCGGGGAGCCCTGGCTTTTTCTTCTGATCCTCATTTGCAATTTCATCGTCGACCGACATGTAAAGGGCCATAAAGCCCGGAAATTTAACGGTTGATCCGCTGGCAGCAAACTGATAGGAGCCGGCGTCTATCGTCACAGAGATCTGATTGATCTGAGCCTGTGCCATCTGGGAAGCCACAAATCGTTGCCAGATGAGACGGTATAAAGCCAGTTGATCTTTCGATAAATGCGGGGCCATCTCTTCAGGGGTGTGAAAGATCGAAGTCGGGCGGATAGCTTCATGTGCGTCCTGGGCTTTTTTGCGATTTTTAAAAAATCTCGGTTGCTCCAGAGCGTATGCATCACCAAATTTTTCACGGATCAGTCGAAGGGCTTCATCCGCTGCTTCTTTGGCGATACGCGTGGAATCGGTGCGCATATAGGTGATAAGCCCAACGGGTTCGCCGGGACCGAGCTCAATGCCTTCGTAGAGTTGCTGGGCAATCAGCATGGTCTTTTTAGCCGAAAATCTTAGTTTTCGAATCGCATCCTGTTGCAGCTTGCTTGTCGTAAAAGGCGGTAATGGATTCTTGCGTGTCGTTTTTTTGACTATTTTTTTGACAACGAATTTTTCGCCGTCAAGATCCGCTAATATCGCATTGGCTTTTTCTTCATTAGGGATTTCAATTTTTTCATTATTTTTCTTGGCTAATTTTGCAGTAAACGGGGGAGGGGAATCACCTTCGAGGTGAGCGGTGACGGACCAGTATTCCTGGGGTTCAAAAGCCTGGATAGCGCGTTCTCGCTCACAGATGATTCGCAGGGCAACAGTTTGGACGCGTCCGGCACTCAAGCCGCCTTTTACTTTGCGCCATAACAGCGGCGAGATTTGGTAGCCCACCAGCCGATCGAGAATCCTGCGCGCCTGCTGGGCTTCATATTTCAGACGGTCAAGGCTGTTCGGAGAAGCCATTGCTCTCAGAATGGAATCTTTGGTAAATTCATGGAAAAGGACCCGGTAAAATTTGCGGCCCTTTTTTTTAAGCACTTCGGACGTATGCCATGCAATGGCTTCGCCTTCGCGATCAGGATCCGGCGCCAAATAAATATCGGCGGCATCTCCTGCTGCCTGTTTTAGCTTCTTTATTATTTTTTGCTTTCCGGGAATATTAGTATACTTGGGTTTAAAACCATTTTCGATATCGATCCCCATTTCTTTATTGGGAAGATCTTTAATGTGTCCCACAGTTGCAGCAACGTTATACGCCTTGCCCAGGTACTTTATTAATGTTCTGACTTTTGTTGGCGACTCCACAACGACAAGCGGTTTGGTCACGACTTCTCCTAGTTTTCTAGTTTAGCGAATTTCGATGAATTCATTTGTGAGTCAACGACCACCCGCATAGCGGGTGGCTTGAATTTTCGGCCACAGGCCGAAAAGGCAAAAGCACGTCAGTGCTTTAAACGTTGCGGTTGGAACCGGGTGCGAAGCACCCGGTTTGAAAACAACCAATCAATTCAAAACAAATCGTTTTCCCGGCAACTGGTTTACCATTCCGTTGAGTTCTAATTGTAACAATATGCTCAAAAGTTTTCCAGGTTCGATCGTCATTTTGCGTACGATCGTATCAATATGCTCAGGATAAGGGCTGAGGACCTTATATACAGCGAGTTCTTCCGGGGTCAATAAGGATAAGCTTTCAGTCGTGCTGTTTTGATCCTGATGTTTTGTTAAATTCGGCGCATCGATAAACGCGGTAAGCTCCTCAAGAACATCTTGTGCATTTTCGACCAGTTTCGCTCCCTGTTTAATCAGTGTGTGCGTGCCGGTGCTTTTAAAAGATCGAATGCTTCCCGGAACTGCGAACACTTCTCGATTCTGTTCGGCCGCAAGTCGCGCAGTGATCAGAGCCCCGCTTTTTTGGGTTGCTTCCACGACAACGGTCCCAAGACACATGCCGCTGATGATCCTGTTACGGATTGGAAAATGATGGGCTTCAGGCTCCGTGTTGAGCGCAAATTCTGTAATGACGGCACCGCGTTCGGAAATTCGCTTAAACAGGTTTAGGTTTTCAGATGGATAGATTTTGTTCAGACCGCTTCCCAGTACAGCAACGGTCTTGCCCCTTCCCACCAAGGCTCCATGGTGGGCGGCCGTATCAATTCCTATGGCCATACCACTGACGATGGTGATATCAAATGCGGATAGATCCGCGCACAGCTTTTGTGTCGTTGAAATTCCGTAGGCGGTTGCATTGCGTGAACCGACAACAGCAATATTTTTCAGGGATCCATCCAGGTTTCCGGAAACATATAAGAAGGGCGGTGGGTCCGGTATTTCCCGCAAAAGGGGTGGATATGCGGGATCCGCAAGGGTCGTGATACGATGCCCTTTTTGGTTTATTTCATCCAGCTCCCGCCTGACGCTGTCCGGTGTCCTAAAATTTTGTATGGCTGCGGCCTGGCGAGGCGATATACCATCGACCTGAATCAATTCCTCCTCGGACGCCTGAAAAACCATCTCCGGCAATTCATACCGGTCTATCAAACGCTTGAACAGATGATTGCCGATTCCCGGAACGCTTTTCAGACTAAACCAGGGTAAAAGTTTATGCATCTCATACATATGCGTTCACGGTTCAGGGTTCACCGTTCAAGGTTGCTTTCTCTCATTAACGTTCAAAGGTTCAGGGGTTCACCGTTCAAGGTTGTTCGAACCCTGAACCTCTGAACCTCTGAACCTTTGTTCGTTTATTTTAGGCCTCGATAATGTAGTGGCTTCATCGACGGAGACTGAAACATTGGGTATTATTTTTTACCGCGACCCTGCCAGGCCAGCAATATGGGACTTGGCACATAAATCGAGGAATAGGTACCCACCAGGACACCGATGATTAAGGCGAAGGCAAAGTCATGGATGATGCCGCCGCCTAAAACAAAAAGAGTCACCACGACCATCAGCGTGGTGAGCGAAGTCAAAATCGTTCTACTCAGCGTTTCATTGATACTTCGGTTGACGATAAATTCTAAAGGCTTCTTATGGTGTTTTCTTGAGTTTTCCCGTATGCGGTCAAATACGATGATAGTATCGTTTAATGAATATCCGATAATCGTAAGCAATGCGGCGATGATTGGAAGCGTGAATTCTTTGTCAAATATGGAAAAAAGACCTACCGTTATAGTGACGTCGTGGATTAAGGCCACAATGGCACCCATGGCATATTTTAGCTCCAGAAACCAGAAAACGACCAGGGTCACCAACAAAGCAGCGCCGATCAGAAAGGGGATGCTCACGTTAAATAGGCTAAAGATGTAAACAGCTCCAATCAGGGCAGCAGCGACCACCCCGCTCAAGATCCATTTTAGCTCAAAGCGGCCGGATATGTAAATCGTTATAAAAAGCAGCGCATAAAACATGGCGAACAAAGCCTTTTTCTTTAAGTCTTCGCCGATCTGAGGACCGACCATATCGACCCGGCGGATTTCTACCTGATCCCCGGCGGATGATGCCAGCGCTTTTTTAATATCCAAAGTAAATCCCTCGCCACCTCCATAGGCACTTTCTGTTCGGATGAGAAATTCATTATCGGCTCGCTCGCCAAACTGTTGCACGGATGATTTGCCCAAACCCACTGATTTAAGACCGGATTTGATATCATCTATCCGTGTCGCTGAGGTAAATTTTATCTGAATGAGGGTCCCACCGGAAAAGTCGATACCCAACTTGGGGCCCCTGTGAATGATAAGCGACAGCAAGCTAATGGCGATACATGCAATGGATAAATAAAAGGCGATATTTTTTTTGCCGATAAAATTGATGTTGGTCTCAGTTTTTATAAACCGCATGTGGTTTCCTTTTCTTTACCTATTAACCATTTAGCCGCGTAATGAACTTATTTTTTATATGCTCAATGTTTTTATTTTGCGGCCCATTAGTATGTAATCAAATATCAACCGTGACATCACCAGTGCTGTAAACAGGCTGGCAATTACGCCTAAGCTCAGGGTTATCGCAAATCCCTTAATCGGTCCGGTCCCGAATTGAAACAGCACCACTGCGGCAATCAGTGTGGTGACATTGGCATCCAGAATGGTCAATGTTGCACGATCATAGCCGGCGTCAATTGCTGCGCGTGGTGTACGCCCCAATGTCAATTCCTCTCGAATGCGTTCAAAAATAATGACGTTCGCATCGACCGCCATTCCGATAGTTAGGATAATTCCAGCGATCCCTGGAAGCGTTAAAGTGGCCTTAAAACCGGCCAGAGCCCCGGCAATCAGGATAATGTTCATCATGAGCGCCAGGTCGGCAATTACGCCGGACCCCTTGTAGTAAACGATCATAAACAAAACAACCAGGATGCCTCCGACGCATATGGAGATAAGTCCTTTTTGGATGGAGTCCGCACCGAGAGACGGGCCAACGGTGCGCTCTTCCAGAATGTTGACCGGTGCCGGCAGAGCACCCGCGCGCAATACGATGGCGAGATCTTTAGCTTCATCCAGCGTGAAGTTGCCGGTAATACGCGCCTGACCGCCGGCAATCTTTTCTTGAATTACGGGCGCCGATGCAATTGTGTCATCCAGTACGATGGCCAGGCGCTTATTTACGTTCTCGCCGGTGATGCGTTCAAAAACCCGCGCCCCCTTTTTGTCAAAGTTAATGGACACATAGGGTATGTTGAACTGGTCAAAGTCGACGCGTGCATTGGTCAGATGAGCGCCGGTTAAAAGGGTTCGCTTTTTTAGGAGAAAAGGCACTTTTGAGGTTTTTCCAGTTTCAGAATCCTGGTCAACCCGATAAAGAACTTCTCTGCCCGCAGGAACATTTCCTTGCACAGCGGCATTGACACTCTGGGCGTCATCCACGAGTTTGAACTCCAAAAGAGCCGTTCTGCCGATCAAATCCTTGGCGCGATCCGTATCTTTGATTCCGGGCAACTGGATTAATATTCGATTTTCGCCCTGGCGCCGGATATCGGGTTCGGCCACTCCAAACTGGTCGATGCGATTGCGGATTGTTTCCAGGGCCTGGTCGACTGCCAGCTTTTCAACCTGATCGGACTCTTCTCGGAGAAGCTCAAGAATAAGGGTTGTGACGCCACTCTCTGTCTGCGAGGATCTTTTCAAAAAATCAAAATCCTCTTCTAAGAGTTCGTTAAATTTGTCGAGACTTTTCGGATTATGAATCGTTGCCGCAATTTTGGTTCCATTGATACGATCCAGGGAGACATTCCGAATCCGCTTTTTTTTGAGCTGCTCAAAGATTTCCTGGGAAATGCGTTCAACCTGGCCTTCAATGGCTTTTGCGGTATCGACTTCCAAAACCAGGTGCATTCCGCCCTGAAGATCCAGTCCAAGGTTTATCTGTTTATACGGCCACAAACCCGGTTTAAAGGTCGGCAGAACATAAATAATTGCCGCTATAATCACTGCAAAAACTAAAATCAGTTTCCATGAAAAGTTTTTCAATGGTGTGTTCCCTTTTCTTTAGCGCTATTTGACTGATCCGTTAGTTAACGGGATGCAACCTTTTCATCACGGTACCGGAGCCCTTGAATGGTTTGCACCCTGATTTTATCTCCAAATAGACAAATGGTTGAGCGGTTAAACAGCCATTCCATCGAACCGTTTAACAGATCAACCATTCTACAAGCCATTTATCGAATTCGAATTGAATCGACTGTAGGTTTTTGGGTTACTTTTTTTCCGGTTGAGGCTGGGAGGCCGGCTGAACCATACCCGCTACACTGGAGCGTCCAACTTTCACCCGGACCTTGTCTGCTATTTCTAAGGTTAACGTTGCATCGTCTAATCCGGTTATACGACCGTGCAATCCACCACTGGTGATAATGCGGTCGCCCTTTTTCAGGTTAGATACCATATTGCGCTGTTCTTTTTGTTTTTTTTGCTGGGGCCGGATCAGCAGGAAATAAAAAATCACGAACATCAAGATAATCGGGATAAATCCAGTAAATCCCCCCGTACCTTCTCCACCGCCTCCACCCAATGCATATGCGATATCAATCAAAATATTACCTCCTTATGTTCTTATGTTAGAATACATGAAATTCAGATTTTGCGCACATCGAATATTTAGAACTCTCAACATCTAATCCGGACAAGCCGGAACAAATTGCCACAAAGGCACCAAGACACAAAGCGAAACCTTTGGTTAATATTCATCTTTGCGTCTTTGTGTCTTGGTGGCGTAAATGTTTTGCCACAAAATGCAAAAAAATAATTTCTAAGGGCCTAAACACGGTTTCGGGTAAAAATGGCGCTCATATACAGCAATATATAAATGGTGTCAACATTGAACTTGCCACCGTTAAGATTCTTCAGTCGGTAAATGTAATTTTACTGTCGCCCGGCGCCATCGATTGGGCACCTTCAATTTTGACGCTGAGCGTGCGTCTTTCTTCCAGTTCAGCAATCTCTTTGCGTTTTTTATTTAAAAGATAGTCCGCCACATCCACCGGTACAACCCCCTTAACGGATGTGATTCCCGGCTTGAGGGTTTCAAGGCTGAGTTTTCTGAGAAATCCCACTGCCAGCGTTTCGGTGGAAGCTACCAATCCTTTACCCTGGCAATGCCGGCAGGGGTGATAACTGCCAAATTCAATCGAGGGTCGGATCCGCTGGCGCGACATTTCCAATAAACCGAATCGTGATATTTTCCCCACTTTTGTTTTGGCTTTGTCATCACCGGTACAGCTCCGCAGCCGGCGTTCAACTTCTGAACGATGTTTTGGCTCTTGCATGTCAATAAAATCGATGACAATCAGACCTCCCAGGTCTCTTAGGCGAAGCTGACGGGCAATCTCTTCGGCTGCTTCGAGATTGGTCAGGAATGCCGTCTTTTCGATGGATCGTTCGTGGGTGGATTTGCCGGAGTTTACATCGATGGATACCATCGCTTCGGTTTGTTCAATGACAATGGAGCCTCCTGATTTTAAAATGACACGACTTTCAAATATTGACGCAATTTGGTTTTCGATCTCAAATTTGGTAAAAATCGGTTTGGCGCCCTTATATAACCTGACGATTTTGTGATGCTTGCTGGAAATAATTTTGATAAACTTCCTTACCTCCTGGTATACGGAAGGATTATCGATGAGAATCTCGTTGACTTCGGGCGTAAAATAATCCCGGATCGACCGTAAAACGAGGTCTCTTTCCCGGTAAAGCAGCGCTGGAGCCTGTTCCTTCATTACGCTTTGTTTGATCGTTTTCCACAGTCGCAGAAGGTATTTTAAATCGCGTGATAAGAGGGTTTTGGTGCTGTCAATACCGACTGTTCGGACGATTAAACCGAATCCCTCCGGAGGCTTTAATTGTCCCATTAAATCTTTGAGTCGATTGCGTTCTTCTTCGTCCTCAATCTTGCGGGAAATTCCCAGTTTATCGCTTCCCGGCATGAGAACAAGGTGCCTGCCCGCCAGTGAAATGTAGGTTGTCAGCATGGCACCTTTTTTCATAAACGGCTCTTTGGTGACCTGCACCATGATTTCCTGCCCGCGCTTGACGATCTTATCGATTGAATGATCTCCACTTTCGCTGTCCTGAAAATAATCGCTGTGAATTTCAGGTCTTTGCAAAAACCCGTGTCGTTCGGCACCGTAGTCGACAAAAACCGCCTGGAGGCTTGGCTCGATTCGCGAGATGACGCCCTTATAGATATTTCCTTGGGTTATTTCGCGGGCAGCACTTTCAATATAAAATTCTTCCAGCTTGTTCGCTTTTACCGTGGCGACCCGACACTCTTCCGGGTCAATGGCGTTTATAAGAATTTTTATACTCATGAAGACATATCCTTTATTCCAGCATTCCAACCTTCCAATTGGGGCGGAGTCTCTAACTTTTGTATTTGCCTGAATATGCAATTGTGAATAACAAGTCAAACGATTTCTCAGCTCAAAATCAACGGCTGTTAAGTCACTGGGCTCACAAATAAGCTATGGGGCGTTAGATAACGAGGACGACGACGCGTACGAAGCGGAAGAACGTTGCCTAACCTCGTATTCGTCCTCGTGCACCTCCTCGTCCTCAATATTGGCATTTTTGAGAGACTAGATTGCGTGTCGGCTACCCGCCAGCGGTGAGTTGACTGACAGTCTTGTTATTGTTATCATTTTGTGGCATGGAAAAATAGGCGTAAATTTTTCCCTGAGGTTCGGAAATGAACTTCGGGGAAGTTTTATTTAATGAACCCGCAATAAGGCAGGTAGCAGTGATGGACGCGAAATACGACCCAAAAAAAATTGAGCCTAAATGGCAGGCTTACTGGGAGTCAAACAAACTGTTCAAGGTTCGGGAAGATCTGACTAAAGAAAAATATTATCTCCTGGAGATGTTTCCGTATCCTTCCGGCAACATCCATATCGGGCATGTGCGAAACTATACCATCGGCGATGTTGTTGCTAGATACAAGCGTATGCGCGGATTCAATGTGTTGCACCCCATGGGCTGGGATGCTTTTGGTATGCCGGCAGAAAACGCGGCCATTGCAAACAACACCCATCCGGCCAAGTGGACCTATGCCAACATTGATGCCATGCGTTCCCAGCTGAAACAATTGGGTTTTTCCTACGACTGGGAAAGAGAAATTGCAACCTGCAAACCGGAATACTATCGATGGGAACAGTGGCTTTTTCTGAAGATGTACGAAAAAGAGATGGCCTATCGAAAGGAATCTTTTGTCAACTGGTGTGAAGCCTGCCAGACTGTTTTGGCGAATGAGCAGGTCGAAGCCGGTTTATGTTGGCGCTGCGGCCAGCAGGTTCGCCAAAAAAAATTGTGGCAATGGTTTTTCCGCATAACCGATTATTCGGATGACTTGCTGGCCTATTCCGACAAACTGCCCGGCTGGCCTGAAAAAGTTACCACCATGCAGAAAAACTGGATCGGTAAAAGCTTCGGCGCTGAAATTCGCTTTGCCGTCGAAAAGCGGGATGAAGTTATTCCGGTGTTTACGACCCGCCATGACACGGTTTTCGGTGCGACCTTTATGTGCCTGGCGCCGGAGCATCCGTTGACCATTCAACTGTCCAGGGGGACTTCCCAGGAAGCGGCGATTGCAGAATTTGTCGAACGGATGTCGATGCAGGATCGTTCGGACAAGGCTTTAGAAGAATATGAAAAAGAAGGCGTGTTTCTGGGTGTGCATTGCATTAACCCTTTAAGCGGCAGACGCATGCCGATTTATACGGCTAACTTTGCATTAATGGGATACGGGACCGGTGCTGTAATGGCCGTACCGGCGCATGATCAACGCGATTTTGATTTCGCCAAAAAATACGGTTTAGACATCATTGTCGTGGTAAAGCCCGCTGATGAAGATTTAAATGCCGAAACCTTATCTGAAGCTTATGTGGGTCAAGGTATTATGGTTAATTCCGGTGAATTTAATTCAATGGATAACAAAAAGGCGATGGAGTGTATTGCGGATTTTCTGGAAGCAAACAATCTGGGGAAAAGAGCGATCAGCTTCCGATTGCGGGATTGGGGTATTTCACGGCAACGTTATTGGGGAGCTCCGATTCCCATAATCCATTGCGATAATTGCGGCGTGGTGCCGGTACCGGAAAAAGATCTTCCGGTCGTCCTGCCGGAAGATGCAGAAATGCTTGAAGGTGGGAATTCACCTCTGCCTCAGCTGGATTCCTTTTTAAAAACCGATTGTCCGAAATGCGGCAATCCGGGTGCCCGTCGAGAAACGGATACCATGGATACGTTTGTTGAATCATCCTGGTATTTTGATAGATACTGCAGCCCGCATTTCCATACCGGCATGTTTGACTCCGAGGCGGTAGATTATTGGATGCCGGTTGATCAGTATATCGGCGGCGTTGAGCATGCCATCTTGCATCTGCTCTATTCCAGGTATTATACCCGGGTATTAAATGACCTGGGTTTGGTCAAATTCAAAGAACCGTTTACGCGGTTGTTGACCCAGGGGATGGTCTGCAAAGAAACCGTTTCCTGCGCCAGGCACGACTATCTGTTGCCCGAAGAGGTGAAAGTCGTCGACGGAAACTATTTTTGCAAACATTGTGATAATCCGGCAACATTGGGTCGGGTTGAAAAGATGTCCAAATCCAAAAAGAATGTCATTGACCCCAATATTCTATTGGAAAAATACGGTGCCGATACAACACGGTTTTTTTGCCTATTTGCGGCACCGCCCGAACGAGATCTTGAATGGAGTGAGCAGGGAGTTGAAGGGGGTCATCGTTTTTTAAACCGAGTATGGCGGCTGGCGACAGAAAGGATGGATCGAATAAAAGATGTCTCTGCGTTTGACGGCAGCCCCGCCACATTGGAGGGCGCCATACGGGAGCTTTATAAAAAAACGCATCAAACCATAATGAAAGTTACGCGCGATATTGAGGAACGGTACCATTTTAATACCGCCATCAGCGCTATTATGGAGCTTTTTAATACGATGTCCGGCATAGAGGGGGCTAATAACAATGCGGAGCAGGATCGTGTGATGCGGTTTGCCATGGAATCGCTTACGCTTTTGTTGGCACCGATCGTGCCCCATTTTGCCGAAGAATTGTGGGAGACGCTGGGCAATACCTCCAGCGTTCTGCTATCAAAGTGGCCGTCGTTTCTGGAAGAGGCCTTGGAAAAGGATGAACTTGTAATAGTTGTACAGGTCAACGGCAAATTGAGAGGTAAATTCTCTGTGGCTACCGATGCCGCAGAAGAAACCATCAAACAGATGGCCCTTGACGATGAGCGCGTAAAGAAATTTACCAACGCTAAAGAGATAAAAAAGGTTATTTATGTGAAGGGTAAACTGGTCAATATCGTTGTCTGAGGTTCAGGGTTTTGTGTTCAGATGTCAGAAAACAGATGACGGAAGACAGAAAACAGAAGTCAGATAGTGTGCTCCATCCTCCAATTTTTATCATCTGTCTTCTGTCGTCTGACCTCTGTCCTCTGAAGACCGACACCAGGGAGATGGGTTTGAAAAAAATCAAAATCACCGCAATAATGATTTTATTTGCAGTATTATGCTCTGCCTGCGGGTACCGGTTTTCGGAAGAGGGCGGATTCCCGGGCGATACCGATCGTCTTTTCGTTAAAGTCTTAGAAAACCGGACACAGGAGACCGGGGTTGAAAATATTGTTACAGCTGCGCTTCTATCTGAGCTCACGTTGCGCAAAATCGATAATCTGGCAAGCGGCATTGATAATGCCGATGTTGTCTTAAGTGGCGTGGTTGAAGAGGTCGCCATCAGAACCATTTCCACCAGGAAAAGAGATACGGCCGGTGAAAGGCGTGTTACGGTTTCAGTTGCTTTGAAATTAACGAAACCGGACGGCAACGTTGTTTGGGCAACCAAACACCTTTCTGACGATGAAGGGTATAGCGTCGATGCCAACAATGAGCGTACGGACCAAAACAGGCGAGATGCAATTCGAGTGCTGTCGCGACGAATTGCAGAAAAAGTCGTTAATCGGTTGAGTGATGATTTTTAAAAGCTGATCATGGGTAAGCGGCGACATGTAAAAACGGAATGACCCGGGGGAATTGGGGAAGAAAAGATCAGGTATACCTTTTTTGTAGAAAGTGTTATTTTCCGCTTTCCATACCCACTATTCCATCATTCCATGTGGCTTACAAAAGAATATGGCCACAAAAAGCACTATAATTCCAATAAGTTGCAGAAATTCCGAGACGTTAAATTGCCCCTAACCGGTTGGGGGGGCTTAGAAAATGGTAAGTGCATTTACCAATTTTGACAGGCGGGATAGCTTTCTGGCAGCAGTTTTCTTGTGAATAACACCTTTTTTGGCCGCTTTGTCAATTATGGATTTAGCCGTATTCAATTTGGCCAATGCTGCTTCTTTTGACTCTTCACCGGAAGATGACCGAACAAGCTTGGTTGCGTGTTTTATTCTGGTTCTTACCGCTTTGTTGCGCACCCGCCGCTTTTCGTTTTGGCGTGCGCGTTTTTCTGCTGATTTATGATTCGCCAACGGAATTCACTCCTTATTTAGAATTATATCAAACCCGTTTTTATACTGAACGCAAATTGCGATGTCAATAAATTTCTTTTAACGTCTCGGAATTTCTATAACACATTGAAGGCATGTAGTTTTTAACGACACTGGTTTTATGCCGGCTACATTCCAATTGTGAGCGAAGCGAACTAAGTTCTATGAAAGAAAATTCCCAAGTAATTAAAGCGGCCGGAGTCGTAGGGGCGGCTACGTTACTAAGCCGTATCCTGGGCTATATTCGCGATGCGGTCATTGCTTGGTATTTTGGTGCCGGTCACAGCACAGATGCGTTTATCGCCGCTTTCAGGATTCCGAATCTCTTAAGAAAGCTTTTTGGCGAAGGCGCCATCAGCAATGCATTTATACCGGTTCTGACGGATTATCTTACAAAAGACGGCAAGCATGAAGCCTTGCGCCTTGCACGGTCAGTCCTATTAGTATTGTCCATCCTGCTGGTGGCGCTTTCGCTATCCGGTATAGCGCTGGCCCCACTGATCGTAAAGAGTGTTGCACCCGGATTCATTGACTCACCCGGTAAAATCCCTCTAACGATTACCCTCACCCGCATAATGTTTCCCTACATTTTCTTTTTAGGTTTGGTCGCTTTATGCATGGGAGTTCTAAATGTTTTCGGGCATTTTGCGGTTCCTGCTCTGGCTCCGGTTTTGCTGAATCTGGCGATGATTTGTTCCGTTATTTTCATATGTCCATACTTGTCGAACCCAATCGTCGGGCTTGCCATCGGTGTGATACTGGGGGGTGTTCTTCAGCTTTCACTGCAGCTGCCCTTTATGGTTCGAAAAGGGCTAATCCTGCGACAAAAAGGCAATCTCTTCCATCCCGGGTTAAAAAAAATCGGTCAGCTCATGCCTCCCGTAATTTTTGGTGGGGCCGTCTATCAGATTAATATTCTGGTCGACGGTCTCCTGGGGTCCTTGTTGAAGGAAGGCAGTGTAAGCTATCTATATTTTGCCGACCGCCTGGTTCAGTTTCCACTTGGTATATTCGCCATTGCTGCGGCTACCGCTGTTTTACCGAGTCTATCGCGGCAGGCCGCCATCAATGATGTTGAAGCTCTTAAAGATACCTTTGGTTATGCAGTAAGGCTAATTATATTTTTCACGATTCCTTCCATGGTGGGTTTAATCATTTTACGAGAGCCGATTGTTGTCCTGTTGTTTCAAAGAGGAGAATTCAGTTCGCTTGCTACTCAGTTGACTGCCCAGGCGCTTTTATATTATGCTATAGGCTTAGGAGCATTTTCGGCGGTCAAAATCGTTACCGCCACCTTTTTTGCTTTAAAGGACAGCCGCACGCCAATGATCATGGCGGTGGTCTCCGTAGCGGCCAATATTGTTTTTGGAATTATTTTGATGAGACCCATGGCGCATGGAGGTCTTGCCCTGGCAACATCGCTTGCTTCGATTTTAAACCTTGGGCTGCTTGTTCATGCATTGCGCTCCAAGCTTGGTTCCCTGGGTTTGAGAAGCATTCTGCAATCCGCCTGCAGGACATTGTTAAGTGCGGGAGTTATGGGTATTTTTGTCTGGGGTGCGGCGAAGGTACTGATTCTGCCTGAAGGTGGGGTGGCAATGGAACTGCTGCTGGGATTGATTGGAAGTATTCTTACCGGATTAATTATTTTCGGTATATGTTCTTTTTTAATTAAAAGTCCGGAATTACTGAGTGTGGTAACTGAAGTTAAAAGGGGCATAAGCAAAAAATGACAAGCAAGCAAGGCATCTTCTTATCCATCGCTGGTCTGTTACTGTTTTTGTTACTCTTTTTTATTATATTCGGTGAACATGGCTTTATTGATTTAAATATTTTAAAAACAGAAAGGAATCAGCTCGTTGAAAAAAATGAGCAGCTCACTCATGAGAATATATCCCTGAGTATCGGAATCGATCGATTAAAGCATGACCCCAAATATATTGAAAATATCGCTCGACAGGAGCTGGGCATGGTTGGTGAAGATGAACTGATCCTGAAGCCCCAAAAATTACCGCAGCCATAAGTTAAATATCCCCTTTGGTTACACTTTATAGCGGTTGTCATAAATATGTTCCGTTTGCCGGATTTTCTAACAGGAGAAAATATAATGTGTAACGGCCTGAAATTATTATAAACATGACAACCGCTATCGGAACGTTATTCTGACAAACGCTCTAGATGGATAGCCGGGGTACATGAGGATGGAAAAAGAAAAAGATTTTTATACTGCCACGATGGCAAAGGTTTACGCTGAACAGGGACATTGGGATAAAGCCGCCGAAATATATCGGTACCTTTTAAAGCGCGAACCCGAGCGGGATGATTATCTTGAAGCTCTGGCGAAAGCCGAACGAAACATAATTTCATCCGGCAAAAAACCCTTCGAGGATTTAGCACCCTTGTTTCACCAATGGTTTGATCTGATGCTCAAGTATAAAAATTTACAGAAACTGCGAAAGTTGAAAAGCTAATTGCCAGGGGCAAAATACAATACCTACGAAATTTTTTTACTCCGTAATCCCAAGAAGACTCAAAAAACCACCGCTATCGGAACGTTATTCTGACAAACGCTCTACTGCTGATCTTTTGAGGTTTTTTCCTTTGAATAAAACAAGGCTTTGACCCGCTTTTCGGTGCCGCGCTCGACCTTAATTTGCCCATCTTTGCGATTGACTGTAATTATTGAACCGGTTATTAAATTCTTCCCGCTTTTGATCGTTGAATTTTCACCCTTTAGTACCAAAACCATGCTATCCAAGTCGTATTCAACGAGATCGGCCTCAGCTGTATATTTTTCTGATGATATTTTTACATGGCCGCTGGCAACAATTTGCTTTATTGACTCCTGACTGCCGGTTTGATTTTTAATGCTATCCGGATTCGCTTTATAATAAATTTTGAGTTGTTCTGAGGTCATCACAAATTTTCCCTGACTGGCGCGGACATCTCCTGTAAATTCCGCATACTTTTCCTCATTGTAGGATGTAAATTTATCCGCAACGATCTCGATCTGTTTGTCGATCCGATTTTCGTCGTTTTGTGTTGGCTGTTCCCCGGCGAATATGAAGGGGGATAAAAGCATAATGGTAACGGTAAACAGCGTTACGCGAATCCAATAAACAAGGCCCTTTACCGCATGAAGTAATCGAAATGTTTTCACGATGCCTCCTTATAAGATACTTTCGATTATTTTTAAAACATCTTGATAAATTAAATCATCTTTGCTTTCCCGGGGCCCGGCGACATTTAAAATTTCAATGGTGTTTTCCGTAATCCAGGAGCTAATTAAGATTGCGGCTTTGAAGGCAGGTGTTTTGTGTAGATTGATATGGAGCCATGGCCGATAATGCTTTAGAGCCATTTTGCGTGTGTAATCAGAACCCTCGGTTAATTCGCCGTGACTTATGATTAAAGTACCATTGGAATCTATTACGTTCTGCTCGGTTCTTAATGCGTAACTGGTACCGGGCATTTCTTTTAAATCGTATTTGGTGGACAAGCGTCCCTTTTCGGTTAACCTGCCTTTGGGTATCCAGCCGCCATGTGGGATACCCAGTTTTATGGCCGCATCAAGTGCCGCCTGGTCGGCTCCAGTCTGGCCACCTGAAATGATTTTCTCGATCACGAGTGTATCCTTAATCTGGTGAAGAACTAACCATCAGGAGCCCCAGTTTTCTGGTATTCCTTCTGAATGCGTTTAAGCATATCAAAGAGTTCTTCTTTGGAAAATATACCCTTTTCAATCAGTAACTGGGCAATGGCATCCAATTGCATTGAATTGGCCATCAGAAGATCCTGTATGGTAGCAATTTCATTTGAATCACCATTTTCCGCCACTATCAAACTTCCATTTTCCAACATTTGCCTTCTGTCTTCGCCACTGCGCCTTTCAGGGCCTTCATGGGGGGCAATAATCCATCTGCGATCTAGACCCGAACGCCTGTTTTTGTCATTTTTAGGACTTGGAGTCTTGGCATCGGCCATAATGGGAAATCCTCTTATGATTGAAGTTAAAAATTATGCAAAGCCTCAAAAGATGATAATAAATTGAAAAGCTGAAGCGGTTTTTATTCGCCTTCGCCTGAATATCTTGTCCGCCTCAGCCAGGCGGACTGCGGGGAGCTTTATTAATCGGTCATGATTTTAAATTTTCCCGGATATCTTTCTTCGCTGGATTTTATATAATACAATTGCGAAAAACGGTCAAAGGAATAAACAATGAGGTTAATACCCGATCAATTAGGGTAACAACCATTTTCGATTAATATTCATGAGTACCGACTTGTCGTTTTCCGGCATGAATCGCCTGCCGAGGCGTAGCTCGTCAGAGCGAAGACTGGTCCTCCCGGGGCCTTGAGTTGCGTGCCGCGGCGAAGTTCGCCAGAGCGAAGACGGGTCGTTTTCCGGCATGAGCCGGCAGGGGGCTTCCATACCTGGTTTGAGGTATCATAATTATTTCTCACTTCGATTGCCAGAGGATGGGCGGATTCGGGCGTCTTGCAATTTTAGGAAGGTTTGTGACCGGTAAAATCAGCCGGATTATGATCGAGTGATTTTTTGAATTAAAAATTGCAAGTTGTGTATTTCCGTGTCAGTTGATAACTCTTACATATCTGAAATTTTACTAAATCTTTGATCATCTCAATGTATCGGTAGTTGGCTGATATTTGGTTTTCTGTCATGATATCTCAAGTTTTGGTTCGGTAAAATTTCAGCCGATTTAAACCCAATCTACAAAGAATCTGTTCTTTCTATCATCTATTGCGACTTTCCGTTGCTTGAATTAGTATCTGACGAAAGCCTTCCATCACCAGCAATAGGCCTATTCACCTAAGCGTTTCAAAAAATACAAAATACGGTTTCTCATTATGCATTTCCAGCCAGACAGGGAGTATCAATGAAACCTAAAGAATTTCGTCTGGATAAGGCTAAACGTACGCCCAGCGTTTGTCCCTTCTGTTCAGTAGGTTGCGCCATCATTATTTACACGATCAATGGTCGAATCGTAAATATCGAAGGCGATCCTCAAAGTCCCCACAGCGAGGGCTGTCTGTGCCCCAAAGGCGCTGCAACATTGCAGCTGCACTACAATCGCAATCGCGCCAGCCGCGTGCTTCATCGAAAGCCTGGTGCAAAGGATTGGGATGAGGTAACCCTTGATTGGGCGATGAATCGCGTAGCTGAACTGGTTAAAAAGACGCGCGATGAGACGTTCGTCGAACGCTTGGAAGATGGAACACTGGTTAATCATACAACAGCCATCTTTGCTCTTGGAGGCGCAACCCTGGACAACGAATGGAACCACCTCCAGCAAAAGCTGATGAGAGGATTGGGAGTGGTGGCCATTGAGAACCAGGCACGCATTTGACACAGCTCAAGCGTCCCCGGTCTGGGGGCGAGGCTTGGTCGAGGCGCTGCAACGATTTATCCCCGCAATTTGGAGTACTCTGATTGCATCGTGATCCAGGGATCCAACATGGCCGAGTGTCATCCAGTAGCTTTTCGCTGGGCGATGAAGGCAAAGCTGAAAGGTGCCAAAATCATCCACGTAGACCCTCGTTTTACACGTACAAGCGCGAAGGCTGACATTTACGCTTCGATTCGAGCCGGTTCGGACATTGCATTTCTCGGAGGTATTATCAACTATGTATTAAGTGACCAACGGTGGAACACTGATCCCTTTTTCCAGCAATACCTGGTGAATTATACCAACGCTGCATCGATTATAAACGAAGAATTCCGTGATACGGAAGATCTTGATGGCATTTTTTCCGGATTCATGCAGTACTCAGACAAAGAGGATAAATGGCCATATAACGGTTCAAATAGCCGTTATGACAACACTTCATGGCAATATACGCGTCAAAGCAAAAACCTGAAAAGCAAATTGTCATTAGAGGATATGGCATTGGCGGAATTGATCCGTTCCCTGAAAATGCCTCCGGTGCTTAAAGACGAGAAATTGATGCATCCCCACACAGTTATTCAACTCGTCAGGCGGCACTTTAGCCGCTACACACCCGAGATGGTGAACAAAGTTACCGGATGTCCAATAGAGACCTTCCTCGAAGTTGCCCGTACTGTTTTGGAAAATTCGGGCCGCGGCCGCACGACTTCCTGGGCATACGCTGTTGGATTGACACAACACACATATGGCTCCCAAATTATTGGTTGCTGCGCCCTTCTTCAGCTCCTGCTCGGAAACATCGGGAGACCCGGAGGCGGTATAATGGCGCTCCGCGGTCATGCCTCCATCCAGGGATCCAGTGATATACCGACACTGTACCACAGTATCCATGGATATATGCCGGCACCATCGGCACTCAAGGATCACAGTTCTCTTCGTGCTTATCTTGCCTCAGAGGCAAGCGCTACCGGATACTGGGCGAATATGCCGAAGTTTTTGGTATCTTACCTGAAATCCATGTACGGAGCGGCAGCCACACCGGAAAACGATTTCGGCTACAGCTGGCATCCAAAGATTAGCGGGGATCATTCGCATATGCCCATGTTTGTTGCCATGACAGAGGGAACATGTTAAGGGCATGCTCTGTATCGGCCAGAATCCGGCCACCTCGATAAACGCAAGCCTGGAACGTCAGGGATTGCGAAACCTCCAATGGCTGGTGGTAAAGGACAACTTCATCACGGAAACGGCATCTTTTTGGAATAAAGCTCCAGAGATCGTAAGCAAAGACATTAAACCAGAGGAGATTCAGACCGAGGTATTCTTCTTTCCATCTGCCCAAGTCGCTGAATTAGAAGGCAGCTTTACAAACACCCAGCGTATGTTGCAGTGGCACTTCAAAGCAGCGGACCCGCCGGGCGATTGCCGGTCAGATGCCTGGTTTACTTACCAGCTGGGCTTACGTCTGAAAAAGTTATACACTCACAGTCCCCTGCCAAGCGATCAAGGGATCCGGAATCTCTTATGGGACTATGATCCAGTTGTTCCAGAGAATACTCTCGGAGAGCCTGACGTTGAAAAGGTTCTCAAAGAAATAAATGGATTTCACAGTAACAATCCAGATCAGCATCTTACAGGATTTGCGGAATTAAAAGATGATGGGTCAACAGCATGCGCATCTTGGATTTACTGTGGTGTTTTCCCGTCACCGGATCGCAATCTGGCCAAGCGTAGGGAGCCCGATCCGCCGGGGGTGATCGGTGCTCATTTAAATTGGGGATGGGCCTGGCCGGCCAATCGACGGGTGCTGTACAACCGCGCTTCCGCCGACTTGGATGGACGACCGTGGAGCGAGCGAAAAAAGTGGATCTGGTGGGACGGCAAAAAATGGACCGGTTACGATACGCCGGACTTCGCCATTAATAAACGACCGGATGCGTCGGCTGATCCAGAAGGTATTGGACTCGAAGGCCATTCCGGCTGCCATCCCTTTATAATGAAGTCTGATGGAGCCGGATGGCTGTTTACGCCAAATGGATTAGTGGACGGACCGCTGCCGACGCATTATGAACCTGTCGAGTCTCCGGTAGAGAATCTACTCTATAACCAGCAGAACAATCCAGTTTTGAAGTATTGGAAGCATGAAGATAACCTACTAGCAGAAGTTGCCGACAAGCGCTTTCCCTATGTGATGACAACGTTTCGGCTAACAGAGCATTTTCTCGCCGGAGCCATGAGCCGTTGGAATCCGTGGCTCACCGAGCTTATGCCCGAGCTGTTTATTGAGATTAGTCCCGAGCTTGCCGAGGAAAAAGGGATATACAATAATCAACGGGTGCGGATCACCACGCCTCGGGGCCGGATTCAGGCCAAGGCTCTGGTAACGGGCCGTATGCGGCCATTTTTTATCAATGGCAGATGCGTTCATCAGGTCGGCATGCCGTGGCACTGGGGCTGGCAGGGTGTTGTTGTCGGTGATGTAGTCAACCAGCTCACTGCACTGATCGGCGATCCGAATGTAAGTATTCACGAAGCCAAAGCCTTTGTCTGCAATGTGGAGAAAGCATGATGACCGAACGTATAGGATTTTTCACTGACACCACCGTTTGTATTGGTTGTAAAGCCTGTGAGGTAGCCTGCAAACAGTGGAATCGCTTGTTGGCAACACGCAGCGGTGTGAGCCGAATGTCTGGTTACAGTTACGACAACACGTTAAATTTGGACGGCTTCCACTGGCGCCATGTTAAATTCATAGAGCAATTTAATGAAGAGCGGAATGAAGCGCGATGGCTCATGATGAGCGATGCCTGCAAGCACTGCGCGCAAGCCCCCTGTATTGATGCGTGTCCGGAGGATGCCATCATACGCACAGAGTTTGATACAGTTGTAATCCAGCCGGAATTGTGCAAAGGGTACTTTGCGTGCGCGGGTGCGTGTCCTTTCGGAGTAATCGAGGGAGATCCAGACATCAAAATCGCCCGTAAATGCAATCTGTGCTATGACCGCCTAAAAAGTGGATTGATCCCGGCATGTGCCAAAACCTGCCCGACAGATTCAATTCAGTTCGGCCCGATCAGAGAACTTATCCCAAGAGCAAAAGCCCGAGTCCTGCAACTTCACGAACAAGGGGAGACGAGAGCTTATCTGTATGGAGTTGATAAAGATTATTTGGGTGGTCTTAGCAATTTTTACTTGCTCATCGATCAACCGGAAGTGTATGCCTTGCCGCAAAAGTCGCAATTATAATTTTCACTAATATAAATGCGCCTTCAGTCAGTCTAAATAACATTGCTTAAATTATAATATCAAATTGTGTATTACGTATTGCGAAACCCACAAATTTGCGAAACTGTATAAACCGGCTATGAAGAGACAACCGCAAATTATTGCATATATCTTCTGGTAATCTTCAATATTTTCAAACATCAAAATTGCTGATATCTCCAACTGATCTTAAAAATGGGTTCCCTCAAAAACCCTGAGATATTACTTTGATATCCAGCACAAAAGGG
>PVMK01160982.1_pt1 | contig 44584 bp, 32 predicted proteins | sample 1853481 | NCBI WGS metagenome assembly PVMK01 (sample SAMN08533507, study PRJNA380276) | Marine sediment metagenome, whole genome shotgun sequencing project.
TCTCTAAGGGAAGGAAGCATAATTTCCACTGTATTTATCCTGTAAATTAGGTCCTTTCTAAAATTGGATTCATCCGCCAAAAAGGCAATATCCAGATTAGTAGCGCAAATGAGTCTTATATTTACAGGTATTGGCCTATTGGAACCCAGAGGTGTTATTTGCCTGTTTTGAAGTACAGATAAAAGTTTGGCCTGTTGCTGCAATGTTATGTTTCCAATCTCATCTAAAAATAAAGTTCCACCGTCTGCTGCTTCAAATCTACCCTGTCTGTCTTCCCGGGCATCTGTAAAAGCTCCTTTTTTATGGCCAAATAATTCACTCTCAAACAAAGTTGATGTCAATGCGCCAACATCAACCTTAACAAAAGGTTTGTCTTTTCTAAAGGAATTATCATGTATTGCTTTAGCAACCAGATCTTTTCCTGTTCCATTTTCACCGAGTATTAAAATATTAGCATCGGTTGGGGCAATTTTTTTTATTTTCAAAAAAACTGCTTTCATCGCATCGCTCTCTCCTAAGATTTGAGTTTCCAAAATGAGCGGGTTCTTTTCAACCTTATGTCCGGATTTCTTCTTCTCTAAGATCTCCTGAATAGACTGGATCAGTTTTTCGTTTTTCCAGGGTTTTACTAAAAAATCATAAGCCCCTTCCTTGAGAGATTTAATGGCTAAGTCTAAATCGCCATAGGCTGTTATTAAAATAATGGACACTGCCTTATCCATTTCTTTAATTTTATTGAGCCAATAGATGCCTTCATTTCCTGTATTTACGAGCCCATTAAAATTCATGTCAAGAATGATGACATCAAATTTGTTTTTCCGAATTAAAGAAAGAATATTATTAGGATTCTTCTCAACAACAACATTGTTTACCTTAGATTTTAGTAGTAATCTCATGGCAGTTAATATGTCGGTATCATCGTCTACAACTAATATGTTAGCATTTTTTAACAACATAATTACAATATTACAATAATATCAAGCTCATAAAAAATATTCACGCGGAAATTTATATTTCTTGAAATAGTGTCTTGATATCGTACACCGGTGTATCATAATCGTACACATAAATCAACACCACAATAGTTAATGGTTTGATATATAGCTACATAGAATATGGCATGATTTTGACATAGAAAAAAGTATAAATATTGATTAATATGGATGTACCTATAGAGAAGAAAAGATTTTCCAAGAAGCGAATTTCGATGGCAGTTGGATCTATTCTAATATTAACCTTAATAATTTTTGTGGTTATTTCTACCAGCGGAAAATCAAAATTAAATGTAGATAAGGAACGTATTTCTATCAGCGAGGTGAAGGGTGGTGTTTTTCAGGAAAATATTCCGGTGAGTGGGATTGTACTGCCTATCACAACAATTTATTTAGATGCCCTGGAAGGAGGAAGAGTGGAGGAAAAATATGTGGAAGATGGTGCCATAATGAAAAAGGGAGAACCTATTCTAAGACTCTCAAATACCGACCTGGAATTGAGTTTAGTGAATCAGGAGACCTCTGTTTATAACCTCCTCACACAAATGCAGATCTCCCAAAATGCAGCCAGACAGAATACCATAAATAAATTGAACCAAATGACCGATGTGGAGAACGCATTGATAGAGGCGGAGAGAATCTATAAACTCAATAAAAAATTATACGATCAAAAAGCTATTGGACGTCAAGAGTATCAGGAAGCCGAGAATTATTATAATTATCAAAAACAAAGAAAGATACTGGCTGAAAGGATTTTAAGACAGGATTCTATTTCAGTGAAAGAAGAACAGGAACAGGCCAGAAATTCGTATATCCGAACACAAAGTGCCTTGAAATTAATGCGGAAGAAAGTTAATGATCTGGTTGTAAAGGCTCCTGTTGATGGGCAATTAACATCTCTAGATTCTGAAATTGGTCAGTCTATTAATAAAGGCGATCGCTTAGGACAAATAGATGTTTTAAGTGGCTTTAAAGTGCGGGCGGATATAGATGAACATTATATTTCCAGAATCTATACCGGACAAAATGGAACTTTTGCCTTTAACAATAATAATTATGATCTGGTAATCAAAAAAGTTTATACGCAGGTAACCAATGGCCGATTTCAGGTAGATATGCAATTTCAGGAAGAAGTACCACAGGGAATTCGCAGAGGTCAGTCCTTACAGATAAGGCTTGCATTAAGTGATGAAAAAGAGGCAATATTAATACCAAAAGGTGGCTTTTTTCAACAAACCGGGGGTAACTGGATCTTTAAACTGGATGCAGATGGCAAACTTGCTTATAAGGTAGATATCCAACTCGGAAGTCAAAATACCGAATATTATGAAGTGTTACAAGGATTAAGTCCGGGAGACAAAGTAATAACTTCAAGCTATGATAATTACGGCGATAAACAAGAACTAATATTAAAATAAAAAATAAAAATCATGATAAAAATTACCGATCTGGAAAAATTTTACAGCACAGAGGAAATTAAAACTATTGCATTGAACAAGCTGTCTTTTGAAGTAAAAAAAGGAGAATTTATTGCCGTGATGGGACCTTCCGGTTGTGGTAAATCAACTCTATTGAACATTGTTGGAATGTTGGATGATTCGGATGGAGGGAGCTACAAATTTAACGGAGAAGAGGTTATCAATTATTCTGAGCGCAAAAGAGCCAACCTCCGCAAACACAATATTGGATTTGTATTCCAAAGCTTTAATCTGATCGATCAGCTCACAGTCTTTGAGAATGTAGAATTACCCTTGATATATACCGGAATGAAAAGGGCAGAACGGAAAAAGAAAGTCCATGAAGTGCTAGAAAAAATGCAGATCATGCACAGACGGAAACACTTTCCACAACAGCTCTCTGGTGGGCAACAGCAAAGAGTGGCAGTAGCCAGAGCGGTTGTAAATGACCCAAAATTGATATTAGCGGATGAACCAACAGGGAATCTGGACAGTAGTAATGGGAATGAAGTAATGGAATTATTAACCGATTTGAACAATCAGGGAACAACTATAATTATGGTGACACACAGTGAACATGATGCAAAATTTTCTCATCGTATCATACGTATGCTAGATGGTCATAAAGTAACAGAAAATGTTTTAGCCTAAATAAAATGTGTCTAAACCATTGCTTCTAATTCAGCGTTAAAATCTAAATTTATGTTTCTTTTACATTTAAAAACTGCATTTCGATATCTAAAAAGCCACCTTCAATTTACTTTTGTCAATTTGCTTGGTTTGACTTTAGGATTCTTTTGCTTTTTCCTGCTCACAACTTATGTGCTAAAAGAAACTTCCTTTGATCTTGAGCACGATAATCTTGTTCGCTTAGTTCAAAATACAACTGATGAAAATGGAAAAACTCGTCAAACTGCTGCGATTGCTCCAAAAGTAGGGTCGGAATCCAAATTGTTATTTGATGAAGTTGAAAATGTGACTCAAATACTCCAAATTGGAAGGTCAACAGTTGGCAATGATCCTGGTTCCGAAATTCATGAACCTGTTGCAATCTTGGACAATAATTTCTTAAAGGTTTTTGAATTTGAATTGGTAGAAGGCAACGCCGAAGAGCTATCGAAAAACCCAAATGGAATCATATTAAACGAGTCACTTAAAGAGCGTTATTTTGGTAAACAAGCAGCTTTGGGTAAAAACCTAAAAACAGGTTATGGCGAATACCCAATTGTTGGTGTTTTAAAAGACTTCCCGGTGAATTCACATCTGGAAAATCAAATTTATTACACCACTCAGGTGGCGCGTCAATTATTCGATGGATTTGATGAATTTATGGCTACCGATTGGTCCAATAATCAATTCATTACCTATTTAAAAGTCTTGCCAAACACAGACTTAGCTTCATTAGAACAATCAATAACAGCCTTGAAGCAAAAAAACATTCCTCAAAATGATGCCTTTAAAAATACTTTCACGGTGCAGGAAGTCAAAGATATTCATTTATACGCTGGAGATGTAGAAGCTGAAATCAATAAGAACAAAGGTAATATCCTCTATGTTAAATTGTTCTTTTGGGTAGGAATTTTTATTCTTTTAGTAGCCTGTTTTAATTACGCTGGATTGCTGAATATCGCCTATATGGACAGATCCAAAGAAATTGGTTTACGTCAAGTTGTGGGAGCTGGAAAAATACAATTGTTAGGTCAATTTTTGTCGGAAAGTTTATTGCTAACTTTTATTTCTATGTTGATGGCTTATGCACTTTTGTGGATTTCGCAACCTATATTATTTGACTGGTTTAGTACGGACTTAAACCTTGCTTCGATTCCATTACAGGGAATTCTGTACACCCTTTTAACAGGTTTGACATTAAGCTTATTATCTGTGACATATCCGTTTTGGTTGATCATTAATTCAGGCAAAGGAAATAGTTTAAGACAAACTGTTTCGTCCAGCTCAAAATTACCCTTTCGAAGAGTGATGTTGGTATTTCAATTTATTGCAGTAATTGCCTTTTTATCTGCTTCCTTAGTTTTTAATAATCAAATGAATTATTTAAAAAATAAAGAATTGGGCTTTAAATTGGAAGGTCTTGCAACTGTTGATATAAATAGTGGCATTCTAAGAAATAAATTTGAATCTATTAAAGATGAGTTTTTGAAAATTCCCGAAGTGAATTCTGTTAGTGTAAGTTCAAGAGTCCCTGGAGAATGGAAGAATTTGCCATTGATCAAAACGAAGCGAATGGGACAAAGTAACACCGAAGCAAAGGACATGCTTTTCATTGGAACAGATCACGATTTTTTAAAGACCTTCCAGATAAATTTATTGGACGGAGCTAATTTTATAGGCAACCGTACTGACAGCACTAAAGTAATGCTCAATCAATCTGCCGTTACTGCCTTAGGACTAGAGAATCCGGTAGGCCAAACCATTGAAATTCCATCTGTCAATTTCGGAGGAAATATAGAAAACTTTGACAATGTTTTAAGCGTGATTATTGTGGGTATAGTTGAAGACTTTCAAATAGAAGATTTTAGAACTTCCATCAAACCACTGATCGTTGGAAACTGGAACAATCCAATTCATAGTATCGATTATTATACTTTACAAATTAAAACATCTGATTGGGCAAGTACCTTGACATCCTTAAAAGCAGTTAATGATTCTTTTGATCCCAATACGCCCATCGAGTTTCATATTTTAGATGATCAATTTGCCCGTTTTTACGAACAGGACATTCTGCGTTTTAAATTGCTGAATTTATTTTCAGGAGTGGTAGTATTCCTGGCTTTTATTGGACTCTTTGCCATGAGTGCATTTGTAGCCAAGAGCAGAACAAAAGAAATTGGAATTCGAAAAGTAGTTGGAGCCAGTATCTTAGAATTGACAAAACTGTTGTCATTTGACTTTATAAAATTAACATTTATTGGCTTTGTTATAGCAGCACCTATCACTTGGTATTTGATTCAAAGTTGGCTTGCAGATTTTGCCTTTCATATAGATTTAAAATGGTGGATGCTAGCCGTAGCAGGTATAGCATGTTTGGTTCTAACAATAATAACAGTGAGTTTTCAATCTATTAAAGCCTCAATGTCTAACCCGGTAAACTCATTAAGAACAGAATAAAGTTAAGAATCATGATCCGAAATTATTTTAAAATAGCATGGAGAAATTTATTTCAAAATAAAACCTACAGTTTTTTAAATGTTTTTGGTTTAACGATTGGCTTTGTTTGTGCTGCATTAATTTTTTTATGGGTTGAAGACGAAGTAAACTTCGATAAATTTAATGCCAAAAAGGATGTCTTATTTTATGTACAGGAAAACATGAAATATGACACCTATGTATTTACTCATGGATCAACACCGGGTTTATTGGGTCCAGCTATTCAAGAAGAAATTCCAGGAATCGCAAATACTTGTCGTACAAATGAAGGCCGAACATCATTGTTATTCAGTATTAATGATAATCCGGTTTACGCATCTGGCAAATATGTAGAGCCATCTATATTTGATATGTTCACATTGCCTTTTATTCAAGGAAATGCTATCAATGCCTTTAAAGAATTACATTCCATCGTTCTTACTGAAAAAACAGCAAAGAAATTTTTTGGCAATGAAACAAATATTGTTGGACAAACTATTAAAGTTGACAATGAACAAGATTATATCATCACAGGAATATTAAAAGATATCCCTGAAAATTCAAGTTTGAAATTTGAATGGTTGATGCCATTTAAAATTTATTATGATCAAAATCCATGGTTAGAAAATTGGAGAAATAATGGAATCAGTACATATGTAGAATTAAAACCTGAAACTGAAGTTACATCGGTAGATAAATTGTTAATAGACTTTATACATTTAAGAGAACCAACTTCTTTGGCTCGTCCATTTTTATGGAGTATGAACGACTGGCGATTATACAATGATTTTGAAAATGGTTTACCTACTGGTGGTGGTAGAATTGAATATGTTCAGTTATTCACTCTCATAGCATGGATTATCTTGATAATTGCGTGCATCAATTTTATGAATCTAGCAACGGCTAGAAGTGAAAAAAGGTCACGTGAAGTAGGCGTTAGAAAAGTATTGGGCGCAAGAAAAATAGGATTGATAGCACAATTTACTAGTGAAGCGCTACTCTTATCTTTCTTAGCCTCTCTTCTAGCCATATTAATAATAATTCTTGTTTTACCCTTCTTTAATTTATTAGTAGAAAAACAATTAGGATTAGTCGATAATTTATCCGGTCATTTGGGAACATTATTACTCCTTACATTATTGTGTGGTATTATTGCAGGTAGCTATCCTTCACTATATCTATCTTCCTTCAAGCCAGTTACTGTATTAAAAGGATTAACATCTAAGGATGGCGGTACAAAATTAGTACGTAAGGGATTGGTAATTGTTCAATTTAGTGCTTCAATTATATTGATTATTGGCACCATCATTATCTATCAGCAAATACAGCATGTAAAAAACAGACCCTTGGGAATGGATAAAAGCAACATTATAACCACAAGTGTAGTAGGTGATATTGCAAAAAATTACGCAAGTATTAAGAATTCATTATTCGATACTGGTTTGATTGAACACGTAGCCTTATCCGATTATAATATGCTTTATGGTGGTAATAATACAAGTAGTTTGACATGGGATTCTAAATCTCCTGATGCTAATATACTTGTTTCTACTCGCCATGTATCACCAGATTTTATGAAAACTTCCGGTATTAAAGTTTTGGGTGGAAGAGATTTTCAACCAAACGACACAATAGAAAGCCTATCTCAAAATATTATCATAACAAGATCATTTGAAAAATTGATGGGTGACGAAAGTGCGGTTGGGAAAATTATACGATGGAAAAATCACCCTGAAGGGGGATCTAATGTTGTTGTAGGAGTTGTAAACGATTATGTTTATGGCAATATGTATGGCAAACCTGATCCCGTACTTTTTTTTCCAGTACCACCTACTTATACCAGAACAATGTATATACGTACCAAAGAACAAAGTGAAACAAAAGAAGCTTTGGCTAAAATTGGAGCAATACTGAAAAAAGCCAATCCGGCTTATCCTTTTGATTATAGATTTGTTGATGAACAGTTCAATCAAATGTTCAGGAGTGAAATGCTTGTAAGCAAATTATCACGACTTTTTGCTATACTGGCCATATTAATTTCTTGTTTAGGATTATTTGGGTTGGCGGCTCATGATGCCGAAGGAAGAACAAAGGAGATTGGAATTAGAAAAGTATTGGGTGCAAGCGTATCTGTAATAACAGTATTAATGACAAAGGAATTTGTAAGACTTGTAATTTTATCATGTGTAGTAGCTTTTCCGTTGGGTTGGTGGGTTATGGATAAATGGTTGTTGCAATATGAATATCGTATTGGGTTAAATTGGCAAGTATTCGTTCTGGTCGGCCTCATGGCCATAGTTATTGCTATTATAACAGTTAGTTTTCAATCTATTAAAGCCGCAATGTCTAACCCAGTAAACTCATTAAGAACCGAATAATCATGATCAGAAATTATTTTAAAATAGCCTGGAGACAACTAATTAAGAATAAAGGTTATTCTTTGATCAATATTGGAGGCCTGGCAATTGGAATAACAGCCTATATCCTGATTACACAATACGTAAATTTTGAATCTGGATACGACCAACAACAACCCCGTATTGATGATCTATATCGCGTAACGCTTACTACCAATCTTGGTTCAAAAGGCTTTGTTACTTCGGCAGCAAATCATCCAGCCCTGGGTCCGGCCATGAAACAGGATTTTCCGGAAGTGGAAAGTTTTACCAGAGTAGTAGACCGAACCATCATGACCGGTGCCTTTATTTTATCCTATACCAAAACCGATGGTACGCAAATAAAATCAAGTATCAATGATGATAGACTTTATCTTGCCGACAGTACAATTTTCGATCTTTTTAAGATTGACCTGATAAAGGGGAATCCTAAAACCGCATTAACAAGACCCATGTCTATTGTTTTGTCAACGGAAGTAGCCAAACGTTTTTTTGGAAACGAAGATCCTATAGGAAAAAGTTTAAAGGGCAACAATAATTTTCCATTAGAAGTTACAGGAGTATTTGAAGAGCTCCCGGAAAACACCCACCTAAAATTTGATATGCTTATTTCTTTTAGTACTTTAAATAAACGAATTGGTGAGTTCTGGACATATCCTGAATTCTATAATTATATCAGACTAAAACCGGGTACGGATCCGGCAAATGTTGAAGCCAAATTTCCTGAGTTTGTTAAGAAGTATCTAGGTGATATTATGCAGGAACATGGATTTGAAGCCAAATTTGGATTACAACCTGTTAGAGATATTCACCTCAAATCGCACCATATCAACGAAATTGCTGCTAATGCCAGTGAAAAAACCTTGAACTTTTTAAGGATCATAGCGGTATTTGTAATCCTTATCGCACTCATAAACTTTATCAATCTATCAACTGCAAAATCAACGGAACGAGCTATGGAAGTGGGTTTAAAAAAAGTTGTGGGTATAACAAAAAGTGCTTTAATTGGGCAATTCCTCTTCGAATCACTAATAATTAATTGTATTGCTGCAATTTTCGCTGTAATATTTGTTAGTACCCTTATCCAGCCATTCAATGAGCTGGTTGGATTTGAAATATTGACCATGGGTATTTGGTTCCAAGCCCAAATATGGATGCAATTGGTCTTTCTCATTGTATTGGGTGGGCTGCTTGCCGGAGCTTACCCTGCATTTGTCTTATCCAGCTTTAAACCAATACAAGTTTTAAAGGGCAGTTTTCATCAATCTGAAACCGGAGCATGGATACGAAAAGCATTGGTTATTTTTCAATTTGCCGTATCTATTGCCCTGATTACCGGAACATTTATTATCCACAGCCAGTTTTCCTATATGAAAAATCAGGAACTGGGGTATGATTCTGAACATAATTTTATTGTGAATGCACCTATGGTAGTCGACTCTACCATTACTGATAAAATGGAGGTTTTTAAGACCGAATTGAAACGAAATCCGAAAATAAATTACGTTACAGCAACCAATGAAGTTCCTGGTAAAAAGATCATATGGTATAATACAACAAGACGCGTAAATGAAAAAAAAGAAGAAGGTGTTATTTGTTATCAATTAAACATCGATAATGATTTTCTGGATACCTACCAAATTAAACTTTTGGCAGGTAGAAATTATAGATTAGACGATAAAACACGTTATGGTTTTCGACGAGATCCAAAGGCCCCGGAAAGAGAGTCAGGAATACTTATTAATGAAGCAGCATCCCGAATTTTAGGATTTGGAAGTGCGGAAGAAGCTGTGCAAAGTAAGATCATCTTTACACGTGGACCAATAGATCATACTGCGACCGTTATTGGAGTGACAGAAAATTACCACCAACAATCCCTTCAAAACGAATTTGAGCCAATTATTTTCTTGTATCAAGATTATTATTATGCTGCCTATTTAACAATTAATATGAATACCACATACGCGCAAAGTACCATTGAGGATATAGGAACTAAATTTGAGAGTTTTTTCCCGATGGATCCCTATAATTACTTTTTTTTAGATGAACATTTTAATCGGCAATACGAAGCCGACTTGAAGCTGGGAAAAATATTTTTATTGTTCGCGGGACTGGCCATATTTATAGCGGCTCTCGGGTTATTTGGACTTGGTTCCTATATGGCTTTAAAGAAAACCAAAGAATTATGTATTCGTAAAGTATTAGGAGCTAGCGTTTTACAGGTTTTGATCTTAATTCCAAAAAATCTATTGATACTGGTATTGTTATCCGGTCTTATTGCTATTCCTATTACCTATTTTATGGCATCGGAATGGCTTTCAGATTATGCTTTTAGTATAGCATTAAACCCATGGATGTTTCTTATCCCATTAGCTTTGGTCGTTATTGTTGCCGCCTTGTCCGTTTTGCCAGAGTCTATTAAAGTAGCTTTTCTAAACCCAAGTAAGTATTTAAGAAACGAATAAAATATAAGATCATGATCAAAAATTATATTAAAATAGCATGGAGAAGTATAAAAAATCAACCTTTTTTTACCTTCCTAAATACTTTTGGATTGGCGATAGGTATGGCTGGAGCCTTAATTATTTCTTTATATATCTATGATGAGTTGAATTATGATAATATGTTTGAAGATGCGAATCGTATTCATCGAATTAATGTGGATATAAAATTCGGTGGAGAAATCAACAACTTTGCCGAAGTATCAGATCCTGTAGCTGCAATGTTGGAAAAAGACTATCCCCAAATAGAAATGACCACCCGATTTAGAAACAGAGGTAGTATGCTCATTAGAAAAAATGATGCTGTGTTAAATGTAAAAGAAAATAGCACGACAAACGTAGACGCAACCTTTTTCGATATGTTTGGTATTGATCTGTTATATGGAGACGTTAAGACCGCGTTGAACGAACCAAATAGCTTAATTTTAACGAAAACGGCAGCAGAAAAACATTTTGGTCTAGAGGAAGCTATTGGTCAGAGTGTTGTGTTGAATAATACCGAAACCTTTGTTGTAACAGGTGTTATAGATGATTTGCCAAAGAATTCTTTTCTTAGAAACCACAGTGTATTTTTGACTATGGCCGGTTATGACGACGGACATGCAAACAATTGGGGTAGCAATAATTTTCCAACCTTTATCAAATTGATACCCTCAGCCAATCCGGAAGAATTTGAAACATCTTTGCAATCCATTTTTGGGAAATATATCATTCCGTATGCACAGTCTTTTATGCCGGGCATTACTGAGGAGCAATTTTTGGCTTCAGGAAATTTCTTTAATTTCACCACGATCAACCTAAAGGACATTCATTTACATTCTAACAGGAGTTCTGAGATGAGTGCGAATGGAAGCATTCAAAACGTTTACATTCTTTCTTTTATAGCCTTATTCCTTATTATACTTGCTTCTGTAAATTTCATGAATTTGTCAACTGCCCATTCCCTAAAAAGGGCTAAAGAGGTTGGTATTCGCAAAACGCTTGGTTCACGTAAAATTGAACTAATAGGTCAATTTTTAACTGAATCCGGATTGATTTCTATAATTTCCCTTTTATTCGCTGTTATTTTGGCTTCTATAGCCATGCCATTTTTCAATGACTTGGCCGATAAAGATATTAACATACCATTTTCAGATCCAGTTTTTTGGCTGATTTTGATTTTTTCAGGAACTTTATTAGGCCTTTTATCAGGAATTTATCCAGCTTTTTTTATGTCGAGATTTGTACCGGTGAAAGTGTTGAAAGGAAGTGGAGAAAGTAGTGCCGGAGGAGGGAATATTAGAAATTCTTTGGTTGTTTTTCAATTTGCTATTTCTGTATTTTTGATCGTTAGTACCTTGGTGGTCTTTCAGCAATTAAAATTTATTCAAAGTAAAGACCTGGGATACAATAAAGACCGTGTTTTAATTATTGACGATGTTTATGCTGCCGGAACCCAGGTGCAACCTTTTAAAAATCAGGTCAAACAATTTGCTCAAGTAAAAGATGCTTCTCTAAGCAGCTATGTGCCAACTCCCTCCAATCGAAGTGATAGTTCTTTTTTTGAAGAAGGCACCACTGAACAAGAGGATGCAATACAAATGCAACAATGGAGAGTTGATTACGATTATGTATCCACCTTAGATTTAGAAATCCTGGAAGGTAGAGATTTTGATCCGCAATTTAGTACAGATTCCTTAGCAGTGATAATCAATGAAGCAGCCGTCGCGGTAATGGGCATAACGCCTGAAGAATCCATAGGTAAAAGATTAACATCTGACTTTGGCGAAGAGGAGGCGATTTATTATACGGTTATAGGCGTTGTAAAAGACTTTCATTTTCGATCTTTAAGAGATAATATTGGCGCTTTGAGTCTTTCTATTGGTAATTTTTCAAATTCTATGATCGTAAAATTAAATGCGGGAGATTTTTCAAACACACTTGCTCAAATAGAAAAAACATGGAAATCCGTTGCTCCTGGTCAGCCTTTCAATTACTATTTCATGGAAGAATCTTTCAATAATACTTATCAAGCAGAACAGCGATTAGGGCGAATTTTTACCATCTTTACTATTCTGTCCATTTTAATTGCTTGTTTGGGTTTATTTGGCCTGGCTGCTTTTAATGCAGAAAAACGCACCAAAGAGATTGGTATTAGAAAAGTACTTGGTGCCAGTATAACTCAGATAACCTATAAACTGTCTATTGATTTTCTAAAATTGGTCATTATTGCCATTGTTATTTCATTACCGCTGTCTTGGTATGCTATGAACAAATGGTTGGAAGATTTTACCTATCGAATAGAGATAGGATGGGGTGTATTTGCATGGGCCATTTTTTTGGCAATTACCATTTCAATAGTTACTTTAAGTTTCCAAAGTATCAAGGCAGCAATTGTAAACCCAATTAAAAGCTTGAGAAGTGAGTAAAAACGGAAAAACACAATAAAAGAACTAATTATTATGATACGTAATTATATTAAAATAGCTTGGAGAAATATTCTTCACAATAAAAGTTCATCAGCAATTAATATTGGAGGTTTAGCTGTTGGAATGACGGTTGCCATTCTTATTAGTCTTTGGATTTATAATGAGTTGTCGTTTAACAAGTATCATGATAATTATGACCGAATTGGTCAGGTATGGCAATTCAACAATTATAACGGAAATATTGCATCTCAGGTGTCAAACCCTGCTGCTATGGCTGGGGCAATTAGAGATGAATATGGCAGCCATTTTAAATATGTAATACAATCGTCATGGACAAATGATTATGCCTTGAGTTTCGATGATAATATCTTTTTTAAAACAGGAAATTATGTAGAACCCGAGACAACTGAAATGTTAAGTTTAAAAATGCTTAAAGGAACAAGAGCAGGATTAGACGAAATGAATTCTATCATGTTGTCTGAGTCGGTAGCGGAAATTTTCTTTCCACATGAAGATGCTATGGGGAAAATAATGAAGGTAAATAATAAATTTGATGTAAAGGTTACTGGAGTTTATGAAAACATCCCTGAGTCAAGTTCATTTAGATATATGAAAGTGTTATTGCCTTGGGACTTATATTTGAGTCAAAACCCATGGATAGCAAAAATGGAAAATCCATGGGGAAGCAATTTTACGCAGACTTATGTTCAAATAACAGAACAGGGTAATTTTGAAGCAGTAACACAAAAAATAAAAGATGTAAAACTAGATAAGGTTACCGAAATGGGGAAGAAATACAATCCACAAGTATTCTTACACCCAATGTCTAAATGGCATTTGTTTTCAAATTTTGAAAATGGGATTAACAAGGGTGGACGAATTGATAATGTGTGGCTCTTTGCATTAATTGGAATTTTTGTATTGCTATTGGCTTGTATTAATTTTATGAATTTAAGTACCGCAAGGTCAGAAAAAAGAGCAAAAGAAGTGGGAATTCGAAAGGCTGTTGGTTCTAAGCGATATCAATTAATTACTCAATTTTTTAGTGAGTCTATTTTAATATCAGTTTTGGCATTTATGTTTTCAATTGTACTAGTTACATTAAGCTTGCCATCTTTTAATCTTTTAGCCGATTCAAATATTTCAATACTTTGGTTCGACCCTATGTTTTGGATCATGGGATTTGGATTTAGCGTTATTACAGGTCTTTTTGCAGGAATATACCCTGCTATATATTTATCTTCATTTAAACCAGTAAAGGTATTAAAAGGCACGCTCCAAACTGGTCGTTTTGCTTCATTACCAAGAAAGGTCTTGGTTGTTTCACAATTTGCCATATCCATTATTTTAATTATCGGAACAACAGTTGTTTATCAGCAAATTAATCATGCGCAAAACAGAGCAATTGGTTATGAGAAAAATGGATTAATTACAGTTTCTGGGAATGACGAAACCCATAAGCATATTTCCGCTATAAGGTCAGATTTGATAGATCAAGGAGCGATTGTCGACATGACAGAATCTGGAAGTCCAACTACTGCGAATTGGAATACCAATGGTGATTTTAAATGGGAAGGGAAAGATCCTAATTTGGCGGTTGATTTCCCAAACAATGCAGTTAATTATGAGTATGGAAAAACAATAGGATGGAACATAAAAGAAGGAAGGGAATTTTCTAGGGAGTTTGGCACTGATTCGCTTGCATTTATTTTAAATGAGTCGGCAGTTAAATTCATGCAATTAAAGGATCCTGTTGGTAAAATTTTAAGATGGAATGATAAACCATTCGTAATAATTGGTATAGTTGAAGATATGCTAATTCAATCTCCGTACAAACCTGTGAGACCATCGTTATTTCATTTGTCTTTAGATTCTGAGAATATATTTACGTTAAAACTTAACCCAACTAAAAGCGCCGCAGAATCTTTGGCTAAAATAGAATCCGTATTTCAAACCTATAATCCTGCTATTCCATTTGAAGCAGAATTTGTTGATGAAGAATTTGCGAAGAAATTTGGGAATGAGAAAAAAATTGGAGAACTCGCCGCACTCTTTACTTTTCTGGCAATTTTTATTTCTTGTTTAGGTTTATTTGGATTGGCATCATTTGTTGCTGAGCAACGAACCAAAGAAATAGGAATACGTAAAGTTTTAGGAGCTTCAGTTACCAGGTTATGGAAAATGCTTTCTAAAGATTTCGTTTTCTTGGTTTTAATTTCATGCATTATATCGGTGCCAATATCATATTATGTTATGGATGGTTGGTTACAGAAATTCGATTATCACACAGTTATAAATTGGTGGGTATTTGGATTGGCTTGCTTAGGAGCATTAGTTATAACATTAATTACGGTAAGCTATCAAGCAATTAAAGCTGCCATGTCCAATCCTGTTAAAAGTTTAAAAACGGAGTAATTATGATTAGCAATTATATCAAATTAGCGTGGAGGAATCTAATTCAAAACAAAGGATATTCTATTATTAATATTACTGGATTTTCAGTTGGTTTGGCTGTATCAATCCTAATTGCAGTTTATGTATTAAATGAAAAAAGCTATGATACCTTCCATGAAAATTATGATAGATTATACCGAGTACTACGTATAGGAGGTGAAAGTGAAGATCCTTATTTGATAGGTGTTACCAGTGGACCATATGGTCCAGCCTTAGAAAATGACTATCCGGAAAGTATTCAGACAACAGTGCGTGTAATGCCAAATAATGGCTTGGTTACTTATGAAGATAAATCCTTTTTCGAAAAAAAGATTTACTTAGCAGACCCTAATTTTTTTGAAGTTTTCTCTTTTCCTTTAGTAAAAGGAGCTGCCGAAACTGTTTTAAAAAATCCTAATTCCATCATTTTAACCCAAAAAATGGCGACTAAATATTTTGGTGATATTGATCCAGTTGGAAAGACATTACAATTGGATTCAAATTATGAGCTTATCGTTACAGGAATTATGGAGAATATACCTAATAACTCTCATATTGATTTTGACTTTGTAATTTCTATTGAGATTCTAAATAATTTCAGTTGGTTTAAAGAATGGTGGAGTAATTCAATGATTACCTATGCTGTTATCAATTCTCCTGAGCAAGCAGCAAATGTTGAAAAAAATTTAGAGGCATTTATGGACAAATATTTTGCTGAAGATTTTAAGAAAAACAATAACAGGGTAGGTTTAACATTACAGCCTTTATCCGAGACATATTTTAATGGAGATGTACGTTATGATCATATTACTGCAGGTGATAAAACCATTGTCAGCATATTTTCTATCATTGCGATTTTTATTTTGTTAATAGCATCTATAAATTTCACCAATTTAACAACTGCTCGTTCCAGTAGACGTGCCAAAGAAATTGGTGTTCGTAAAACTCTTGGCGCCGTTCGATCCAAACTAATAGTACAATTTTTTACGGAATCTCTTTTGCTAACATTCATTTCTATTTTAATTTCTATAGTGTTGGTATACATAACATTACCGTTTTTTAACAGTTATTTTGACTTGCAATTACAAGTGAATTTTTTAGAGCCAAAAGTTATTGGATCCTTGGTGGCATTTTTACTAGTAGTTACATTTATTGCAGGAAGTTATCCAGCAGTGTTGCTCTCATCATTCAAGCCTTCAAAAGTTTTAAAAGGAACAATAGTGAGGAATTCCAACAGTGTTTTTGTAAGAAAAGGCCTAGTAATTTTTCAGTTCTCTATTTCATTTTTCTTGATTGCCGCGACATTATTAATTGCAAATCAACTTAGTTTTATACATAATAAAGATATAGGGTTCGATATAGAAAGGGTGGTTTTAGTAGAGATGAATAATTCACAAATTAGAAGAAATTCGGAAACTTTCAAAAGTCGATTGGAATCAGAATCGGGTATTCTAAGTGTTACGGTGGCATCTGGTGAACCAGGTGGTTTTCATGATGCGTTCTCCCATTCCATTAAAGGAAAAGATAAGGTAAAAAGGTTGCGAACAGTTTTTACAGACCACGATTATGTCAAAACTTTTGGTCTGGAAATAGTAGCAGGTAGAGATTTTTCTAAAAGCTTTAGTACAGATGCAACGAATGCAGTTTTAGTAAATGAGACAACTGTAAAAATGCTGGGTTGGTCTAATGAAGAGGCCTTAGGTAAAGAGTTTAAAAATACTATGATGGACAATAGTACAAATCGTCAGATTGTTGGTGTAGTAAAAGATTATCATTTCTCATCGCTCAAAGAAAAAATAGATCCACTTATCATTTCTTCTGATCCATCTTCGAGGCTTGTCGCCATAAAATTAGGAACCAACAATTTAAAGCAAACAATTTCTCAGATAGAGAAACACTGGGCGGAAATAGTGCCGGCATATCCAATGGAATTTAGATTTTTAGATGATAAACTAGATCAACTGTATCGGAAGGAACAAATGGAATCAAATCTATTCATAATATTCTCAATCATTTCTATTATGATTGCATGTCTAGGGAGTTTTGCATTGGCAGCATATTCAGCCGAAGAACGAACAAAAGAGATTGGGATTCGTAAAATTTTGGGATCATCTGCACTTGGTATTTTTCTTTTATTAACCAAAGACTTCTTTAAAATTGTACTCTTTGCTATGATATTGGCCACACCAATTACCTATTATTTTATGAGTAAATGGTTGCAAGATTTTGCATATCAAGTTGGAATTAACTCTGGAGTATTTATTATTGCCGGACTAATAACCATTTTTATGGTGATGCTTACTATTAGCTGGCAATCAATAAAAGCTAGTAGGAGTAATCCTGTTCATAGTTTACGTTATGAGTAAAATAATAGTTTAAAATCAAGAAAATATTTTTTAAAACAGAATAAATAAAATAGATATGCTTTTACAACTTAATAATATTTTTAAATGGGTAAATTCAGGAGGGAATAGAATTTTCTTATTGAAGGACCTGGACCTAACCGTAAATGAAGGAGAGTTTATTTCTATAATGGGCCCGTCGGGATCCGGCAAAACTACCCTATTGAACGTCATTGGAATGTTGGATGATTTTAATGAAGGAGAATATAATTTTTTGGATCAGCCCGTTCACAGTTTAAGAGAAAAATATAGAGCTAACCTCTACAAAGAATACATTGGCTTTGTGTTTCAGGCCTATCATTTGATCGATGAGCTAACCGTTTATGAAAATATAGAAACTCCTTTATTGTATAAAAATTACAAATCATCTGAACGAAAAGCTATGGTTGCTGATATGTTGGATCGATTTAATATTGTTGGCAAAAAAGATCTGTTTCCTGCGCAATTAAGTGGTGGCCAGCAACAATTGGTTGGGGTGGCGAGAGCACTTATTGGCAAACCTAAACTATTGTTGGCTGATGAGCCTACGGGCAATTTAAACTCAAAACAAGGTGGAGAAATTATGGAACTCTTCAAGGAATTAAATGAGGATGGCGTAACCATTATTCAGGTAACTCATTCTGAAAAAAATGCAGAATATGGTTCTCGAATTATCAATTTACTCGATGGAAGAAACGTTAATAGCTGATTTAAAAACATATAATTATGTATAGAAGGATAATAATATTTATAGGATTTTGTCTGACATTGAATTATGCCGGACAAGCCCAAAATGATCAAAAAATTATATATAGCCTAAACGATTGTATCAGAATTGCTATTGCAAATAATTTAGAGTTAAAAAGTTCTGTTCTAAGATCGGAATCTTCTGAAATAAATTTTAAACAGGCAAGGAATGAATTAATTCCAAATCTGAATATAAATTATAATTTGGGGCTAAATGATGGTAGGAATATAGATCCGTTTACCAATGGTTTTGTCAACGAGCAATTGTCTTTTTCTAATTTAGGATTGAACCTTAACTTTAATGTATTCAATGGTTTAAGAATAAAAAATAGCATTAAACAAAGTAAATTTAATTTACAGGCTTCGGAAATGGAAATTGAGGAAGCAGAACAAAATTTAATCATAGAGGTTACTTTTAGATATATTCAGATTTTAAATGGCAAAGATCTGTTAGAACTTTCCAAAGCAAGATTGGAAACCACCAAAGGTCAATTGGACAGGCTGGAAGCACATTATAATCAGGGTTATGGAAATCCGGCAGATTATACAGATATGCAAGGTCAGTATGCCATGGACGAAATTGGAATTATCAATGCCACTAACGCTTTAGAAGAAGCAGTATTAAATCTTATTCGCCTGCTGAGTACAGATCCTGATTCAGAAATTTATTTTGAAGATATTGAAGGTCTGGTAGAAACTGAAAAATACCAATATTCTTCAGGTGAGGTTTTTGATGATGCACTTGTAAATCTGGCTACATTTAAAGCTAAACGCCTAAGAATAGAAGCAGCGGATACCGGGGTTAAAGTGGCCAAATCAATTTATTATCCGGAAATATCCATCTTTGGATCCCTGCACACCAGCTATTCCAGTCTTACCAAAATATTTACAGAAACAGGAAGTGCTGTTTCTGAGACAGGAGATTTTGTAATAATAAATAGCCAGGAATCGCCCGTGCTGACAAATGAAACTTTGTTTAGAGCAGAGAGCATGCCCTATATAGATCAATTCAATAATAATTTTAGCTCGGTTGTAGGTCTTTCAGTAAGGATACCTATATTAAATGGATTTCAGGCTAAGAATGCGGTTGCTTTGGAAAAAATTCAACTGGAAGAATCTTCGATTGATCTGCAGGATACCAAGCTGGAATTTAAACAATCTATTGAAGAGGCTTATTTAAAAATGGAATCTGCATTTAACCGTCATCATCTTTTAATTGGACAGGTAACAGCTTACGAACAATCGTTTCATACCAATGAGATCAGGTTTAATAATGGTGTATCAAATATTGTAGAGTACTTAACGAGTAAGAATAATTTGGATTCCGCCAAATTGAATCTCTCCAAAGCGAAGTATGAATACATACTTCGTGTAAGAGTTTTAGATTATTACCGGGGGCTTTAGTGAGTAAAAAAACAGGACAAGTTTTACGTCTTCTTCCAATTTGGAGTAAATATTAGTGTAAAAAAAGCTCCTCGAAATGAGAAGCTCTTTTTTAGTGCCAGCGAGGGAACCCGTAGCTAATTGGATCAAAGAATTCCGGGGTAGTTTTAAAATGCTAAGCGAATTAAATTCACCTTTCTATAAGTTGGACAGTCCAGGAATAAGGTATCTAATACTCTCATAACAGTTGTTTATTTCTCAATTTTATCAGATATGATATGCGCGTATTTGTTGTACAAAAAGGAAATTAGGAGAAGAAGAGTTCCTAACGATACAAAAACTATGGTTTTTGAAATTGTATCAAGGTTTGAAATATCATAAATAAAAAGTTTTATGAGTGTAATGCCGAATAAGATCATGGCACCAATGCGCAAATACTTTTTTTTCTTCCATATTCCCAGAGCTATTAGCAATAATGAGTATATACCCCAAAGGATACTTAACCCAAGTTTATAAGATTGAGTTGACGAAGCCATATCCATCCAATGGATCAATTCACTACTTGCGATCCAAGCAATTGATATGTACAATAATGCATCAAAAGCAACTTTAAAATCTATTTTAATAAAATCTTTTTGTATGTATTTATAACTCGAAGCTAATAACAATGCGACGAAACCAAATGATATATATCTATAAAAAATATGATAAATCCCAACTTCATATTTAGAGGATAATGATGAATTCAAATAACTTTCACGTAATTCACTCAAAGTATATAGCCCTTCCAGTAAAAACAAGAATATAACAAAGACAATTAACCCAAGATTAATAAAAGCTAATTGCTGATTTTTTATTTTTTTAATACTAACAATGGAAAGAACAGTTAAAAATAACAGGGTATAGTTAAATATCCACATTGTTTCAAATTTCAAAATATCCTGATTTTTATATATTTCAGGACTATCTTGACTGACAGCATCAACTATTATTGAGTCTCTGTACAATTGAGCAAAATAAATCTCAATTTCAATTTTAAAAGTATTATAAATTGTAAAAAGCAAAATAGCCGGAATTAGAATGGAGATAATTTGTAATAAAAGGTTATTTCCAATTATAGCTGCGGGATAATCTCTGTTGCGATTTAAATAATTAATAACAGAGATTCCACATATAAACAAAACGGAAGAGAGAAAGTAAATATTTAGTAAAGGCAATAATTTCAGCGCCGATTCACTTTGGTTTATGCTTTTGTGAATTAATGACCAATCCTCAAGAAGACTAAAAAATGCCAAGATCATTATTGGATAAGAAATAAATTCGTAAAAACTAATTTTCTTTGTCCTACCTATCCAAAATAATAAAGTGGCTTCACTGATCCATAGAAGTGTAACCCAATTTCCATTTAATTGAACAGGGATTGCAATTGTAGTAAAAATCAATACAAGACCCCCAACAAGATAAAAAAGGTTTTGATCTGCAAGTTTTTGACGGTAAATTATGAGGCTTGCAATAAAATGGATGACAGCATTACTAAGGGTAAATAGACCCAAAAAATATTGTCCCGTTTCGTTATTAGATAGAATCTCGTATCCAACATAATAAAATATAAAAGAATTTAAAAGTATTAGAATTACATCGTCAATTTTAAATTTTTCATTTTGAATTAACTTGTTAGCCATAAACATGGTATAAAAAGTAATAAAGAACACGGAAATAAAAATGAACGTTAATAAAAAATTATTACCTGACTCGTATGACGCAAGAAACCAAAAAAAGAAAAGCGCCCATGTTATTAAAAAGGAAGAGTAATATAATGGTTTCCAATATTTAATGAAGGCTATAACGAGAATTCCAATATTTATGATAGCTATATAACTAAATAGGAGGAAAATTTTCCCTGGCTCAGGACTCAATAAAAATGGAACTGCATAGGCCCCTACCAGACCGATATGTGCAATTACTTGAGTGTCATATTTTAAAGCAGAAAATACTGTAAAAATGGTAATTACCACCATTAAAACAAATGCAATATTTTGATTATAAAGACCGTAATAACTAAAAGCAACATAGGTAATAAAATACATAATTGCCATTGACCCACTTAATAAAACCGCACTGAAATTTTCATATTTTCTTTTCAAATTAACGGCAAATCCGAGTAATACAAAACTAACTGCATACCCCAATAGAATTCTTGCTAAAGGACTGATAAGTTCATGATCTATTGCGTATTTCACTCCAATTGAAACACCAATAACAGTTACAGCAATTCCAATCTTATTTATGAGATTTTCACCAATAAATTTTCTCAAGATTCTCTTTGATTTTGGGTTTTTTCTTTCTTTTTGTTAGTTGTGATGCGACTGGAACCTGCGATACCTTTTCCTTTGTTGAATATTGAACTTTAGTTTTAGGAATTTCAATATTTGCGGTCGTAATTGGTTTATTCTCTTTTACATCTTTCTCGATAGACTGTTTTTTCTCTTCAAATATTTTTAATTGAATAATTTCTTCTTTTAGACTATTAATTTCAGTCAAAAATAATCCTTGTCTTTTTATAAGAGAATCCAATTTGACTTGAAGTCGATTTATTTTATCATTATCGTCGGTCATTTTGTATTATTTGCAATGTATGCTAACCTACTGGTACCCAACTTTATGGTTGGTAATATACCCTTGATATTGATAAAACAAAGGATTTTTATAGCACCTAAACCTCTTTAGGTACAAATATTGAAAATTGAATAAGGATTAATGATAAAGTTATCAATTATCAATGTAATAACCAATGATTCAAATCATGAATTTTTATAGATGAACAACAATACGTTAATTTAATAATATCATCATAAAATGCTCATTTCACTAATTTGGTTCAGAACTTTTTCGGATCAATAAAAAGAGCTCTTCTAAATGAGAAACTCTTTTTATCAACCGAGGGGACCCGTATCTGATTAGATCAAAGTATTACGGTTGTTTTAAAAAGCTATTTTTTAGCTTTATCTGCCATGTATTTCATCATTGTATCAAATTCAGCCTTGAAATCCTCAAAAGAAATTCCAGAACCTTGTATTACCATGCTCCAGTGCCTAGTTTGTGCACCTAGGGCTACGGCCTCTTTAATTTCTTCATCGGTTGCACCGAATCCCTTAGCGCTCATAGTATGAAAATAAACACAATATACACAAGGAACTTGAGCAGCCACTGCGAGTTGTATTAACTCAGCGTTTTTCGAAGAAATTGTGCCGTTAGGACCTTTTAGAGCTTTATAATTTTCCCAAGCTGTTGAAAGGGCATATTCAGGATATGACCCAAACCAAGTCGGAAAAGATCCGAACTGTTCAATCATTTCTTGTTTAGCTTTTTCGTAAGCACTGGTATCCTGTGCGGATAAGGTCATTGTAATTAGCACTAAAGGAATAATAAAGATCATTCTCTTGATAAAAGTAGTTCTTGAATTTTTCATTGATAATAAATTTAAAGGTTAAAAATTGAATAATAATTATAATTTAGTTAGCTCTTTATAGCAATTTTATTAATCTTCAGAACTGTTCTGAGTAGGAGGGAAAAGCCCTAATTGACTTAGTATCGTAATATTATCCCAAGTAACCCAGGTTTCAACAATCTTTCCATTTTCTAATCTGTGTACTCCTGAAAAATCAAGTTCAGCAGATTTTCCTGTTGGAGGAAAGGGTCCCATTTGTCCTGTTTGTGTCCCTGTATATGTAGCCCAAAATGCAACAAGATCACCTTCAGCAACCAACATTTTTACATTTAATTTTTGATCTGGAATAGATTTTCTATCCATTCTAATAAATTCTTTAAAAGCATCTAAAGATTCAATAACCAATTCTGGTGTGGCCTGACAATGCCGGACATAGTTTTCAGCTATATAAGTACTCATTTCTTCATATTCGCCATTGCCTACAACTTCAAAAGATTTTTTTACAATTTCTTTGTTTTGCTGTTCCAGGTTGGCGTTGGAGTTTGTACAACTTACAATTCCAAAAAGTAATAACAGGATGATGGGCAAAACTCGTGGTTTCATAGGATTAATTATTTCATTTCATGCTTCGAAATAAGAAGTTTTTAGAAACTAAGTTTACAATTAAATTCGAAAGAAAAGCATGTTAAAGAGCATGATAAAACATGTTATTAAACATCTTAATTTTTTTTGTATCTTTGATTAATTCACATTTATCTTATTTTGAGACGGTTAACGTTTATCTACACCAGGACATGGATGATCGAAAAAATTCCTGTATGAATTGCACCAAGAGAAATAATTCTCTTTTTAGCGATCTAAGCAATGGCGAATTAAAATTACTTGACAAGAATAAATACTCTATTTCTTATAGATCCGGAGAAATTATTTGTAAAGAAGGTTCAAAACCTTTAGGGCTAATATGTTTGAATAAGGGTAAAGTAAAAATTGTTAGAAGAGGTGTAAATGGAATGACACAAATTGTGGGGCTGAAAAAATCTGTTGATTTCATTGGGTTCAGAGCCTTAATGGGAGGAAATTCATGTTTGACGTCCTCCTTCGCTTTGGAGGATTCTGCTGTTTGTATTATTAAAAAAAAATATTTTTTTAAAGTAATTGAGAGTAATAAAAAACTGGCTTTTAAAATTATGAAATCACTTGCTTTGGACTTGGATAGATCGGATGGACGATTAGTGAACCTTACACAAAAACATGTCCGGGCACGACTTGCCGAGGCTTTACTTTTGATCAATGATATTTTTGGAAAGAATGCGTATACAGGCACTTTGAATGTAACCTTAAAGCGATCAGATCTGGCGGGGCTTTCCAATATGACCACCCCAAATGCAATTAGAGTTCTTTCTTCCTTCAAAAAAGAAAATTTAGTTGAAGTTAATAATAAAACCATCAAAATAAATAACGTGAAAGTTTTGAAGGAGATAAGTACTTTCGATCGTTAAATTATCTTGTTTGTACCCTTAAATTTTAGCTGAAGTAAATCTAAATATTATGTTTTGAATAGATCCAAAGAACTTCCTTCCCCCCAATTCTGGGAAATAAACCTCACTTACTTCAGACCATGGTTCGATCAAAGTAACTTATGATCAAAAATAACCCCTTCTTTTAGAAGCAAATTTTTTTGCTGGTGAATGAAGCCTAACCTTTTTAATATATATTGTATATACTCTCCTATCAATAAAAACATGTAATGCCTCTAAACATCTCAATTGAAAGGATTCGCTTTGTTGAGGATTTGTTCATTTGAAAATATTTTAATCTAAGTTAATTTTGCTAAATCACATTTTACTTCTCATCGTTTTCTGCTTTTCTGAAAGCACTTCATTTATATAATCAACATATGGAACTCCATATAGTCGACCGTATAATTCCTATTTAAGCACCTTTATTATTACTTCTTCCATTACTGATACTTCGCACTGCCACACCAAGGAAGGAAACATTAATTATTAGGATGAAAATACGCCTACAATGTCATGATTTACAACAATAGTTTATATTTTACTAAACAAAATTACTAAATTGCATTAGTAAGCAAAACCAGTATTGTTCACTATATCTTATTAGTTTAATACGAGAATGTTCATTGAATTTTGCATCATGAAAATATACTAATATTGTTTAAAAATACGCTTTTGTTCGAAATAAAAATAAATGCTGAGATTCCGTTCTGGAATCGAAGAGTTACAAAATTACTTGCCTCTCTGGAAGTGTGTAAGGCATTGATAATTAAAAATGACATTGAGTTATGAGGAAAACTCAAGTTCAAGAAGAATAAAAGAAGAGTAGAACTAAGTTATATGATAAGCTTAAATAATAATTTCCACAGAAGAGGTTTTGTCAAAAACCAGCATTACTGTTGGGCGTATTATTATTGGAAATACCAAATATTATGAAATCAGAAAATCAAGCGAATCTAACTAGTTCGTTCACCATAGATGAAGGAGAAGTTGCGTTCGAGAGAGAACCATTGATCCATTCCTATGGATTTAAAGGTGGATACATCACACGATTATGGCAAATAGCAACAAAATTGCAAGATACTTCAGGAAATGAAACCATAGGTCTGGGTGTTCAAAGTCCACTGTGGTCAGATTCTAGAATAGCATATGGATGGGGGGAGAGTGGAAGCAGCGCTCTAATGTATAACATCACAGGAAGAGCCTTACAGTTGATAAATGGTCAATCCTATGAATCGCCCATTGAGATGATGGATAATATTTTGGAAGAAGTACTTAAATACGGAGCAAAAATATCGAACACTCCAGATTTGAAAAGAACCTTTGCTCTCAATGCATTAGTGTCTGTGGATAATGCGGCATGGTTGTTATACGCAAAACAGAATGGGATCACTTCTTTTGATGAAATTATCCCTACCAATTATAAGCCAGGACTTTCCTATGAAAACAGTAAAGTGGTGAGCGTTCCATCCATCTCCTATTCAACTTCGGAATCCGAGATTTCGCAAATAGGGAAAGATGGTAATTATGTCGTAAAAATAAAAATTGGATCTCCTGGAGCTCAACAGGAAATGTTGGAAAAGGATATGAAGAGAATGGATATCATTCACAAAAATTTGAACAATATAGAGGCTAAAAATTCACCTGATGGCAGGATTCTGTACTATTTGGACGCTAATGGAAGGTATCAAAAAAAAGAAACACTACTTCGTTACTTAGATCATTGTAAAAAGATAGGAGCTTTTGAACGACTATTGATTGTTGAAGAACCATTCCCGGAGGAGCTTAAGGAGGATGTGAGCGATATGGATGTGCTATTGGCGGCTGATGAAAGTGCCCATACGGATAAAGATGCTTTGGAAAGAATAGAAATGGGTTATTCAGTAATTGCGCTGAAACCAATAGCAAAAACGCTAAGTATGACAATGAAAATATTAAAAATTGCTCATGAACGTAATATTCCTTGCATTTGTGCTGATCTAACAGTTAATCCCGTACTTGTTGATTGGAATAAATCTATTGCTGCTCGACTGAAACCAATCCCGGGATTAAAGGATGGGTTATTAGAAACCAATGGCGGTCAAAATTATAAGAATTGGGAATCGATGATTGGGTATCATCCGAAGGGAAAGGCTTCATGGAATAAGCCAGTATGTGGTATTTTCAATTTGAACAAGGAGTTTTATTCTCAGAGCGCAGGCATATTTTTGCCTTTAGATCATTATGCCGACTTATTTATACATTAGAATCTTAAAAATATTCAAAAGCCATGAAAATCATGAAACGACGAAATTTTATTAAAGCAGCATCTATGGTAAGTTTAGGACTTAGTTTAGAAGGAAGTGCAGCCAACATCTTAGCAAAAAATATACAATCTAAAGAAAACAGAGTTGGAATAATTGGACTGGATACTTCCCACAGTATCGCATTTACTAAATTATTGAACGCTCCTGATGTTGCTCCGGATCTGGCTGGAAACAGAGTTGTTGCCGCTTATCCCTGGGGAAGTAGAGATATAGAATCCAGTACAAGTCGGATTCCCGAGTATACCGAGGAAATTAAAAAGATGGGTGTAAAGATAGTAGATACGATAGCAGAACTTTTGGAGCAAGTTGATGTTATTCTTCTAGAAACGAATGATGGTCGTCCTCACCTCGAACAAGCTATTGAAGTTTTTAAAACTGGGAAACCTATATTTATTGATAAGCCTATTGCCGCATCCTACTCTGATGCAAAAGCCATTTTTGAGGCAGCAAAAAAATATAAAGTGCCAATGTTCTCTTCTTCTTCTCTGAGATATACGAAGAATGCTCAGAAAATCAGACGGGGTAATTCCATTGGAAAAGTTCTTGGCGCTGATGCTTATAGTCCGGCCCACCTCCAAAGGGCGCACCCGGATCTATTTTGGTATGGTATACATGGAGTGGAATTGCTTTATACTGTAATGGGAACCGGTTGTAAAAGTGTAACACGTACCCACACAAGAGATTCAGACGTAGTTGTAGGTATTTGGAAAGACGGACGTATAGGAACGTTTAGAGGTGGACGTTCGGGTAAAATTGGATATGGAGGTACTGCATTTGGTGAGAAAGGTAATGAACAGATGGGGCCATATGACGGCTACAGACCTTTACTAGTAGAAGTTGTTGCCTTTTTTCGAACTGGTATTTCTCCGGTAAGCCCTGAAGAGACTTTAGAGATATATGCTTTTATGGAAGCGGCCGATGAAAGCAAGCGAAATGGAGGAAAATCAATTTCAATAGAGGAGATATATTAAATTGACTAAAAGTTTTACTTTAGAAAAAATGCTCAAATTAATAGAGACCGAAGTGTGTCAGTTTGATCGGAAATCGTTAAAGATCCGGTTGCCGTAAGATATGCATATGAAAATTGTTCGGAAACAAGTTTATTTGACACAGAAGGATTACCTGCCTCTTCTTTTAGAACAGATAATTGGACTGATACACCGCCATTAAATGACAAGAAATGAAAGAAAAAAGTAAAAGATTACTATCGCTAGATGCATTGAGAGGTTTTGATATGTTCTTTATTTCAGGAGGAGCAGCATTTATTTTCCTTCTACCCGAAGACACGAATTGGGCATGGGCAGAAATAGTTAAGGCACAGTTGACACATCCGGCATGGAATGGTTTTACATTTTATGATTTAATAATGCCTCTCTTTCTTTTTATTTCAGGCGTCTCCTTAAGTTTTTCTTTGAGTCGGCACACCAAAAAGCACATTTCTAAAACAGATCTTTATAAAAAGGCTTTTAAGCGAATGATCATTTTGATCCTTTTGGGGATTATTTATAAAAATGCTCCCATTCCTTTGTTCGATCCGTCTGAAATAAGATATGGATCTGTCCTTGGCCGAATTGGAATTGCCACATTCGTTACTGCTATTTTGTATCTTAACTTAAATAATAGACAAAGACTTTATTGGGTTGTTGGAATATTGTTAGCGTATTATGGTGCACTCTTCCTTATTCCAGTTCCGGGATTTGGTGCAGGCGATCTTAGTTTTGAAGGTAATCTGGTGGGGTGGATCGACCGCAGTGTTATGCCGGGTATACTTAGACAAGGAACTTATGATGAATTGGCATTATTAACTCAACTACCGGCACTGTGTCTTACAGTTTTAGGAGCCTGGGCAGGAGATATATTGCGCGAGCAGAATTATGACAATAAAAAGAAATTCTTGAACCTTGTCATTATTGGAACATCAATAATTGCTGTTGGTTTAATTTGGAGTTTGCACTTTCCTATTAACAAACACTTATGGACTAGTTCATTTATTTTATTGACAGCAGGGATGAGTTTCTTAATAATGGCAATTTTCTTTTGGGTGATAGACATCAAGGGGTATAAAAAATGGGCTTTCTTTTTTAAGGTAATAGGAATGAATTCATTGACCATATATTTTGCATACAGTTTTATTGATTTCACCTATACTTCGAATAGGATATTTGGCGGATTATTAGGTCCAATTGACGAGAAATGGTACCCAGCACTTATATCAATTGGCGCCTTAGGTCTGGTTTGGATATTCTTATATATACTCTATCGAAATAAATTGTTTATCAAAATATAACTGTTTCAAAGCTAAATGATACCTTTTTCCATTTCCTTGGCTGCATAATCACAGGCTCTCGCGGTTAAGGCCATAAAGGTAAGGGAAGGACTTTTATAAGAAACTGATGGCATACAGGAACCATCTGTGATAAAGAGGTTTTGAATATCGTGACTTTGATTAAAACTATTCAAAACGGATGTTTTAGGATCTTTTCCCATTCTTGCGGTACCAACCAGGTGTGTAGCATCTCCCATGATATGTGCACCATCATGTACTTTAATATTTTTTAGGCCCATAACTTCCAACATTTCGTAAACCTGTTCTTTCATGTCCATCCTCATTTTCGCTTCATTCTCTTTAAACTCTGCTGTGATTTTAAGTATTGGTAAACCCCATTTATCCTTTTTATGTTCATCCATTTCCACCATGTTCTCATAATAAGGTAAACATTCACCATAAGCATAAAGACCCATTGTCCAGGCGCCTGGTCTAGTCAGTTTTTCCTTAAATTCCTTACCAATACCTACCTGATTGGGCTTGATTCCTTCTCTCCCGGCTCCTCCATAGATACCATAGCTTCTTAAGAAATCTTTTTCTTGTTCCTGTATATTTCTGAACGCAGGGACTGTCAGACCGGCAGGTCTAAAGCCTCTGTAATATTTATCTTCAAATCCATCCATCACCCCGGAACCACCTACGTTTTTATGATGATCCATAAGATAATGTCCTAGAACGCCGCTGCTGTTTGCAAGCCCATTTGGAAAAGTAACGCTTTTTGATCGCATTAAAATACCGGTTGTTGCCAAAGTTGATGCACAAAGAAAAATAACCCTCGCATAGTACTCTGATATTTCTTTAGTTATAGAATTTATTACTTTTACACCTATGACCTTTTTTTTCTCTTCGTCGTAAATAACACTATCGACAATAGTATTAGATACCAGCGTAAGTTTTCCTGTTCTCTTTGCCGCCGGTAGGGTGGAGCTGTTGCTTGAAAAATAACCACCAAAGGGGCATCCAGTATGACACATGTTTCTCGTTTGGCATTCTGATCTTCCAAAAAATTGCCCTGGTTTTATTTTTGTGAGATGAGCTACCCGATTAGGAACAAGTATTCTGTCAGTATAGTGACTCTCCAACTTTTTTTTGACTGCCTTTTCAACAACATTCATGTCAAATGGTGGAAGGAATTTTCCATCAGGGTAATGATCCAGATCTTCATTGGTACCACTTACACCAATAAATTCTTCAATATAATCGTACCACGGAGCAATATCCTTATATCGTATGGGCCAGTCAGTACCATTTCCATCCTGACTGTTTCGTTTGAAATCATAATCACTCATTCGGTAAGTGCCCCTACCCCAAAGCAGAGATCTTCCTCCACTTTGGTATCCCCTAAACCATCTTACGGGTTTATTTTTTGGACTTTCAATGGGATGGTCTTTATCATTTACAAAAAATTGTTTGCTTGCAGCATCGAAGTTATATTTTGTCCTTTGCATGAATTGCTCTTCCTTGACCTTTTTTGTATCGTAGTTTCTGTGTTTATATTCCCATGGTGCATTGTTGGTGGTCGTATAATCCTCGATATGTTTTACTTCTCTACCTCTCTCCAAAATAAGTGTCTCATACCCCTTCTGTGTAAATTCCTTAGCGGCCCAACTGCCGGTCATCCCACCGCCAACGACCAATGCGTCAAATTTGCTTTTACCAACCATGAGTTACATTCTATTTCCAATCATTATTTTATCTCCTGGTTTTAAATCTACTTCTCCTATATAAGCTCCCGGAACTGGCATATAATTCAAGTTTTGTTTTATACCCTGTTCCGTTGTAAAATAAGAGGTAATAACTAGATGTTTAAAAGTATAATAGAAAGGTACCAGCTCGTCATATTCCTGTTCCATTATTTCTTTGTCTATTTTTTCGAGATAGGTATATTGTTCGGTTTCCGTAAGTTTTAGAAACCGGTTACCTGTAATTGATTCACAATTTTCATCAAACTGTGAGAGCCCCAATAAAAATTTTTGCCTCACTTCTTCATCAAAAACATCATGAAGTAATAAATCAATAAATCTGTCTACTTTTACATCCGAAGCACTCGGGCTAGCCGTTCTGGGAAGGATAGTATCTGCAATGGCTTTTATAAGACTATCCTGATTGTCATTCAATACCATTAGGTCTCTGGTATTTACAATCTGATTCTGGCAACTTTGCAAAAAAGTTAAAAGGCCAGGGGCTAAAAACACCGATTTTAATATCCATGAAATTTTTATAATTGCCTCTCGCCTTTCCATATTTTTATTTGGACTTAAATGCTATCAAAATTATGCTAATGTAGATAAATTTCACTATCTCCTTTTATAGCCTAAGGAATGATTATGATAAGAGGTCTGATTAATAAGAAAATGAAAAATCGAATCCAATTAATGAGAATAGAAAAGAGTTCTATAGGCTCACTTGATTTTGGTTTGGGTTTAATTGGTTTGATTTCCCTGGTGTTGGTGGATACTATGTAATAGGGAGCAATATTTTCAGAAAAAAAGTATTTATCCTTCTATAGATGATCTAGAACCATGGGATTTAATAATAAGAGAATTTGACAATTTAATATTGAGCAACTATCTGTGTGTCAGTATTTTTTATCTTACTATTTGAATTTATTAAATTAGATTTTTCAATATCTTTAATCAAAACTTCTGAAATTTTGTTGTATTTTGCTTGATGATTGTGTGTATAATTGTATTGTTTGATTTTAGTTTTTCTAGATCTTTTTCTTAGCCCAATTAAAAAGCATAATATATCTATGGATGTCATTTCTTTAACACAAGAATTAATTCAATTCAATTCCATCAATCCTCCTGGTAATGAAGAGGAAATAGCCAGATATGTAGGTGCTATACTTGCTGATCATGGCTTTGATATTGATTACCCCAAACATGCAGAGGGGCGATTACATGTAATTGCTTCCAAAGGACTATCAAATACCGATTATCCAATTATATTAACAGGTCACTTAGATGTAGTCCCACTTGGGATGACAAAATGGAAGACTAATCCTCTGCTTGGTGTAATATCAGATGGTAAACTTTTTGGAAGAGGGTCATCCGATATGAAGGGTGGTGTAGCTGCCATGATTGTTGCTGCAATTGAATGTTTCGATGAGCAACCTCCAAAGGGAGGAGTCAAATTAGTTTTTACTGCTGATGAAGAACTGGGGTGCACCGGAGCAAAACACTTGTTCGACAGTGGTTATGATATTGGACAAGCTAGCGCAATAATTGTGGGAGAACCTTCTTCAAATATCCCTTATATTGGTCATAAGGGAGGCTTATATATATCAGCAAAAACCACTGGAAAAACTGCACATTCCTCTATGCCGGAACTCGGAGACAACGCTATTTACAAGGCGGCAAGAGCAATTACTAAAATCGAAAAGTTGCAATTTGAAGTAGAAAAGGATAACTTACTAGGGTATCCAACAATTAATGTAGGGAAGATCGAAGGCGGATTAAATTTGAACTCCGTACCAGATAGTGCTGAATTTACAATTGATGTAAGATCCACCACTAAATTGGAGAATGATGTTGCGTTCAAAATATTACAAGAAACTCTTGGAGAAGATGTTACCCTAAAGAGATTAGTAGATTTAAATGCAATTTCAACAAATGAGAATCATCCTTTTTTGGATCTGGTATCTGAAATTTGCACCTTTGATTACAAACAAAAAGGTATTAAGAAATCGGCCCCTTTTTTAACTGATGCTTCTGTATTGACACCATGGTTAAATTACCCTCCAACAATTATTCTTGGTCCAGGTGAACCTGAGATGGCACATCAAACAGATGAATATTGTTTCGTTGACAAAATAAATGAAGTCGTTAGATTATATAAAGATATCATTTTGAAAAATAGCAGAATAGGCTTATGAAGAACTATCCCGAATACTTTGCAAATGAGGAGCAATTAGAAGAGGCACTTTCGAGACCAAGTGCCGCCTTGGTAACTATGATGAAACAAGTTGATGGTGATTTTATACTTCTTGGAGTTGCGGGAAAAATGGGTGTATCCATGGCTCGAATGGCCAAACGAGCTTGTGACAAAGCAAGGGTGCAAAAGAGAATTATAGGGGTTGCCCGATTTAGCCTGCCGGATCAAAGATCGTTCTTGGAAGCAAGTGGCATTGAAACCATCAAAGGCGATCTTTTGGATATTGATTTTGTCAATAGTCTTCCAGAAGTGAAAAATGTAATCTATTTGGCCGGTATGAAATTTGGTACAGACGAGAATCAGTCTTTTACCTGGGCAATGAATTCATATTTACCCGGGCTGGTTGTTGAAAAATTCAAGAATTCAAGAATTGTAGCTTTTTCAACCGGTTGTGTTTACCCCTTGGTAAAGATTGATTCTGGGGGATCTAAGGAGTCGGATGTCCCTGATCCTGTTGGAGAATATTCACAGTCCTGCCTGGGCAGAGAACGTTTATTTGAATTTGGAAGTATTAAGAACAGTACGCCTGTAATTCTTATTAGGTTGAACTATGCTGTGGAAATGCGTTATGGGGTTTTGGTTGATATTGCGATCAAAGTTCGGGATCAAGAAACAATTGATTTGACCATGGGATATGCCAATGTGATTTGGCAGGGAGATGCCAATGAAATGATATTGAGATCGATTCAATATTGTGAATCTCCCGCAAAACATTTGAACATTAGCGGGGCCGAAACTATATCCGTAGCGAAAATTGCAAAACAATTTGGTGAAATTATGGGTACAGAAGTAAAATTAAAAGGCGTTGAGGCCGATTCTGCTTTATTAGTAAATGTGAGCCAAGGGCATAAATTATTAGGCAAACCAACAGTAGATCTTGATGAGGTGATTAGATGGACGGCAAACTGGATAGGAAATAATAAACGACTTTTAGGGAAAGCCACTCATTTTGAAGTAAGAGATGGAAAATATTAATCATATAACTCTGATAAAATGACTAACAATTTATCTGGTGAATTACAAGATTTGCTGAACGGTGGATTAGTCATTCCTGCGAATCCAACAGCACTCACGAAAACCTTAAAGTTAGACGAGAGGCGACAGCGAGCCTTATCGCGTTATTATCTGGATGCCGGGTCTGGCGGCTTAGCCATAGGAGTACATACCAGTCAATTCGAGATTCGTGATGCCGGGTTATACCAACCTGTTTTGGAATTAGGTAAAGAAGAAATGGATTCCTATTATAGTAAAAATGGCAAAAAAATAATAAGAATTGCTGGTGTCTTAGGGCGAACAAAGCAAGCTGTTGAAGAAGCACGGATTGCAGCCAATCTTGGTTATCATGCTGTGTTATTGAGTTTAGCGGCACTAAAAAATGACTCTAAAAATCAATTAATTGAGCATTGTAAAGTTGTTGCCGGAGTTATGCCACTCATTGGTTTTTATTTGCAGCCTTCTGTTGGTGGCCGCATTCTGGATGCTGCCTTTTGGCGGGAATTCTCCTGTATCAAAAATGTTATTGCTATAAAAATGGCACCTTTTGACAGATATCATACTATTGATGTAATTCGAGGTGTTGCAGAATCAGGAAGAGCAGATGAAATTGCATTATACACCGGTAATGATGATAATATTGTACCAGATCTACTAACCGAGTATAGTATTCCGGTCGGAGATGCTGTCATAAAAAAAAGAGTTGTTGGTGGCTTACTCGGGCATTGGGCGGTTTGGAATAAGAAAGCTGTGGAATTGATGGAGAGAATTAAGAGTTCTTTACCATCTGAAACTCCGGAGTTGTTAAATTTGGGAATAAAAATAACAGATTCCAATGCTGCATTCTTTGATTCCAGAAATGGTTTTAAGGGGTCTATTGCCGGGATTCATGAAGTTTTAATCCGACAAGGAATACTCGAGGGAAATTACACCATCAATCCGGCTGAAGTTTTAAGCCCAGGACAAAAAGAGGAAATTGAGCGGGTTTATGCAATTTACCCGGAGCTAAATGATGACATATTTGTTGCGGAAAATTTAGACAAATGGTTAAGTTAATACCCCACAGATATTAGAAATCATTTTTTGAGTATATTCATAATTTCATTTGGATGTACCTTTATTGGTTGAAATAAAATATATAATGCGTCTGAAAAATCATCAGAGATCATGAATAGACTTTTAATTAATGAAATAGATTATAAAGAACATATAAGCATTGACATTGCTGAAAAATTATTAGAAGATAACACCGAATTACAGACTATTGCCACCTTGAATTGGTCAGAATATTCGTACAAGCCAGAGGTGAATTTTAGAATTGCTTATTCTCAGGATCAGATTTGGCTCAAATATTATGTAATTGAGGAAAATATCATGGCAAAAGAAACCAATGTGAACGGAAATGTTTACAAAGATAGTTGTATAGAATTTTTCATATCACCTGGCCGGAATGATGTTTACTATAATTTCGAATTCAATTGTATTGGAACACCACATGTTGGTTATGGAGAGGTTAGAACAAATAGAATCTTAATAGATCCTGAGATTCTAAAATTAATTTCCATAAAATCATCTTTAGGAAATCAGCCATTTGAAGAAAAAACCGGTGTACATCAATGGGAAATGATGATAATAATCCCTAAAAACTGCCTTGCTTTTGATAAAGATCTTATTTTAAAAGGGCTCAAGGCAAAGGCAAATTTTTACAAATGTGGTGATGACACATCAACACCACATTATATGACATGGAATCCTGTAGGTACTGAGGTTCCTGATTACCACCAGCCAAAGTATTTTGGTGAGATATCATTTGAACAATAAGATTTAAATATGATGAAAAAAATTATCCTTTTATTACTAATACTAACAATTTGGTCTTGTATTAAGCAATCAGACTATTATTCATTAGGCGATTTTGAAAAGGTGGATAAAATAGATGTCCATATTCATATCAATACAAAAAGGGATGTTTTTGTAGAGCAAGCCAGAAAGGATAATTTTAGATTGTTGGATATTGTGGTCGATGGATCTAATGGTAAAGAAGAAATTATTGAAAAATATAATTTTCGTGTAGATACGAAAGCCAGAAACCATAAAGATGTTGAATTTGCAACGGCATTTTCTATTAAAGAATGGGACGACCCAAACTGGGTAAAAAACACCCTGGACTGGTTGAATAAAAGTTTTGAAGAAGGCGCTATAGCTGTAAAAGTGTGGAAGAATATAGGAATGGTTTTTAAAGATAAGGATGGAGAGTTAGTGATGATCGATGATCCTAAATTAGATACAATATTTAATTTCCTGAGCAATAAGAATATTCCTGTTATTGGACATCTTGGAGAACCTAAAAATTGTTGGTTGCCCATAGAGGAAATGACGGTTAACAATGACAAAAAATATTTTAGAGATCATCCGCAATACCATATGTACAAGCACCCCGATTTGCCATCCTATGAAGAGCAAATAGCTGCCAGAGATAGAATGTTGGAGAAGAATCCAAATCTAATTTTTATGGGTGCACACTTAGGAAGCCTGGAATGGAGCGTTGATGAATTGGCTAAACGTCTGGATAAATTTCCAAATATGTCTGTTGATATGGCAGCAAGGATAGGACAGGTGTTTTACCAGACAAAAGAAGATAGGGAGAAAGTAAGAGCATTCTTTATAAAATATCAGGATTGCATACTATACGCAACTGATATGGAAGATTCCGGTATGGCAGACCCCATCAAAAAACAAAGTGAAATGCATAATGTTTGGCTTCAACATTGGAAATATTTTACATCGGAAGATGTCATGACGAGCGACTTAATCTCTGGTGAATTTCAGGGATTGCGCCTTCCACGGGATGTGATAGATAAAATTTATTTGAAAAATGCTAAAAAATGGCTTAAAATGTTTCCGGAGGATAATTGATAGATGGCAGTTCAATTGTTTAATGAGGCTATAAATGAATAATGAAAACCAAATAATCATTTGTTACTATACAAGCATAAGAGCCGACAGACAGATATGATAAATAGAAACGATAAATATAAACACATGAAACTTATTGTTTTAATATTTATAACAATAGCTGTTAGTTTCGGATGCACTAAAAAGGAATACCACATTGTTGAAATTGATAATCCGGAATGAATTCTCATTTAACTATTTAACCACTTGATTTTTCTCATATTCGATATTTTAGTCCTTCAAATTTTCTGGAACTAACTGTATCGCAGTGTTTATTTACATGTGAAGAAGCAATTCAAAAGAGTATCTTACTATTTTTTCTTAGGAACCAAACTCCTTTTAATTTCTTTTACTTTTTTTGAGTTATCCATATTTTTATAATAAGGATCTAAAGGATAGCAACCGGAAATTAGTCCATGACGCGGTGCAGTTGTACAATCACTAAAAGTCCTGCACACTTTTTTTCTTTTTAGATGTTTGCCCTCCAAAACATCTGCCGGCAGATCGTGATAACTTAGCACCATCCTTCCTAATCCAACGAAATCGACCAAATTATTGCGAACATTATATTGCCCCACATGAGGTAACCAATCTTGCAAATAGCTATAACATGAACCTACGATCAACATATCATTTCTATAGGCTTTCAATTTGGCCGTCACATCAATTTGTCTGGCAACACCAACCAAAGGATCTTCTGGTGGTAAGTAGCCATCTGATGGAGGGAAGGCAGCAGGTCTTTGAATATGGGGATTATAATATGGGCTACCACCTGTAACGCAAACCAACTTTATTTCGAGTTCGGCAAGAAGATCTAAAAATCCATATGCTTCGGTCAAATCAATTCCTTCGCCAGTTCTATCTCCTCCAAAAGCACGTTCATAGGGTAGAGAGAGATCAGATGGCAGGGAGCCAATTTTATCCTTCCCCATTTCAAATGGAGAAAAGTCAAAAGCACTTAATCTTACACCAATTTCTAATCCTGGTACAGTAGCCCTTATTCCGGCAACAACATCTCTTAAAAATCTTGTCCGATTTTCAAAATTTCCGCTGTATTTATCATGTTCTTCAATATTACTTAATAATTCATGGGCCAGGTAGCCATGGCAATGTTTTATGTCTACAAAGTCAAATCCGGCCTGATAAGCTAGTTTTGCAGCTCTAATATAATCCAGTACCAATAGATCGAGATCATTTTCATCTAACAAGTTAACTTTTGTAGTACGATTAAATTTTTTGTCCAATTCAGGGTGATGATAAATTATTTGTGGTTCAGCAACAGTATGGGTAGTTGGGCACGAAAATCGGCCGGAATGTGTTAACTGTAATCCTACCAACAAGTCATCTGTGGTTCCAAATCGCTCTTTATGAGCCTTTTTAAGCGTATTTAACAGATCCTGTAAGCTATCTACAGTATTTTTATTAATCAATAATTGGTTAGGATTCGACCTTCCATCTCGTCTAACAGCTACAGCTTCTCCTCCCCAAATTAATTTGGCGCCGCTATTCCCGAAATTTTTCCATCTTCTATGGGTATGTTCTGTTGGTTTTCCATCATCGGTACCGTCCCATCCTTCCATTGGTAAAATGCAAAATCGATTTCCAATGTGAAAACCATTTTTCATTTTGTATGTTTGAGCTAATGGCGATTCAGAACCACTGAAAACCACTTCATCAAAAGATAATTGTATGTCTAAACGTTTAATATAATTTTTTAGACTTGCTGCTTCTTTTAACGTAGCGATTCTTTTAAAGGTGCTGTTGCTCATATTTTTTGATATTATATTTTCAATCTACAATAGATTGGTTTATGCTTGATTTGTAAATCAAATTCAAAATTAATTACAATATTAATGAAGAGATAAGATTATTTATAGTTTTACAAGTACTTTTATTAATAATTGTAACATTAAATGTTTATGAAATGAAATTGTAATCCCCCAATATAAACAGGAAGAGATTAAAGTCGATGAAATCAAATTGCAACAACTTTCTTCATTTCATACTTATAAATTTTTTTACTCTCCGGTATGTTGACGATCAAAGGAATAATTTTCTGGAGAATTTTAAGAATTTCAATGCTGTAAATTATGTCTTTAAGAGACATTATCCTAGCTCTGGGCCGCTTATCAAAAATTGGTTTTCTTTTTTTCCGGAATAATCATTTGATTTCAAATACATTCTCTTGAAACTCCGTTCATGGTTAAACTTTTTAAGGAGCAACCATTCTTTGAGCTCCTTTTGATCCTCCAAAACATCAACCAAAATAGGTTTTTCTCCCAGTGCTTTAAATGCGGCATTGAGCAGAACTTTAGCCATACTTAATGAATCGGCTACAAGTGGCCCTATTTGCATATAATTACTTCCCTCCCTACTAAAAATAAAACCTTTCAAATGATCCTCCTGCTTAAGTTGAAAGCTAATTTTCTTTTTATTAGTTGATAAATAACGAAACAACTCCGGCCTTTCAATGCCAAAAATCATTTTATCAAGAGGTAAAAGGCCATTAATATCATCTGGTAGTATTTTTGAGATTTCGTATGATCTTGCATCCTCTTGATCGATGATCTCGCTGGGAAATTTAGAACAAACCATTCTATCGATCGCATACTCTTCCACAAACCCAATTTTTTTGTATACCGGTATACCAGCCGGTGTTGCATCCAGCTTAATAGAATTGCATTTATCTAATCTTTTGATAATGTTATTCAGAAGAATTTTACTTACACCAAATCCCCTGTAGTTCTCAGAAACCAGCATCATGCCAATCCATGCCAGCTTTTGCTGATAGCCCATGGCTGTAACGCTTCCGATCACCTTATTTCCGGTTACAGCTACAAGACAATATTTGGGATTAGATCTAATTAAAAAAAGCCAATCTTCTTCTGTTTGGTTCCAGTTTTCCGCATTTTTGATTTGCATTAGAGCCTCCAGATCAGCAGGTCTCATTTCTCTAATTCTTAAATCTAATTTCTCTTTCTTATGCATTTTAAAAAGATGGTTAAATCACCAATTAACCTCGTTTTATTATTTTACAGGGCATTAAAATATCCAATTAGTTTACCGTACATGATGTACACCAAAACGCATATCAAAATAAAACCAAGTATGGCGAGTATATTTTGATATAAAGTGTTCTTATACTTGCCCATCACATCTTCCCGATTAACGATCAAAATTAATCCAATAGCAATTAGCGGAACAGCCAGCATAGAGGAAGCCTGTGCCAGAATTAATGAATAAACTGCACTCCCTCCTTCACTGCTTACATACATAGCTATCCCCATTCCAGAAACAAGAATCAAAAGAGTAAATAACTTAGGCATTTTTTCGCCCATGGATCTTCCCATTCCTAAACCGTCCGACAAAAGACCTCCTCCTATAACTGCATTTACAAGTAAGGATGAGAAAGCCGCAGCAATAAATCCTAAGGCAAAAATATACTTGGCATAACTTCCCAATAACTGTTCTAGCTGAATAGCCATATCTGCTGCTGAATTTACCGCAATACCCAAAGGTTTTAAGGTAGCCGCAGCGGTCACAATTACTAAAACAGACATTAGGGCCAATAAAAAAACACCAAAATTAGAATCTCTAATACCTTTATCCTTCTCTTCTAATTTCCACCCTTTATTTTGGACCAGATAAGATTGATATAAAGCACAATGAAGAACAAAGGTAGTTCCAACAATAGCTGCTAATTCACTAAAATTATCCATAGAGAATGGCTTAGGAATAAACCCACCTGCGGTTGCTATAAGGTCGGGTTTTATAAAGATAAGGTTTACGACAAATGCGGTAATCATAAGAATTACCATAAACATCATTAGTTTTTCTAAGGTCTTGTATAAATTTTTTGCAAAAAAGATAAGCACTATTGCTAAAGGGGTGAAAATAAACGGCCAAATTTTAGCATCCACTCCGGTTAAAGTTTCCATACCCATCCCAACGCCCAGGTTATTCCCAAACTGAAAACTCAGTGCGGCCAGAAATGAACTCAAACCAATGATCATGGCAAACCATCTTCCATATTTATCAGCAATGACACCTAGAATGGATTCACTGTGTAATACCCCAAATCGTGCACTCATATTGGAGTAAACCGCCATAGAAACAGCTGCTATTAAAATCACCCATAAAAATTCATAACCCAGGATGGACCCAATTTTTGTTGAAGTTGTAATACTTCCAGGCCCCAAAACCACTGCTGCTACAATAAAACCAGGCCCAAGGGATTTGAAAAATTCTTTTACTTTTTGAATCATTTCTTTTTGATGTTGAAAAGCGCCTTCTTTCCTTAATTCAGGTCCAATCAGGCTTAAAGCTCATTAGTCATTTCTGATTCTTTTTCATCGTTTTTTACTTATAAGATTGGATGAATCTATCTCCAGGTATAAGAAAGTTGATTTATGCTGCTGTAATATCGAGGCAGGTACAACAGGAGTAATGGGCCCTTCAATAACTTTTTTAACGGCCTGCCCATTCTGAGATATCGCTTTGCGTATTAAGTTTGCTCCTTGTTTTGCCACGGATCTCCCAAGTTCAGTTTTAGTATTAGAAATTACTATTTCCATTTTTAATATTTCTAACAAATATCTTATTTATATTTTATTTAAATGTTACTATTTATAACATTTTCATTTTTCATATTATACATATGGTTTTTACTTATTTTACCTTATTTTTAATGCATTGATTTTTCTATGTAAAATCATTAATTTTCAGTATTGAAATGAACATAGATGATAGTATAAAAAAAATGAAAAGCAGAGGACTTAACCTAATGGTAATTTGGGTGGTTCTTAGCCTGTGGGCTTGCAACAAACCATCAAATAAAGTAGTATTTGAAGAAATGGCAGGTATTGCCAGAAGTTTGGAATACGTCACTGTTTCTTTTGCCCATCAAAAGGAAGAAGTATTGTTTTTGGAGGATGGTACTAATGGCACTATAATTCGAGGAGAGAAATTGAAACAAGGGATCTCTGCTAAAGATTCTACCAGCTATATTTTTCCAATATCCATAGGAGCTCATGAAAAAAAGACGTTCATTATAGCAGCTCAAAATCGAAAAGTAGAAACTTCGAGTCTGAAAGTTAGTGGAGAAAATGTTTCCATAGAAATTGAAAATGATTTTTTTGTTGCGGACTTTAGTTCAAATAAATCCAAAGAAGAAAACGGTTTGTATCCGGGGCAACTTGCTGGTATCTTGGTCAAAAATAAAGAAGTATTAATAAAAAGAGGTCATATCAATATGCACTGGGCTCCTAATTTTCAAAAAGAAGGCATGGATTACAAAACTATTGGTCACGTTAATTCGAGCGGTGCCAAAGTTACCCAAAAGAATTCTTACATGCTTGAAATGGTTAAAGGAGGGTCTGTTCCTGATTACGAAGAAATAGATCTTTTTGGACGATACAATTTTTTTGATGGATTGCCATATTTTGTTTATTCATCGACGATTAGTTTTAATAAAGATGTTGAGTTGACCTTACTGAGAAATGATGAAATGACAATGGATAGTCTCTATACACACTTGATTTATCCCGATTCAAAAGGGAAGCTTCTCGAGATGCCCCTATATAATATGGTGAAATTTGACTCTTTGACAAAGTCACCTCTTGCAGATGATATAAACTGGGTTGGATTTATAAATAAAAAGATTGGTTATGGGTTGGTAAGCTTAAGATTAACCTATGATAACAGAAATCATGAAGGAAAAGAATCTCCATTATTTCAACCACATACAAAAATATCCGATAGCAGGGGTAATGGCAGATATTGGAATAGAAGACTAATTCATGAGCATAAAACCATGGTGCCAAAAGGGAGTGAGTATCATGAAAAAAATGCATACTTGATACTAGATGATTTGAATGATATTTCAGGGCAAATTAACCATTACCTTCATCGTTTGAAATCTCCAGTTGTAGTTTCTTATTTCTCGGAAAAATGAGATAAAACTATTTCATTGGTGATCGGTGATATACTATTGCTGATTTATACGCAACTGGGCAGTATAGAAATTGCGATCTGATGCTTTGTGAAATTCCTTCTTAAGACGACATAAAGAAATAAATTATGATTAAACAGATTAAAGAAATTACGCTCGATCAATTGCAAAATAAAATAAACAATTTTTGGGAGTTGTCCGGAAAGAAAATTTTGAGCATAGAAAATAAATATGACCATAGTAAGGGTTCTCCTGTATTCACTATAGCGGGAAAATATTCTACTAGAGGATGGACGGAATGGACGCAAGGCTTTGAATATGGCTCATCACTATTACAATTCGATGCAATAAATGAAAACATATATCTCGAAATTGGTAGGAAGAATACAGTAAAACGAATGAGCCCACATATTTCGCATATTGGAGTTCATGATCATGGTTTTAACAACCTAAGCACCTATGGGAATTTACTTCGTCTTATGAATGAAGGTAGAATTCCTCAGAATGATTGGGAACAGAATTTTTATGAACTTGCACTAAAAACTTCAGGAGCTATTCAAGCCAGTAGATGGACAAATACACCGGATGGAGGGTATATCTATTCATTTAATGGCCCTCATTCCTTATTCGTGGATACGGTGAGAACAATTCGAATTCTGGTTGTAAGCCACTTATTAGGCCATAGTTTAAAAGCCGAAAATGACAAGACCATTGATCTCTTGGAAAGAGCTATGGTCCATGCAAAATCTACTGCGGATTATTCTGTATTTTATGGAGAAGGGCGTGACAGTTATGATGAATGGGGTAGAACAGCACATGAGTGTATTTTTAATACTAATGATGGCAATTATAGATGTCCTAATTCCCAGCAAGGTTATAGTGGATATACAACCTGGACAAGGGGTCTGGCCTGGGCCATGCTTGGCTTTTCGGAAGAACTGGAGTTGTTGGAAAAATTACCTGATGAGAAAAATATTGGCAAATTCACCAAGGAGGAAGTAATAAATTTCTGTTTAAAAGCGGCAAAAGCCACTTGTGATTTTTATATTAAAAATTCACCTGTCGATGGTATCCCTTATTGGGATACGGGAGCACCGATCCTTCATAAGTTGGGGGATTATTTAAGCAAACCTGCAGATCCTTTTAATACTTTCGAGCCTGTCGATAGTTCCGCTGCGGCAATAGGAGCTCAAGGCTTAATGCGTCTAGGAAAATATTTACAAAAAAAAGAACCGGATCTGGCAAATAAATACTGGCAAAGTGGAATAACTGTGCTGAATACTTTGCTCGATGAACCATACTTAAGTACAT
>PVMK01126998.1_pt1 | contig 44583 bp, 48 predicted proteins | sample 1853481 | NCBI WGS metagenome assembly PVMK01 (sample SAMN08533507, study PRJNA380276) | Marine sediment metagenome, whole genome shotgun sequencing project.
CAGCTTCAAATTCATCTTTACCTATTTCACCTTTTGCATAGCGCTTTTTTAAAATATCCAGGGGAGTTTCTGAATCATTGTTCTCACCAGAACCACACCACGGCATCCTTCCTCCTCTTTTCCCCATAAACAGCATAAAGATTATCATCACTACAATCATTACAATTGGAAACATCCACCATCCCATACCATGCCCTCCCCACATCATCGACGGTCCCATGTGGTACCCTTCTTCAGTACCGTGTGCAAAGACAACCGGGGTAAAAGATTGAAGTCCTGTTATTGCAGATGCTATTAATAGCTTTTTCATCTTTACCTCATGAGAGCTTAACTTCAAATTACCACTAAATTATCCATCTGTCAATCCTTTTCATGGGAAGTAATCTTAACGTCTGTTTAATTCATTAAAATCAATAAAATACAGGATTGGGTAAGTCAATGTGGATCTGCCCTCTACTATACGATTTTAATCAAGCCCGAGTAATCTCACTAATCCCCGCCAATAATTATTGTTCAGCCTGGATTCTGTTGACTCCTCTCTATTATCTTGATTTACAGTGATATTCAATTAATAAACCAAACCGATCATGGAAAAAGCCATTTAATATAAAAATAAATGGAATTCAGTTGCTTCAACATCTCATGATAAATATCATATACAACATTATTTAAAGGACATATATTTTATATATAAGAATAAATAAAAATATCAAAACATTAAGGAGAAAAACCATGGAAATTAACAATAAAAATACAGCGGTGCTAGTCACTGACGCGCAGAACGACTTTCTCAGTGAGCAGGGCGTCACCTGGAAACTGGTCGGTGACAGTGTCAAGGAGAACAGGACCATCGAGAACATCGAGCGGCTCTTTAATACCGCCAAGACTAATGGGTTCGAAGTCTTCATTTCGCCCCATTACTACTACCCCACCGATCACGGTTGGAAGTTCGGTGGAACGATTGAGAATGTGATGCATGACATCAAGATGTTCGATCGCAGCGGCGCGTTGAGCCTTGATGGTTTTTCCGGGTCAGGAGCTGATTGGCTTGAGCGCTACAAGCCGTACATCGAGGACGGCAAGACAGTTGTGTGCAGCCCCCACAAGGTCTATGGGCCAGAGAACAATGACTTGGTCCTGCAACTCCGCAAACGCAGAATAGATAAGGTCATCCTGGCAGGCATGTCGGCCAACCTTTGTGTTGAGGCTCACCTGCGTGAATTGCTTGAGCAGGGCTTTGAGGTGGCCGTGGTGAAGGACGCAACGGCCGGTGCCAGGCATCCGGAACTGGGAGACGGCTACCAGGCTGCGCTCATCAACTATGGGTATTTGGCAAATGAAGTCCTGACAACTGACGAGGCTGTGAAGGCCATGGAGAGCAATCGAAAGTTGGCAGCAGTCTAGAGCTTGAGCAAGCTAGATAGCTTGTCCGCCAACTTCGTGAGTACATGCGAGCGGGCTGATTTTGCCGAGTTCAACGGCATATCTCGTGTAATGTCAGCCCGATGTGTGGGGTCAAACCTTCATTATTCAATAATCAAATTCTTTAAAATGAAAATTGAAGGTTTGACCCCACACATTCTGCAAGATACAAGACATGAACCCGGCGGCATTTAACTTTCCAGGTCTTTCTTTATAGCTTCAAATTCCTCATTACTTATTTCACCTTTTGCATAGCGCTTTTTCAAATATCCAGATCCACGGTCCCATAGGGTACCCTTCTTCAATACCATGTACAAATACAACCGTTGAAGTTTTCAATAAAGTTGATTCAGGCTGTATGCCATTGACCATAGGACCGACTTATCATTGGTATTCGTTAGATAGGTATGTATAATGACTGAGGCAATGATGAAGGAAGGTTGCCTGTCCGAAAGACATTAAGCTCTCATTTATTGCTAAAATGACATGGGAATTTTTATAAGCTTTATTCTGGAGAATGGATAATGAGTATGAATTTAAACAGAGTGATTGTCGGTATCTTGATTGCCGGCTATATCCTGTGCGGAATATTTGGCGCTTTTTCAGCTCTCGGTATGGAAAAACCCACGCAAGTGGCTTTTGTGATCCTGCTGGTCGGCGCTACTCTCTGGATCACGGAAGCTGTTCCCCTGTTTGTTACCAGTCTTATAATTTTGTTTCTAGGTAAAGTCTGGCTGCTGGATGTCATGCAGGAGAGCGGCACAAAAATACCGGACTCTGTGTTACTGGCGCCTTTCTTCTCGAATATTATCCTGCTCTTTTTAGGAGGTTTCGTTCTCTCCTCGGCGCTGCATAAGTACCGGATCGATGAGGATCTTGCTCAGAAAATAATCTCGAAAACAGGACACTCCATTCCGCTGTTAATTGGTGGAATCATGGCAATCACCGCTTTCCTGTCCATGTGGTTGAGTAATACGGCAACAGCGGCTATGATGCTGGCGCTATGTGTGCCGATAGCAAACAAATTACCGGTAGATGACAGGTACAGGAAAGCTATTGTACTTTCCATTCCTTTTGCTGCCAACGTTGGTGGTCTGGGAACCCCAATCGGATCACCGCCAAATGCAATTGCCATCCAGTACATGCAGGATTCAGGAATTGCTCCGAGTTTCGGCAAGTGGATGCTTTTGGCAATGCCCACTGTGGCCATAATGCTGATAATACTCTGGTCAATATTAATGCTTTTCTATCGGGGGACCAGCAGGAACATCGAAATAGAAAAAAAATCTTATGAATCCGTTTACACACCAAAAGCAGTATTTGTCCTGGTTATTACACTGCTGACTGTTGCGGGATGGATAACCGGACCTCTGCATGGACAATCCTCAGGAACGGTGGCTCTTATTCCTGTCATGATCCTTTTTGGCCTGGGTTTCCTGAATGTTAAAGATCTTCGCTCCCTGTCCTGGGATATATTATTGTTGATGGGCGGTGGTCTCTGTCTTGGAACGATTATATCAACTGGCGGTCTGGCGGACTGGCTGATCACCCGGTTGCCTCTGCAGGATATGAGTCTATACATGATAGCCCTCATATTTGGTATTGTGGCCTGTACAATGTCATCACTGATGAGCAATACGGCAACGGCCAACCTTATTATGCCTATTGTAATGGGGTTGAGTGTAACTAACATCTCCCCGCTTCTAGTAGGTGTGGCCTTTTCCTGCTCTCTGGCTATGACCCTGCCGATATCAACACCACCAATGCTCTTGCTTTTAGCACCGAGCAGTTCAATGTAAAGGAAATGCTCAAACCGGGGCTGCTTGGAACGCTCATAGGTTTGCTTTTGACTTTTACGGCAGGTTGGTGGTGGTGGAAAATTATCGGCTTTAACTAACAAGTTATGATTAACAAGCAGTCCTTTACAAAGAAGTTAAAGAGAGCATTTGAAAGGAGATAATTAATGGAATTACACAGGCAACAATGTCAGAAATGCAGATCGTTCAACATGATGAACCTCCTTGTGCGCAAACCGGGAGAACCGCAAATGGTATATGTGCGTTGCGTTGATTGCAGTGAGTTTGTTGCACTTTATACACTGAGTGATTATTACCATCACGGAAAGGGAATTGAATCATATCTCAGATCGCACGGGGCTGGCGAAGTAGAAAGCGGCCGTCACATGCTGGCTGATTTTAAAACGGTTCAGGAAGCTGCTGTGGAGGGTTTTCAGAATGTTATCGAACAACTTAAAAAAGAAGGAAAAGACATTTGATATTCCCGGGTGTCCATACTGAAGATAATATGAGTAATCCTCAAGATTCTTATTCTTCAGAATTATTGACAATATGTATGTACCCTTAACTTCAGAGTCTTAGCTAATCATTCATCAATTTCAACTTTATCAAAGCATTATTCTTAATTCCTTGATATTAGTTGCTTATCTTCTTTGTTGTATTTACTTTTTTACTTTTTTTAGCGTTGCTCCGATTATTAATATCTATGAGTAACTTTTCCACACTATAACAATATTGTTCTATTTGCTCGTCTGTTAATAGACTTTTTTTATTTTTTAGTTTGATACTCATTTCTTAGTCTCCCTTTATATGAGATATTATCTAACTCATTAATTAACTAGCTACCTATAGATAAAGAATATTTATATTTGCTAAATAAAAATATGATATTTGTCATATCCGTGAGGTCGTGCCTGCAGATGGCACCTATGTTTACCTGATAATTTAAAGCGGTTAAATAGTACGTTATAATTGACGATAGCATCATAATGTGATATTGATAGAAATAAGACCATAACCTTTAATAATTATTTAGGAGGAGATCATGGCAAAAAACAATAAGAAAATGACAAGTAATTTCGGCGCCCCCGTTAGTAATGACCAGAATTCACAAACTGCCGGCATCCCCGGACCGGTGCTTATGCAGGACGTACACCTGCTTGAAAAACTGGCCCACTTTGACAGGGAACGTATCCCGGAACGCGTAGTCCATGCAAAGGGTGCAGGAGCTTACGGGTATTTTGAAGTTACAGAAGATGTGACAAAATACACGAAAGCAAAGTTTCTGTCTGAGGTGGGCAAGAAGACCGATCTTTTTGTGCGCTTTTCTACTGTAGGCGGTGAAAAGGGTTCTGCTGATGCCGAACGCGATCCCCGGGGATTTGCGGTGAAGTTCTACACTGAAGAGGGCAACTATGATATGGTCGGGAATAATACTCCTGTATTCTTTATACGAGACCCCCTGAAATTCCCGGACTTTATCCACACACAGAAGAGACACCCTGCGACAAACTGCAAGGACCCTGATATGTTCTGGGACTTCCTGTCGCTAACTCCTGAGTCCATCCATCAGGTGACTATTTTATTCTCAGACCGAGGGACACCTGCCACCTATAGAAACATGAACGGTTACAGCAGTCATACTTTTAAATGGTATAACGATAGTGGAGAATACGTCTGGATGCAGTATCACTTTAAAACAGAACAGGGTATCCGGAGTTTCAATGCTCAAGAGGCAAACGAGATGAAGACCAAAGATCCGGACCATGCAACGCGCGACCTCTACGAAGCGATTGAAAAAGGAGAATTCCCTTCATGGAAAGTGGAGATACAGATCATGACACCTGATCAGGCTGCCGATTACAGGTTTGATCCCTTTGATATCACCAAGGTCTGGTCTCATAAAGATTTCCCGCCGATTACGATAGGCCGTATGGTCCTGAACCGTAATCCGGAAAACTATTTTGCAGAGGTAGAGCAGTCCGCTTTTTCTCCTGGGAATTTTGTGCCCGGCATTGCTGCCTCACCGGACAAGATGCTCCAGGGAAGGCTCTTTAGCTATCACGATACTCACCGTCACCGTCTAGGTTCAAACTATCATCTGCTGCCGGTCAATTCGGCGAAGAACTGTCCGATGAACAACTATCAGCGGGATGGTTTTATGCGCTTCGACAATAACAGCGGCGGCAAACCAAACTATTACCCAAACAGTTTCGATGGACCAGGACCGGATGCAACAGCTGCCGAACCTTCCTTTGAAGTTTCGGGAGAGGCCGGGCGTCATGAGTATAATCATCCTAACGACGACTATGTTCAGGCAGGTGACCTTTACCGCAAGGTCTTAAATGATACAGAACGCAGTAATCTTGTGTCCAACATAACAGGTCACCTTGGAAACGCCCGGAATCGTATCCAGATGCGTCAGTCAGCGATCTTTTATAAAGCTGATTCGGAATACGGCACCCGTGTTGCAGAAGGACTTGGTCTGGATGTTAACGAAATCGCAAAACTTGCCAATATGTCTCAGGAGGAACGGGTAATAGCTACGGCCGAATAATAAATGTAAGGGAGAGGCGATGCCTCGCCCCTAAGAATGCATGCAATCCCACAAATCAAGGGCGACCCATAACCCAAACAAGGGCGACCCACCGGGTCGCCCCTACTGGATTATTATCGGGGTCATTGGGTGTAATTATTGGTCAATTTAAATCGATTGTCACCAAACAAATCAACATTATACGCAATAATCCTGGCACACCTCTCTGGTAGAGAAATTATTACGAACGCGTCATCAGGAATGAAAAGGAATTGATAAAAATAAGAAGATATATTCGGTTTAATCCATTACAGTGGGGTAATGATCAAAACAACCCTGTTAATTTTTAACAACACAGGCATTTTTTTGTAGGGGCGAGGCGGTGCCTCGCCCTTGCCAATAAATACGATCCAACACAACCCTATTTCATAATCGGCCCAAATCCCCTGCTGTCAGTTCCGGACTGCTGATTCATCATTCCACCGCCCATCATTCCGCCACCCATCATCATATTCCCGCCGAATGATTTGGCCTGATCCCAATCTTTTGGTAATGTACGTGTGTATGCGACAAGGTCAAGAATATCTTTATCTCTCCACCTGTCTATAATGGCTGACATCATCTTTGTCCCGGGCTGTCCTGACCTAACTTTGTGAATCAGCTCCCATGGATTTTTGTTGGCCACTGTACCAATAAATTCAGGCTTGTCAGGTTTTCCGAAATTAATCATCGTACCCGGTCCACCATGACACATATGTGTACAATTTGTATTGAATAAATATGCTCCTGCATTTACGTCGCCGCCTATGGGATTACCCTTTTTATCAAGATATCTGTCTGTATTGATAATCCCTTTCTTCATGAAAAGTGCAAGGTCTGATATATCTCTTCCACTCAAATACCTGCTGAAATCATGGTCTTTGTTTGTGGAGCCTTTTAATGCGCCTTCAAGCTCTTTTACAGAATTATTCCGGGATGCCTCATACACACCTTTGAAGCCGGTAAAGTGAGATCCTTTTGAGTACGCTCCGTCCTTGCCTTTATAATCCCATCCATGACATTCCTTGCAGCGATATGTTGAGTAGCCTGTCCGCTTGTTAACGTTCTGCTGGCTCCAGAGAGGATGGTTGTCCTCAGGTTTGCCCGTATTGGTGGTTGCCTTCCACCAGTTGTCATAGAGCTGCCCTCCCCTGCTGATACGCATATCCCCAGTATAGAAGTCAGGATTGTATTTAACCGGTGAAAGGTCATGCATTCCTTCCATCATATTACCGCCCCTCATCATTCCATGCCCCATCTGGGCAACCGTATATGTTGCAAAGCCTGTAATCATCAGGCCTATGATCAAAATTATGGTTCTTTTCATGTAATCCTCCGTTATTAACTTTTCAAACAAATAAAAGCGAACAATTTATAAATATTTAAATTCATAACTTATTCTGAACTACTGACATTCTATCATAATATTCTTCTCTGCTTATTTCACCGGAAGCATATCTTTTCTTCAGGATATTCTCCGCAGATTCACCAATTAGAACTTCTTTACTACTGCCTAACAGGCCTTTCATAAGATAAATAACTCCCATTACTAATAATACCCAGAACAGTATCATGAATATCCAGCCAAAACCAAATCCACCGATTCCCATACCAGGCATGTTTCCCCAGTGCATCATATAACCACCTCCTGATTAAATTCTATAGTTAGATTATCATGGAATTAAGAATAGATTATGAAGAGGAATTGAAGAAAATATGAAGGGGCATGGCACGCCATGCCCTTGTTTTGATTTAGTTATTGGATGAGATTAAGGCTTCGACGTCACTTTCAATGAATACAGCTTCATCATTTTTAAGTATGACATTTACCTTTTTGACATCATCGAAATTGCCTTTAAGAATCTCTTCTGAAAGCGGGTCTTCTATATGTTTCTGAATGGCACGCCTCATAGGTCTCGCACCATATGCAGGCTCATAGTTGTTCTCTATTATCCAGTCTATAACCTCATCTGATAATGAAATAGCCAAATCCTGATCAATAAGCTCTTTGTTAAGCTCATCAATAAGCAGTTTCACAATCTCTACAAGATGGATCTTTTCAAGCTGGTGAAATACAACAATATCATCAATCCTGTTAAGAAATTCTGGATTAAACTTTATCTTAAGCTCATCCAATACTGCACTTTTGATCTTTTTGTAACTATTGCCTGAAGACTCCTGCTGGAAACCAAGAGGCATTGCATTACCTATATTTCTGGTCCCAACATTTGAGGTCATTATAATAACGGTGTTCTTGAAATCAACTTTCCTGCCAAGATTGTCCGTGATAACTCCTTCATCAAGCACCTGTAACAGTACATTAAACACATCTGGATGGGCCTTTTCGATTTCATCAAACAGCACTACGGAATAAGGTCTTCTGCGAACAGTCTCTGTTAACTGGCCGCCCTCTTCATAACCAACATATCCCGGAGGTGCGCCTGTCAATCTGGAGACATTAAATCTTTCCATATATTCCGACATATCAATCTTAATCAAAGCCTTTTCATCATTAAACAGGAATTCAGTCAGCGCCTTTGCAAGCTCTGTCTTTCCAACTCCTGTCGGCCCAAGAAAGAAGAATGATCCGATAGGTCTTGTCCTTGCCTTAAGACCTGCCCGTGACCTCCTTATGGCCCTTGAAATTGCCTTGACCGCATCATCCTGTGCAATTATTCTTTGATGGAGTTCACTCTCCAGGCGAAGAAGTTTTTCAGATTCCTTTTCTTCAAGCTTGGAAAGAGGTATGCCGGTAATTTTAGAAACAGTGTATGCAACATCATCTTCCACAACATTGGGAGTTTCCTTCTGCTGGTTCTCACGCCATTTCTTGTTCAGGCTTTCATAGAGCTTTCTGATCCTGTCCTCTTCGCTCTTGACAGAGGCTCCCTTTTCAAAATCATTGAGCTTTACATAGAGCTTTTTTTCCTTGCTCAGTCTCTTAAGTTCCTTGTCAAGCTCACGAATCTCAGGCGGCATGGTAAACCTTTTCAGTTTAATCCTTGCGCCTGTCTCATCCATTACATCAATGGCCTTATCCGGCAGATACCTTGCGGTAATATACCTGTCCGAGAGATTAACACAGGCCTTGATCGCCTCTGGTGAGACTTTAATCTTGTGGTGCACTTCATATCTGGTCTTTAAACCCTTAAGAATCTCTATGCTCTCATCCAGTGATGGAGGCTGTAAATAAATCGGCTGGAACCTTCTTTCGAATGCTCCGTCCTTTTCAATATACTTTCTGTATTCATCAGGAGTAGTGGCCCCTATGCACTGGATCTCTCCTCTTGATAAGGCAGGTTTAAGCATGTTCGATGCATCTATGGAACCTTCTGCCGCTCCAGCACCAACAAGGGTATGAAGCTCGTCAATAAAAAGTATTACATTGTTAGACTGAACAATCTCTTTCATAACAAGCTTAAGGCGCTCTTCAAACTGGCCCCTGTACTTGGTACCGGCTATAAGTGCACCAAGATCAAGACTGACGATACGTTTATCAATAAGGTTTTCAGGTATATCTTCTGCAATAATACTCTGGGCAAGGCCTTCAACAATGGCTGTCTTGCCAACACCTGATTCACCGATGATAACAGGGTTGTTCTTTACCCGCCTTCCAAGTATCTGAAGTACCCTTTCAACTTCTATTTCTCTTCCTATTACAGGATCGAGTTTGCCCTCTTTTGCAAGCTGGGTAATATCTCTGCCGAATTCATCAAGTGCAGGTGTGTGGGTCTTTTTCTCTTTCTGCCCGGCCTGCATTTTTCTGATCGATAGATTGATTGCAAGCTGTCGGACTCCCAGAAGGTTTGCTCCAAGACTCCTCAGGATTTTACCGGCAATCCCGGCCTCCTCCCTGATCAATCCAATAAGAAGATGTTCGCTTCCGATATAACTGTGTCCGAGCAGTCTTGCTTCTTCTACAGCAAGCTCCAGAACTTTTTTGGCCCTGGGAGTAAATGGGATGTCACCAAAGGTGAGAATATTTGATCCTGTGGGAAGATTTCTTTCAACTTCCATACGCAGTTCATCTGCTGATAATCCCATTTTTTTGAGAATAACCATGGGAAGACTTTCTTCTTCCCTTAAAAGACCTAGCAGCAGATGTTCTGTTCCGAGGTAGTCATTTTGACGCTTTTCAGCTTCTTCGCGAGCATATATTATTACCTTTCTACCTCTTTCAGTGAATTTCTCAAACATACGATTCTCCTAAATTTAATATATCGTCTATACCGTCTATTGTCAAGCTGGGAAAGTAATACTTATCTATTACTTTAATACATATATACGGCAGAATGGTAGAAATAATTTAATATTAATTAATCAGGTTCACGATGAGGAGTGTTTACAGGTCTTTATTTTTATATACAATATCATTAATTTCCTGCATGAATTCCTTAATGTCTTTAAACTGACGGTAAACTGATGCAAATCTGACATAGGCAACCTGGTCGATCTCCTTAAGATAGTCCATTATCTGTTCACCTATAAAAGCACTTGAGATCTCCTTTTCTCCTGTTGCCTGAAGACTCTTTTCGATCTTGGTTGCAAGCTCTTCTCTGGACTCTACACTCACCGGTCTTTTTTCACAGGCCCTTTCAAGACCCTGCAATATTTTCTGCCTGTCAAAGAGCACTCTGCTGTTATCTTTTTTGATTACATGGGGAAGGATATTTTCTATTCTTTCATAACTGGTAAAGCGGCCTTCACACTTCAGACACTCGCGGCGACGGCGAATAACTTCGGCGTCCTTGCTCTGCCTGGAGTCTATGACTTTGTCTTCAATATGATTACAAAAGGGACATCGCATAATGGTTTAGAGTGCTAACTAAGACTTATAATAATATGATTAAATTGTTATATTTTCGTAAACGGGGAATTTTTTACACATGGCTTTAACTTTGGCTCTAACCCGTTTTATAGTTGCACTGTTCTTATGATCGTGCAGAACTGCTGCTATGAGTTCAGCTATCACAACCATCTCAGGTTCCTTCATTTTGCGGCTCGTCACGATTGGAGTTCCTACTCTTATACCACTGGTTATAGTAGCAGGCTTTGTATCATAGGGGATAGAGTTTTTATTCACCGTAATACCTGCAAGGTCAAGGGCTGTTTCAGCCTCGTTTCCGGAGATATTCAGTTCTGTCAGATCAATGAGCATTAAGTGGGTATCAGTCCCGCCGGATACAACATTCAGGCCCCTACCCTTCAAAATGTCTGCCATCTCCTTGGCATTTCTAATAATCTGAAGCTGGTACTTCTTGAATTCCGGAGACAAAGCTTCCTTAAATGCAACCGCCTTTGCTGCAATTACGTGAATGAGAGGCCCGCCCTGCATTCCGGGAAAGACCACTCTGTCTATGACCTTTGCGTACTCTGACTTGCACATTATCATACCGCCTCTTGGACCTCTCAGAGTCTTGTGAGATGTACTTGTAACAAAGTCCGCGTAAGGAATCGGCGAAGGATGGTTGCCTGTCGCTATTAATCCCGCAATATGGGCTATATCTGCCATGAAGTAAGCCTTTACTTCTTTTGCGATTTCAGCAAATATCTTAAAGTCCAGTGTCCTGGAATAAGCGCTTGCTCCAGCAAGAAGCAGCTTTGGCTTATGCTTCTTTGCCAGCTTTCGAACCTTATCATAATCGATCATGCCTGTTACTTTATCTACTCCATAAGAATGGATTTTGTAAAACTTGCCTGTAAAGTTAACCTTAGCCCCATGTGAGAGATGACCTCCGTGACTAAGATCCATACCAAGGATTTTATCTCCAGGTTTAAGTATGGAAAAATACACAGCCATGTTAGCCTGTGAACCGGAGTGGAGCTGTACATTTACATGTTCCGCCCCAAATAACTCCTTGGCCCTCTCTATTGCAAGTGTCTCAACTTCATCGGCATATTCGCACCCGCCATAGTATCGTTTGCCGGGATAACCTTCGGCATACTTGTTTGTAAAGACCGATCCCTGAGCCTGAAGTACAGCCTTGCTCGCATAGTTTTCAGAAGCAATAAGGACTATCTTGTCCTGTTCACGTTTTATCTCTTCTTTGATAGCATTGTAAATCTCAGGATCAAAGGTCTTTAAATCTTCATTATTCATGTCTATCTCTGTTTCTCTTCAATATCTTTTATTTTGTCCAGCCTTCTCTGGTGTCTTCCACCTTCAAAGTCAGTTGTAAACCAGGTCTTTACTATTTCGATTGCCATCTCTTTATCAATCATTCTTCCCGGCAGTACCAGAACATTGGCATCATTATGGAGCCTGCTCATTTTTGCCGAGTAGTCTTCCTGACACAGGGCAGCCCTGATGCCTGGTACTTTATTAGCCACAATTGACATGCCGATACCTGTTCCGCAAATCAGAATACCTCTGTCAACATCACCCCTGGAGACGGCCTCAGACACCTTCTCCCCAAAGTCAGGATAATCTACAGACTCTTCGTCTTTGGTGCCAAAATCCAGCCATTCAATGGAGAGTTCATCCAACACAGGGAGAATCTCGCTTTTCATCGATACTCCTGCATGATCACATCCAATAGCTACTTTCATTAAACCCTCCTAACCTGTTAATAAATTACAGATAAATTTTAGAAGCTCCTATCGACTTTTTCCATATGATGTAAAAGACACTAGAATAGATATCCTGATATGGCGTAAATTATATTATCAATCTGAATAAGGTAAGTCAAGAATACTATATAATTAATGTATAGATCGATTTCCGACAGGCAAATTGTCCTGATCTAAGGTGTAATTAAGTGATAAATAAGCTTTAATCCGAACTGCAATCCGCAATCATATGGGGAAAATTGTTATAATCCATTTATGCCAACCATCGGCCTGACAGGCAATTTCGGAATGGGAAAGACAACAGTTCTGGGACTGTTTAAAAAACTGGGCGCTCATACATTCAATATAGACGACTTTGTTCATAAGATTCTTCATAAGGATACAATAATCCGAAAGATATCCAGGCTTTTAGGTGATAAAGTGCTGATGAAAACATCTTACGGCACTTCATTAAATAAAAAAAAGGTGGCCTCTATAATTTTCAGTGACCCTGACAAGAGGAAAGCTATTGAAAAGATCATCCATCCAGGTGTTTTAAAAGAAATAAAAGCTATTAAATCAAATATCCTGAAAGAAGACCCTGATGCATTAATGTTATTTGAAGTTCCTTTGCTCTTTGAGGCAGGCTATGAAAACCATTTTGATAAAACGATTGTTGTCCACTCAAAAAGACAAACTGCAATAAACAGACTGACAGAAAAAGGATTTACTAAAGATGACATCTTGAAAAGGTTTCGGTCCCAAATGCCAATTTACAGGAAGAAGGATCTTGCTGATTTTATTGTAGAAAACAACGGAGATATTAAAGTAACCACCGACAGAGTTAAAAAGATATTTAGAGAGTTAATGAAAAATGGATAACAATGTTCAGGACAATCACATCCTTTCTCTTAAACCTGCCAAAGATAAGCCATCTGATGAAGTTGTAATAAAATCTGAAAAAAAGTTTGGTATTGTGGAAGGTCAGCAAATTCTATGTGAAAACTGCGGTAATATTGTTACCGGCCCTGAACAGATCATTACCGTAAATAATCATCACAGGCATACTTTTCTAAATCCTGAAGGACTTGTCTTTCAGGTAGGATGTTTTTCTCATGCTGACGGCTGCCTCATCGATGACCAGACTTCTCTTGAAAACACCTGGTTTGCAGGTTTTACCTGGAGCATCAGCATCTGCTCAAACTGCATGGTTCACATCGGATGGTTCTATCAAAAAAAATGATCAGCACTTCTTCAGCCTCATCCTTGACCGGTTGGTTGACTCTAAACCAAATCACTGATTTAGAAACTCTTTCTTTGCAACTAAAAGAAAAATCCGTCCTCTCTGCTTCAGATGACCCGCGATCAAAGCTGCTTCCTCTCCATGTCCAAGATAAATATCAGCCCTGCCATGCTCGCGAATTGCACCGCCCGTGTCCTGGACAAGGCTGAATCTCCTGACAGGTTTCCATCCCGTAATTCCTTCTCCTTCAAGTTCAGGAAGCTCTGTCTGTATAAAGACCAGTCCGCCTTTAGGGATACCTCTTTTGTCCATTGCTATTGAACGAAGAGGTGTTAAGGGCACCTCAATGTTACCCAGAGGACCCTCCTCTACTTTGCGAAAAAAAACATAGCTCTGATTGTAATTCAAAATGTCCTTCACTTCTTCCGGATGGGAATACAGATAATCCTTTATCGCCTGAAGAGACATCTTCTCTACAGGTATTTTGTCTGACAATATTCTTCCGATCGCCCTGTAAGGATGCCCGTTCTTCTGTGCATAGTTAACACGTATTGTACTTCCATCCTGCAGCCTGATCAGTCCTGATCCCTGTATCTGAAGGAAGAAAAGTTCAATCTCTTTTACATACGCTATTGGCCCGGCACGTCCAACAAGAGATTTTCTGTGGACAATGTCATCTCTTGAATCATAGGGAACAAGTTTATGGTCTTCCAGACGGCCAACAATTTTTTCATGCTCCCATTGTTCAGAGAAATCTCCGAGGTCCACTTCTATCAGATCATCAGGGGTTTCATATAGCGGTTCGGTAAATTCTTCTGAGGGAACAAGACTCCCTTCCAGAAGCGGTACATAATACCCGGTAAAAAAGGCCTCTCCATCAGAGTTCTTACTCTCAAAAAACAGAAACTTCTCTTTCAATTGATTTAAACGGTCCTTACTATCAGAGTTCTCTAAAACCTTCATAAATAATAGTAACGAGGCGATCATTTCTGTTGAAGAATAATTCAGTTCTCCATATTGAAATGATTCATCTGGAGAAAGTTTTTCATAATACCTGATTGACTGGGCTACAGCCCGGTCAATATTCCTGAACTCCAGGTCATCTGTCCAGTCATGATCAGACACTTGCTGTAAGGACAATTTCTCCAGCTTTGGCTCTGGCTGTGGTTTAACAAGAAGGGAGCAGCCATACCAGGCTGAGAACAGCAGTATGAAAAATAAAGGCAGAAGCCATTTGAATAAATTAGTTTTCATACAATCATAAGATTATATATAAATGTATGGAAAAATGAGAAGGATAATGACGTTAGCGCATGCTGCACAAACTATCTGCTTTCAATACACTTAACACACATCCTGCTCTCTGGCATGACCATCAATCGCCCAAAGGGAATTGGCTCATCACAGCCAGCGCAGATCCCGAATTCAGGATTTTCAAGATTTTCAAGAGCAGTTTCAAGTTTACTCAGCCTTGTATGTGATGAACGGAGATTTGCTTCGCTGATGCTCTTGGCATTAATGGCCTCCATCCGGGTCAGACGTCCAATAGCATCATCCGGAGCAATAGGTTTGACAGTCTCCTTCACCCGCTCAATCGTCAATTTCAGCTCCTTGATCTCTTTGTTAATTAATTCCCTTAATTCAGTTTTATGTTCTTCATTCATGATAATAAAATAAGGCCATATTTTATAGCGTGTCTGCAGTTAGAACGAATAACCGACAGCTAATGTAGAAGGCACGGCAATACCGGTATTCTGAGGAAATATATTACCATTCGAGTAATGCATAATCGAAGAATGTATATTTATCCTTTTATTCTTACCCATAAATACTCCAATACCCATAAAATCCTGAAACGTAAAATGCTTGCCCGTATTAATATTATCAATAACAGGTTTGGAAATATAAGTTGGACCGGCTGCTGAGTAAGTAACATACAAATCAAATGTCTTATTACGTACTAACCAGATTTTAAAAGAAGGATAGAGTGAATAGGTTGAGAAACTTTCTTTTTGCTCATTGCTTTCCCAATAAGCAATTCTTGCTCCCCAGCCAAAGGAAAACCACCGGCTCGTATGATATAAATTATGCTCATACATTATGTAATATCCCTTATTCAACTTCACATCACCGATCCAGAAAATCGGTATATTGGGAGGAGAAAAATATTCATGTGGTTCCCAATAAAAAAGATCTCTTGTAAATCCACCTACTGCTATGAGACGATAGGGGAAAATACTTTTCTTACTTGACCTTTCATCAGTAATTATCTTTTTATCAGGCTGATGCTTCAGCAAATAACGGATACCAAAGGATGTATAAAGCAAACCCGGCTGATTTTCGCTCTCCCTTGGTAATGAATAAATAATGTCTGTATCAGCATACCACGATTTTCCCAATTGGTAAGAGAGCCCTGCACCCGTTACAAAAGTTACGATTTCTGCATTATCGATAAATATGTCCCCGCCCTTTTTAATTCCTTTTCTGCTCACATAACCCAGACCACCCTGACCATTAACCGAGAGTTTCCTGTTAATCTTCAACGTAGGCCGTAACGTAAAGGTGAAAAGAGTAATCCTGACCGAGCCGTTACTGTCAGTATTGTCCAGCCCTTCATGTTTAATCCACTCAAGTGGTCGAATTAAACCGAGATTAAATGCAAGATGCTCGTTAAAGTAGTGGCCTAAATAGACACTACCTGATGCCTGGTCACTGTTTACCTTTTTTGCTACATGTGGTTCTTTTAGTTCATCATTGCCAAAACCGTAATAACCCATGCCAAAACTAATCCCAAGGTAGCTGTTGTTGATAAAACCAGGAAGCTCCGATCGGTCTCTCTCTGCAGAAGCATTGCCTGTAAACAGGACCAGGACAGAAAAAAGCATAACAACACTGAAGTTTTTCATATACTGTCTCATAATATTGGTAAAGATTATATACTATGTTGTGGATAGATTGGTAGGCTGCTGCTACTTAAATAGCTTCATATACTCGCCATAACCTTCTTTTTCCATCTCTTCTTTTGGAATAAAGCGGAGTGACGCTGAATTCATGCAGTAACGCAATCCTGTAGGATCAGGACCGTCATCAAAGACATGACCGAGGTGGGAGTCACCGAATTTACTTCTGATCTCTGTTCTAACACTGAATAATTTTCTATCTTCTTTTTCTTCTATAAAATTCTTGTCTATTGGTTTTGTGAAACTGGGCCAACCTGTACCTGATTTATACTTGTCAGTTGAGCTGAAAAGTGGCTCACCCGATACTATGTCTACATAGATGCCTTCCTTTTTATTGTCCCAGTACTCATTATCAAATGCCCTTTCTGTGCCATCCTTCTGGGTCACTTTATACTGAATAGGGTTAAGTTTTTTACGGATCTCCTCGTCAGATGGTTTTGAATACTTATTATCTTTTGTATCAGACATTTCGTTCCCTTTCTTACCCAGCCTTTTCCAGATACTTATCACGTTCTGCCACGTAAAACTTATTGCAGGCTCTATATCAGTAACTAGGTTTATCAAACCTGCCGGACAACGTTCAAATTCCTGTTTTGCCTTTTCTGACATCTCTCTCTGCTGCAAAGTGGCTGTCTCACTCTTCATTCTGCTGAATTCTCTGAGTGCATAACAATCACTGATGCACATACAATAAATCCTGCAATGATTATCCTTAGCATTTTTTCCTCCATATATTATGCCTCACAATTTAATAGTATCCGTCCATTAACTTTGTTCGTCTGCCTGTCATTCCGGCATGCATTTAGCCGGAATCTATTCTTTTTAATACCATCTAGATGCCGGATCAAGTCCGGCATGACAAAAAAGGCATATTAATTTATATATTCATTATATGAAATATTTACTGTACTGCATATGACATATCGCAGTTTAAATTATTCTCCAATAAATATGTCCTTAAGATACTCTTCTCCCCTAAAAAGGAACTCCTGAACATATTCTGTCCGGAATGTAAGCTGGTTTAGCTTGAAAAGGTAATCATTATAAATCAGCAGTCCGAGAAGAATAATCGTTAATCCTGATATTAACTGAGTTGAATGAATGTTTAACTTCCTTTGAAATATATGAATGGACAGCTCCCTGCCCCTGAGGATCTTCCAAAGTCTCTTATTTTTGATCCTGTCAAAGAATAATGAAAACACTATTAAAGGTACTGCCAAACCAGCCGCATATATAAATAATAAAGAAGATCCCTTAATTATTGTCTCCGATGCTGCTGATATTAAAAGCAGTGATGCCAGAATCGGCCCTATGCATGCACTCCAGCCAATCGCAAATACAGACCCGAACAGATATGAACCTACAGGAGTTTTTTTAATGCCTTTAACCTGTAATGTCAGACCTGAAAAACCCTTTCCAAACACCTCCAGCACTCCAAATATAATAATGACCACCGCTATCATCTGTGTAATGATTATTCTATTTTCCCTAAGTACATTCCCTGCATAACTTGCTCCCATGCCAAAAATTGAAAAAACAGTGGCAAGGCCCAGAAAGAAGAATATGGTATTTCTTAAAACTTCACCTTTACCGGTATTAATGCTTTGTGCAAAGTATGCCGGAAGGATAGGCAGTGTACAGGGGGACAGAAAACTCAGGATCCCGGCAAAAAAAGCCAGACCGGCCAGAATCAGAAAACCTGATTCTGTCATTTCGTCTTTCAACTTTGGAAACTCATCAGCTGAACTTTCATCCAGGCTTTCATCAAAAATCTTTGTCAGGAAAAAATCTGACTTGCCCTGCTCCACAATATCTTTTACTTTGTCTATATTCTGATAATATTCAGCCAGCAATCCGCCCTTTCTGACCAGTTTTGATGCCTTCGTCATATAGTACATCTCATCGATTCCCGGCGGACTGCTTGACAGGAGAAAGCCCATGGTTCTCAATCCACTGTCCAGATACTTAAGGTCTCCCGTTTCTATATATAAACGAAGCATTGCATAGCTGAAGACGGTATTTATCTGGTAGGGTTTGGTAAGGTCAACATGTTCATAGAGAGCAAAATGCTCAATATCTTTACTGTTTCTATTAAAAAACGCCCCGGAATTCCAGTCATAAAGATTCCTGAGTGAATACTCTGATATTTTGAGTGCTGTATCAAGATACTTTTTTTCTCCCAGCACATCATAGCCATCGAGAAAAACCAGTAAGGCCCATGCATTTGATACTGCCTGTCCTGTTAAGAAGGCCCTGTTTTTATCATAATCAAAATAATAATAAGCCCCTGCCCTCCCGATCATTTCACGTTCTATAAAGCTCAAGCTGTTTTTGGCAACATCTCTGATCTTCTTATCTCCGAATTCATCATAAATATAAAGAAGTGTGCTGATCATCATGGAATTTGCATCCATGACCCTTGTCCTGTCTATATAGGGAGGAGGGATTTCCTGCCGCTCCTCTGCTGTCAAACCATAATAACCGTCTTCCAGGTAGGCATCCTGACTTGAGTAAAATGCTCCTTCTTTATCATAAAGCCTTGAGGTAATGTAAGAAACTGAACTCTCAACCGCATTTCTCACCTTATGATCATTGTCGATCTTTAATAAGTGAGCATATGCTCTGAGTATCTTTGCCTGGTCACCAAGCAGCTTTTCATAGTGAGGAACTGTCCAGTCCTCTTTCGTACTGTACCTGTGAAAACCACCTTCAACCGGATCAAATAGCCTGTACTTATCTTTCATATCTGAAATTTCTGTATACTGGTTCCTGAATGTATTCCTGATCATATTTAAGTAATCAATGTTACTGCTTTCCTCATAAACTTCCAGCATGTATTTGTAGGCAAAACCATTTGGAAACTTCTGTCCTCTCCTCCCCTGAGAAAACCCGCCGAATGTCACATCATAAGTAGAAATAAGATGCTCCAGAAATATATTCTCTGCCTTATCCAGATTGTCCTGTTCCGGAATAATCGAAGGCAGTTCCTTATATGTAACCTGTCCTCCTGTCTCAGCAAATGTCATGTCTTTCAGATATGCAATGACCTTCACAAGAAATTCTTTGAGGTTTTGTGGATTGCCCGGACCTGAAAAACCATTTATCCTTTTCATGTCTGGAGTAAATACCGTTGTTGACGGCCAACCGCCTTCAAGGTATTTTTTAGTTAAGTCCGGTCTTTTGTCAGAATCAATGAACACAGCAATGAAATGTTCATTAATATATGGATACAGATCAGGATGATACAGGTAGTCTTCACTTTCATAAACATGGCACCAATAGCACCATGATGGAGCTGAGAGGACCATGTAAATAGGCTTCTGCTCTTGCATGGCCTTCTGGAATGTATCCAGTGAGTATTCATGCCAGTCTATTAGATGAAACAGCTTCTCAGCCCTCTCGCGAGTATACCTTGTGTCGGCAGCACCGTTAAGTACAAAAACAGGCATGAACGTAGAAAGTAAAATTATGATGATAATTTTTCTTAACACAATAAGTTTTGGACACTGAATTACTTCATCTGTAACATCTGCACAGATGAACAATGCCTGCTTTTAACTTAATTATATGAGAAAAAGGATACTATGATGTAAGTCATACCTTGTTCGAAGAAGGGGCCTAGGATTCCAGGGGGCAAGGTTTCAAGTGAACAGACAAAAAATTAAAAAGCCTATTCTTAAGTACAATTTCTCTATATGCTTTTCTTTATTATTCATTCTAACCCTTGACCCCTGGAATCCTTGAATCCTTATTTAAATAAAATGCATAAATACTATTCACCTACTATTTTCATGCAAATCTGGACTTTAACAGGTTAACAGGAAGGTTACTTACTGATGTCCTTTAACATAGATCTCTTCGGCGATCAAACTGTCCACTGCAAGGGTTGTCTCATCAATTTCCAGCACAAATGACGGTCTCTTCTGTTTTAACCTTATAACACTTCCCGCCACAATGCCCATTGAAGAGAGTCGTTCAAGACGCGTGCTTTCAGATGGTCTTATAAAAACAATCCTTCCAGTGGAGCCAACCTCAAAATCTTTTAATTGAACTACCAATGGTCTGAAGTCGGACTTGTATTTGGAACAGCAGGCTCCTCTGGGGATGGGCTTACCGTGAGGACATGTAGGCGGATGACCCAGAAATGAACATACACTTTCAGTTACAGATGGTGAGAGAAAATGCTCTATTTCGCATGCTGTCTCTTCACTTTCCTTCATTCCTACATCAAGCACATCATGGAACAGTCTTTCAGCTAAGCGGTGACGTCTGATAAGATCCCTTGCGCGGGTTTCACCCTTTTCAGTAAGTTCAAGGTCATTGTCCTTGATGACCAAAGAACCAGCCTTTTCCATCTTTCTTATTTCATCAGATGTGTCATTTTCACCAAGGCCCTTAATCACATCTTCAATGCTCTTGACACCCTTCTCTCTTAATGACCAGATGAGTTCCAGAATTTCGTCTCTTAATTTACCACCCATAATTTATGTACACCTCCAGACCCCTTCAATTTTTAATGAACACTTCAAACAACATCCATTCTTTATTTTACTGGATGTATTATAACCAAACCGCTCAATAAGAAGCTCACCGCAATCGGGACAATATGTATTTTCTCCACCCTCTCCCGGCACATTACCTACATATACATATTTCAGACCTGCTTTTAATCCCATATCCCTTGCACGTTTTAATGTATCAACAGGTGTTCTGGGCTGGTCCAGAATCTCATATGTAGGATAAAACTGCGATACATGCCATGGTATTGCAGGATCAACAGACTTGATAAATTCTATAATTCCACTCAATATTTCATCTGAATCATTATAGGTCGGAATGATCAGGGTTGTAACTTCCACCCATACTCCGGACTCTTTCATTAATTTAATAGTATCAAGAACAGGCTGAAGACGGGCACCACATATCTTTCTGTAGAATTGATCATCACCCTTAAGGTCAATGTTGTTTCCGTCAAGATAGGGGATTATTTTTTTTGCAGCTTCTGTACCGGTATATCCGTTGCTGACAAAAACATTCTTTATCCCGCGATCATGAGCAAGTTTTGCGCAATCATAGGCAAATTCATAAAAAATCGTCGGTTCAGTATATGTGTAAGATATGCTTTTACACCCTGCCTTAGCTGCCGCGTCCACAACCTGTTCAGGAGTAACATCTTCTCCAGGGATATTATCATGGGTCTTTGAATACTGGGCTATATCAGAGTTCTGACAATGCTTGCATCTGAAATTACATCCAACTGTGGCAATCGAGAAAGACGTTGATGCAGGACAAAGATGAAACATGGGTTTTTTTTCAATAGGATCAATGTTCATGGAAATCAGATTCCCGTAAACCATACTATAAAGCTTCCCATTCCTGTTCTCCCTTACACCGCATATACCACGCCTGGTGTCATTGATAATACAGTTATGTGCACATAGAGTGCATTTAACTTTCAATCCATCATGCTTCTTATAAAACATTGCCTCTTTCATACCATCATTATATCACAGGAATCGCTTCATCTTTAGCCATTATCTTTTTGTCATTTATAGATATTATTCTTAATATTTTTTCACTTTATGCCGTAAAGAATATCATGAAAACTAATTGTTCACTTTTTATCAACGATAGTGTCATTATCTGGAACGTTCACAAAATGTATTTTTATGTTCTATTTTTGTATTTTTCCCTTGACAAGTATATTTTTTTAATATAAATTATTAATAACATATGTTAGATAAACTTTTTACATCGGGTATCAGGGCCGATATAATGTCCCTGCTATTCAATAACCCAGAAGAAAAGTTTTACGTAAGAGAAGTCGCCAGACTTGTCAACAGAAACCCATCGGGTGCAAAAAAAGAACTTGACAATCTACTGAAGATGGATCTTGTACTCACCGAAAAAGAAGGCAACCTTAAATATTTTCAGGTCAACAAGAACTCTCCCCTCTTTCCCGAACTGAAAGGTCTTATCGCTAAATCACTCGGTCTACCCGGCGCACTCAAATCCGTTCTCAAGGCTTCTGAAGCTAAAGCCGCCTTCATACATGGTGCTTATATCAAGAATGCAAACAAACCGTCTGTTGATCTGTTTGTTGTGTCGGATTCAAATCACTTAAGAAAGACCCTTGACGATATAGAAAAAAGGTTTGGCAAATCTATCCACTTAACATTAATGAGTATTGATGAATATAAGACAAAGAAAAAAAGCGGAGAACGCCAATTAAAAAAGCTTTTGAATAAGGATAAGATTCTTCTCCTGGGAAGATTGTAATAAATATTCCCATAAATAATGGGAAAGAAAGGGGGTAACTTATATGGCCGCCAAAAAGAAAGCTGCAAAAAAGACAGTAGCTAAGAAGAAAGTAGCTAAGAAGAAAGTTGCTAAGAAAAAAGTAGCTAAGAAGAAAGTTGCTAAGAAAAAAGTAGCTAAGAAGAAAGTAGCTAAGAAGAAAGTTGCTAAGAAGAAAGTCGCTAAGAAGAAAGTCGCTAAGAAAAAAGCTACTAAGAAAAAAGCCGCTAAGAAAAAGAGATAACTTTTTCTATGCTGCAAAATTAAGCTGTCCCATCCCTAACAAGGTGGGACAGCTCTTTTTTTGAGTTGAATGAGTCAAACAAATACAAGATCAATCTGTCAATAATTTTATAGTGTAAGGATAGACTTTTGATGTTCGGAAATTTTATACCTGAGCAGCTACTTCTGCTGATGTAGACTTTCCTGCAGAGAGAGATACAATCTCCCAGGCATCACTACAGAGGAGGATCTTTTTGAGAAGTTTGATATGAAGGGTATGTCCTGACTTGTTTGCAATAATATGTCCGAAAATGGGTGCACCGATCAAAAACATGTCACCAATAGCATCAAGAATTTTATGTCTGACAAATTCGTCGTTGAATCTTAATTTCTCTCCATTAATGACCTCACTGTCATCCAGAACAATTGCGTTTTCAAGTGAACCACCCTTGGCCAGTCCTTTTGATTTCATCATCTCAACATCTCTCAGGAAACCAAATGTTCTGGCAGGTGCCAGTTCACTGATGAATTTCATCGTTGTAACATCTATACCCATCTTTTGCTCACCAAAGGCAGGATGGGTATAAAAGACCCTGTAGGTTATTCTTGTACCATCATAGGGTGTTATCGCAATCTGACAGGGTCCTTCCATTACTACAATAGGTTTTAAAATTCTGATGAATGATACGGCCTTGGTCTGCTTTTCTATTCCTGCTTCCCTTATCAGAGTAACAAACGGCAAAGCGCTGCCGTCTAATATGGGAACCTCGGGTCCATCAAGCTCAACAAACACGTTATCTACACAAAGCCCTGAAAATGACGCAAGTAGATGTTCAACCGTACCTACCTGCACCCCATTTGATTTAAGAGTTGTGGCAAAAGAAGTATCAGACACAGAATTCACGTTTGCCTTAATCCTCGTGTTTCTTTTGTCAGTCCTAATAAAGACTATTCCCGTGTCTATTGGGGCCGGTCGGAGATTCATACTGATCTCTTTACCGGTGTGAAGACCCTTTCCCTGGACAAAGACTTCCTTCTTTAATGTATTCTGGAGACGCATAACTAAATAATATAAGCAAATAAGGTGCCAGGTGGAATAATCTTATTAATCAATAAGGTTGAATTTGAAAATGTATCATAAATACATCAACGGTGTCATTAACTATGCACAGTTCATACTTCTCCGCCAACAACCATCTCAGGTATCCTGACTGTCGGCATGGCATCTGAGACCGGCACCCCCTGCGCATCTTTTCCGCATGTCCCTATGTCAAAACCTATATCATTTCCGACCATATCAATAGACTGCAGAACATCAGGTCCATTTCCAATTAAAGTGGCTCCACGCAAGGGCTCTCCAATGCTTCCATTTTCTATTATGCAGCCTTCAGAAACCTCAAATACAAATTCTCCTGTAACAGTATTTACCTGCCCTCCCCCCATCTTTTTAACGAAAAAACCTTTATCCACTGATTTAACAATTTCTTCCGGATTACCTTCTCCCGGAGCAATAAATGTGTTTGTCATTCTAGGTATAGGTCTGTTTCTGTATGACTGTCTCCTCCCATTACCGGTTGAAGGCACATTCCCCTTCAATGACGTCATCATGTCATACATGTATCCTTTAAGAATTCCTTTTTCGACCAGTACTGTTTTTTGCGACATAACACCTTCGTCATCAAACCTGAAAGAACCCCGTCTGCCTGAAAGTGTTGAATCATCAATAATTGTTACAAGGGGAGATGCAATTTTCTGCCCTATCTTATCGGCATATACAGACAGTCCCTGCTGTACAAGGTCTGCTTCAAGGCCATGGCCAATGGCTTCATGAATCATTGTGCCACCTGCCTCGGATGAAATTACAACGGGCATTCTGCCGCCCCGTGCCTTTTTGGCCTTTAACATGCTAACCGCTTTTTTAGCCGCTTTCACAGCAGACTCTTCAAACGGGTTAACTTCAAAAAGCTCAAACCCCGCAAGCCCACCAACAACTTCATATCCTGTCTGAAGCACATCACCCTCAGCAGCAATGACCTGTATCAACGCAAGTGAATAGATGCGTTCGTCTTCAGCAATTACTCCTTCAGAAGTTGCTATGCAGACATCCTGTATCGTGTCTCTGTAAATTACAGACACCTGCCTGATGCTTGAAGAGACAGCTTTTGCAACCTTATTGGCTTGTTCCACCAGAGAGATTTTGCGGGACATGTCAACTTCACCGGGATTAAGCTTGATATCAAAATTTATTGATGGACTAACCTTGCTCAAGTCAAAAACCCTGTCACTGCCCTCTCTGTCTTTTACAGCCCTGCTTACTGTTTCAGCTATGTTATAAAGAGAGTCTTCAGAAAAATCATTACTGTAAGCATATGAAGATTTATCACCATATATAACCCGCACCCCTATTCCAGCATCAACACCTGATGAAAGCTTTTCTATTTTATTGTCTTCGAGCTGTATGGTCAGGGGCCTCTGATTTTCAATAAAAATGTCCCCGTAGTCAGCCCCGGTTGACATGGACTTCTTCAGGATCTTTGCTAATATTTCATCTGATGGTCTATTCATGATTTCAGCACACCTACCTGTTTATAATTTTGAATTTAAAAACTTCATCATGTAAAGTTACGTGTTATTATACTAAAACAAATTAATTCTGTATTTACTTAACATATCAGGAGGGACCATGTCGAAAATTGGTGTAATAGCAGGAAGCGGGCTCTATGAGATAAAGGGACTGACGATAAAGAAAAGCAGAACCGTCTCTACCCCTTATGGAAAGCCATCGGAAAAATATGTATTTGGTGAAATAGACAATACTGAAGTCATATTCCTGCCCCGCCATGGCAAGCATCATGATATACCTCCTCACATGATTAACTACAGGGCCAATATATGGGGATTTAAAAAACTCGGGGTAGACAAAATTCTCTCTATCAGTGCCGTTGGAGGAATAAAGAGGGGATTAAAACCAGGAGACATAGTAATACTGGACCAGGTTCTGGATATGACAAAAAACAGGAAGTCAACTTTCTATGACGGTAAAGACGGTGTTGTGCATATTGATTTTACAGAACCCTACTGTCCGGAACTTGCAAAGGCGCTTCAGAAGGCAGGCAGGAAGGCAAAGGTCACTGTAAAACAGAGAGTAACCTATGTGGCTGTTGAAGGTCCGCGCCTTGAGTCAGCCAGTGAAATAAAAAGCTTTCGTATCCTTGGTGGGGATGTTGTGGGAATGACCGGCATGCCTGAAGCATCTCTGGCAAGAGAAGCGGAAATATGCTATTCAGGTCTGTCTGTTATCGCCAATTATGCAGCAGGCATCACTAAACAGAAACTGACAGTTGCTGAAGTAATGGAGGCCATGAAAGATACAACAGAGAATCTGAAAAAACTTCTTAAGGCGGTCTTTACAGTTATTACTGATAAAAGAAAGTGCTCCTGTAAAGATGCATTAAGTGAAGCAAAGATATAGTTTATTGACCATATTCTTCAGTCAAAATTCAATCTCCTAATCTGAGCGATATAAGTTCAAAAGATAATTTATCTCATTAGTCATTATCCTAGGATTTAGACTTCTAAAATTTGTATCCAGTTTTGTGCTTGATTTTACTGTTTTTTCTTTCAGGGAAATCATTGGCACTCTCCACGATAAGCTGGATAGTTTTATCAGGAATGATTTTCGAGTTAGCATCAGAGTGTTTAAAATAAAAATGGTTAAGAAGTGACTCTGAATCACTAAATATGTCTGTGCAGATAGAGCAACAGAATAATTCCACTTCTGCTTTACCATTAATGTATGTCTGAATAAGCTTTTTGTCTGTGGAAATTTGGAATGACATCCTTGCTGATGGTCCTATTGCACGGGTATGATCATCAATATGAGTCATTATAATGGATGTTGGGGATGGCTCGTTATTGTCAACAGCATAGCAACAATGTGGACAAATATAGATGGTTTCCGCACCTTCATTAACTTCATGTTCCTCAACCTTAAATATTTTACTTGCAATTCTATCGGCATGTTCTTTTTTAATGTGCTGGATTAAAGTGGGTGAGTCAATGAAATATTCGTAGCAAAAGGGGCAGAAGTTCAACTTTTTCAGTATTGCTGATACAGCCTCATCAAGATAGGAAATACAATGTTCACTTTTCAGTATTCTTTTAAATATATCTAGCTTTTCTTGCATATCAGTATACAACTTGATACATTAGCATTAAATTCCGTTAAAAGCGAGCTCCTGTGAAGTTTTTCAATGTAATTGTTGCAAATGCAAAACTATTGTATTATGATGCTCTTAAGAAGTCTTATAACTAATTGAAATATCTGTAGGAATTTACCATGGCAATAAAGACTAGACATGAAAGACTGACTGTGCTGCATGTAGCAACTCTTAACCAGCCGATCAGAGCGGACCTTGGTTACGGTCCAATTGAAACGATTATTTATAATATCGATAAAGGGACTGCATTCTTTAGGTGACAGGTCGATCCTTGCCTGTTCAGGTGATTCCAGTGTCGCTGGAGAGCATTACGTGACTGTTGATCAAAGCATAGGTGATTATTGGAGCGAAGACACTCCGGGAAAACGCAAGTCCATGAATATGCACCTTTTACGGGCATTTACCAGGGCGAAAAGGGGCGACATCGACATTATCCATACACATGACATAAATACTCTTAAGTATATATATGAAGGGTCTTTATAGTATGCACCTGCCGATCGTTATGACTCTTCACTTGTCTGCGAAAGATATATTAATGAAGAAATGCTATGCGAACTTGTGCAACCTCATGTCATCTCCCCTGGTGCATTGCGTTCCGATAAGCAAATATCAAAAGCAGCAGTATAATAATATGATAGACACAGAGAATGTTGTCTACCACGGAATTGAAGTAGAAAAATACCCTTTTAAAGAAAAACCGGACAAAGGCAGTTATTTATTTACTATCGCCAGGGTGACACGTGACAAAGGCCAGGACAAGGCCATAGAAGTTGCTAGAAAAACAGGATCCAAGCTCATTATCGCCGGCTGTGTCCAGAACAAACCTGAGGACAGGGCGTTCTTTGCAGGTCTGAAAAACTCTATCGATCTATTCGTTGAAATTGGCAAACAACCCGTTGGTAAGGACTATTATGAGGAAGTGATAAAGCCTTTACTGGACTGCAATAAACAGATTATCTATATTGGTGAGATCAGCAGCGAACATAAGAAACAATGGTACCGGCATGCACTGGCCACCTTGTTCCCTATACAATGGGGAGAGCCCTTTTGGGCTTGTCCTGATCGAATCAATGGCATGTGGTACACCGGCCATAGCATTTAACAGAGGCGCTGTTCCGGAAATAATTGTGGATGGAAAAACAGGGTTTGTGGTAAATTCCATGAGTGCCATGATTGAAGCAGTTAACCAAATAGATATTATTAATCCACGTGAATGCCGGGAACATGTGCAGAATCATTTCTCTATAACAAGTATGGCCGGTAAATATTCAGAATTATATCATCAGATAATCGACAGCCATAAAACATCAGACCACAGCAGCAGGTTTGCAATCGGCCATCATTCCAAACCTATACCCCATGGCACAAGAGCCGCATAGAAAACCATGCCCAAAGACATCCCGGTAAGCAACGGCAATCTTCTTGTTAATTTTGACTCGGATTATCAGATCAGGGATATCTATTTCCCCTTTATAGGACAGGAAAACCATTCCAAAGGGATATCCTTTCCGTTTTGGTGTGTGGGTGGATAAACGCTTATCCTGGATGGGTCCGGAATGGGAAAAGGACATGCGGTATGAAGACGACAGTCTTGTTACTAAGGTCGTATTAAAAAACAGGGCAATTGGCTCTGGAACTGCACTGCCATGATGTAATAGATATAGACCTGAATGTATATATTAAAAAGGTGGAGGTGAGAAATCTTCAAAAGAAGAAGCGACAGGTAAGGCTTTTTTTCAGTCACGATTTTCACCTCTATGGCAATTCCATTGGCGACACGGCTTATTTTGATCCGCGGACCAGCTCAATCATCCATTACAAGGCCAATCGTTATTTTCTAATTAATTGTTGCAATCTTAAAAAGTGTGGTATAGATCATTATGCCTGTGGCGACAAGGAAGTGCCGGGGAGAGAAGGTACCTGGAAAGACGCCGAGGACGGTGAACTAAGCGGCAACCAGATTTCCTGGGGCTCTGCGGATTCTGCAATAGGAATATGGCTGCAACTGCCGCCCGGAGGCAAAGCCTCTGCCTTTTACTGGATTGTTGCTGGCACAAATTACAATGAGGTGGCCCAACTCAACAGGGATGTAATTGAAAAGAAGCCGGAAGCACTGATGAAACGGACGTCAGATTACTGGGGAGCATGGGTCAAAAAAGAATCCAGGTCCTTTGGAGATCTGCCCGGGACTGTCACTGATATTTTCAATCGCAGCCTCCTGATCCTGAGAACACAGATCGATAACCGTGGAGCTATAATAGCTGCTAATGACTCTGATATAGTCCGTTTTGGAAGAGATACATATTCTTATATGTGGGGACGGGACGGCGCCTTTGTGGCCGCTGCATTGGCTAAAGCCGGTTACACCCATTTGTGTACAAAATTTTTCGACTTTTGCGTCCGAGTTATGTCAGAGGAAGGGTACCTTTACCAACATTATAATCCTGATGGGTCATTGGCCAGCAGCTGGCACCCCTTGGTTAGTGGATGGAAAGGCGATAATCCCGATACAGGAGGACTCGACCGCTTTGATAATCTGGGCGCTATGGATACACTATGAGAGTTCTAAATCCATAGAGTTTATCAGACCTCTCTATGACAAGCTTGTTAAAAAGTCTGCTGACTTCATGGTAACTCACCGCGACCCTGAAACTAACCTGCCAATTCCCGGCTATGATCTGTGGGAAGAGCGTTTTGGTGTACATACCTTTACTGTCGCATCAGTGATTGCCGGACTCAGGGCGGCTGCGAATTTTGCGAGGCTCTTTCAGGATGACTCCCTGGCCGGAGAATATAACAAAGTGGCAGAACAAATGAAGGCAGGTCTAATCAAGCATTTATATCATCCCGGTCTTAAGAGATACGCCCGCTCCGGTTACAGAAAAGGTAAAGGCTACGAACTCGATGAAGTGATCGATGTAAGTCTATTGGGACTTAATTTTCTTGAAACACTGCCGCCCGGAGACCCGCGGATGGCTGAAACAGTGAAGGCAATACAACAGCAATTATGGCTCAAGACGCCTGTTGAAGGTTGTGCACGGTACCAGAATGATGTTTATCACAGGCCGGATGATAGCCCGACAGATATTCCGGGCAATCCATGGTTTATCTCAACGCTCTGGTTAGGAGAGTATTTTATATCCCGTGCCAAAAGTCTTCAAGGACTTCGCAAAGCCATTCCTTACCTTGAATGGTGCGGGAAAAATGCGCTTCCCTCCGGTGTGCTTGCAGAACAGGTACATCCTTTAAACAGTTCTCCTCTTTCTGTTTCACCGTTAACATGGAGCCATTCATCTTATGTGTGGGCAGTCCTGCAATATACCGAAAAATACAATTCGTTAAAAAAATAATGGTGTTTGCTTATCAAAGACCATCTATGTAACTTCCATCAGCCTATCAATATCAAGTAGTATTACAAGCCTTTCTTTTATTTTTACTAAACCTTTCATAATCTCTTTAATTAAATCTGATGCCATCTCCGGGACAGGCTCTATTGTGTCGGAAGGCATTCTCAATTCCTTTTCCGAAACCAGGTCATTATGCCTGTTATGGCAACAAGGACAGGCATAAGAAAAAGAATAATGACAATTATGCGTTTCTGTTTGCTGGTTAAATCAAAACGTTCGACTTTGATTTCTTTCTGATCAAGGAAAACCCGGTAATCCAGCTCCGATAGCCAATTAATGATATTAAGCCCCATTTCAGCGTTGCTGTATTTGTTGATAAAAACATTTGTTAAAAAATCTGCATCGGTAAAAACAATAATGCGAGTGTCGGATATTTTTTCTTTCCCGACGTTTTGGTATAAATTCACCCCTGAAGCCATGAGCTTGACTGAATCGTTGGAATCGGGACTGCTGCTCCCCTGTGATGATTGAGATTTAGGGTCCAAAATAACAAATGCAATCGGGATCGGTCCGGGGGTGTCCACTGTTTCATCAAATTCAATTTGTAACGTCCTGTTTGTTTCAGCCCAGCTCTTTTCTTTTGAGGTTGTGAAAACTATTGGCGCAATTTTAATTGATTTGCGGCGGTCCTCTAAAACCGAAATAGAGCGGGGACGAACATAAAAAGTGTAATCTAAATTTTCAGTAATCGCTTTGTGAGGCATATAATTCCGGGTAGCAGGACTGCCAACATCTCCGCTTGCATGACTGCTTAAATCTACAACAATATCATTACCGATATTTATTCCCCACTTATTTAGAATGCTGTTTAAAGACGGATTTTTATCCTTTTCTTCCTCCGTCAGAGGATTATCAGGCGTGGTAACGATAATGTGTTCAATTAAAAACAGGGCATCTCCACCCCTTTCCAGGTATTCTTCTATAGTTGCTTTTTCTTTTTTTGTAAGGGTATCGTGAGGGCCGGCAATGATTAAAACATCACAATCTTCCGGGATTTCCTTTTCTATTCCCAGCATTAGATCTTTGCTTGAGATATTCTTTGCTGATAATAATTTTGACAGAGTACTTAAACCGTTATCCCCTTTGTCATGAATACCATATTCTCTATGTCCCGTTAAAAAATAAATATTGCGAGCTTCTCTGGTCACACGAAGAATCGCATTGGTCAACTGTTCTTCGGATAATGGTGTTTTTGTAAAGTTAATATCCATCCGTTCGACTCCGGACTGAACAATGACTTTTCTTTCTTTACCGCTTATAACATTGCCGAATTTGGCAGCATAGCCAATCTGAACAATAGGATCAATAATTTCGGTCTTGATTTTTCCTTTGGAAAGTCTTTCATATTCTTCAAGTAGATCCTCCAGATACTTTGGCGGCATGCCAACATAAAAGGTTGTTAACTGAACCTCCTGTTTAAGAGCTTTAACTAAATTAATTGAACTGCCTGTTAGCGTGTGTTGGTTGGCTTTGGTTACATCCCAGCGTTGGTTATACCTATAAGCCAGAAAGTTTATTCCAATGAAAAATAAACCGATAGAAACGATAGCTATTATAATTATGCCGTACTTTTTCGATAGATATGATTTTGAAGATCTTTGGTATGATTTCCTGAGATTCATAAAGCAAATCAAAAATAAAATTACTGCCATCAAAAAAACACCTATAGATAAAATGCTAATGTGTTGCTCTATATAGGAAACAGCAAGGCTATATAAGAGAAAGGCAGCCCCCAGACCAAATATGACAGGTGAATAATTATTGATTTTATTTAGCGCCATAACCGATTTTCAATGCTGAATCTTGTTAGTACAATACAGACAACTATCCCGCTTAAGTAATAAACTATATCGGCTGTTGTAACAAGACCAACCGCGAAATTTTCTAAATGATTCAACGTGCTGATATATCGGATTACTGTTTCAGTTGTCCCGCTAAAATAGTTGGTAAAACTTGCTGAAAAATATAATAAGAATAATATTGAGTAAGAGCTTATTGCCGCTACAATCTGGTTGCGTGTCCATGATGAGGTCAGGGTCCCGATGGAGAGAAAGAAAGCCCCTTCCAGCCAGACCCCCATATATCCTGATAATGTTGCTAGCCTGTCAGGCTGGCCAAAATATTCGATTATTAAATAATAGACCGTTGTCATGCTTAGTAATAGAGTGAAAAAGAGCAAACTTCCCAGATACTTGCCAAGAACAATAGCTGTGTTAGTCGTTGGCGTGGTCATCAGGAATTCCATTGTCCCTGTTAATTCTTCTTCAGAAAAGGTCTTCATTGTCAAAAGGGGCGCTAAAAATACAAAGATGAATTCCATGACCTTAAAAACATCGCGCAGGGACGTCTCTCTGTTTTCGTTAATGATCATAAAAAAGAATATGTTGAAGATGGAGACAGTGAGGATTAAGATAATATATGCAATCGGAGATTTGAAATAGGCAGCCAGTTCTTTTTTGGCTATTATAATAATTTTAGCCATCAATTCCCTCTGCCGTGTTGGAATGTAATCTGATAAAATAATCCTCAAGAGTCGATTCAGCACATTGAACTCCCTTTTGACTTTTCAAAAGCTGATCCAATGATTCATCAACAATAATTTGTCCTGATTTTATAATTAATACTCTTTGAGCTATTTGTTCAATCTCTGAAAGAATATGGGTGCTTAAAATTACAGTTCTTTCATGCCTTAAACTTTTAATCAGTTTACGTACCTGAAGATTCTGGACCGGATCAAGCCCGCTTGTGGGCTCATCCAGGATAAGCACCTCAGGTTCATTTATAATGGCCTGCGCAATACCAACGCGTTGCCTGTATCCTTTCGATAAATTGCCAATCGTTTTATTTTTAACATCGCCGATATTACATTCCTCTAAAACTCTGTCAATTTGTTTGTGTTGCTGCTTGCCGGGTACATCTTTCATTTGTGCTGCAAATCCAAGGTAATCTTTTACAGTCATATTGAAATAAAGTGGAGGGGTCTCCGGTAAATATCCTATTTTTCTTCGGACATCCAGAGAATTTTTAACAACATCATAGCCTTCAATTTCAACCTCACCCGAAGTAGCAGGTAGAAATGAGGTTAAGATACGCATTAACGTAGTCTTGCCTGCGCCGTTTTGCCCTAAAAAGCCAACGATTTCTCCTTTGTTAATTTCAAAGGAAACGTCTTTTAAGGCCTGAAATCCATTGAAATATTTTGTGACATTCCTGGTTGAAATCATAATTATATCAAAATGCTTATGCGCTGTTCTAGATCAATAGCAGTCAATATCTACAGCTTTTTTTTCAAAAAACATTAGACAGTATAAGTAATTATGTTCTCCAATTGCCCGAATTCCATACTTATAATACATTAATAAGTAATATTGCACGTATTGTGATAGTATATACCCACTTCTTGTTAGAAAAGCTAAACCGATTGCTGAAGTAATTGCGGTAGTTACGAAAGCATCAAGCTGTTATTTCTCTGTATTTTTTCTACTCTTCTGACAATATTGTTCATTCAATAAAGCTAGGATGCAGTAAACTTGGACTATACGGCAAGATTAAGGATAGATAGTATCAGCAAGACTCGCGTTAACGTTATATAAGGAATAAATGATGAGTAACTTCCAATTCAAAAGCAATAAGATCACTACTGCGTTACTGCTTGCTGCCGGGACGGGAAGCCGCCTTCTACCCCTGACCAATTATGCACCCAAGTGTCTCACTGAGGTTTGCGGGGATATCAATACTTGAACGGCTGACTCTCTGTCTGCGAGATAATGGTTTTAAACGTTTGATTGTAGTTGTGGGGCATAAGGATTACTGTATCCGCGAATTTCTGGGTAATTCAATTAATGGGATAACAGTTGACTATGTTGTCAATCCAGACTACCGGACAACCAATAATATTTATTCGCTCTGGCTTGCCCGGGAAATAATTCAGGAGGCATTCTTGCTCATTGAAAGCGATCTTGTTTTTGATGCATCTTTACTGAAAGATATGCTCTATCCTGATTGTATTGCTGTCTCCCGCATATTGCCATGGATGAGCGGCACCACTGTCACAATCAGCCGGTCTCGACATTTAATGGCATTTAATGCGAGACAGAATAAAATACATGGAGCATTCAACTATAAGACGGTAAATATATACAGCCTGTCGCTGCCGACATGGAAGCTGGTGGAGGAGCGACTGAAACATCACATCTCTGCCGGGCATGTGAATGAATATTATGAGACCGTGTTTGCTGAAATGATTTCCGAAAGTATTCTCTCTTTTAAACCTGTCTTTTTTGATGCCAAACGCTGGTACGAAATCGACACTCTAAGAGATTTACGTGCAGCAGATTTAATCTTCCCTGAGAATCATCAATTGCTTACCCACGAAGCAGAATCAATATAATAAAGCGTCTGTTCCTGGTATTAATTAGAGAGACCTGTATATGTCATTACTGAACAAAAAATTAAATATAGATTATTCGAGAGTCGCTCTTTACTGGAATAACGCCAGGCCGTCTATCCTGGGGCCATACATGATGGATGGATTTGGTTTTCCGGCGAGTGCGGGCCTGTTTCGGTTTCACAGCGAGACCGCTATTGTTCAGCATTTGATCCAGGATTTAAATCACGACGGTACAGTCCTGGATCTGGGTTGCGGTATAGGTTACTGGGCACAGCATTTTGCACAGTCCTTCCGTAAGGTTATCGCAATAGAATCAAGCCAGCCGCTTTATGATGCTCTTAAAAAGATGTGTCTGCCGCATCCCAATGTCAGAACCATTCATGGGGATGTGATGACATTTGAGCCTGAAGAACAGTATGACATGGTATTCCTCGGCGGCATGCTCATGTACCTCAATGATGATGATGTCAATATATTATTACGTAAAATAATGCCTTCCCTTCAAACCGGTGGCATTGTCCTGTGCCGGGAAACTACCGTTAGAAAGGGAGTTGTTACGCGCAGCGGTGAGTACCAGGCAGTATACCGTTCTATCCAGACTTATGAGAATATATTCAGGAAGTGCGGGCTTGAGGTTATGAGAGTGCAGAAAAACGAACCCTACATTCTTATGCAGATGGGTTGTGAACTGATTAAAAAATGGAAAACAATTATGCCGGAGCCTTTGCAACTCATTCCCATTGCAGGGCATATCCTGTATTGGGGCCTGCGCCTTGGCAATCCCTGGATAATGCGCATTGTAGAAAAGCTGGGCATTGCTTTCCCTGAACTGGAGAATCATTTCTTCATGCTTAAGGTCAGCGACCGGACTTCGCTTAACAAACAGGCTGATTCCACTGGCTCTTGAAAATTTAATTAAAATTAAGGCTAATATGTATATGCTGAAATTACCGGAAAAAATAATCTACAACAACGCAGCAAATATCGTATCGATTCTAGGGGTCCTCCCCCTCTGTATCCTGTTTCTTGAAGACGGTTATCAATATATTATTCCCCTGATAATTTACAACAATATCATGGACGACCTGGACGGGATACTCGCCATTAAAATGAATATCAAAAGCAATTTCGGCGCAATGCTGGACAACCTCTGCGACGGGATCAGCCATTGTATCCTTGTCATGGCGGTCGGGATGCATTTTGGCGGCATTTGCATAGCCGCCAGCCTGATTGCCGTAACCGGGATTATGCTGAGGGTTGTTTCCCGGTTACTCCCATCCACAGTAACCGGCACCGGATCACCAACAAATGAATTAATCCGCCACATGTTTTTTGTTCTTATATTAGCACCACTTTTCGACTTAAATGTCACGTCTTTATTGGTTGCAGTATTTACCATTCATGCCCTATCCATGCTTGTGCCATATAAAATGCCATATCTTATCCGGAGCATTACACAGTCAGCGACTGCCATTGGTATGATAAATGTCGCATTGTTAATAGCCTGGCTCATTCCGTTTGCAACACCGGTCATTGCCGCGGGCTTTATTCTGACTTATCTATATACATTTACGGTAGGTGGTGTTAAATGGTTAAAGAGCATATAGACACCATTACCTGTAATGTAATTGTCTTTTTATTTTGATAAATTCAACACGGGCATAACATATTTTATAGAGGAAAAGAAGAGTTTTAACGTATATGCAACAGCCCCCGGTTACTGACTCACAATTCTCGTAATTTCCATTTCTGCAGCGTTATCCAGTTTCTTTATCTTATATAACGAAAATATAATAGCTAAAACCAGACCTGTGATACCGAGAATAACATCCATTCCTTTGATCCCGGTCAAACCGGATATTTCATGGCCTGCATAGGCAGACAGGAATAGTGATAAAATCGGAAGAATAAATACCAGGAAATACGCCTTTACATGAACCTTCTTTTCCAGATCCAGAGTGACCCTGTTCCCTTCTCTCGCATTCAAGCTATTCCCGGCCTTCATGATCATGCCTTCACCGCTCTTGCCGCATATACCGGCCTGGGCCTTTCCGCACTCTTTGCAGGCCTTGCTCTTGTCTATTCTCACTTTTGCCATCGTACCATTTGTCTCGATTACAGTTCCTGTCTCAAGTCCGGAGAGTTCCATTAATACATTTTAATAGTGTTAAATAATTATGCATATGATTCAAATCATTACGGATGAGCATTTTGCATGATCATAATTATATGAACTGTCATTCCGGCTTGCCTGCCTGCCGGTAGGCAGGTCCGGAATCTATTCCATTCAGACTACTGACAAGCAGGAGTGACAGAAGATGAACAGGAATAATAATTGATTATTAAAATCCGGTATTTTATACTGGTCTAAAGCAAGTTAAGGATAATATGATAAAAGTAGCTACAGCAAAAGAAATGCAGGATATAGACCGAGTTACGATCAACAAATTCGGTATTGCCGGGACAGTGTTGATGGAAAGAGCAGGCCTAGCTGTTGTCAATAGAATAAATACCCTTTATCCAGCTAAAAGGATCGCTGTTTTATGCGGAGGTGGCAACAACGGTGGTGATGGATTTGTTATCGCCAGAGAGCTCCATAATCAGGGAAAGAAAGTTGAAGTGTTTATGACTTCTGCACCGGCAAAGTTAAAAGGCGACGCGAGGACCAATTATAATATCGCAAAGAAATTCGGTGTTCCTGTTATTCCTGCTGAGAAATTCCTGCGCGCACGCTTTTCAGCACATTACCTGATAATTGATGCTCTATTAGGAACAGGTCTGAGCAAGACAGTTAAAAGTCCCCTCTCAGATATTATTCACAAAACAAACAGACTGTCCTGCCCTGTTATGGCCGTTGATATATCATCAGGAATCTCTTCAGATACCGGTCATGTAATGGGAACTGCAATCAAAGCAAATACTACCGTTACCTTTGGTCTGCCAAAGAGAGGTCATCTCGTCTATCCGGGAGCGGAATACACCGGCCAATTGTTTATCGAAGACATCGGCTTTCCCCGTTTTCTTCTCGATTCAGAAAAAATTAAAATTAACCTGTTCCGTACAAGTGACGCAATCGCATTACTGCCTGCCAGACCAAAGTCCTCTCATAAAGGCACCTATGGACACGTCCTTCTGATAGCCGGTTCCAGGGGGAAAACAGGGGCAGCGCTGATGGCTGCTAAGGCATGCCTGAAAGCAGGTGCCGGACTGGTGACAATCGGAACTCCGGAAACAGTTGTTAACTCATTGCAGTCACGGGTAACAGAGGAAATGATTCTACCACTTGATGATAAGGGAAACGGGACCTTATCTTATAAGTCTGCTGATTCAATCATGGAATTTTTAAATGCAAGAGGCAATGTACTTGTTATAGGACCAGGACTTTCAGTAGACGAAGAAATAAAAAAACTCCTGGCTGAAGTTGTAACACATTCAAATGTCCCGGTTGTTATTGATGCTGACGGACTTAATGCAATATCAGGTAAAACAGGGGTGATTAAGAAATGCAAAGCCCCGGTTATTCTCACTCCTCACCCCGGAGAAATGACCAGACTGGAGGGAATTAAATCCGGAGATGTCAAAGATAGTCCTGACAGAATTTCCAGGGCATTATCATTAGCAAGAAGAACAAAAGCTTATGTTGTATTAAAAGGTGTTCCCACTGTAACAGCAACACCTGATGGTAAGGCATTTATAAATTCATCAGGCAATCCCGGAATGGCTACTGCCGGTACAGGTGATGTACTGACAGGAATAATCGCTTCTCTCCTTGCACAGGGGTTACCTCCTGCAGATGCTTCTGCACTTGGTGTTTACATACACGGTTATGCCGGTGATATTGTTGCAGACAAAAAAAGCCAGCAGTCCATGGTCGCTTCTGATATCATCAATGCATTGCCCGGGGTTTTCAGGTCCATTAAGTCATGTTGAAGAGACCATCTCTCCTTATAGTTCTTAAAATATATATTTCAATTTAATATCTTGTCATTCCCGTGAAAACGGGAATCCAGACATTTAGTTTTTTATCACTGGATACCCGCCTTTACGGGTATGACATAGTTTAAATTTACCTCATGAATATGTTAAATTGCTTTAAAATGAACACTATTATTCAATCTCCTAATATGAGCGCAACAGGAATAACAGCCTTTTTCACTTCAAAACATTTTTCAATAAATCATGGCAGCTTTAGAGAAGCCCTGCTTAAAGAATTCAGCATGGAAGAAGATAAAATTTACCTGCCAATTCAAAAACATACAAACCATGTCCATGTTCTTGAGTCAAACCTTGATCCTGTAGTAGCTGACGCTGTTATTACAGACAGAGCAGATGTATTAATCGGAGTAATTGTTGCAGATTGCGTGCCTGTTCTTGTCTATGATCAGAAGAATAAAATTATTGGTGCTGTCCACGCAGGATGGAAAGGAACTGCAGGAGGGATTCTTGAAAATACATTATTATTAATGATGGAAAGGTTTAATTCCCGGCCGGATGATGTTCTGGTCTCTATCGGACCAAGCATAAAAAAATGCAGCTATGAAGTTGATGCTGATGTAAAAGATGCCGTGAAAAGCAGAACAGGACCTGGCAACTATATTGAACCAAAGAAAGATAAATATATGATTGATCTTGCAGAGGCAAACAGGATACAGGCATTAAACTCGGGAGTTCAGGAAATAAATATCTGGAAGTCGGAAGACTGTACGTTTTGTAACCCTGAGAAATATTATTCTTACAGGTATTCAAAAGAAACTGTCGGGAGACAGGGCGGTTTTATCGGAATGTGGTAATATATCGGAATAGATAACAATTACTTTGGAGGTCATATGCTTAATGCCACAGATATAATGACAAAAGACGTTATTACGGTAAAAAATGAAACTACTATTGAAGAACTTGCAAGACTGCTTATAGACCACAAAATCAGCGGAGTACCGGTCCTTGATGATGATAATAAAATGATCGGAATCGTAACGGAAAATGACCTTATAAAAAAGAACAAACGTTTTCATATCCCCACAATAGTCCGGCTCTTTGACGCCTACTTCCTTCTTGATTCCGGAAAGGTCGAAGACGAGATAAAGAAAATGGTGGCCACCACTGTCGGTGAGATATACACCAAAAAAGTCCTTTCAATATCAGAAGACACCACTCTTGAAGAGATCGCCACAATTATGGCGGAAAAACATATTCACCTTTTACCTGTTTTAAGAGACGACGAAGTTGTTGGCATAGTAGGCAAGGCCGATGTGGTCAGGTCCATGACAGGATGAGGCTTCAGAGCAGAAGCGAAAGTGAAACAATAAATATCGGGCAACGGTTAGGACAAAAGCTGAAACCCGGAGATGTTGTCTGTCTTTATGGAGAACTTGGAGCAGGCAAGACCACCATTACAAAAGGGATAGCCTCTTCTTTCGGTATAAATGAACGGGACATAACAAGCGCCAGCTACACCATCATCGCAGAATATGACGGCAACATTCCATTCTATCATATTGATCTTTACAGAATAATGAACGGAGATACTTCAGATCTTGGACTTGATGAATATTTCCATTCAGATGGAGTCTCTGTTATAGAGTGGGCCGAAAGAGCGGCGAATGAAATCCCGGATAATTGTATAAAAGTAAGGATGAACCATGCAGGAGACGACCTGAGAGAGATAGAGTTGGAAGGTCTGGAATTATGAAACGAATTGGCATTATCACAAAAAGAGGTGAGCCAAAAACTGTAAAGGCTGTCAGAGACCTGATGAAGTGGCTCAAGGATAAGGAGTATGATTTTCTTATCGAAAAGGAGACAGCTTCTGCACTTAAACTAAAAGGTTATAATCGCAAAGACATACCTTCCAAATCTGATATGATCATTGTCTTTGGAGGTGACGGCACTCTGTTAAGCGCTGCCAGGCTTGTAGGAGACAGGGGCATCCCTATCCTTGGTGTTAACCTGGGCGGACTTGGATTTATCACTGAGCTGGGCAAAAATGAAGTGCGTCAAAATATAAAAATGATAATGTCGGAAGAGTGCTGTTTTGAAGAACGAATCATGCTCCTCGCTGATGTTTACAGGGGCAAAAGAAAGATAATACAGCATAACGCACTGAATGATGTCGTATTAAACAAGAGCGCACTGTCCAGGATGTTTGAAGTGGACATCAACATTGATAAACAGTATGTGACCACTTTCAGACTGGACGGTCTTATAACATCAACGCCTACAGGGTCTACAGCACACTCCCTGTCTGCGGGCGGGCCCATTCTCTATCCAACCCTTGAGACATTCCTCATGACCCCCATATGTCCCCATACTCTGACAAGCAGACCAATAGTATTGCCTGATACTTTTGTTATTGATATAAATATCAAAAACGGGGATGACATCTATATGACCCTCGACGGTCAGGAAGGCTTTCCATTAAACGTGAGAGACAAAGTACGAATCAGGAAAGCTGATTACAAGACGAAATTTCTGGTCCTGCATGATAAAGACTATTTCAAATTACTAAGATCGAAACTTAAGTGGGGCGAATAACACCGGTACTGATTATTTATGGATAAAAGAGAAATAACAGAAGGACTTATAAAAGCGATCAAGGGTTATGAAGAACTTGGGTTTAAATATCTTCCCTTTAAGCAGGACAGAATCACAGACCTTTTAAAAAGCAAACCCGTCTATGCTGTTTCTGAAGCACAGACACCCATCATTTCAGAACCTGAAAATTGCTTCTCCCTGGACAAGGACAAGGCGCTGCAGCAGCTAAGGGAAGAAATAGGCGACTGTACAAGATGCAATCTCCATAAGGAAAGAAAAAACGTGGTCTTTGGTGAAGGGTCTTCCGGCGCCAGATTGATGTTTATAGGTGAAGGACCCGGGAGAGATGAGGACATACAGGCCCGCCCATTTGTTGGTGAGGCCGGGAAGCTTCTGACCAAACTGATAGAAAAAATGGGTATGAAACGTGAGGACGTTTACATTGCTAATATTGTTAAATGCAGACCGCCCTTTAACAGGGACCCGGAAGCAGACGAGATAGCCGCATGCAAACCCTTTGTGGAACGTCAGGCTGAGATAATTAATCCTGGAGTAATCATGAGTCTGGGCAGAGTTTCGGCACAGTCCATCCTTGGTATGAAAATGCCCATAAGCAGAATGCGGGGGAATTTTTTCAGCTTTAATGAAATCCCTCTCATGCCTACTTTTCACCCCGCATACCTGTTGAGAAACCCTAAAGACAAGTGGCTTGTCTGGGATGACGCACAAAAAGTACTGGAGAAATTAAAAGACTGAAATGGAGGTATTATGAAGAGGTTATGGGCCCCCTGGCGAATGGAGTATATTCTTGATGACAACAAACACGACTCATGCCTGTTCTGTGATATTTCAAAAAAAGAAAAAAACAGGATCAATAAAACAAGGGATAAAAAAAACATGATCCTTCACAGGTCAAAAAAATGCTTTGTTATGCTTAACAAGTATCCCTATAACAGTGGTCACCTGATGGTCGTCCCCTATTTTCACACTTCTTCATTTGATGGTCTTGATGATGATGTTCTTTTTGATCTTATTAAGAATATGGAAAGATCAACAGGAATTCTTAAACAGGTCCTTAATCCCGATGGTTTTAATATGGGTCTGAACTTTGGCAAGGTAGCCGGAGCAGGAATGGAATCTCATATGCATATACATATAGTGCCGCGCTGGACAGGTGACACCGACAGCATGCCAATTATTTCAGAGACCAGGGTAATGCCTGAACATCTGATGAAAACATATAATAAGCTGGTTAAGACTTTTTCCAAAAAATAAACTGCAAAGAATTATTCATTTACTATTTACCGTTCGGTTACAGATTCACTTTTTTACCAATTGCAACGCTATATGTTCATTTTCATTATTTAATAATAATTTAATTAAACAGCAATCAAACGCCAAATCATATCCACAGCAATAACACCCTAACTATATGAATATTATAATTATTTTATCTTTTATTTTTTATCTGATTAATTTCGCTGGATTTATAGTATTAGTATGATTTTTTATGCTATAATCATAAGTTATATGCCCGGAGGATCTAATATATGAAAGAAAAAGACGTATTCGATGAATTAATTGAGATAGGTAAGAAGCGCGGTATGCTTACCTATGATGAAATAAATGACGCGCTGCCGTCGGAATTTTTCACACCTGATGAAATAGAAGAGCTCATGGATCTTCTAAGTGATATGGGAGTGAAAATAGTTGATAGTGATGAGGCAGCCCCTCGTGAAGAAACTACAACCCCGGAGTACGAGAAAACAGAAGACCTTGTCCAGGCCTATTTCCACTCTATGGGAGATATCTCAATTCTCACTAAAAGTGAAGAAGTTGAGCTTGCCAAGAAACTTGAAGAAGGCAAGGAAATCATTGGTGAGATTATCAAACCTCTCGCTTTAACCAAGCGGATAGAAAAAGAGCTTGTAGAGAACGAAGACAACCAGGACATGGAAGAGGAGGAGAAGGTTAATCATATTCTGGACTCTACACTCTTCAGACTTGAAACAATGGTGGAAGTAGTCAATGACTTTAATGAAGAGATTTTTCTCTATTGTGAGTCACTTGGTGAACTTAAAGTTCTTATTAAGTATGAAAAAAGTAAAAAGAGGGTAAGAGGCGCTGTGCTGGCAGATATGGAAGAACTTTCAGAGAGAGCACAGTCTGTCTTTAAAAGAATTGAGACCGAAGTCGGCATAAAGGTAGACCAGTTACTCTTCATGTGGGAAAGAATCAGCAGAGTGCAGGCATTTGTGCTTGAGGCCAAAAATGAACTGATCACCAGAAACCTCAGACTTGTTGTAAATATTGCAAAGAATTATGTTGGCAGAGGACTTCCTCTCCTTGACCTTATTCAGGAGGGAAACATAGGTCTGATGAAAGCCGTTGACAAGTTTAAATATGAAAAGGGTTTTAAGTTCAGCACCTATGCTACATGGTGGATAAGGCAGGCAATAACAAGAGCGCTTATTGATCAGACAAAAACTATCAGAGTCCCCGTTCATATGATGGAGTTTTATAACAGGGTCACAAAGGCATCAAGGGAGCTTACACAGGAACTGGGCAGAGAACCCAGTAATGAGGAAATAGCCAAAAAACTTATCGTCCCCCCAAGAAAAGTTGAAGAAGTCTTCAGGGCGATACAGGATCCTATAGCTCTTCAGACCCCTGTTGGAGATGAAGATACTGAGTTGGAAGACTTCATCGGTGACAAGAACAGCCCTTCCCCTTACACTGATGCTGAAAATAATGAAATATCCGGTTATATAAAGAAAGTCCTTGGCACACTTACACCAAAGGAAGAAAAAGTCATCAGGATGAGGTTTGGAATCGGTGTTGACAGGGATCATACGCTTGAGGAAGTAGGAAGACACCTCACAATTACCAGAGAGAGAGTAAGACAGATTGAAGCCAAAGCTTTAAGAAAGCTCAAACACCCGAGCAGGCTCAAGGCTCTTAAGGCCCT
>PVMK01115242.1_pt1 | contig 44574 bp, 34 predicted proteins | sample 1853481 | NCBI WGS metagenome assembly PVMK01 (sample SAMN08533507, study PRJNA380276) | Marine sediment metagenome, whole genome shotgun sequencing project.
CGGGATTAACGGAGCGTGCCGGTGAATAATACAGACAATACCAACAAAGCCCCTGTTTCCGCAGATCTGTTGATTGAACTGGGCTGTGAAGAACTCCCGCCCAAATCACTACCCATACTGGGCCAGGCACTGTTTGACGGGTTTTTAACGCAGCTTAAGCAAGCACAGCTGGGGTTCGATGCCGACACCAGTCGGGCTTTATTACACACCCAGACGTCTTGCGCTATTGATATCAGCTGTTGCTGAACGTCAGCCTGATCAGGTACTGGAGCGCAAGGGTCCTGCACTAGCTGCCGCATTTGATGGCGAAAATCAGCCAACACCTGCTGCTGCCGGTTTTGCGCGCTCAGTTGGCAAAAGTGTGGAGGAACTTGAAACACTTAAAACCGACAAGGGTGAATGGTTGTACTGCCATATAGAGAAACCTGGGCAGGAGCTTGGTGATTTGCTCTTCCCGATGCTTGAAAAAGCGCTTGCTGCACTGCCTGTGGCAAAACCAATGCGCTGGGCATCCAACGATTTCAGTTTTATCCGTCCGGTGCACTGGCTGGTAGCTATACATGGTTCAAAAGTTCTTAACGGCCGCCTGTTTGGCCTGCACGCGGGCAATCTCACCCGTGGACACAGGGTTCATAGTCCTGGACCACATGAAATTGTGATCGCTGGAGATTACGAGCAGGTTTTAAATTCTGCATGCGTGGTTGCTGATCAGGCTAAACGCCAGGATATGATCGAACAACAGGCCATTGCGCTGGGTAAATCTGCCGGAGGCAAGGCCTTAATTGACGGTAGTCTGCTTGAAGAGGTTTCAAACCTTGTTGAGTGGCCCCGATCCATTTGTGGCAGCTTTGATAACGAGTTCCTTGAGGTTCCGGCCGAAGCCCTGATCGCAAGCATGCAGGACCATCAAAAGTTTTTCCCTGTTGTCGACAACGACACCGGCTCTTTACTCGCTCGCTTCATTACTGTGGCCAACCTTGATAGCCTGGATTTTGATGCTGTCCGTGAAGGGTTTGAACGAGTCATCAGGCCCAGGCTTGCTGATGCACGTTTTTTTTGGGATCAGGACAATAAAGCGCCCCTTGAAGACTGGTTGCCTACTCTTGACAAAGTGGTATTCCAAGACATGTTGGGGTCTGTTCGAGACAAGTCCATACGTATCGCTACAATATCTCAGAATATAGCAGAAGAATGTGGCATCAACGAAAAACATGCAAATCGGGCTGCAATGCTGTGTAAATGTGATCTTGTCAGTCAAATGGTTGGGGAGTTTCCAGAACTGCAAGGCATTATGGGGGGGTATTATGCCGATAAAAGTGGAGAGCACTCAGATGTCAGTCAGGCCATTACCGATCACTATCTTCCCGCCTATTCGGGTGACCGGTTACCTACGCAGGTTGTTGGAAAAGTAGTCGCACTATCTGATCGATTGGATACTTTAACCGGGATTTTTGCTACTGGCCTCAAACCCACTGGAAACAAGGATCCATTCGCTCTACGCCGCGCCGCGCTTGGTTTCATACGTATATTGCTGGATGGTGAACTAAGCATTGAGCTCGATAAAACCCTCGCAATTGCAGCCCTTGCCGTACAGAAACAACTACCTGTCCCGCCAGGTGTTTTACTTGAATTGCGACAGTTTGTTCTTGAGCGCTTAAAACATTATCTTCTCGATAAAGATTACGATACTGGCCTGGTAAATGCCGTTCTGGATGCACCACTGAGTACTCTTCCTGACCTTGTAACACGCCTCGATGCTTTGCGTGATTTCATGCATCACGAGGTGGCTTCCAGCCTTGCTGCAGCAAACAAGAGAATTGGCAATATTTTACGAAAATCAGAAACGGCTACAAACAACACGATCAAAGAAGATCTATTGGTTATCGAAGAAGAAAAGCGTCTTTTCGCAGATATTAAAGGAATATCAGTCGATCTTGATTTGCTATATATTCAAGCTGATTATACTGCTGCCCTGAATCTGCTTGCTGGGTTATCAAGCAGCATTGATGCCTTTTTTGACAATGTTATGGTCATGGATGACGATGCCGGTGTGCGCCAAAACCGGTTAAACCTATTGGCCGAACTGAAAGGACTGTTCGACCGTATCGCAAACCTCGCGTTGATTGGTTAAGCACGGAGTTCGGTCAAAGGTAACTCACTTCCAGGCTCGACAAAACAAACCCGGACAAATATCCGGGCTGGCTTTTAGACGTCGAGATTGGTCACATATAAGGCATTTTTTTCTATAAATTCACGCCGTGGTTCGACTTCATCACCCATCAGCGTTGTGAAAATCTCATCTGCCGCTACCGCATCCTCAATAGTAACTTTAAGCAGACGACGGGTTTCCGGGTTTACCGTGGTATCCCAAAGCTGTTCCGGATTCATTTCACCCAATCCTTTAAACCTCTGGAATGTCCGCCCCTTGCGGCTTTCATTCATTAACCAGTCATGTGCCTCGGCAAAGCTTGAAATGGACTTCTCCGCATTACCGCGATGTACGGCCGCACCGGGTTGTACCAGGTCATATAGTGTACTGGCCAGTTTGCTGGTCAACCTGTATTCTGGTGAAAGAAAGAAGTCCCGACGTAATACCGTAGTTTCAACAACACCATAAATGATTTTGTTTAAATGTAACTCCATCTCGTTGCCGGTACCTTTCACTTTCATACTATAACTGACACTGGGTGGCGTATTTTCATTCATTTGTTCAACAAGTGAGTCACACCATTGCTGTATTACCTCAATGCTCCAATCATATGAAAATGGCTTACTATCAACTAGTTGCTCTAAAAACAATGGTTCGAATCGTATGGCTAAACGTGCGTTAGCGGCCCTTACCGCCATATAATCTCGTAACAAGCCTTCCAGCGCTTCACCCGAAAGTGGCGGGGCATCCTGATCAAAAACCAGGGCTGCATTATCCATGGCGCGGGCCAGCATATACTCATTCATTTCGGCATCATCTTTCAGATAGTGCTCTTGCTTGCCTTGTTTTATTTTATAAAGCGGCGGCTGACCGATGTAAATATGACCACGTTCGATCAATTCGGGCATCTGTCGATAGAAAAATGTCAGTAACAAGGTGCGGATATGAGAGCCATCAACATCAGCATCAGTCATGATGATAATGGTGTGATACCTTAATTTTTCGACATCAAACTCGTCCTTGCCAATACCACAACCCAGGGCGGTAATGAGCGTACCAACTTCTGCTGACTGCAGCATTTTGTCAAAACGGGCTTTTTCAACATTCAAAATTTTGCCTTTAAGTGGCAGAATTGCTTGAGTTTTTCTGTTTCTACCCTGCTTTGCTGAGCCACCGGCTGAATCACCCTCCACCAGGAACAGCTCTGACAACGCCGGATCTTTCTCCTGGCAGTCAGCCAACTTTCCGGGTAAACCGGCGATGTCCAGCACGCCCTTGCGCCGGGTCATATCGCGGGCTTTGCGAGCCGCTTCACGGGCACGCGCTGCATCCACCGCCTTCATGGTAATAGTTTTTGCGTCTGCAGGGTTCTCCAGCAGGTAATCCCGTAAATACCCAGATACCAGAGACTCGACCACGGGTTTTATATCGGAAGACACCAGTTTGTCTTTTGTTTGGGAAGAAAACTTTGGATCCGGTGCCTTAACAGACAACACTGCGACCAAACCTTCACGAGCATCATCACCTGTCATAGAGACTTTGTTTTTCTTTGCCAATCCGGATTCTTCTATATACTGATTCATCGTGCGTGTTAATGCCGCCCTGAATCCGGCTAAATGCGCACCGCCATCCCGCTGTGGAATATTATTGGTAAAGCAGAAAACACTTTCCTGGTAGGCGTCTGTCCACTGCATGGCCACTTCAACAACAATCTTGTTTGCTTCGCCTTGAAAATGCATAACACTCTGATGTAATGGAGTTTTTTTGCGGCCAAGATGCTCCACAAATGAACTGATACCACCTTCATATTCAAAGACATCTTGCTTTCCGGATATTTCATCCGTTAATTCAATCCTGACCCCGGAGTTCAGGAAGCTTAGTTCCCGTAAGCGCTTGGCCAGAATATCGTAATGAAAAACCGTATCACTAAAAATTTTCGTACTGGGCATAAAGCGTAGCTCGGTGCCCGTTTCGTTGGATTTTTCAAACTTTTTTAGCGGTTCTACCGGCACACCCATTTCATAGGTCTGTTTCCAGACGTGTCCATCTCTCTTAATGGTTAAATCCAGTTTCTCTGACAGGGCATTAACTACCGATACGCCTACACCATGCAGCCCACCGGAAACCTTGTACGAGTTATCATCGAATTTACCGCCCGCATGCAATACCGTCATGATGACTTCCGCTGCCGAGCGCCCTTCTTCTTTATGGATATCAACCGGAACACCGCGCCCATTATCTGAGACGCAAACACTGCCGCCCATCTCGATAACAACCTTTATTGCATCACAATGACCAGCCAGGGCCTCATCTACGGAGTTATCCACCACCTCAAACACCATGTGGTGTAAGCCGGTGCCATCATCAGTATCACCGATATACATGCCCGGGCGTTTACGTACCGCATCAAGGCCTTTTAGGACCTTGATACTACTGGAATCATATTGTTGCTTGCTCATACAGCCTCTGGAACCCGGCTTAAACAGGTCATTTGCCACTACTGTTGGCGGCAATAAAGGTTTGACTTGTTGCGGATTAATTATGCGTTGAAACGAGTTTTATTATACCACTAAACGTCATTTAAATGCTTGTTTTAAAGACTTTTTCAACAATCTAACCCTTGGTCCTGGAAACCCTTCCATGTTCCACGTGAAACACCGTGTAGCAACTCTCACAGGCCTTTACGGCTGGTACCAACTGTGTACCCGTCAACCATATCTGCACGCCCAGGTCCAAACCCGCGCCAAGCACCCTGCCCAGGTGCGCCTCGTCAAACTCTGATGAAAGGTCATCTAGCATCAATATGGGCTTTTCTCCTGACTCACAGATCAGTTGCGCTTGCGCCATGATCATTGCTGCGGTCATGGCTTTTTGTTCGCCTCGAGATAATCTCTCTCTGGCGGGTATACCATTAAGCGAAAAATAAAGGTCTGCCTTGTGTGGTCCCGGCCCAGTGGTTCCTCTTTCAGTATCGCGTTGAAATGAGCTTTTCATGGCCTCGGCAAGGCTATCGCCGGTCCAGCCCTTTCTATAGCTCAACTTTATGCCTTTCAGTGTCTGGCTAAACACAGGAAGATGATGTTGCAGAATTCTATTTAGTAAACCGGCATGGTGTTCCCGAGCTTGGTGTAACTGTTCACCAAGAGTAATAAACTGTGGATCCAGACTTTCCACTACCATTGCATTTGATTGACGCAATGCTGCATTCCGTTGTTTTAAAACGCGATTATAGCGACGCCATAACATGAGGAAATCATGTTTCACGTGAAACACACCCCAATCCAGGTATTTACGACGTCCGTCCGGCGGCCCACTGACCAGGGTATGGCTGCTCGGCTCCAATAAAACATGCGGCAGCAATCGGGTAAGCTGGCTCAATTGCGTGATATCTTCACCATTATGACGAGCCGACCAATAATCCGTACCACGCTCCATTCCCATTTGGTGCGAATCACCTGCCCGGGTCTCAACCTTGCTTACAATCTGAAAGAATTTATTTTCCGGGCCAATAAGTGAAGATATCTGGCCTGATCTGAAAGATCGGCCCTTTGACAATACAGATAGTGCCTCGAGAATACTGGTTTTACCCGCGCCATTATCCCCGGTGAAACAGTTCAGACGAGGATCGGGTTCTATTTGAGCCGATTCAATGTTTCTTAAATTATTGATATTAAGGGATTTAACCCACATATCTTTATCAGAGCTTAAGCGGCATAACCACGTGTCTATTGATATCGGAATCAGGTGCAGACACCAGGCAACTGCTATTCGCGTCCTTCAGTTCCAGGGAAACCTGTTCCGTATCAATTGCCATCAGGGCATCTAACAAATATGTCACGTTAAAGCCAACCGCCAAGCGATCAAAATTTAATTCTGCCTCGATTTCTTCTACTGCCTCTTCATGCTGGGGGTTATGCGCAACAATCTTGATCGTAGAGCCTGATGCTTCCAGTTTTACGCCTTTATATTTTTCATTCGACAAAATAGCAGCTCGTTGCAGCGCCTGGATAAACGTTGCCTTGTCTACAAGCATCTGCTTGTCTGCACCTACTGGTACAACCGCCTTGTAATCAGGGAAACGACCATCGATCAACTTGGAGGTAAATGTCGTATCACCTTTAACCAGCCTGATATGGTTACGGCCTATAGCCAATGTGACTTCATCCTCATCACCTGACAACATTCGGGACAACTCCATTACACCTTTTCGTGGCACGATTAGCTGTCGATCAGTTGTAATATCAATGCTGCTTTCAAGATCACATATCGCCAACCGGTGACCATCTGTAGCAATGGCACGAAGTTGTTGGCCGGTAAAATCAAATAAAAGACCGTTCAGATAATAACGAACATCCTGATTTGCCATTGCAAACGAGGTTTTATCCATCATTTTCTTAAGAGTTGATTCAGCAACAGCGATGTTTTCCAGGGTTTCGACCTGGTCGGTAGCAGGAAACTCGGAGGCCGGCAGGGTTGCAAGGGTGAAACGGCTGCGGCCAGCAGTAAGCGTGGCTTTATCATCACTGACACTGAATTTTATATTTGCACCATCTGGCAAGGCTTTAATAATATCTACCATTTTGCGCGCAGGAACTGTAATTTCACCATCCTGGTCAATATCAGCAGGGACACTGGAGATAAGTTCTACTTCCATGTCCGTTCCGGTTACGATCAGACGACCCTCCCGAGCAGAAAGCATGAAGTTTGCCAATACCGGCAATGTCTGGCGACGTTCAACTACGCCAATAACCTGGCTTAGCGGTTGAAGAAGCACTTCCCTGGAAATAGTGAATTTCATACTTTGATCCTTTTATTACTGCTTTTTAATAAATAGTATATATATAAATAGTAGTAGTAGTAAGTCTTGTTAGTAAGTCTATTTTTTGTATAAATTTGTTAAATATCAATTATATATAAGGTTTAAACCTTGTGTAAATCTCTAATAAACCTTGTGTATAACTTGTGGAGAACCCGTCAATATTTTTAACACCCAAACTTATACACAGCTTATTAAAGCCTTATACCCTATTGTTCCACAAAACATCATGCGGTCAATGAGCGCAATAATTTAACCTTGTCTTCCCTCAGCCTACCATCGGTTTCACACAGCCTTTCAATTGTACGACAGGCGTGCAGTACCGTTGTATGGTCACGGCCACCAAACGCATCGCCAATTTCAGGCAGGCTGTGCTGGGTTAATTCTTTACACAAAGCCATTGCCATTTGCCTCGGCCGGGCAATGCTTCTTGGCCGGCGTTTGGATAATAACTCTGCCATTCGCATTTTGTAATATTCACATACTGTTTTCTGAATATTTTCAATTGTAATCAAACGATCGTGTACGGTCAGTAAGTCCCGTAATACTTCGCGGGTAAAACTTTCCGTGATTTCCCGGCCGGTAAACCTCGCATTGGCTATCAAGGTATTCAAAGCACCCTCCAGGTCGCGTACATGTGAGCGCAAACGTTTGGCGATAAGGAAAGCGACCGGTTCGTCCAGCTGAATGCCCTTTTCCTGGGCCTTGTTCATCAAAATAGCGACACGGGTTTCAAAATCCGGTGGCTCGATAGCCACGGTCAGTCCCCAGCCAAAACGAGAGCGGAGCCGGGCTTCGAGTCCTTCAACCTCTTTTGGATAACGATCGCAAGTCAAGACGATTTGCTGGTTACTATCCAGCAAGGTATTGAAAGTATGAAAAAATTCCTCCTGCGAACTTTTCTTACCGGCAAAAAACTGGATGTCATCGATTAGCAAAGCGCCAGCGGAGCGATAATGTTTTTTAAAATTATCGATTGCCCCATGTCGCAGTGCCCTGATCATATCGCTGACAAATCGTTCGGAATCCAGGTACAAAACTTTTGTGGAGGGGCTTTGTTCCCGAATCAGGTTGCCAATAGCATGCAGTAAATGGGTTTTTCCAAGACCGGTGCTGCCATATAACAGTAAAGGGTTATAGGCATCACCTGGTTTTTGAGCGATTTGCGATGCTGCAGCGAAACCTAATTCATTTGATTTGCCGAGAACAAAATTATCGAACCGGTAACGGGGATCCAAGCCGGTTGTTTGCCTGTTTCTAACCGTCGATTGGGGTTTGCTATTTATTGTTGCCGAGGCGGAGGGCAGACCATCTTCGATGCTTACCGAGGCTCTCGGATGATCGAGGTGCTCAAATATATCCCGGATTCGTTCCAGGTAATGAGTAGCAATATGATCCCTGACATAAGAGTTTGGTGCGACCAGGCGGGTTCGGTTTTTACTGGTGACAACCTCAAGTGGGCGAATGAAGGTATTTATGTCTTCAGGCGGAAGTTCCCGTTCAAGGTGTTGAAGGCAAAGGAGCCAGATGTTTTGCGTCATGCTGCGTTCATGCCAATAGAGGTTTCTAGTCTCTGACACAATCAGCAATCAGTGTTAAAAGTGCCAAGAATTATTTTATATTTCAGTAACTTGAGAAGATTCTCACGATACACAGACAGGCTGATTTAGGTGAGCCTAGTCACCCCGCCTGATTAGGGCTTAGTCTACCGTGCTGTGGATAACTTGGCTATAGCTGATAGCAGACTCAAGCAATAAATAAAATTCTCCCGCCAATTGCTTGAATGATATGCTTATACGGGATATTATTCGCCTCTTGTGTCGGCTGCCTGTAGCAACATCAAAGCAGTCTTAAATAGTATTTTATAGAGGTTTTAAAAAATGAAACGTACTTTTCAGCCTAGCCGTCTAAAACGCGCTCGCCGTCACGGTTTCCGCTCCCGTATGGCCACCCGCGGTGGTCGTGCCATTATTAACGCACGTCGCGCCAAAGGTCGGAAACGTTTAAGTGCCTGAAAAAGTTAGCTCTGATCGTTTGTCAGGGAAAGGAAAACGGATCTGGTAGAACCAGGTCCGGATGCCGTTTCTGACATACCGGGCTGCGAAAACCAAGCACTAGAATGTTCACGGGCCAGGGACATATGAAATTTTCCAGACAATCTCGACTACTCAAACCGGTCGAATTCAAATTGGTATTTCAACAACCAATCCGATCCGGAGATGACTGTTTCCGAATTCTGGCACGAACCAATGGTATACAACACCATCGCCTCGGCATGGCGGTATCAAAAAAAGCCTGTGCCAAAGCCGTTGGCCGCAATCGCATAAAACGTGTGGTGCGGGAGAATTTCCGCACACGGTTGTCAGAAACCGTATCCGATAACACACTTGATTTTGTTGTTTTACCAACCGTGGCAGCAGCAAATCAAAGTAACAAAACACTGGATGAGTCGCTCTCGGCTCATTGGAAAAGACTGATCAGGAAAGCTGATGACCGGAATACCGGAAACCGGTGGGACTGAACTGAGGACACAGAAATAATGGCAAACCTTCGCCCAATGTTGTTCATGGGGTTGCTCGTACTCTCCTACTTGATGTGGTTGGAATGGCAGAAAGATTATGGTCCCCAGCCACAGTCACAAACGGCTACCCAGGCTGCCGCAACTTCGTTTGATGCACCGCCTGTACCAGCATCACAGGATAACGCACTACCATTAGCGGGTGACTTGCCTACAGCACAGACTGGCACCGATAGCATGGACCAGGATATGGTTTCGCAGGCTGTTATGACCGGTGAGAGTGGCTTGCTCACCGTTACTACCGATGTGCTTGAGGTGGGTATCGATCTCGTGGGAGGCACCGTGGTCTCGGCCAGGTTGCTGGACTACCCGGTTGAACTGGAAGTATCCGAAATCAAGGTTGATTTTCTCAGCCGATCAGGGCCGGAAATGTTCATAGCGCAGTCCGGTCTGCTCAGTCGCGAGGCGGCACCTAACCACACCAGCAGATATCGTGCAGATACAATGCAATACACCCTGGGGGAATCCACGGACGAAATTCGTGTGCCACTGATCTGGGATGAAGGTAACGGCATTCGTGTCACAAAGACGTTTATCTTCAAGCGCGGTCAATATGACATCGCTATTCGTCATACGCTCTCCAATGAAAGTGGGCAAAGCTGGTCCGGTAGCCGCTATGACCAGCTACAGCGTGCAGTACTCACGGATAAAGACGACGGTGGCTTCACCAACCCGGGAAGGTACAGTTTTTTTGGTATCGGTTTCTACAGCCCGGATGAAAAGTTTGAAAAGGTGGACTTTGATGATATAGCCAGCGAGCCTTATAAACGCAGCTTCAATGGCGGCTGGTTGTCCATGGTTCAGCACTATTTCTTCACTGCGTGGATTCCCCCCCACGCAGAGGTTAATAGCTACTCGACCCAGGTCTACTCTCCAACTGGTTTTCCGCGTTATATTGCCAGAGCGGTATCGCCAACCGTTAATGTGAGCACGGGTACAAGCCACGAATTTGAAAGCCGTTTATATGTTGGGCCAAAACTGCAGGATAACCTTGCGGAAGTGGCGCCAGGGTTGGGCCATACCGTCAATTACGGCATATTCACCGTGTTTTCAAAACCGCTGTTCTGGCTGCTTTCCAACATTCATTCGGTGGTTGGTAACTGGGGTTGGGCCATCCTGTTGTTAACCGTATTAATCAAGTTGCTGTTTTTTAAACTGACAGAAGCACAATATCGTTCAATGGCACGGATGCGGAAGTTACAGCCACGGATTGAACAGCTCAAGGAACGTTATGGTGATGACCGCCAGCGTATGAGCCAGGCCATGATGGAGATGTACAAGACCGAAAAGGTCAATCCATTGGGTGGTTGTTTACCAATCCTTGTGCAAATTCCGATTTTTATCGCGCTCTACTGGGTGTTACTCGAGTCGGTTGAGTTACGCCAGGCGCCCTTTATCTTGTGGATTGATAACCTGACCGCACGGGATCCATATTTTGTCCTGCCGGTGCTCAATGCTGCATTCATGATGATGACCCAACGTCTGACCCCCACCGCGGGCATGGATCCAATGCAAAGGAAAATCATGCAATTCATGCCGATTGGTTTTTCGATCATGTTCGCATTCTTCCCGGCCGGCCTGGTGCTGTACTGGGCAACCAATGCCGGCCTTTCATTGGCGCAGCAGTGGTATATCACCAGAAAGATTGAGGCGGATACTAAGTAGTTAACGTTTAGCTGCTTATTAATTAAACTATGGTCATGGAAGCCCCTGGCCTGAAATCACCTGATACAGATACCATCTGTGCCATCGCTACGCCACCCGGCGTAGGCGGGGTAGGGGTTATACGAATTTCCGGCCCCTTAAGCACCTCCATAGCTAAACAAATACTGGGTATATCACCGCAGGCCCGAAAGGCCTATTTTGCCCGCTTCAAGGACGACCAGGGGCGCACAATTGACTCCGGTATCGCTTTGATGTTCATCGCTCCGGCATCTTTTACCGGCGAAGATGTGCTTGAGCTACAAGGGCATGGCGGTCCGCAAATTCTTCAGATGCTGATGACCAGGGTAATGGCATTGGGCGCGCGAGCGGCCCGGCCCGGCGAGTTCTCCGAGCGGGCATTTCTGAACAACAAGCTCGATCTGGTCCAGGTTGAAGCCATTGCTGATCTGATTGAATCCGGCACCCAGGCATCTGCTCGTGCAGCGCAGCGCTCGCTTGAAGGCGTGTTTTCAGAGGCGGTTAATCAGCTACAACAGGAATTGATTGATCTGCGTGTATTCGTGGAAGCCGCGATGGATTTTCCGGACGAGGAAATAGATTTCCTGGCAGACAGCGATGTACTGGAAAAGCTGGGCGGAGCAGGGGACTGTTTAAGGACATTGCTTGAGCAGGCGCACCAGGGACAATTGCTGCGTGATGGTATCAATATTGCTATTGCCGGCGTGCCCAACGCGGGTAAATCAAGTCTTCTGAACGCGCTGGCCGGGCGCGAATCAGCCATTGTTACCGACACTCCCGGAACCACCCGCGATGTATTGCGGGAACATATATCTTTGGATGGTTTACCCGTCCATGTTGCCGATACTGCAGGTATCCGGGAGTCCCACTGACCAGGTGGAGGCTGAAGGTGTACGCAGGGCGCGGGCAACCTTGACAACAGCTGACCTGGTTTTGTTGGTGATTGATTCTGTCCAGCCTCTCGAGCCGCAGCTGGCACTGAAAACCGAGGTCCCTGAAAAGGTTCCCTGCATCGAGGTTTACAACAAGCTTGATCTAAGTAACGGCAAAATCAGTGTGGCCGAATCTTTACTACAAGTCCGGGTGTCTGCGAAAACAGGGCAGGGCCTGCAAAAGCTGACCCGCCTGATCAAAGATACCGTGGGTGCAAATGTCAGCCCTGAAGGCGTTTTCTCAGCCCGTACACGTCATCTGGACGCGTTAAGACGGACGCTGGGGCACATTGAAACCGGCCGTGTTCAACTTGAACAATACAATGCGCCTGAAACACTGGCGGAAGAACTGCGCCTGGCACAGAAAGCTTTGGGAGAAATTACCGGTGAATACCTGCCGGACGACCTGTTGGGTGCGATTTTCTCCAGTTTTTGTATTGGAAAATAGTTAAGCTTTACGTATCAGGTAGGTCCAAACGCCATCTGTATCGCTTTGTTCTACCAGTTCGTTACCGGTTGTGCGGCAAAAAGCGGCAAAATCGGCCACGGAACCCGGGTCCGTAGAATAGATCTCCAGGGTCTGGCCACCTTCAAGTGATTTCAGAGCTTTTTTTGCCTTTAGAATAGGCAACGGGCAATTCAGGCCCTTTGCGTCAAGTACTTGGTCTGCCATAAATATCTTCCTTACGTTATTTGTTCAAAAAATCAGATAAACAGGTTGATATGGCTATTGGTTGCCACTTCGATATAAGTTGCCGCACCGCCGATTTCCACACCGTCAATCAAGTCATCCTTGCTATATTCAAACAGGTCCAGTGTCATCTGGCAGGCAATCATGCGTACATCGGCTTCAACGGCAAGGTCCCGGAGTTCAGGAATCGAGGCAACGCCTTTTTTCTTGATCAGGTTTTTCATCATCTTGGATGCGGCAGCATCAACACCCGGAAGGGCCGATACGATATTCGGCATACCCATGTGCATACCCATCATGGGCATCTTCATGGCCGGGTTTCCCAGTGAGCTGATTTGCAGGCTCAGGTCTTTCATTAACAGGTTCAAACCGTAAAAGGTGAAAAACATGCAAACCTCATGGCCCATGGCTGCTGCTGTAGTGCTGAGAATGAAAGGCGGATAGGCCCAGTCAAGGCTGCCCTTGGTGACGATAATGGACATGGTGTGGGGATCAATGCCAGGGTTAACTTGCGGGCTGTTCATATCTGCTCCGTTACTCATGATAAAAAACCCCCTTTTGTTAGGAGGTTAGGATTCCTCAGTATATATAAACTTGGTTTATTAAGGAAATCGAATGTTCCATACACAGTGGAACCCAAAACAGGGTGAAATCTTTCAAAGTAAGATAAAAACCCCGGAGCCATGATTAGGTATGGAAAAACCACCGGGAACGTTCAACTGATCAGATGAGCGTTTTGCGATCGCTTTGCTTACCCCTTGAAGACAATGACAGGTTCCTTCAGGGGATAAGTTTGGGTGTCCGGGCTTCGTCATTGTATGATTGATCTGGATATAAAGGATGTAGAAGGAAGTTGAGTTCTTTGGCGAGCCAGAATATAAAGCATAAACGCAGCAGCCGGGTTGAGGGGTTTTACCTGGCTGGAATCGTACTGTTCATGATGTTCTTTCAGGTCGAAGCAAGTACTGGACAGCAGGCTGTGGAAGACCAGGCTTCGTCTCAGTCAGCAGGATCAATTCCTGTTTGGATACAGGATCCGTACACGGGTGACAACGTCCTTACATACATAGGTGAGCCTGATAAGTCCTTATGGAATGCGAAACGAATCACGGATTACGAAGACAGTCTGAAAGTCAAAGCCAAGACGCCACTGGGGATATTTACGATAGAAAAACTGAACATCCAGGTTCCAATTTATAATGGTACGACAGAATACTACCTGAACCGCGGTGTCGGGCGCATCAAGGGAATGGCGAAAATGGACGAGGTTGGCAACCTTGGAATCTCCGGCCATCGCGATGGGTTTTTCCGGAGGCTCAAAGACATTCAATTAGGCGATGATATTGAAATTCAAACAACTCGCGGGGTTGAAAGCTATGAGGTTTCATCAATCACGATAATTCCCAAGAGCGATATTTCCATATTGGAACCAACGACGGAAAAGATCTTGACTATCGTAACTTGCTACCCCTTTTACTTTGTCGGGCATGCACCAAAACGCTACATTGTGAAAGCGACCGTAAAAGACTCTTCGGTAGAGTAAAACGAAAAAAAACCAAACCCAGGAGAGGCCGGAGCCTCTTTTTATGCGCCAAGCGTTGCGACCAGCTCTTGCGCCTTCTTCCGTTGTTCTTCGCCAAGCTCCATGTATTGCGAGTGGCTGATTTCCTGGAAATAGTTCACAACCTCGTCAAAATCATTTAGCGCCAGCAGGGCAATACTGGAATTCTCAGTCATTTCCGCCAGTATCATGCGGGCGGCACCCAGGTTGGCCAACGTCATGGCCCAGCCCATCGCAGTCCGCTCACGTGTAACTTCCTTGAGCGCGTTTTCAAAGGCAGTAATGGATTCTTCAAGTAACTGCGAATCTTGTTGGCGATTGCCGAGGGACTGAAGCGCGGCACCGAGATTGTTCTGCGTCAACGCCCACTCTTGCGGTACCTGCTCCCGGGTTCGTTCAGCCAGTGCGTTCTGAAAGGCGGCAACGGATTGCTCGAGTGTGCGAGAGCCTTTGCGGGTCTCTCCGAGCAGCCGAAGTGCCGTACCCATACTGTTGAAGGTGGTGGCCCAACTCAGCGGGACACGTTTCCGGGTCCATTCCTGTAAAGCATTCTTATATGCCTCAACCGACTTCTTCAGCAGCTTGGGGTCTTTCTCGCGTTGACCAAGTACCTGAAGCGCTGTGCCGAGATTATTTTGTGTTGCGGCCCAGTCCATTGGTGCCTGCTCCTGGGTGCGCTCTTCAAGCGCATTTTCAAACGCCTCAACTGCCTTTTGAAGCAATTCGGTATTACCCCGGCGCTGTCCCAGCGTTCCAAGCACATTGCCATAATTATCCTGCGTCGTGGCCCACTCCAGCGGCGCCTGTTCCCGGGCCCTTGCCAAAAGCAGGTTTTCAAATACCTTGATGGCTCTTTCCAGCATGATGGTGGCGCGCTGGCGCTGGCCGAGCAACCCGAGTGCGTTACCAAGCAGGTGCTGTGTGGTGGCCCAGTCATCTGGTCTCTCATCCCGGGGGGCAAGCTCCTGAACGGTCGTTTCATAGAGCTTGATAGCATCTTCAAGTGCCGTGTTGTTCCTGAATTCGCGACCAAATTCTGCCAGCATCAGGGCTTGTTGATTGCGGTATTGCCATTGCAGGTGTATATCCAGTCCCTCGGTAGAGGCTGCCTGGGCATATAGTTCGGAAGCCTGCTGGTATTCCTGCCGGTTGGCTGCAGCCTCGGCTTGAGTTGCATGATCCAGGGCGACATTTTGGGGTTTGGTCAGTTTCATGAGGTTCACTTGGCAGAAAAAGAAAAAAGGGGTCAGAGTAAAAACCTCTTTACTCTGACCCCTGCTTACACGGGGCTTTATTTAGTCAACGAGGTGATAGACAGGTGCTTTTTCCATAGTCCATTCACGCGTTTCAGGATCGCGACGGGACAAGGTCAGGCAGTGCCAGTTGTCATCGTCCAGTTGCATGTGATCGCCACGGTAGTAGTAACCCGGCCAGCGTGTTTCCTCACGGAACATGGTGTGTTGCGCAACGGACTGGGACGTCAGCAGACGATGCTTCAGTTCCCATGCACGCATCAACTGGTGTAAATCTTCAGCACCAATGTGCTCAAAATCTTCTTCCATGATATCCAGCAGCTCAATACCACGCTCGAGCATCTTGTCGTTGGTCATGTAGTTAACGCTGATACCTCCAACGTATTCATCCATGACTTTCTCAAGACGTTGCAGTCCCTGGATGGGCAGCAGATAGCTTGGAGAAACGGTTCCGCCAACGATTTCGTTACGGCCAATCTTGTAGTTATCCAGTGGTTGGTAAATCTCTTCTTTGAAATCATCGACCTGCTTGTCGGTAACGTTGATTTTCTCATCCTTCAGGTCGTTAATGTATTTAACCGCGGCCTTGGCAGCCAGGCGACCTTCGGTAAAGGAACCGGAGGAGAAAGCATGCGCGGTGCCGCCAACGGCATCACCCGCACCGAACAGTCCATCAACCGTCATCATGCGGTTATAGCCCCAGAAGTACTCTTCGGGAGACAGATCTTCCGGTCCACTACACCATGCGCCCGAGCAGGTTGCGTGGGAGCCCATTACGTACGGTTCGGAAGTGGTCAGCTCGGGATTGGTGTACTTGGGATCAATATCCTGAGATGCCCAGACAACCGCCTGGCTGACGGTCATACCAAGGAAGTTTTCCCAGCCCACCTCTTCAAGATGCGGATCCTGGAAGGCTTCCTTGGTCACCATGTAGATTGGCCCGCGGCCCGCTTTCATTTCTTGGATAAAGGCATGGTTACGCAGGCAGGTAGGCGTTGGCTGGTGATCAATGTACTCACCGACCAGGGCCTTGGTGTCTTCATACCAGGTGGTTTCGTATTCATTTCCGTAGGCATTCTGGGTGTATGTCTTCAGATGTAGGAAGTAAGCACCCACCGGGCCATAGCCGTCTTTAAAACGTGCCAGTACGATGCGATTTTCCATCTGTGTCATCTTGGCGCCGGCCTGGATCGACAATGCGTAGGCTGAGCCGCTGCTCCACGGGGCATACCAGGTACGACCCATACCTTCACCCACCGAACGTGGCTTGAAGATATGCGAGGCGCCACCGGCTGCAACAATGACCGCCTTGGCCCGGAAAACATGGTAGTCACCGGTGCGGCAGTTAAAGCCCACGGCACCACCGACACGGTTATCCCGGCTTTCGTCCATCAGCAGATGCGTCACCATGATGCGGTTATATATCTTGTCCGCAGATTTGCGTGCAGCATCCGCAACGATGGGCTTGTAGCTTTCGCCGTGGATCATGATTTGCCACTTGCCTTCACGCAGGTATTGGCCGGTTTCGGCACTTTTCATGAAGGGCAGGCCCCAATCTTCAAATTTATGTACCGCAGAGTCAACGTGGCGGGCCATATCGAATGCCAGGTCTTCACGCACCAGGCCCATCAGGTCATTACGGGCATAACGTACATGGTCTTCAGGGTTATTCTCACCCCATTGAGTTCCCATGTAGCAGTTAATGGCATAAAGGCCCTGGGCAACCGCGCCGGAGCGATCGATATTGGCTTTTTCTGCAACGATGATCTTCATGTCGCGACCCCAGTAACGGGCTTCGTAGGCAGCACCTGTGCCACCCATACCGCCACCGACTACGAGAATATCGCAATCTTCATAAACTGTTTTTATACCCATCAGTAATATACCCCCTGCTTGAGTTTACCCGGTAAATCCCGCAGCCCGCCTTCGTAGCCGAGTACGTCCGGTTCGTAGCAAAGCAACTCGGAATTCAATGCCGCTTCATCGGGGACCGGCAGACTGGCAGGGTCTTCAATGCCTTCCCCCCACTTCTTGGTGGTAATCGGCGAAAGGAAGTTCTTCTCCCGGCCATCACGGAATGTGATCTTCCAGGCAATCGTGCCTTTATCTTCTTCCCGAAGCACGCGGACCTTATGGCCGAGTGGGGCGAAATCGGCATATCCACGCACATCAATTGCATTCATTGGGCAGGCCTTGACGCAGGAGTAACACTCCCAGCACATATTGGGTTCAATGTTGGTAGCGCGTCGAATGGTTTTGTCGATGTGCATGATGTCGGATGGGCAGATATCGACGCAGTGTCCACAGCCGTCGCAGCGGGTCATATAGACAAATGTTGGCATGTTAGTTCGTCTCCGGCAATTAAGTGTTAATCGTGATTAGTAGTTTTTGGGCTGCAGGCGTTTGATACCAGGACCAAACTGCTCGGGTTTGTCTGCAGGTGCTGGCAAGCCCTCCCTCGAACCGTCCGCCTTGGTCACCCGTTTCTGAAAAGCTGCTGCGGGTTTAAAGAACATATGAGCGAATTTGGACCACAGCACGCCTCCGAAAAGCACCGTGCTGCTGAAGATGAACAGGCCAAAGAACAGGGTGGACAATCCTCCGGCACCTGCGGCCTGCATCGCGGACCAGATCAGTGCGAAAGTCGCAGTCGCGAGAAGCGACAGGACGAACAGGTCTGCGCGCACAACTCGATACCATGGGTTACCTTCTGCCGCAACGTCGACACGGAAGACAAACCAGAACCAGTAACCGCCAACGCAGAGCATCAGTGCGCCGAGATGCCACAGCAGCGGCAGGATGGCGGGGGTGTCAGAACCCACATAGCCAAATATCATGATGGCAGTGGTGGCAGCAAACATGATGAAACCGTACATGGTGAGAAGATGGGCAACTCTACGAAGCGGGTTGCAGAATTCTGCAGAAGTCAGCACATCCTCAGCAACGGTTTTGAATGCAATCGAAGCCTTTTCGCCACCGGAAAGTGACTTGGTTGCCGCTTCTTTGGCCTTTTCTGCATTTCTAAAGAAATACTGGGCGCTTTTTTTATGAACCATGTCTAAAACCGTTCCGCCCACGACCAGCAGGACCATTATTACGACATATACCTGCATTGCGATGGGGGAGATGAATCCCGCAAGCTCGGAGAAGGGGTTGAGAGTGAACATGAATTCGGGTCTCCTCAGGGGTTATTCATTGAATAAGTGATTTTGAATCATTATGATGCGCAGCACAACAGCCTAACATTATAATTTGCTAATGTAGCAGTATCCCAGTGTTTTATTGAAAAAACAACCGTTTAGTACATTTGAACTTGTCCATGGTTAAAAACCCTATGAACATAATGCGGTTTAAAAACAGTTTTAAGCGAGACGTTGGTTTATAAGTTTCATTTGCGAGGAAGCCATACTATATGTCCGAACACCAAAATTGCATCTTTTGTGGCGAGCCCGAGATGGTTATCGAAAATGAGCTGGCCTTTGCCCACTATGATAGCTACCCGGTGAATCCCGGCCATTGCCTGATTATCACACGCCGGCATGTTGCGGAATATTTTCAGGCGACGGCAGAAGAAAAAGCGGCTATCTGGGCGCTGGTCGATAAAATGAAGGTTATCATCGACAGGGATTACAAGCCGGATGGTTACAACGTCGGCGTTAATATTGGCAAGATGGCCGGTCAGTCTATCCCACATCTCCATATCCACATGATGCCGAGGTACGAGGGTGATGTGGAAAATCCCAAGGGTGGGGTGCGTGGAGTCATACCCCACAAGCAGAGATACTTGAGAAAGGCACGTGAAATCTAACGGTAAAGCGTACTAATATTATATATTGATAATATAACTAACCTGTCACTCTCCTAAGGAGAAATGAATCATGTCAAAACTGGTGTCGCCGCATGGTGGCGGTGGGTTAAAAGCGCTGCTTGCACCCAAGGCAGAACGGGCAGCGCTACTTGCCCGCGCGCAGGGTTTAACAAAAGTGCCAATGACGAGCCGTGAAGTATCAGACGTATTAATGATGGCCATGGGTGCCTATACACCGCTTGACGGATTCATGGGTAAAGGCAACTGGCGTCGTGTTTGTGTGGATATGAAGCTCAAAAACGGGGTGTTCTGGCCGATACCCATCACGCTCTCCAGCGATAAGGCCCTTGCAGACAGCATTCACGTGGAAGAAGAGGTTGCCCTGGTTGATGGTGAAAGTGGTGAAATCCTCGCCATCATGGAGGTCACTGAAAAGTATGCTCCGGACAAAACCCTGGAATGTGAACAGGTTTACCGGACCACTGATGCCGCCCACCCCGGTGTACAGAAGGTCCTGGAGCAGGGCGAAATCAACCTGGCCGGACGTGTAACCTGTCTGTCGGAAGGTGATTATCCGAATAAATATCCGAAACTGTATATCCGCCCGGCCCAGGCGCGTGCCATGTTCCAGGAAAACGGTTGGTCGGCAGTGGCGGCGTTTCAGACCCGCAATCCGATGCAAAGGGCGCATGAGCACCTGGTCAAGATCGCTATAGAAGTCACCGACGGGGTATTTATACACCAGGTACTTGGCAAGCTGAAACCCGGCGATATTCCTGCGGATGTGCGTACCGATGCCATCCAGGCAATGATTGATAATTATTTTGTGGAAGGTACGGTTATCCAGGCTGGCTACCCGATTGAAATGCGCTACGCGGGGCCGCGTGAAGCATTGTTACACGCATTGATACGTCAGAATTATGGCTGTTCCCACCTGATTGTCGGACGTGATCACGCCGGTGTGGGTGACTATTATGGTCCATTCGATGCACACCATATTTTTGATACCCTGTGGGAAGGAGCCCTTAAAACACGGGCGCTAAAAATCGACATCACCTTCTTCTGTAACAAGTGTTTCGGTATGGCAACCGGAAAGACATGCCCCCATGATGACGCAGACAGGATTCATATCTCCGGCACCCGACAACGGGCTATGCTGGAAGAAGGTACACCGGTACCACCGGAGTTCGGGCGTCCTGAAGTCATAGAAATTCTCAGGAAATACTATGCGGGGCTTTGAAACCCCTGAGGTCGCCATAGCCGTGAATGATAACGTTGGTGACGACTTCATCAACCTCACCAATGATGATTTAAAAAGAGAACAACCATGACAACTTTAGATATCGACTTTGTGCGCGATCAGTTTCCTGCCTTTAGTGAACCTTCGCTTGAAGGTTTTACCCATTTTGAGAATGCCGGCGGTACCTATGCCTGCGGTCAGATGATTGATTTATTGCACCGTTATTATCGCGAAACGAAGGTACAGCCCAATTACGGGTTTGAGCCTTCGCACGCTGCTGGTCAACAAATGGACCGGGCACGTGAGCGCATGGCCCAATGGCTTAATGTGGCGACGGATGAGGTGCACTTTGGTCCAACCACATCGCAAAATACCTATGTCATTGCCCAGGCTTTGCGGCAATACCTCAAGCCCGGTGACGAAATTATCGTAACCAACCAGGATCATGAAGCCAATGTTGGCTCGTGGCGCAGGTTGGAAGCAGAAGGGATTGTTATACGAGAGTGGCAGATTAACCCGGAGACTGCCGAACTGGATCCGGCAGACCTGGATCATTTGCTCAACGAGCGCACCCGCGTGGTGGCGTTTACACATTGTTCAAACATCGTCGGTAGCGTGCACCCGGTGCGTGAATGGACCGACAAGATACATGCAGCAGGTGCCCTGGCTATTGTTGATGGGGTTTCTCACGCGGGGCACGGCTTGCCCGATGTCGACGCGCTCGGTGCTGATATCTACCTGTTTTCCCTCTACAAGGTCTATGGCCCGCACCTTGGTGTGATGGTCATGCGAAAAGCGGTGAATGAATTACTGCCTTACCAGTGCCATTTTTTCAATGTTGATCATCCGACAGACCGGTTTACCCCGGCCGGCCCTGACCATGCGCAGGTTGTGTCTGTAAATGGTGTGCTGGATTATTTCGAGGCAGTTTACTCTCACCATTTTGGTGCGGGTGAAGTTTCGGCTATAAAGAAAACAAGTTCTGTGCGGGCCCTGTTCCAGCATACGGAGCGCAGAAACCTGCAACCTTTGCTGGATTTCCTTAGCCACCGGAAAGGTGTTCGCCTGATTGGCAAGACGGTTACTAAAAACCGCGCACCCACAGTCTCTCTCACTGTTGCAGGCCGTGATCCCGCAGAGATTGCAGCGGAGTTGGCCAGCCTGAAAATTGGCGTTGGTAACGGCAACTGTTACGCGTACCGGATAATGGGGGCGCTGGGCATACCACCGGATGAAGGTGTGCTACGGCTATCATTTGTGCATTACACCCGGCCGGAAGAGTTAAACCGATTAATGGAGGCATTGGACCGGATTCTTTAAGGGGGGCGCTAAAGCCCTTCTTCGAAATGAGAAGCATTCGTGGGTGAATTGCTCTGACAAAACAGTTATCCTTGAGCCTAGCCTGACCGCCAGAGTTGGGACATGTGGAGAAAGTTGGCATCAGAAATGAAGCCCACGGATACTAATAACCCGGATTATTACCACAAGGTTGTGGATTGCCAGTGGGCCTGTCCGGCGCATACGGATGTACCCGAGTACATTCGCCAAATCGCCCAGGGTAATTTTACAGATGCTTATATTCTGAACCGGGAAAGCAATATTTTCCCCGGCATACTTGGCCGTGTCTGTGACCGTCCCTGTGAACCTGCCTGCCGGCGTGGCCGCACGAATGAAAAGCCGGTGGCCATTTGCCGTCTCAAGCGGGTTGCCGCCGATCACCGCGACGAAAACATCAGTGATCTCCTGCCGGTTATTCCCAAACAGAAAAACGGTAAGAAAATCGCACTGATCGGTGCGGGCTGTGCATCACTGGCAGTGGCCAATGACCTGATGCCGGTCGGTTATGAGTGCACTATTTTTGAAGCCCTGGGAGAACCCGGTGGGTTGATGCGCTCAAACATTCCTTCGTTTCGCTTGCCGGCCAAGGTGCTCAACGAAGAAATAGCTTATATCGTGGATATGGGTGCTGATTTGCGTCTGAACCACCCCATCGAAAGCATGAGAGACCTGCTGGCCGAGGGTTACGACGCGATTTTTGTGGGCACCGGCGCACCCAAGGGCAAGGAACTGAGTTTGCCGGGCCGCGAAGAGGGTGATGCCAATATACATATCGGCATCACCTGGCTGGAATCGGTTGCATTTGAACACTGCGACAGCATTGGCAAACGTGTGTTGATTATCGGTGTCGGCAATACAGCGATGGATTGTTGCCGCACCTCTTTACGCCTGGGCGCCGAAGACGTAAAAGTCATGGCGCGCAAGCCGAGGGATTTCTTCAAAGCTTCCGACTGGGAACTGGAAGACGCAGAAGAAGAAAATGTCGAAATCATCGTCAATCACTCCCCTAAGGAATTTGTCATTGAAGACGGCCGCCTGGTTGGAATGAAATTCAAGCAGGTGGAGTACGAGATCGAATATGGCCGGATCGTCAATCAGATGACTACTGGTGAGATCATCGTACCCTGCGATGACGTGATACTGGCCATTGGTCAGGACAATGCATTTCCGTGGATCGAACGCGACCTGGGAATGGAATTCGACCAATGGGATGTACCGGTGGTGGATGAAACCACCTTTGAATCAACCTTGCCGGGTGTATTTTTCGGTGGTGACTCGGCATTCGGACCGAAAAACATCATCTGGGCCGTTGAACACGGCCACCAGGCTGCCATTTCCATTCACCGTCATTGCCAGGGCAAAGAACTGACTGAGCGTCTGCCGGTGCTGATGAACCTTGGCAGCCGCAAGATGGGTATGCACGAGTGGAGCTACTCCAACGATTTCGATCCGGCCGCACGGCGCAAGATGGAACATGTGGAGCTGTCGCAACGATTCAAAGATCTCACCACCGAAGTCGAGTTGGGCTTCACCGCTGAGCAGGCTCAACAAGAGGTTGAGCGTTGTCTGAATTGTGATATCCAGACGGTGTTTTTTGATGATCTGTGTATCGAATGCGATGCCTGCCTGGATATCTGTCCGACGCAATGCCTGACCATGACGCCCAATGTTGAGAAAGCAGACCTGCTTGGCTTGCTCAAGGCGCCACGGCAAAACAGCGATCAGCCATTGTTTGTATCCGGACCGCTGAAACAAACCAGACGGGTCATGGTGAAGGACGAGAACCTCTGTATTCATTGCAGCCTGTGTGCTGAACGCTGCCCGACGGCAGCCTGGGATATGAAAAAGTCTTTGTTTAATTTTGCACGTGCGATTGACCACAACGGCCAGAATCATGATGGAAGGGACCCATGTCAGAAAACCGGGTAAATGATTTTGTATTGAAGATCGGTACGGTCAACGGCACGGGCTCAGCGAGCGCCAACAGCCTGCTGCTGAAAGCGATGTTCCGCATGGGCATACCGGTAACCGGCAAGAACCTGTTTCCATCCAATATCCAGGGACTGCCGACCTGGTACGAGATACGTGCCAACCACAACGGATACATGTCCCGCTCCCTGCGGGTGGACGTGATGGTGGCCCTGAATGCCCAGACATACCAGCGCGACCTGGAGGAAGTCAGCCCCGGTGGCTTTCTGGTCTATGATTCGACCTGGCCTCGCGAACGCCAGTTGAATCGTGACGACATTACTGTCCTCGGGGTGCCGCTGGCCAAGCTGTGCAATGAACGTTTCAGCGGTGCCCGCATACGCATCCTGATGAAAAATATTGCTTACGTCGGGGTCCTGGCTGCGTTACTGGACATTGATACGCGGATTTTGCGCTCATTGCTGGAGGAGACTTTTGCCAGCAAACCCAAGCTGGTAGAAAGCAACCTGATAGCCATCAACCTCGGCTTTAACTATGCCATGGAAAAGTTCACCTGCCCGCTTCCGGTGCGCGCTGAAACCATGGGCGATAATAGCAAGCACATTCTGATTGATGGGAATTCCGCAGCCGGACTGGGCTGTGTGTATGCGGGTGCCACGGTCGGCGCCTGGTACCCGATTACACCGTCAACCGGGCTGATGGATGCGTTCAAAGGCTACTGCAAAACCTTTCGCATAGACGAAGACACCGGTCAGAAAAACTACTGTATTGTGCAGGCAGAGGATGAGCTGGCCGCCGCCGGTATGGTGCTGGGCGCCAACTGGGTGGGCGCCAGGGCGTTTACACCGACCTCGGGCCCCGGAATCTCCCTGATGACTGAAATGATCGGTCTCGCTTATTATGCCGAGATTCCTTCCGTGTTTTTTAATGTCCAGCGCGTTGGGCCATCCACCGGCATGCCGACCCGCACGCAGCAAGGCGACATCATGCTTTGTGCCTACGCATCGCACGGCGACACCATGCACCCCCTGTTGCTGCCGGCCAACCCTAAAGAATGTTTTGAAATGGCGGTGACCGCTTTTGATCTCTCAGATCGTCTGCAAACCCCGGTCTTTGTGCTTTCCGATCTGGATATCGGTATGAATGACTGGATGATTCCTGAGCTCGAATGGGATGACAGTACCCAACCGGACCGCGGGAAGGTTTTGAACTCGGATGATGTCGATAATCTGGAAAAATTCTATCGTTACCTCGATACCGACGGAGATGGCATCGCTGCCCGTACCTTGCCCGGCGAAAACCCCAGGGGCGCTTATTTTGTGCGTGGCTCCGGGCACAATAAGCTGGGTTTTTATACCGAGAGTTCCGATGAATACAAGGAGCTCGTTGACCGCCTGCTGGTTAAATGGAAAACCGCCAAGACGTTGGTACCCAAGCCCGTATTGAAACGGGCACGGGAAGAAACCGGTATAGGCATCATTGCCTATGGCAGCTCGGACGGTGCGGTGCTTGAAGCACTGGATCACCTGGCGGCAATCGGCATACACGCGGACTATATGCGCGTACTCGCATTTCCATTCAACGGTGAGGTCACAGAGTTTGTTGAAAATCACGAGACGGTATTTGTAGTAGAGCAGAACCGTGACGCGCAACTGCGCACCTTGTTGATCCTCGAAACCAATACCGATGCCCGCAAGCTGGTGCCGGTGCTGCATTACAACGGCATGCCTATCCCCAGTGAGTGTGTGGTGAAAGGGCTGTGCGAGCATTTGTGTGAGGAGGACGTGGCATGACTTTTATCACGAAACCAAAAATCGATCTGCCCGGCCAGAGAACCAATGATGTTGGCTTACTCAGGCGTGATTATGAGGGAGGTTTATCGACCCTGTGCGCCGGTTGCGGGCATGATTCCATCACTGCGGCCATTGTCCAGGCGTTCTGGGAGCTGTCGATACCGCCGGAGAAAGTGATCAAGTTATCAGGCATTGGCTGCTCCTCAAAAACACCGGCATATTTCCTTTCCGGGGCACATGGTTTCAACTCGGTGCACGGGCGTATGCCATCGGTGGCAACGGGTGCACAGGCGGGAAACCGGGATCTGATCTGCATTGGTGTTTCCGGCGATGGTGATTCGCTGTCCATTGGTTTCGGTCAGTTTGGCCATGCCGTTCGACGCAATCTTAATATGCTATATATCATTGAAAACAATGGTGTTTATGGTTTGACCAAGGGCCAGTTCTCAGCCGCTGCCGATAAGGGCAGCAAGTCCAAGAAAGGTGAAATCAATCAATGGAAAAATATTGACGGGGTATCTACCGCGATTTCAATGGGTGGCAGTTTTGTAGCCAGAAGTTTTTCAGGTGACCGTGAACAGCTAGTCATGCTGATCAAAGCCGGCATCATGCATCCCGGCTGTGCTGTTCTTGACGTGGTCTCCCCGTGTGTGACCTTTAACGACCATACCGGTTCCACCAAGAGTTACGCCTATACCCGCGATCATTATCACCCGGCCTCGCAGACGGACTTTGTACCACCGGCCAGTGAAATCAATGTGAGCTATGCAGAAGGCGAGAGCAAGGTCGTGGAATTACACGATGGCTCAAAATTGCTGCTGAGGAAAACCGATAGCGGTTACGACGCAACCAACCGCAGCAGGGTGATGCGTTACCTGGAAGAAAAACGCGCCCAGGGTGAAGTTGTCACCGGATTGTTATACATCAATGCAGAATTGCCTGAAATGCACCGTATTTACCGCACCTCTGAAATACCGATGAAGGACCTCGAATTCGACAAGCTGGTGCCGGGCAGCGAGGCGCTGGCAAAACTGCAAAGCCGCATGCGTTAGTCAGGCGTTTATCACTTACGCCTCATTTTCTGCTGTATCTGTTTTAGCATTTCTTCGCACAAGGGGGCCGTATTTCCTACGCGGTCAAACAGACCCTTGGCCAATATTGAAATTCCGGCTGTTCCAATAGCGACGCTACCGTGCAACAGGACTTTGGCGGGATCAAGACTGACATCTGGTTTGCTTAATGTGCCACCGACCAGGATATAGGGATTGAACAGTTCACTGGCGCTGATTTTTAAAGCGTTGTTTGGGATCGCGTTGAAATTGAGATGTATGATTTCCGTTTTTAAATCCACCGTACCCTTGGAAATCAGCGTGATTTTATTGGTTGTAAAAGCGAATGCGGGATCGGTTTCTATCAGGCCGTCTTTAATATCCAGAATGGCGGCCACGCAACTGAGTTCCAGGTCATCCTTGGTATCAGTTTTCGGCATGATCAGGTTGAATATTTCATCCAGGATAAATGTGTCCAGTACACTCAGGTTAACTCCCCTCCAGCGTGCCGCCCTTGCTTCCCAGGTAAAGTGAGCCATTGATTGAACCAGCCACTTCCTGCAAGTTGCCACCCTTGCCGCTGGCATGGAGTTCTATATCAATTTCGGGTACCTGACTTAACTTATCTTGTGGTAGCCCACTGAGGTTAAAAACCATTTTTTCAGTGCTAAGATCAACTTTTACATCGGCAATTCTTGCACCGGCCCTTGATGGCGCCTGTGGGGATAACAGATAAAGCGGCCCTGAATTCACCCCGCGGACCCTGGAGCGACAATCGCGGGATTCTCAGGCTACCGGCCCGGGTTTCGGCCTCAATAACAATATTTTTCATGCTGTCGCCCCGGTGCCTTAGCTCAACAATATTAAGCTTGATATTAATATCGGCTATAGCCAGGGCATCCAGCGGTAACGGTATTGATGGAATTAAACGTGTTTGGTTCTGGGTGGTTACGGTTTCATCTTCGGAACCGGACAGATTCATAAGGGGGCGTAGATCAATGTAATTCGAATGTGCTGTAAGTTTGATGTCTGGCTTTGATCCTTCCAGCGACACATCCAGCGTGCCGGCAACGTGACTTTCTCCCAGTGTAGCGTTTAAATTGTTGAGTACAAACCGGCGCGTATTGCCTTTGAAGTCTGTCTTGAGATCCAGCGCCATGGCAGGCAGGGGGTCACCGTTTACCCGCCCCAGTGTGGAGAGGTCTGTTGATGTTGCACGTAAAGAGATATCGGCGTTCTCATCCGCCGGGTCATCGTCTACCTCACCTTTGGCCCTTACCTGAAAATTACCTACATCAGCATCAAATTGTTTGATGGAAATCAGCTTACCCCGCTTTTGTCCGACAGCTTTAATTGTATAGGCTGCTGCGGCCGGTTCAAATTCGTCTCTTGCGGGAAGCAAATGGCGTATGTCATCACCCCAGATATTTACATCAAAGTCGGCATCAATGGCGCTATCGACAGGCCAGCCGAGATCAAGGTCAATTTCCCCGTGGGCCATGGCAGTCTCGAAGCTGAAATCATTGATACTCAGCGTATCGGCAGACAACAGGACCCGGCCGTTGGCTTCAAAAGACCCGAGAGGCAGGTCAGATTTACCCTGATCAACCAGCAGCTCGTGTAAATCTGGTCCATTTATGGAAAAACGAATATTTGACCCGGCCCATTCTGGCTGATTGCTGATCAGGCTGTTGAAATTAAGGTCTGTTTTACCAATCCGGCCGCTGACATCTTCCAGCCAAACCCCCTCCTTCACAAGGCGAATACGACCACTCAGATCATAAGGAAGATCGGGAACCCTTTTATCACCCACAAGCCGTTGCAGCATCCGGGCCAGGTGTTGTCCGCTAAGCCTTGCTTCGAGGTCGGTACCTTCACCACCGGGGGCAAAGGCGACATACCCACCCAGCTCCAGCCGTTCATCACCTATTGTCACCAGCACACCGCGCTTAATAAACAGGCCCCTCTCCACTGTATCAATTCGCGTATCCAGGCTAAAAGGTTCCTCCGGTAATGCATCAATATTGAAAGCGGACATGATTGTGTTTGCGTTGTTACCATCCAGGTGCAGGTGAAGCTTGCTACCCGCGTAGGTCGGGGCCTCGCCCAGTGTCCCGGACAGCGTGGCCTGGCCAAGTGAAGTATTTACTTCAACATGAAGCAGCTCTACCTCATCTGGTGAAACATCAAGCTTGCCGTGTATTGTAAATGGCCCGGTGGCGATACCGGAAATACCCAGCAGGTCACGGAATTGCGTAACATCATCACCCATTATTGAAAGTTTGATCCGGCTGGCATCGAGGTGGGGGAAGTTGGTTAGCAAGGCATCCAATACCAACTCGGTACCGCCGATACCCAGGCTCAGGTTTGAGACATTCAGCGTGCCACCAAGTCGATCTACATCGACTTGGAGGTGGAACGGCTTATCCGGCCAGTTTTCAATACCAAAAACCCGTGTAAACGAGCCCAGGCTTGGGCCGTTGATCGACATGTTCAGTTCAATCTCATTAAGCTCTGAAAGATCGGATACCTTCGTAGAAACACTCAATGTGATATCACCAATCTCACCAGTGATGTCTGCTTCATAAAAATCGTTGATCTCATCACCCCGGGCACGTAAGGAAAATCCGCCGCCACCGAGGTCATCGACACCCAGCATAGCGGTGATTTCATCGATATCCGGGCCTTGCATCTCAAAGATGAATTGGGGGCGGCGGGGCGCCACCAGGTCATCAATCAGCCCGTTGCCAGAAAAACTCAGCCCACCAAGATAACCTTTGCCCGTAAAAGTAATGTCTTGGCCACCCAACAGGTTCATAGATGGGCCAATGGTGGTGGTTAGTTCAACCAGCCTGTCATTGAAATTTCCATCCAGGCTTATCTGCAGCATTCCATCCGGCTGTTGATATTGATCGAGGGATGCAATCTGTAATACATGTTCAGTGCCCTTTTTGGCGTTTCTATAGCGCAAGCCGGCGTTGTTAAGCTGTACGTTGTTGAAACCAACGACCGGGTCCCTGCCCGTTTTAGCGCGCCCGCTATCTTCCGGAGGTTGTGCATTGGCGCTTACCCAGTTGCCCATACCATTAGCGTCTATCTCAAGATTCAGTTGCAAGCTGTCCACTTGTAGAGAATCGATGATTATGATGTCTTTAAAAAGTGATCCTGTATCAAGGGACAGCTTAAGGTAACCAACAGATATCAGGTCCCGGTTGTCGGCCCAGGCCGGTGCTGAGAGATGGATATTTTTAGCGGTTAAAACGCTTAAGCGACCAGGATCAATTTTCAGCTCACCTTCAAGGCTGACCCGATAACCGGCCAGCTCGCTTAAGTACCGCTCCAGCGGGCCTTTGACTAAACCGGGATTGTAAAGCAGCACGGTAACGCTGACCGCCAGTGCAACGGTCAGAAGCAACAGCCATTTGAAGAGTTTCTTCATACACCTCTAGCATAACGGTTCCATGCCAAGCTGTCTGAACGTATCATGCAAGTCAGGAATTGGATTTATACATCTAAGGGTTTTCTTATGTGTTCTATTTTTGCTGTACTGGATATTAACGGCGATCCGCAGGCTTTGCGCCAGCTTGCATTACGTCAATCCCGTTTGATGCGCCACCGCGGACCGGACTGGAGCGGTATTTACACCTGCAAAGGTGCGGTGCTGGCCCATGAGCGCCTGGCTATCGTTGATGTAAACACCGGCGCACAGCCGCTGATCTCTACTGATGGCAAGCAGTCATTGGCGGTCAATGGTGAAATTTATAACCATCGGGATTTACGCAAATCTTTAAACCAGCCTTATGAATTCGCCACCGAGTCGGATTGCGAGATCATCCTGCCGCTGTACCTGGAAAAGGGCAGCGAATTCTTGAATGATCTGCACGGTATGTTCGCGTTTGTGCTTTACGACGAAGCCACCGACCGTTACCTGATAGCCCGCGATCCAATCGGCATCATCCCGCTGTATTACGGTTTTGATGATGAACATCAATTGTATGTAGCCTCGGAAATGAAAGCCCTGATGGATGTGTGCAATGTGGTGATGGAGTTTCCCGCCGGGCATTACTGGATGAGCGGAGATGAACAGCCAAAACAGTACTACCAGCGTCCATGGCAGGAATTTTCAGCAGTAGAAAATGCCGAAACCAGTGTTAAAGCAGTGGCTGAAGCGCTGGAGGCGTCAGTTATCAGCCACCTGATGACAGATGTTCCATATGGTGTCCTGCTCTCCGGTGGTCTGGATTCATCCATTATCGCTGCCGTCACCCAGCGTCATGCCAGCATGCGGGTGGAAGACCAGGAACAAAGCCCGGCCTGGTGGCCACGGTTGCATTCCTTTGCTGTCGGGCTGAAAGGTTCGCCGGATCTCGCCGCCGCAGAAAAAGCAGCCGCACATATCGGCACCGTCCACCACGGTTTTGAATTCACCCTGCAGGAAGGTATCGATGCGCTGGATGAAGTGGTTTATCACCTTGAAACCTACGATGTAACAACCATACGCGCGGCCACACCGATGTATTTACTGGCACGGAAAATCCACGCCATGGGTATAAAAATGGTGCTGTCGGGAGAGGGTGCCGATGAAATATTCGGTGGTTACCTGTATTTTCATAAAGCGCCCGATGCACGGTCTTTTCATGAAGAAACGGTACGCAAACTCTCCCGTTTGCACAGTTATGACTGTTTACGTGCCAACAAGGCGATGTCGGCCTGGGGTGTTGAGGCCCGTGTGCCTTTCCTGGATCGTGAATTCCTGGATGTGGCCATGTCCCTGAACCCGAAAGACAAGATGATAACCGAAGGCAAAATGGAAAAGCAGATATTGCGCGAGGCTTTCGCTGATATGTTGCCGGAAGAGATCGTGTGGCGGCAAAAAGAGCAGTTCTCCGACGGCGTGGGTTATAGCTGGATTGATGGTATCCGTGATTTCGCGAAGAGCCAGGTCAGCGCAAAGCAAATGGCACATGCTGCCAAGCGGTTTCCTTACAATACACCTGCTACGGAAGAGGCCTATCTTTTCCGGCGCTTGTTTGAAAATCATTTTCCGCTGGCCAGCGCTGCCGAGTGTGTACCTGGCGGGCCATCGGTGGCCTGCAGCACACCAGAGGCAGTGTTATGGGACAGCAGTGTGCAGGAACTGGATGATCCCTCCGGCCGTGCAGTTCGTTCGGTGCATCAGGAAGCCTATCAATGACAATTAACACAAAGACAAAGGCACGGGGACACGGCAAATGCTGATTCAGAAATATGGCGGTACTTCACTGGCGGATTTGAAAGGCTTTATCGCTGCAGCCGATATCATCAGTAAGGCAGCGAGTGATGAAAAGGTCGTGGTTGTGTTGTCAGCTATGTATGGCGTCACAGATTTGCTCCAGGACGCTATCCAGGCAGCCATTGAGGGCGGTGACTTCAAAGCGGTGCTGGAAAGTATTCATGACAAAGAGCACGGTATTTTGCAGGACATGCAATCATCGGACTGGAGCTGTCCGTTGGCAACCAGGTTTTTACAGGAACAACAACGGCGCCTGGGGTCACGGCTGGAAGGCGTGGCTCTGCTCGAACAATGTCCGCAAGAGGTGCTGGCGGAAATTCTTTCCATGGGTGAGGGATTCAGTTCCCGACTGATGGCCGATTTGCTACGGGCGCAGGGTCATCCGGCCCGTTGGTCGGACACCGATGTACTGCCGCCGGCGAATGACAGTTATATCGACAGCCTGGTTGATATTGAGGCTGCGGCACCCCTGTTGCAGCGTGCCATTAGCGGTGATGACGATATTCTGATCCTGCCGGGCTTTTATGGCCTCAACGCCAGCGGCAAACCACAGTTGATGGGTCGTAATGGCTCGGATTACTGTGCAGCGTGTGCTGCCGCGGCGCTAAAAGCACGCAGTTGTGAGATATGGAAGGATGTTGACGGTTTCTTCACCGCTGATCCACGCATCGTTGCCAGCGCAAAATGCCTGGACGAGGTCAGTTACGAAGAAGCAATGGAGCTATCCTTTTTCGGCGCCAAGGTGATCAATGCCAAGGCCTTGACCCCATTGATGAGTGCCGGTATTCCCTGCGAGATCAAGAATACCTACCACCCCGATATGGCCGGTACCCTGATCCATGCCAATACCGAAAAACCAACTGTGGTCAGGGGCATTTCACACCTGGATGATGTAGCCAGCATCACCTTGCAGGGTGGTGGTATGCGTGGTCGTGTAGGGGTGGCGCGCCGGGCGCGGGGAGCGCTGGCCAACCAGTCCATTTCAGTGCTGCTGATCGTGCAGTCTTCTTCGGAATACAGCATTACGCTGTGTGTGCGTAGCAGTGAGGCGGAACGGGCACGCAAGGCACTGGGTGACACCTTTCACTTTGAACTGTTGCATGGCCTGATCAGTGGCATCTCGGTGATGGATCAGCGCTCAGTGATCACGCTGGTCGGTGATGGAATGAATCACTACCGGGGTATAGCGGCGCGGTTTTTGAGCGCGATATCTGCCGCCGGGGTCAATGTCGAAATCATCGCACAGGGTGCCAACGAATGTGCCATCGCCGTTGTGGTGGAAAAACAGGTGGCTAAAGGAGCGCTGCGGGCTTGCCATACTGCATTTTTCAGCCATACCAGCCACATGGATGTGATCCTGCTTGGTTGCGGCAACGTCGGTTCTGCCTTGTTGGCACAGTTCCAGAAGTATGGCGGTTCGCTGGCTGCCGACCACAAGGCATTACATGTCCGGGCCATTGCCAACAGCCGGAAACTTCTGGTTGGTCATGACACGGTTGAGCTTGAAAATTGGCAGCAGGATCTTGAAGAGAAGGGCACTGCCTGGTCGGTTGATGACATCATCGCCATCCGTGAGGAGCTGGGCTTGCTGAACCCGACCATTATCGATTGCTCGACGGACGAAGGTCTGGCCAAGCAATATGCAAAGTTCCTGGCGAACGGGTTCAATGTTGTTGCAGCCAATAAAAAAGCCAATACCGACAGCATGGACTATTACCGAGAAATGCGCGCTACCGCCGCCCGGCATTTTCGCAAATTCATGTATGAAACCAATGTGGGTGCCGGTCTGCCATTTATTGATACGCTGCAATCACTGATACGTTCCGGTGATGAACTGCGGTCGTTTGGTGGCATTTTGTCCGGCTCCCTGTCGATGATTTTTGGCATGCTTGAGGATGGTGTGGCCTTTTCCGAAGCCGTTGAAAAAGCCATGCAACTGGGGTTCACCGAGCCGGATCCAAGAGATGACCTGTCCGGTATGGATGTGGCACGTAAACTGTTGATCGTTGCACGCGAAGTTGGCCTGGAGCTAGAGCTTGATGACATCGAGGTCGAGCCCGTGATTGAAAGCGGTTTTGCCGCCGGTGCCGATAACTCAGAGCTCATTACCAGGTTGAAAGTCCTGGATGATGCTTTTGCCAAACGGGTTGAAGACGCGAAAACCGAGGGCTGCGTTTTGCGTTATGTTGGCCAGATTGAAAATGGCCGGTGTAGTGTTTCTGTGGACGCTGTGCCGAAGGATAAACCTCTGGGTTCAATTCGTGATGGTGAAAATGCCCTGGTAATCCTCACTCGTTATTATCAGCCCATCCCATTGGTACTGCGCGGTTATGGTGCCGGTGCGGATGTAACTGCGGCAGGTGTATTTGGCGACCTGTTGCGCACGGCCTGGAGACCATTAGACCTATGAATGACAGAATCTTAACCGTCTACGCGCCAGCATCTTCCGGTAACGTTTCTGTAGGTTTCGATGCGCTGGGCCTGGCGCTGGCACCCATGGATGGCAGCTTACTGGGTGATTGCGTCAGTATATTGCCGGGCACGCCTGATGACTGGATGTTGTGTATTGACGGCCCGTTTGCGCATGCTTTGCCACAGGATCAGGAGCAGAATATTGTCATCACCTCCTGTCGGCGGTTTGAACAGGCAGCCCGTGCGCTGGGCGTGGATGTTTATCCATTGAACATCACCCTGGACAAACGATTGCCGGTGGGGAGTGGCCTGGGCTCAAGTGCCAGTTCCATTGTCGCCACCCTGGTGGTGCTTAATCATTATTTTGACCGTCCGCTGGATCGCCCTGCACTGCTAAGACTGATGGCAGAGATGGAAGGTAACATCAGTGGTGAAGTTCACCTGGATAATATTGCCCCCTGTCTGCTGGGCGGATTGCGTTTATGTATGCCTGATGGGGCGCGTCAGGATGGCCTGCCAGGGCCAGGTCATTGGCAGTCGGTAGTCGCCTGGCCGGGAACCCGGCTGGAAACCCGGCCCGCACGGGAGGTTTTACCGACAAGTTATGAGCGCAAAACGGTGGTTGCCCATGGTGCGAAGTTTGCCTTGTTTGTGCATCAACTCTACCAGGGAGAGGCGGTGGCGGCGGCAGATTGCCTGGTCGATTTGCTGGCCGAACCCTATCGCAAGTCCCTGTTGCCGGGATTTGAAGAAGCCCGGGCGGAACTGGCGAAAATGGGTGCGTTGGCGACGGGTATTTCCGGTTCCGGGCCAACCGTTTTTTGCATTGTGGATGATAGCCGCGTGGCGGAGGCCGCTGCAAATTGGTTACGACAGAACTACCTGCAAAATGAAAGCGGCTTTGTGCACATATGTCGGGCAGACCTGGCTGGCGCCAGGGAAGTTTGATTCAGGACATTAGAAATATGCAGTACATCAATATAAGTCACCCGGAACAAAAAGTGACTTTTTCACAGGCTGTGGTCACCGGGCTTGGCAAGGGCCAGGGCTTATTCTTTCCAGAGCAGCTTAAACCGCTGGATGATATCCAGGGCTTACTGAATATGGATTTTGTCAGCCGCAGCAAGATCATATTGCAGCACCTGGTGGGTGATGCGATGAATGAAGATGTCTTGCAGGATTGTGTCGAAAAGGCCTTTAATTTTCCGCTGAGGCTTGAGGCTATTTCTGAAGGTGTTCATGCACTCGAGCTATTCCATGGTCCGTCGCTTGCGTTTAAAGATTTCGGTGCCCGCTTTATGGCGCAGTGCCTGGCCAGCTTCAGTTCAAGTCAGCGCACGACCATACTGACAGCGACTTCCGGTGATACCGGCGCAGCGGTAGCGCTGGCGTTTTACGGTCAACCAGGTATTGATGTCGTGGTGTTATATCCAAAGGGCAAGGTTACACCTCTACAGGAAAAGTTGTTTTGTACCCTGGGTGGGAATATTCGAACCATTGCCATTGAGGATAATTTCGATGCCTGCCAAAAACTGGTCAAACAGTCATTTGACGACCAACAACTGGTTAAAGCGATAGGGCTGAACTCTGCCAACTCGATCAACGTAGCCCGCCTTCTGGCACAGGTTTGTTATTACTTTGAAGCGGTTGCAGAGCTGCCAACCGGAACAAAGGCGGTTTTTAGTGTCCCCAGTGGTAATTTTGGTAATGTGACGGCCGGCTTGCTGGCTCACGCCATCGGCCTGCCGATGAAGCGCATGATCGCAGCAACCAATCGCAATGATACGGTGCCGAGGTTTCTGGATTCCGGCAAATGGGAACCGAAGCCAACAGTGGCAACACTGACCAATGCCATGGACATCTCCCTGCCAAATAACTTTCCCCGGGTGCTGGAGCTGGAAGCACGTCATGGCCTGCCCTTGAAGGACCTGCTGACATCGTTTGCAATCGGTGATGCGGAAACCCGGGACGCGGTACGTGCGCTTGATATCAATGGTTACCTGGCTGACCCGCATAGCGCGCTGGCCTGGAAAGCACTGAACGATAGTCTTGAAGACAATGAGACAGGTGTATTTTTGTGCACCGCGCACCCCGCCAAATTCAGGGAGACGATCGAGGACATCATGAAACGCCCCGTGTCACTGCCCGCTGAGCTGGAAAACGTGGCTGATAAAGAAGTCCTGAGTAGTGTGATGCCGGCAGATTATGGCTTGTTACGTAGATATTTACTGGAACAGTAAAAAGATTTCAGATTTGTACCAACCTTTCCCCCCGGCAGTTGTTATATAGGGCAAGTGGGGGATTTGTGTTTGACTGAGGTTGAGGCTCCGGGTAAAACCGGGGCCTATTTTTTATGTTCAGGAGAGGTGAGACCAGGAACTGGTCGAGAGGCTGGCCTGGGCCAAGAACGGTATGCCGCGGGCGCAGGGATGCGCAGGAGCGGCGTGTGTCAATATCGCACGGCGCACAACTACAGGGATGCAGAAGCTACGAGCCCATGGAAGGGCGAAGGTAGAACAATGCAGGAGTAATTGTCGAGAACAACGCAGGAGCAGTTGCCGAGGAGCGGCGTGTGTCAATATCGCACCGCACATATACAGGGTTTTTTAAAACAGGTTGCCCCGACTCATCAGAGTGGTGAAGGAGGACATAAACACCAACATCGTTTGAGCCGGGGACTTTTAGCGCAAGTACTGTGACTTGCAATCCGTCCTGGAACCAGATCCGTCTGGTTGATATCCATATAGCGCCAACTCCCTGGCATCAAGCGCTCCCCGTAGTGCGCCGCTCCTGCGCTTCCTGCGCCCGCGGCGTACCGTACTTGGCCCAGGCCAGCCTCTCGACCAGTTCCTGGTCTCACCTTCTCCTGTACATAAAAACATGCCCCGGTTTCAGCCCTGGTAAATAGGGGGGGATAATCCACCAGGGTATAACGAAAACCGGGGCAATAAGGTGGTAGCGGGCGTGTGCTACCAAAAATTCCCAAACCAAATTACTGTCATTCGGCCTTACCCGAACACCACCAGGATATTGGCGGCGATGGCGATGACTGAACTGGCAACGACCAGGCGCATGATGTTATTCATAAGTGCTTGTTTCATCTCCATACTCCTGTTTGTTGCCTTGTTTCGATGGTTGAACACTCATCATCATTAATTTTCTTTCTGCCAGTTCACAGGCACTCTGCATGCGTTCGGTTGTCTGCTCAGAAACTGTCCCTCTCCGGCTCTGTATCATGTAGCGCCAAAATTCAATTTCCGCCTGCAACATTTTTTCTTCTGTTTGCATGCTGCTGTGTCCGTGAGTTGCGTTTGCGATGGGTGTACTTTAGGGACTATGGATGTGCTCCGCTTGACCAACGTGGACAATCAGTTGACCGAAGCTGGATGGTGAATGAGAATGAAGTGACGAAAGCCCATTTCAAATACAGGTAAAGCCAGAATGTCAGTGTTTGCACCCAGCTTGGTTAATTTGTGGATATCCATTGAGTCCTACGGGATTGACCCGGCACCTCTGTTTGCGGCTGAGGATATCAAGGTCAAATTACCTATCGACCCGTGTGTGCGACTGCCGTATGTAAAGGTCGATCAGCTTCGGGCAAAGGCCGAGAAGTTGTGTGGTGACGAGGCATTTGGTCTCAGGTCGGCTTCAGCTTATTTACCCTCACAGCTTGGGGCTCTGGGTTATGCCTGGCAGGCAAGCCTGACCTTGAGAAAAGCCTTCCAGAGGCTGGAGCGGTTTGTCCGCGTTGTAAATGACAAAGCCGAGGTCCATATCGAGGATCAGGATGCCAGCATGGTCGTTACGCTTAAAGTGAACGTGGGCAGCGAGTGTAAATTCGCACGTGATGATGGTGCGATGGCATTGATAATCAGGATGTGTCGTTTGATTAGCGGTAATCATTTTCGTTTGCGCGCGGTTAATTTCAAGCACGGGGAGCCACGGGATATCAAGCCCTATTTTGAATACTTCGGTTGCCAACTAAACTTTGACCAGCCAGATAATCAACTCCTGATACCCTTGTCGTTAGCCGATGAGACACTGACTGGCGCCAACCCGGAACTGGCATTGCTCAACGATAAAGTCGTCACACGACGCCTGGCACTATTGGACCGCGAAGATATCATTGCGCGGGTGCAAGCGGCCTTGATGGATCTGTTGCCACATGGGAACGTAAGCGATGATGCAGTGGCTGATTCCTTGCACATGTCGGTGCGTACGATGCATCGCAAGCTGACGGAAAAGAATAATAATTTCAGAACGTTGTTAGTCGAAATGCGCCGCGACCTGGCTGAGCAGTACATCCTGGACAACAGCCTGACGCTAACAGAAATCTCACTGCTACTTGGGTTTTCCGAACCCAGCTCATTCTCGCGGGCATTTAAAAGCTGGACAGGCTCCGCGCCCAGCGAGGTACGCCAGGCTCGATTGTAGCTGCATCATGACGGGGCTTGGTTAAGTTTTCATAATTTCAGCAGCAGCCTTGCGAATCTTCGGCCAGGCATTCAAAGCAGTTGCAAAATCAGCCCAGGTTTCCTGCCAGAATGCGATTAGTTCAGTACCTTCCATCGAGGTGGGCAAGCCCTTGACCGGGAAGTCTTCGTGGCTGGCCAGGTCCATATCAACGTTTAGCTGCTTGATTCCGTTTTTAAGATAGTCCTGCCATTCAGCCGGGGTGGAATCACTGTCTGCCAGCAAACCGTTTAAGTTTTTTAGCAGTTCGGAAGTGTTTTGCAACCGGGTATCGCGGTACATGGCTGCCAGCGAGTCGGCGGGTGCGGCAGCCAGGTCGTTAAACCAGGCAGACAGGGCCTTCAAGCGTTCGGTTGGCAAGCTGGCTAAGCAGGCTGATTTTTGCGCAAGTACAGTGTCAAAAAAGAACAGCGGAAATGAGTCACCCGGTGTGAAGTCCAGGTCGCGGGTTTGCCACTGCCGTTGTGGAATAGGCAAGTGTGGGACGGCCCAGGGGTAATCAAGCGTGACAGCAGACGGGAAAACAAAATCCAGCATATTGCCAAACAAACGGTCTTCACCACGAATAATGGGCAAATAGGGCGGTAGCATCTGCCGGTTATCAAAACCGGTAATGGCCGACATATTTGGCCGGGGTGCAAAATGTGGATGGCTACGGCCACTCCAGACCATACGGCTGTTAAGTGCATTGCTGGTATTGGCTTCCGATGCCAGCATCCTCTTGAGTGAAGACGGTGCCATGTCCGGCAACCAGGTGTTCCGGCCTGTTCCCGGACAGCCCACGGTACCGCATTCCGTCATCAGAACCGGTGAATCCGGGTGTAACTCGCTGGTCTGCAAGGCGGTCGCATTGGTAAAACTCGCCGGCTTCAGATTGTTTTGGCCCAGCACGTTCAGGGCTTCTGAAAACGACAGGCCCAGGCATTGCATGTGGCGGTCTACAGGATCAGGGTTCAATTCCTGGTGCTGTGACGCCCAGCCTTGTTCATTGGCAAAGAAATCCGCTTCGCGGGCATCGTCGGAAAATGAGATATCAGGTTTTGGCTGTCCCGGATTGTAAACATCACAAACACTGTCATCATCCATCACGACCAGGCGGCGACCACAGGAAAGTAACAACGCCAGGTTACGGGCCAGGCCACTGGTCCAGTGATCGTGCCACCGGGATTGGTCAGCCAGGAATCGAATAGCGCTTTCATGCTCCGGTAGGGTCTTGGTCAATTCATTGAGCAACGATTGCTGTTCAACCTGGCCAAAGTACTGAAGCGCGATTTTGGCTTCCATTGCAAATCTGCCAACCAGCTCCCGGTTTTGAGTGATGTTTTCAAGTTTGCGTGAGTCATCTATCACATACAGGCGATGAAGCTTTTTAATGTTGCAATTGGCAGCGATGGATTTGAGCAGGCGCTCAAGGGCTTTGGGACGCTCCCAGGTAATGATGGCAACAACCGGCAAGTCGATTTGCTTTTCTTCAGCCGGTGATTCGGGTTTACGAGCGAGCCTGTCGCAGGTTTTCTTTGCCGATACCATCATGCCGCTGTTGAGCATGCCCTGCAGCACGTTACGGATGTCATCTTGCTGGCCCTGCATACCGGGGTTGCGCTCAATGATATTGTCAATGTGCTGATCGAAGGTCTGAAACTGGCTGCAACTCAACAATGATGCATAAACTTCGGGCATGACCATGGCACGTTTGCCGGTCCGTGTATTGTGCAATAACACGGTCCGGTCAGGTGTCGGGATAGGCTTTGCAGAGATCAAAAGCAACCCGGTCCGGTATGGGTTTAAAACTGCTGTTAGAGCTGACGTCAATGTTCAGCGAGAGTCCCTGTTTTATCAGTCATTTCGTTTCTCCCTGATTTCGGTCAGTTCACGGCAGTACGTCCTGCAGGCAGGGACCGAGTGGTATGGCTCAGAAGTATTGCGGGAAAGCGCTACCGCGTGCCTTTCAGCCTGGTGCTTAAGTTGCTCCTGTTCCTGCTTTGGGTATTTTGCCGTCACCTCCGACATCAATAAACCGGCCTTGTCGCAGTGTTCGACATCAAAGTCATACAGCCGGGTTCTGACCTCGGGCATTTTGTAGATGCGCTGACAAAATATTACCTGCCCCCACTTTTTTATGGTCTCTGTTCTGTCGAGTTGATCAATATCCAGTGCGGCGAGTGATGAGGAGAATAAAACCAACAATATGGTGAAAAGCAAACGGGACTGAAATGTGGCTAAATGCATAATCGGGGGTCTGTACAAATTGACTGATGTGGATGCGTAGGGAGATTGTAAGGTAGAGCGGCGGTGCTGTCCTGCAATAAAAAAGGCAGCTGCTTCGAAAAGAAACAACTGCCCGTTTATCCCTGTACTTGAATCCAACGCGGTTTATCAAAATAACCGTCGGAACCTGCTGCTGTTGTCAGCAAACTATGGTCGGTTCCGCAACTGCATTATTTTGCCGCCCAGAGTACAGCGGGTGGCGAAATCATTTATGCAATAGCAACCGGGTATTCAACCCCTTGCCGGCTATCAGCATTGCGGATCAAGATATCTCGGAACCCCCGCCCAAAAAATCCTCGATCGCCTTTAGGATACCCCAAGGTTTGCAAAAAATCTAGTGGTCGAACGATCAGAATGAAATATCTGAATACTATCAACGATTTCCATGGCGCTCACACATGGCTCACCCAAAAGAATCCACAAACCTAAGCCGGGAGAAGGTGAGACCGGGAACCGGTCGAGAGACTGGCCTGGGCCATGTCGGCGCCCAAGCGCCCCATGGACGGGCTGCCTTCTTCAGGGCAAAAAAATGCCAGGCCCTTTTACAGGCCTGGCTAACAGAGGAGGAAGAGTGTCATATTATGAGACCGTCAAATTACAAAAATGTTTTCACCCGATGCGATAGACCGAAAAACAATCCAGCCTGAACCGAATAAAATAATTCCGCAATGCGACGTTTAACCTTTAAAACTCCGACCGGACCGATGGAATATTCCATCGCTTACCGCTCCCGTGTAAAAAAACGATTGCACATGGAACTGGACGAGAGCGGCGGCCTGGTGGTTGTGGTCCCGGAGCACTGGTCAAGGACGCATATCAACGCGACGCTGGCGCAAAATGCCCATCGTGTGGAGCGGTTCCTTGCCAGGGCCCGACAGCGGCAACTGACACCTTTGCAATATGTTGAAGGCGAGCAGCACCTGTACCTGGGCGAGCGGTACCCGCTGGTTATTCAGCATGTCAAAGCCAGGGAAAGCCATATCGCGGTTATTGATGGTGAATTTCGTGTCGCCACTTCAATACTGCAGCGGGAAAAAATTCAATCCAGCCTGCAAAATTGGTATCAACAACAAGCAATGACGATTTTCAGCATCAGGTTGCAGGCCATCGCCCAGCGTGCGCCGTGGGCCAGGGACAGAAAGATCCCGTTGCAGTTGAGAAGAATGAAGCGTACCTGGGGAAACTGTTCTGCAAAGGGAGTTATCAAGCTGAACACCCACCTCGTTAAAGCACCCATGGATGTAATTGATGCTGTCATCGCGCATGAGTTGTGCCACCTTGAAGAGATGAACCATGGCAAGCGTTTTTATGTGCTATTGGAAAGCCTGAACTCAAACTGGCGGCGGCACCGGGCGGAGCTACGCTCGCAGGGAAATCTTTACTTGTTGTAATTTTTGAAATCGGCGAAGCCTTACCCGTAAAAGCGGGTAACCAGCATTTATTTGGTTCAAACTTTGATTTACGCTTAATCAGGGCTTTTCAAAAGCCCGTCAATGTGTAGGATAGTAGGTTCCCCCTCAAAACACTGCGGGGTTACGGAATAAAGCACTGGAATATGGATCAACACGAGCAAATCAAGGGCCTGTACCGGCCGGAAAATGCAAAGGATAGTTGCGGTTTCGGGCTTATCGCCCATCAGTATGGCGAGGCCAGCCATGAACTGGTGAAGACTGCATGTACGGCACTGGTCCGCATGACACACCGTGGTGCAGTCGCGGTCGACGGCAAGACCGGTGATGGTTGTGGCGTGCTGATGAAGTTCCCGGAGTCTTTTTTCCGGCTGGTGGCTGAGGAAGAAGGCATCAGGTTAGGCCGGACTTTTGCAGTCGGCATGGTATTTTTGAATTCCGATGAAGCCATAGCGGCACGTTCCCGCAAAATTCTCAAAAAACATATCAAGAATGAAACATTAGGTATAGCAGGCTGGCGAATAGTGCCGACGGATTTATCGGTATGTGGGCAGATGGCGCTGGATTCCATGCCGCGTATAGAACAGGTATTTATTGATGTGCCGCCCGGTTGGAGCCCGCACGATGCCGAACGACGGCTTTTTGTCGCACGGCGCATGGCTGCAGCGGAGAATATGAAACTGGAGCAGCCGGACAAGTCATTCCACATGGCCACACTTTCCGGCCTGACAACGGTTTATAAGGGCTTGGTGATGCCTGTGAATTTGCCGAATTTCTTTCCCGACCTGAAAGACCCGCGTCTGGAAAGTGCAATTTGCCTGTTCCATCAGCGTTTTTCGACCAATACCCTGCCCAACTGGAAATATGCGCAACCATTCCGTTACCTGGCGCACAACGGTGAAATTAATACCATCGAAGGCAACCGAAGTTGGTCGGAGGCGCGTACGCCCAAATTCCAGACGCCCTTATTGCCTGATTTGCAGAAAATTCGCCCACTGGTTAACCAGAAGGGTTCGGATTCGTCCTCGCTGGATAAAATGCTGGAGCTGTTCCTGGCGGGCGGCATGGATGTATTCCGGGCCATGCGTATCCTGATTCCGCCGGCCTGGCAGGCAGAGCCGGATATGTCTCCGGAGCTGAAAGCCTTTTATGAATTCAATTCAATGCATGTGGAGCCATGGGATGGTCCGGCAGGCATTGTCATGACTAACGGCCGTGTTGCCGCCTGCAATCTTGACCGCAATGGTTTGCGTCCTGCCCGTTATGTGATCACCAAAAATGATTGGGTCACGGTGGCATCCGAGGTTGGTGTATGGGATTACGACGAAGCTGATGTTGTCGAGAAAGGCCGTGTCGGGCCGGGCGAAATGTTTGTCGTGGATACCCAGGTCGGCAGGGTATGGCGCTCGCGTGAGGTTGATGATGTTCTCAAGTCGCGCCAGCCCTATGCGGACTGGTTGTCGGAGAACATCATCCGCATTTCCAGTAACGATGAACTGGAAGAAACGGCAGCGCATGTATACATGAAAGAGTCCAGCCAGGACCTGCCGGTATTCCAGAAATTGTTTGGTATCAGCAATGAAGAGCGTGAGCATGTGATCCGTGTCATGGCTGAGAGCGCGGTAGAAGCTACCGGCTCCATGGGAGATGATACGCCCATCGCTGTTTTGTCGCACCGGTCGCGGCCGGTTTATGATTATTTCCGTCAGCAGTTTGCCCAGGTCACCAATCCGCCTATCGATTCCTTGCGGGAGCGTTCCGCAATGTCGCTGGAAACCCTGTTTGGCCGGGAACATAACATTTTTCAGGAGACCAGCACCCAGGCGCACCGGGTAGCATTGCCATGGCCAGTGCTCAACGTGGTCAAGTTCCGCAGGTTACTGGAGCTGGATCAACGCTGGTATGGCCACCGGACTTTCA
>PVMK01116643.1_pt1 | contig 44554 bp, 48 predicted proteins | sample 1853481 | NCBI WGS metagenome assembly PVMK01 (sample SAMN08533507, study PRJNA380276) | Marine sediment metagenome, whole genome shotgun sequencing project.
AGTGGCCTCCTTGATACCGCCGCCCTCGTTGAGGGCAACATCGATCGGCTCCATCGTCCAACCGGAGCGTTCGGCGAAGCGTTCATACATCCGGTAGAGGTCCCCAGCCCACAGCGCTGCCTCATCGCCGCCAGCGGCGGACCTGACCTCGACGATCACGTCCTTGTCATCATCAGGGTCCTTTGGCACAAGCAGTACGCGGAGCCCCGCCTCGACCTCCTCGAGCTGAGTCGACCGTGTTGAGATCGTCTCCTTGAGGTACTCAACCATATCTGGGTCATCCTCGATCTCGAGGAGTTCCTCCGCCTCGCTGATCTCGTTCTCTGCCTCCAGGTAGGTTCTGTAGGCGTCAACGACTGCCTTTAGAGAAGAATGCTTCCGCGTAACATCGCGGTAGCGGTTCTGGTCGCGGAGCACGTCTGGATCTGCAAGCTCAGCAAGGACCTCATCGAACGTGACTTCTGTAGCTGCGAGCCGGTTGCGTAGGTTGTCATCCATCGTCCACACCAAGGTCGTAATCGGCAGCAAGTGCCGCGGGAACAACAGCGCCCCTTGCCTTCACCTCGGCAACATCATCTGGATCGAGAGCCGCAAGTAGTGATGCCACAGCGACTTCGACTTGATCGTCGGACGGTTCCTTCGTGGTGATCGACTGGATCCAGATTCCTGGCTTTGACGCCCATGAGAGCCACCTCTGTCCGTCAGCTGCCTTAAGAACCTCGTACGAGATACCAGCGATAACGGGAATCAAGAGGATTCGCGCCGCGATCTGCCATCCAAAGGGCAGCGGGGCAAGCGTGAGGAAGACAAAGAACGACACCATTGCAACGATGATGATGAAAGAGGTCCCACATCGAGGGTGACGGGGGCTGTACTTCTGGATCGATGCCATGTCGAGCGGGTCACCGTTTTCGTAGGCATGGATCGTCTTGTGCTCCGCTCCGTGGTACTGGAACACCCGCTGGATCTCGGCCGAGCGTCCTATCAGCCAGATGTAACCGACAATGAGACCAATCCGAAGCACACCGTCGATGATCACGAAGAGCACTCCGTTCCCGCCGAGCAGATCCTTTAGCCAGTTCGCAGCGAACGCAGGGGCGAGTACGAAGATCGCGAGTGCACCGACGACTGCGATGACCATGGTGATGATGATCTCCTTGCGCCCAAGCTCCTCTTCCTCATCGCCCGACTTCTCAGCCGACCAGGAGAGAGCTTGGAAGCCAAGATTCATCGCCTCGATGAGGACGAAGATGCCGCGCAGGAAGGGAACCTTCGCGAGTTTGTTTCTCGATGAGAGCGCGGGGAGTTCGTTCCGCTTCGCCTCAATTACTGCGTCGGGACGTCGTACGGCAACTGCCCAGGCGTCCGGAGCGCGCATCATGACGCCCTCGATGACCGCCTGGCCGCCTACAGACGCCCCAGGAGATCTGGACAACTATGACTCCGAGTCGGCTTCGGTAATGAGTTCGGCTTCAAGCACGACCTCAGCTTCAGCAACCTCGACAGCAGCTTCCTCCACGGCCTCGATCTCAGCTTCGACCACGGCTTCCTCGACCTCAGTCTCTACCACAGCCTTCTTGGATGGTGTGTCGCCGTAGCGCTTGCGGAAACGCTCAACGCGGCCGGTTGTATCGACAAGAATCTGCTTGCCGGTGTAGAAGGGATGGCTTGCCGAGGAGATCTCGACCTTTGCCAACGGGTACGTGTTGCCGTCCTCCCACTCGATCGTGGCGGACGTTTCGATCGTCGACTTCGTGAGAAACGCAAGGTCTGACGACGTGTCCTGGAACACGACCGGACGGTAATTCGGGTGGGTGTCGGTCTTCACGGGGTCTCCTGGTTGTTATCTATGAACGATAGTGCGTCAGCGGTTCAGGTTTCTACGCGCTGCTCTTTGCGACCGAGAGCAAGAATTCGGCATTGGACTTCGTGCTCTTCAGCCGGTCGATGAGCAGTTCAAGTGCAGGACCTGATTCAAGGGCGAGAAGCACTCGTCTGAGCTTCCACACTTCTGCGAGCTCCGCACGGTCGAAGAGAAGCTCCTCACGTCGCGTGCCTGAGGACTCGATGTCGATCGCTGGGTAGATTCGCTTGTCCGCGAGTTTGCGGTCGAGCCGGAGTTCCATGTTCCCCGTGCCCTTGAACTCTTCGAAAATGACCTCATCCATCCGGCTACCGGTCTCGATGAGGGCGGTAGCCATGATCGTCAGGCTTCCTCCTTCTTCGATGTTGCGAGCAGCACCGAAGAATCGCTTCGGTGGATAAAGAGCGGTCGAGTCGACACCACCTGACAGGATCCTGCCAGATGCAGGCGTTGCGAGGTTGTGAGCTCTTGCGAGTCGAGTGATCGAGTCGAGAAGGATTATCACGTCCTGCCCCGCCTCGACGAGCCGCTTCGCACGCTCGATCGCGAGTTCGGAGACCTGTGTGTGCTCCTCAGCGGGGCGATCAAATGTCGAGTAGATGACCTCGCCCTTCACGGATCGCTGCATGTCCGTAACTTCTTCCGGACGTTCATCAACGAGGACAACCATGAGGTGGCACTCGGGGTTATTGGCCGAAATCGAGTTTGCGATGTCCTTGAGAACGGTCGTCTTACCAGCCTTTGCAGGCGACACGATCAGACCGCGAGTTCCCTTGCCTATCGGTGAGATCAGGTCGATGATCCTCGCCATCATGAGGTCAGGGAAACCGTCCACTTCGAGACGGAGCCGTTCATCGGGGAAGAGCGGAGTGAGCTTGCTGAACTTCCGTCGCTCTCGAGCTTCATCCGGATCGACGCCGTTGACCTTTACCGGACGTACCAGAGCAGGAAATTTCTCCTGCGCCCGAGCTGGTCGGATGGGTCCTTCAACGATGTCACCCTTGCGAAGTTGGCTCTTGCGAACGATATTCGCCGCGACGTACACGTCGTTCTCTCCAGGCAGATAGCCGTTGACACGAAGGAATCCGTAGCCCTCGGGGAGGATGTCAAGAATGCCTTCTCTAGCCTCAAGCGTCGATTCGTCAATCGGCTCCCGGTTTCGGCTTCGGTTTCGGTTCCTATTGCGATTCCGGTTCCGGCCGCCCTGGCGATCGTCGTTTCCGCCATCCCTGCCGTCGGAGGAATCACGGCGAGCGTCATCGTTGCTCGACACCACCTTTGCGGGGGCTACCTGCACGACTTCATCGGGAAGCGTTGACGGATCGAACTTCTTCGACTCGATGATCGCGTCGATCAATTTGGATTTCTGGAGCCCGTCATGTTCAACATCGACCGTCGTCGCGAGTTCTCGCAACGCTGGGAGCTTGAACTCTTGAAGTGTGGCTCTCGGTGTACTCATCTGGTGAGTGCCCCTTTCGAGAAGGTGGTTCGTGTGGCGCTTTGGCCCGGAACACAGCGTCACAGCGCACGAGGTGCCGAGACCGCTGGGAGTACCCCGCTACGCGAACCTTCAAACGGGTTGCCTGGCCGGGAATGCGGCGAGTATAGGAGGGAATCCCCGATAAACGCAATGTTTCGACACAAGAGACGAGCGACAGCGAGGATCAGGGGGGACCGCGAGCCTGCGAACCTATGCCGGCACCACCTTGTACCAGTTCCGAACCTTGTACCAGTTCCGAACGAAACCAGATCGCGTCGATCCCTCGCGTGCCGAGTTCGCTAGCTCACGCTCCCCCCTGGCTCGCAAGGAACGCCTAGCGTTCCCCCTCGCCCGTCCCCCCTGAAGGGAGGACCTCAGCGGTGGAGGTGGGTTCGCTTTCGCCGAGGTCGAGAGCCTCGATCTTGTCGCCACGGCTTGAGATCTTCGTGGAGCTCTTCTTGATGTCCTCTATGTCACGGGCTGCTTGATCGAAATGCTTGTCAAGGCTCGACACCCGCGTGTCGAGCCGACCGATGTCCTTGAGGAGAACCCCTACTTCTGTCTGGATGACCGAAGCTTGTTCACGCATTTCGACGTCTCGCAGGATCGCCCTGACGGTGGTCAGGGTGGCCATCAACGTTGTTGGCGACACGAGGTACACCTTGAGCTTGTGGCTCTCAGCAATAACTGACGGATGGTGTGCGTGCAACTCGCCGTACACCGCCTCTGAGGGAATGAACATGAGTGCATTCTCAGCCGTCGAGCTGGTTCCGTCGATGTCCTGCCCAACGTATTTCTCTGCGATGTCCCTGATGTGCTTCTTCGTATCGATTGCCAGTTGCCTGCCAGCTCTCTCCCTCTCGGCCAGATCGTCAGTCGCAAGCATCTCCTGATACGCCTTGAGCGGGAACTTGGCGTCAACAGAGATCGGGCCCGGAGGATCAGGAAGCTTGATCAGACAATCGACCTGCTTCCCGTTCGCGAGTGGTGCCTGCATCTGATATGCGAATGAAGGGAGCATGCTTTCCACAATGTCTGCCAGCTGAATCTCGCCGAACGCTCCGCGGGCGGGATTGTCATCAAGCACGTGCTGCAGGCTGACCACCTGTTCAGAAAGGGTCTTGATGTTGTCCTGTGCCTTGTCGATCGTTCCGAGACGTTCCTTGATCCCGGCAAGCGATTCGGCCGTCTCCTTCGATGACGAGGCAAGGTTCTTGTTCACTTCCGCCTCGACCTTGCCGAGACGATCGGTGAGGGACTGGCTCAATTCTGCCTGGGATTTGCCGAACGATTCAGTCAATTGTCTCGAAGACTCGACCTGCTGTGTCGACACAGTATCGACCTTGCCCACGAGCGACTGCTGCGTGTGCATGATGTCGGTCATCCGCAGTTCGAGCAGCGTTGCCGTCGAGTCATCGTTGGATTGGAGTGCGCGAAACACGACGACCGCGAGAACGATTACAGCGATGATGAGGACGACGAGCAGGACTTCAATCAATGTGGGTTCCTCTTTGGTCTGACATTGAGGGACAGGGTAGATGCGAGGAGTGACAGAATCGCGAATCGGCCTCTTGGCGCCTACTCCAGCTTTGCGGCCTCAACGACGGCTTCGCGGGTGGCCGGAACGGATTGGGGCAGCTGGAGGTCGCGAATGGCCGTGTCAGGATCCTTCAGCCCGTGGCCGGTGACGGTGCATACAACGGGTCCGTCGGGAAGGTCATCCTTGTACTTGAGGATGCCTGCAACGCCTGCAGCAGAAGCCGGCTCGCAGAACACACCAACTCTCTCCGACAGCATTCGGTATGCCGCAAGGATCTCGTCGTCTGTGACCGCTTCGATGCGCCCGCCGGACTCATCCCTCGCCTTCACAGCCTCGTCCCATGAGGCCGGATTTCCGATTCGAATCGCTGTCGCGATCGTCTCGGGAGCATCGAACACCTCCCCGTACACGATCGGTGCAGCACCCGCGGCCTGGAAGCCCCACATCTCGGGACCGGCATCCACTTCGGTGTATCCCTTCCAGTACGCGGTTATGTTCCCTGCATTGCCAACCGGAAGCGCGTGAACAGCCGGGGCCGCGCCAAGGGCATCGATCACTTCGAAAGCAGCCGTCTTTTGTGCTTCGATGCGATACGGATTCACCGAATTGACGAGTGCCACGTCATGTAGCTCTGCGAGATCCCTCACGATCTGGAGGGCGTCATCGAAATTACCTTCGATCGGCACGATGGTCGCTCCGTGCGCAACGGCCTGTGCGAGCTTCCCCGCTGCGATCTTTCCGGCAGGCAGCACGACGATGCATCCAATCCCGGCCCTCGCCGCATATGCAGCTGCCGACGCCGAAGTGTTTCCCGTCGAAGCACAGGCAACGGCAGTAGCACCCTCCTCCAGTGCCTTGGACACAGCAAGCGTCATCCCACGATCTTTGAAGGAGCCTGTGGGGTTCGTCCCTTCGAATTTGAGGTAGACATCCCGAGCAACAAGGTCCGATACGAAAGGCGCAGGAATCAGCGGCGTGCCCCCTTCGAGCAATGTGATTATCGGTGTTGCATCCGATACCGGTAGCCGATCGCGGAATTCCTCGATCACGCCTTTCCAGGTCATTGGCCGGGACCAAGAACACGGATGACAGAGCCAATGTCAGTTACCTCGTCGATCGTCCTGAGAGACCGTAGCGCCTCGCGTTGGGCGCGCTCAGGTGCGGGATACGTGACGACGATCAGGTCCGCCTTCGTTTCTCCGCCCTCCTGCCACACGGACCGGATGGAGACTCCAGCGTCGCCGAAACCAGAAGCGATCTTGGCGAGAACTCCTGGCTTGTCATCGACAATCAGACGCACGTACCACTCCGTAGAAATATCCTCGAACGCGACAAGTTCTCCTGGCGAGAACCGGATACGTGGAGCAACCTGAGCGCCGGCAAGTGTCTCTCGTGCGGCATCGATCATGTCGCCGAGTACAGCAGTCGCCGTCGGGTCGCCTCCTGCTCCAGGGCCGGCGAACAGCAATGATTCGATCGTGGGGCCTTCGATGAAGATCGCGTTCATTGCTCCTCGGATGCCTGCCAGTGGATGATCGAGTGGGATCATTGCCGGGTGGACGCGGGCGCTGATGCCGGCTTCGACCCGTTCGCACACACCGATCAGCTTCACCGCGTATCCGAAGTCCTCCGCGAATCCGATGTCGACTGCCGTGATGGCTTCGATCCCCTCGTGATACACGTCGCTGATGCCAACCCATGTGCCGAAGGCAAGCGACGCGAGAATCGCGGCTTTGGCGGCAGCATCTGCACCCGAAACATCAGCGGTCGGGTCCGGCTCCGCATAGCCAAGTACCTGGGCCTCCTCAAGCGCAGCGTCGTAGTCCGTCCCCTGTTCACTCATCTGGGTGAGGATGAAATTGGTCGTTCCGTTGACGATGCCAAGGACCCTGTCGATCTTCTCTCCTGCGAGCGTCTCGGACAGTGGACGGATTATTGGAATGCCACCGCCAACGGCTGCTTCGAACAGGAACGGCACGCCTGACTTCTCCGCAGCGGCAATCAACTCGGGGCCACGCTCAGCGATAAGTTCCTTGTTCGCCGAGATGACGGGCTTCCCCGCCTCCAGCGCCCGGAGGATGAGATCTCCTGCAGGATCGAGACCACCCATGACCTCCACGACGAGGTCGACACTGGGATCGTCGACGACTTCCTCGAGTTGATCGGTGAGCAGACCCGGCGTGAATGAGAATGGTCTCTTCTTCTCGAGATTCTGCACGCCGACGCGGCGCACATCAAAGGTGAGCCCAGTCTTTGACGAGATCGCGTCCGCGTCGCCGATGAGCCTTGACACAAGGGTTCCGCCGACGGTTCCCGCTCCAAGAAGGCCAATGCCAATTGATCGTTCCATGAAATAGCAAGATAGCTGGCTGCTGAAAGCTGCCCGCTGTTTAGGCCTTCAGCTGAGGCGGGGAACGGCCGAATACAACGTCATGAGTCGAATCACCTTCGCGCGCGCCGCGACTGTCCTTGTGATGGTCTCGATGCTCGCGTTGTCGGCCCTGCCAGCTCCGGTCGTCGCGTCTGAGACGACGGGGCCTGACGAGACTGTCGAAACGACGGAGACGGAACCCGTCGAGCCGATCGAACCAGCTCCGTCCACCGAGTCGGCCGAACCGGAAACTACCGATCCCGAAACTACCGAACCCGACGAGTCAGTCGAACCGATCGAGCCAGTCGCTCCTGTTGCACCTCCCAAACCAGCAGCACCACCGGCACCACCAGGCGCAACGTTCACTCCCGTCACGAGGATCGATGTCGTGCGCGACCTCGTCTTCCCGATCGTCGGCACAACCCGGTATTGGTCAGGCTTCGGGGACTGCCGAGACCGTTGCACGAGAGAGCACCACGGCGTCGACATCATGACCTACGGTTGGAAAGGGCTGCCCGTGGTTGCAGCACACTCAGGGACAGTTACCAAGATCACGCACGATCAAGGGAACGCTGGGTGTTCCATCCGCATCCGGTCGCGTGACCGGTGGGAGACACGCTATCTCCACCTCAACAACGACGCGCCCGGCACCGACTCCGCCGGATACGACTGCGTGGCGCCGGGCATCAAGGTAGGTACAAGAGTGGACGCCGGTCAGTTGATCGGATGGATCGGTGACAGCGGGAACTCCGAGAAGACTCAGCCGCATCTGCATTTCGAACTCCGTAACCGATCCGGCTATCCAATCGACCCCTACAAGTCATTGAGGAAATCGGACAAGGTGACCTACGAATGGCTTTCTACTGACATTGCCGCTGCGTCGATCGTGCTCTCCCAGGGAAACCAAGCCGACGGGGCATCCTACGTGTTCGTCGTAACCCAGGAGGATTTTCCAAAGATCGTGGCCAGCGAGGTCATGGCATCCATTCTCCAGGCACCGCTCATCGTGATCGATCGGAACAACCCGCAGTCTGCGATTGATGAAATTGTGCGACTCAACCCGAGCCGGATCCTCATCCTCACAAATGACAAGCCTGTGTGGCTGATGGAGCGCATGGCGGACAAGGCAATAATGGTTGAGACGGCTGCCGTCCCAGGTCTGTTGCTCGCACCGATCAACAAATTGTTCGTCGAGTTGGACATGCCTGAGGTTGAGCCGAACATTCTCGACCGGTTCGCGACCATCATCGCTGGACGTGTCGACCGCATCTGGCGCTCCCACCAGGACGAGTATTCAGCGTTCATCGAGAGACACCGCTCCGTCGTCCTTGTCGATACCAGTTGGGCGAACCGAAATCTTGGACAGAGGTCGAGGAACTCACCAGGCAGAAATGCTGACAGGGACCTCCTTTGGTGGAACACCGGCAATGGCTGGATACCCACGATGACGCTCCACCAGATTCCGGATCCCGGCTTTGCCTATCTGACTGAGCGCCAGGCAACGCCATGGAGTCTGGCTTTCCTAGGATCACTCGCCGAAGCGCCGCCAATGCCGGTCTGGAAGGGCTGAGCGGGCAGCCTTGAGACAACTAGGGTTTGGCCATGACCCGTTTCGCTGATGGTCCCGTCGTCGAAGTCTCAGTTTCGATCGATGCAGCTCTCTCCGACGTATGGCAACTCGTCACGGACATCAATCTGCCCGGTCGCTTCCAGGACGAGTTCGTCGAGGCCGAATGGATCGACTCGGGTCCGGCGCTCGAAGCGCGATTCATCGGACGCAACAGCAGGGGCGACAGGAAATGGGAGACCACGTCATGGGTGACGAGGTATGAACCGATGCACGCCTTCGGCTGGTCAGTGAGCGATCGCGACAATCCTGGCGCAACATGGACCTACTTTCTCGAGGACAGCGGCAACGGCACATTCCTGCGCTACCACCGCGTGCTCGGACCAGGACCAAGCGGACTCACGGCGGCGATCGAGAGGAACCCCGAGGCCGAGGAAGAGATCATTGCTTCGCGCAACCAGGAGCAGACAGAGAACATGCAAGCCGTGGTTCTCGGCATCAAGGCGCTGGCCGAAGACGGTTAGCCGACATCCCTCACGAGCATGTCGTCATACGTTTCACGCTCGACAACGACTCTGGCCTCTCCGTCGCGTACAAACACCACAGCAGGTCGCGTCACCTTGTTGTAGTTGGAACCCATCGAGTGGCCGTAGGCACCTGTCACCGGCGTGCACAGGATGTCGCCAACGACCGTGTCATCCGGAAGGAATGCCTCCCTCACGATGATGTCGCCGGCCTCGCAGTGCTTCCCCACGATTCTGGCCTGCATCGGCCGTATCGCCTGCGGGCTCCTCGGTAGCATTGCTTCATAGCCGCTGCCATAGAGCACGGGCCTCGGGTTCTCCGAGATGCCACCGTCAACCGAGAGATACGTCCTGACGTCTGGCAGAGCCTTGATCGTCCCGACGGTGTAAGCGGTCACGGCAGCTCTTGCAACTATCGAACGCCCCGGTTCAGCAAGGATCCTGGCTTTGATCCCGCTCTCCTTCGCTGCGCTGAGAATCGTCTCCGCCCATACCGAAATCGTGTCAGCTGCCTCGCCCTCGACATAGGCAACGCCGAGCCCGCCGCCGATCGAGAACTCCTCAGCACCTGACTCGATGACGAACGGCGCAATGGCATCGATCGCCTTTGCGTAATTGTCGACCTCGAAGACCTGACTCCCGATGTGCGCGTGAAGTCCCCTGAACGCCATGCCATCGGACGCTCGGGCCCGCCCGATCGCGTCCGCGGCGATCCCATCGGTGAGTGGGAACCCGAACTTCGAATCTGGAACTCCTGTTTGTAGATACTCGTGAGTATGTGCCTCGATACCAGGGGTTGATCCGGAGAAGCACGTTGGGCGCAGATTTGCCCGCCGCAACGAGGGACTCGATACGGTCCATCTCGTCGAACGAGTCGACAACGATGCGACTGACAGCCGCGTCCATCGCGGTTTCAAGCTCGTCGTACGACTTGTTGTTGCCGTGGAGGACGAGCATTTCGCCGGGGACGTCCGCTGCCAGCGCGATATACATCTCACCGCCGGTCGCAACATCGATATGCATGCCGGCCTCGTATGCCAGCCTCGCCATGGCCTTGCACAGGAACGCCTTGGATGCGTATGCAACTCCATCCCCGAACACGGCAACAGCCTCGGCACAGCGGCTCCGGAGATGTTCCTCGTCATAGATGAAGACAGGAGTCCCAAACCGTTCCGCGACATCGATGACGTCGCAGCCACCGATGCGAAGTCTGCCATCGATGATCTCCGCGGTGTCGGGCAGCAGTTCCCACGGAAGCGGGTTAGTCGTCACATGCGCTCCGGAATTTCTATGCCCAGTAGATCCAGAAGCAGATCCAACGTCCGCAACGTCACCTCGACGAGGCTGAGCCACGATGCCTGACGGTTCGAGTCCTCTTCCGAGAGGATGTGACAATGCTCATAGAAACGGCTGAAGTCGGTGGCGACCTCAAAGGCGTATTCGGCGATCACGTTGGGACCGCGAAGATCTGCCGCGCGGTAGATGACCTCCTGTAGACGAACAAGACGCAGCATCAACACGCGCTCCTGGTGGACGGTCGGCGCGAGAAGAGGGCCAGGTGCGAGACCCGCCTCGTCGGCTTTCCGCAGGATCGATTTGATTCGCACAGCCGAGTACTGGAGGTAGGGGCCGGTCTTGCCCTCAAAGGAGGAGAACCGTTCGAGGTCGAAGACGTAGTTCGACATCCTGTGGTTTGACAGGTCACCGAACTTCAATGCAGCAAGCCCGACCTGCCGTGCGATTGCGTCGCGTTCCTCGACCGGATATTCCTCAGCGATTCGGGCCTCATCAAGCCGCTCGCGCGCTCCGTCAGTCACGAGCGCTATCAGGTCGCCGAGACGTAGCACGCCACCCTCGCGTGTCTTGAAAGGCTTCCCGTCCGTGCCATTTACGGTTCCGAATCCGATGTGTTCGAGGATCGTCTCATCAGACGCATAGCCCGCTGTGCGAGCTGCCCTGAAGACCTGCTCGAAGTGCAGGGCCTGGCGAGCGTCGACGACGTAGAGACCCGCATCCATATCCATGTCGCCAACACGCATGTCAATGGTGGCGAGGTCCGTGGTCGAGTACAGATACGAACCGTCCGATCGGGTAAGAAGTAGCGGCGGCATCTCCTTCTTGTCGTCCGGCTGTTCCACATCGATGATTACCGCGCCGTCGGATTCCCGCGCCACACCAGACGAAAGGAGGTCGCTCACCATCGGTGCGAGCCTGTCGTGCACTGTCGACTCGCCGTACCACACGTCAAACTCAACATCGAGTGACCCAAAATCCACACGTTGCTCCGCCACCGACACGTCATGGAAGTGCTTCCACAACGCGAGGTATCCCTCGCGGCCGTTCTGGAGATCGAAGGTCGCCTGACGGGCCCGCTCGGCTGTGTCGGGCTCCTCTGCACAGCGCTTCGTGATGACCGGATACATCTCTGACAGGTCATCAAGGGTCACAGGCGACTCGGTCGGATATCGCCCACTCACCGCCGTGTCGTGGTCCGGATCGAAATAGACGAGGTCAGGTTCGCGGTCCTGAAGCTCGATGATGAGCTGCCCAACCGGCATGCCCCAGTCACCAATGTGGATATCGCCGATCGTGTTGTAACCGAGGAACCGGAAGATTCGCTTGAGGCTCTCCCCTATGACAGCTGCACGAAGATGGCCGACGTGTAGTGCCTTGGACATGTTCGGACCGCCATAATCGACAACAACCGTTCGCGGATCGTCAACGCTCTCAACGTTCAGCCGTTCCGAATCCTCCATTGCTGCCACAGAACGCGCGAGGGATGCATCGGCCACGACGATATTGAGAAAACCAGGCCCTGCGATTTCGATCGACTCGATGACATTCGGAGCTACGACTCGAGCAGCAACAGCCTCAGCGATCTCGCGCGGTTGCCTGCCAACGCTCTTCGCAGCAGCAAGCGCACCGTTGCACTGGTAGTCCGCTAGTTCGGGACGCTGTGACACCACAACTTCACCGAATTCTCTGCCCATGCCCTCGGCCTCAAAGGCGTCTCCGAGAATCTCGGTGAGTTGCTGTTGAAGAGACATCTTTGGACCGTTTCGCTTGCGGTTCGGTTGGCTGGTGGGAAGTCGTGTGCCGGAGACGCAAGGTTACAATCGTGCTGCGCCCCAGTAGCTCAGGGGATAGAGCACCGGCCTCCGGAGCCGGGAGCGCTGGTTCGATTCCAGCCTGGGGCACACGGATTTGGCAGACGGTAGTGGGGAACCCGGTAGACGGTAGACGGTTCGTTCGCTGCGCTCCCTCTCGGTAGAAGCGTCCGTCTACTGTCTACTCTCTACCGAGAGTCTCGTTCACGAGACGGTTCACGAGGGTGCCGTCGAGATCCTGGCCGCTGCGCATCACGGCACCGATCACCTGGCCTGGCGGGGTGTCGACGTCTGCGTTGAGATCGGCGATCGCCTCTTCTACGAGTGCTCTCGTCGCTTCCTCGTCAAGGACCGTCGGCAGGTACTTGCCCAGATACTCGATCTCGAATGCGAGCTTCGCTGCTTGATCCGCGCCACTGTCGCCCATCGCGTCGTACTCGGCCTTGGACTTGGACACGCGCTTGACGTAGGTGGCGATTGTCCTGACATAGAGTTCGTCATCGATGTCGCCTGTAAAACCGGGCGCACTCTTGGCGGTCGCGACTTCAGCCTGAACCGATCTGATGGCGTTGAGCGTGTCCTTGTCCCTTGCCTTCATCGCAGCGATCTGATCAACCCTGAGCTGTTCTTCGATGGTCATTGGTGTCCTTGGTCGTTGAGTCGTGGGCGCCAGAGAATAGAGAGAAACCACAGGAATAGCCGATGCTTCCTGACATCTGATGGCCGAGGCGCGGAACTTGAAAGAATTCCTGCTGGTTATTTCGGCGCTCCGTAAACTTGGTTTCAAGCCGGGATGGAAGAACCGTTTGACAAATAGGGGGTGGTTGTGAAAAAATTCACTTTCGTAAGCCCTATACCACTTGATGTTCTAGGAGACAAAGACGTGCTCACCGTCACCGATTGGAGAGAACTCGCAGCCTGCAGAAATTCTGACCCGGATACTTTCTTCCCGGTTGGAACCACAGGCCCAGCGATTGACATGATCGACAAAGCTACAGCGATATGTGAGAGCTGCAGCGTCCAGGAGGAATGCCTCCTATACGCACTCGAAACGAATCAGGAAGCTGGCGTTTGGGGAGGCCTTCCCGAGGACGATCGGCGTCGATATCGCAAGCGTTGGCTTGCCGAGAGACGCCGACAACGGCAACTCGTCGGATAGCGAACAGACACTCGAAACGGACCCTTCAGGGTCCGTTTCTCTTTCACCCCGCAGAGTGGCTAGCTGCCGAAACCTACGCCGCGGTCTGCGGGGTGCTCGATCTCAATGAACGCAATCGATTCGACTGCTATCCCGAAGCGGTGCTCTCTCGTGTCCGTGATCCACAGGATCGCTTCCTTGCCCTTGAGGACCGCCTCGTAGGCATCGCTCACCGCGGCCGGATCATCGACCTCCAGCTCAAGTTCCCTCGCGGACTTCACACCGATACGAACCGTGTGCGTGCTGCTCATGTTGTTCCCTTCGTTGACCACGATGGTAGTTCTATGAAATCACGAGTTCTGGGTGCGATCTGAGTCGTGGACCCGTGGCGACGATCTGCGTTGCGAGGTCGACAAATGCTTTGGCGGCTTCGCCGTCGGGATCGACAACCGTGATCGGTTTCCCAACATCTGCGCCCTCGCGAATGGCGGTCACCAGAGGGATCTTCCCGAGGAACGGCACTTCGAGATCCCGTGCAAGGGCCTCTCCCCCACCAGAACCGAAGATCTCGTATCGCTTTCCGTCATCGCCAGTGAACCAGGACATGTTCTCGACGACGCCGATGACCTCCTGATCCACCTTCCGAGCCATGAGTCCCGCACGAACAGCAACGCGTTGCGCCGCGGGCTGGGGGGTTGTCACAACCAGGATCTCTGACTTCGGGAGATACTGGCTGATGGAGATGGCAACATCGCCTGTTCCGGGGGGCATGTCGATTATCAGATAGTCGAGCTCGCCCCAATACACATCGACGAGGAACTGCTCGAGGGCCTTGTGAAGCATGGGACCGCGCCACACAACGGCCTGATCGGGTTGCACGAAGAAATCCATGGAAATGACACCGACGCCGTAGGCCTGAGGCGGCAACAGCAGGTCGTCGAGAACTGACGGGGCCCTGTCGATCCCCATCATCTTGGGTATCGAGAAACCCCACACGTCTGCGTCGATGATCCCGACACGTTTGCCCTGCTCGGCAAGGGCGACAGCGAGATTCGCCGTCACGGACGACTTACCGACTCCTCCTTTGCCAGAGGATATTCCGATAACTCTTACCTTTGATCCCGGGCGCAGCGAGCTTGATCTCGCGTTGATCGCCGGAGTCACCACGGAGATTCGCCGTGAGTACTGCACGCTCCTCATCCGTCATTGCAATGAACGTGACATCAACGGCTGTGACACCCTCAATGGCGGTTGTAGCTGCAGCAATATCGTCCAGGAGATTCTCCCTGAGGGGCGAGCCAGCGACCGGGAGGGCGACGGTGACCGCAACGGCGCCTTCGTCGACCGCGACCTCTCGAACCATGCCGAGCTCGCCGAGACTCACATGAATCTCGGGGTCGTTCACCTGCTCGATTGCGTCGCGAACGGCCTGCACATCCACCACTTGGAACTCCTATCGGGGTAGTGGAAACGAGGCTAGCGACTCAGGGATTTCAACTCTCCGTCCGGTTCGCGGACATGCGTTGCCAGGAGTCGTATCATGTGGAGGTCAGGAGAGACCATGCCGTCAGAGACATTCGACAAGCAGATCGAAGCGATCACGGGAGCACTTGGCGACACCACGCGCAGAGGCATCTACGTGATGGTGCGCGAGGCACACGAGCCGGTGACGGCGAACCAGATCGCCGCTGCGTTCGACATCCACCCAAATGTTGCTCGACATCACCTCGACAGGCTGCTCAATGAGGGCTTCATCAGAACATCCAACCGGCCTGTCCCGACGCCTACCGCCGGCCGGCCAGCGAAGCGTTACGAGGTAACTGAGAAGTCCGTGAGCGTCCAATACTCAGCGCGAAAGTACGACCGACTTGCTGAGCTGCTGACAAAGGTCATTGCAACCCTCGACGATGGAAGAGCCCTCGAGATCGCCGAAGCCGTCGGCCACGACTACGGGGTCGAGCTAGCGGGTGAGATCGGTCTGGTGAGCGACGAAGGTTTCGAGGAAGCAGCGATGGCGGTCGCCCAGGCGATGATGGGCAGCGGTCTCGGCAATTCAACGGATCCTGCCGAGAACCGAATTCTTGCCCAGTTCTGCCCTCTCTGCACCACGGTCGCAACCCAGCCCGAGATCGTTGGGCGAATCGACCACGGCATAGTCCAAGGCCTTCTCGAGACCGCAGCTGCTCGGCCGGTTGCACTCGAGGTTGCCCACGCACACAAGTAACTGTCGTGGCATGGATCGACACCATCCGTGAGGATGAGTGGGGGGACGAACTCGCTGAGCTATACGGAGCTCTTGTTGACCGCGAGAATGATCGCGTCGACAACATCATGCAGATCCACTCACTCGACCCGAAAGCGATGGAGGGTCACCTCGGTGTCTACAACGCTGCGATGTCAGGAACCAGGACCCTTCGCAAGGTCGAACGAGAGCTCATTGCTCTCGTGGTGAGCGACATCAACGACTGCGACTACTGACTCAGCCACCACCGCCGCGGTCTGCGGCGTCTCCTCAAGGACGACGAACTGCTGGTGGCCATCGAAGCCGATTGGCGCGCTGCTGGTTTGAGCGAGCAGCGAACAGCGATGCTGAGCTATGTCGAGAAGCTGACACGCACACCCGGCGATATGGGCGAGGCAGATGTTGTGGCGCTGAGGGACGAAGGCTTCACCGATCGCGACATCCTCGACATTTGCACCGTCACCGCGTACTACGCCTATGTCAACAGAATCGCGGACGGTTTGGGTGTCCAACTCGAGACATGGCTTCCCTGACCGCTCAAGCTAGCGCAATGACTCCGGTCGCATCTCATCATCCCGAAGCCGACCGATGCGTAGCGTTTCGGCAACAAGGAGATCCATAGTGTCTCCCTCGGTACGGAAGTTGACGACACATGCACGAATCGCGACCGACCCGCGTACGACTGCGTTGGATGGGAGCACCTTTCCTCCGCTCTCGAGGCTGTGGAGGATGGATTCGTTGAGCTCGTCGAGGTACACGGACGCCTCTTCCCTGTACGCAAGATCCAGCGGAACAAAGCGGAACGTCGTGATAGAAAGGCTTTGAGGCGTCATCACCTCGAGCTGTGGCTCGTATTCGGCAAGTTCCTCGAGGTATTTCGCAAGAGCCACGTCGTGGGCTATCCGATCCTGATAGGGCTTCCAACCGTGAGCGAGAAGTGAGACCCAAATCTTCAACGCACCGAACTGACGTGAAAAGCCAGGTCCCATGTATCCGACGTTGCGGCCCGAGCCATCCACGTCGCCCTGTTCGATGATGTAGCTGGCGTCAACAGCGAATACCTCGCGTAGAATCCTGGGATCCCTTGCCAAGAAGCATGCTCCAGCGATGGGCGTGTAGAGCCACTTGTGCGGATCAAATCCCATCGTATCAGCGCGTTCGATACCCTTGAACAGGTGCCCCAACTGGTCCGTCATGGCTGCTGCACCGCCATAGGCGGCGTCAACGTGGAACCACAGGTCATGCGCCTTACACACATCAGCGATCTCGTCCAAAGGATCGATCGCACCCGTCCCCGTCGTGCCAGCCGTACCAACAACGCAGATCGGCCGGTGACCCCGGATCAGATCCTGCTTGATAGCCTCAACGAGCGCCTTGACATCCATTCGATACTCGTCATCTACCCGGATGCGACGAACGCCTCGCGACCCAAGACCGAGTATCTGGGTTGCTCGATCCACGGTGTCGTGCGACTCCGAAGATGTGTAGACCACAAGTTGGGGGCCACCCCTCAGACCGTCGGCACGGACATCCCACCCTGCCTTCACGTGCCTCGCAACCGTGAGACCGATCAGGTTGACGTTTGCTCCCCCGGTCGTGATGTACCCCGATGATCCGGCGGGAAGACCGAGCTTCGCAGCGAACCACTCTGCCAGATGGCGTTCGATCTCTGTCGCGGCGGGTGAGAGCCTCCATCCGCCCACGTTCTGGTTGAGGCCAGACGCAATCAGGTCGGCAACAGCGCCTGGGACCGTCCCTGCACCACTGATGTAGGCGACGAACGAAGGATGACCGGGATACACGGACTCCTCCAGCGTGACGGTTCGAAGGTGAGAGAAGATGTCATCCCAAGCCATTGCTTCGTCGGGCACGTCGATGCATACAGCATCTCTCACCTGATCCAACTCGTGATCTCTCACGACGGGAAGGTCGGACGGAAGCCTTTCCACGAATTCCGCCCACAGATCGAGTGCCGCTTCACCGAAGTCGCGGGCTACATCCGAGGACCAATTGAGTGCAACCTCGGGCGCGGGAGGGACGGGACGTGGCATCGTGCGACCTTACCTCCGGTGTTCGACGAGTGCCGAGCGTCTGAACCCGCCGACGCGCCTACTCAGCGGCTGGCCTCGTACACCTCAACGAAAGTGTCCACATCGGTCTCCGCAATCGTGTCTCCGATCAGCTCAACCGGTAGATCATCGATTCGTCGGAATCGGACACATGACTTTCCCATGTCCAACCGTTTCCCTGTCTCGCGGTACTTGTCAAGGAAGGCGTCGCGCTGGTCCTCATCTGCGTAGACACCTGTTAGATACACCGCCATGTGGTTCTTCTGATTTGCAAGCGCCGCGTACATGAGCGGTTGACCGTTGTACGTGTCGGGGTAGGTCGCGAGCGGGACCGAGTATGTGATCATGCCGAAGTTCATCTCCTCCACATATCCCTCGGGGAGATTCACGAGAATGGTGTCGCGCACGGTCTCGATCGCGTCACGTCGGTCGTCCGGTAGTTCCGCCAGATACTGTTCAACGGTGCCTGCATCACTTCGCACGGTGATAACCTACCAGACTCAAGAATCCGAGTCGTGTGTCGTTAGTCGTCCTGTGCCATCTGGCGCAGAACCATGTGAAGAATCCCGCCGTGGCGGAGGTAATCGAGTTCGATCGGCGTATCAACTCTGGCAACCGCCGCGAAACCCACCACCGAACCGTCTGCGCGGGTTGCGGTCACCTCGACGTCCTGGCCAGGGCTCAGTGTGTCGTCGACCGCAATGTCGATCGTCTCCGTGCCATCGAGGCCGAGGCTATCGGCATCCTCCCCTGCCGGAAACTGTAGAGGGAGCACGCCCATCATCACAAGATTCGACCGATGGATTCGTTCGTAGCTTGTGGCGATAACTGCCTTGACTCCCAGAAGGAACGTGCCCTTTGCCGCCCAATCCCTGGATGAGCCCATGCCGTAGTCGTTGCCGGCGAGTACGACAAGAGGCGTGCCTGCATCCTTGTAGTTCAAGCTCGCCTCGTAGACGGAACGCACCTCTCCATCAGTGAAGTCTGTCGTCCATCCGCCCTCTGTGCCTGGTGCGAGTTGATTGCGGACACGAATATTCGCAAACGTGCCCCGTGTCATGACCTCGTCGTTTCCACGGCGCGAACCGTACGAATTGAACATCCGCTGCTCCACACCGCTGTCGGTGAGGAACCTGCCAGCCGGAGTGTCGATTCCAATCGAACCCGCTGGGCTGATGTGATCCGTGGTGATCGACCCACCGAGCTTGAGGAGCACGCGAGCGCCTGTGATCGGCTCGATCGGCGTCGGATCCTCAGCAAGATCGATGAAGAACGGGGGTTCCTGAACGTACGTCGACGACTCGTCCCACTCGTAAAGAGCGCCGCCGGAGGTGTCGATCATCCGCCACATGGCCGAACCGTCGTACACGGCGTCGTACTCCTTCGCGAACTGCTCGCGACTAACAGATGAAGCGACGACTTGAAGGATCTCCGCCTGACCTGGCCAGAGGTCCGAGAGGAAGACTTCGTTTCCATCCTCATCCTGGCCGAGTGGCTCGGTTGCCATGTCGATGTCGACTGTTCCCGCCAGCGCATAGGCAACAACGAGAGGAGGGCTTGCAAGATAGTTGGCCCGAACATCCGGACTGATCCGCCCTTCGAAGTTCCTGTTCCCAGAGAGCACAGAGGCTGCGACCAGATCGTTCTCGTCGATCGCTGCGCTGATGGGATCAGGAATCGGACCGGAGTTGCCGATGCACGTCGTGCAGCCATATCCAACGATGAAGAAGCCAACTCCCTCGAGATCCTCGAGAAGTTCAGATTCCACAAGGTAGTCTGTCACGACCTTGGAGCCCGGAGCAAGGGACGTCTTGACCCACGGCTTGCGAGTCAGACCCCTCTCCCTCGCGTTGCGTGCAACGAGGCCTGCGGCGACCATCACCTCAGGGTTCGACGTGTTCGTACAACTGGTGATCGCGGCAATCACCACGTCGCCGTCCGACAGGTCGAACGTTGCACCGTCGAACTCAACACCTGATTGCCTCGCCTGGCGCTCCCCCGTCGGGACGCAGCTGGCCTTTGATGTCGATCTGCCACTGCTGTTTCATGTCAGTGAGCGCAATGCGGTCCTGTGGACGCTTCGGGCCGGCAAGTGACGGCACCACGGTTGACATGTCGAGTCCAAGAGTGGAGCTATACGTGATGTCATGGCTGTCGTCACGCCACATGCCCTGCATCTTGTAGTACTGCTCAACGGTTGCAATGAGCTCCTCCGATCGGCCGGAGAGGCGCATGTAGTCGAGCGTGAGGTCGTCGACGGGGAAGAAGCCGACGGTTGCACCGTACTCAGGCGCCATGTTTGCCAGGGTCGCTCTGTTGGCAACAGGCATCTCTGCAAGCCCCGGTCCATAGAACTCGACGAACTTGCCAACAACGCCGTGGGCCCTCAGCATCTGTGTAACCGTGAGCACCAGGTCCGTAGCCGTTGCTCCGTCAGGCAGTGAACCGGTGAGTTCGAACCCAACGACCTCAGGAAGCAACATGTAGATCGGCTGCCCGACCATTACCGCCTCGGCTTCAATGCCCCCGACCCCCCAGCCGACAACTCCGAGTCCGTTGATCATCGTCGTGTGGCTGTCCGTGCCAACCAGGGAATCCGGGTACAACACACCGCCCTCATCCCATACGACCTTGGCCAGATACTCCAGGTTCACCTGGTGGACGATTCCTGTGGCTGGAGGAACGACAGAGAAGTTATGGAACGCGGACTGGCCCCATTTGAGGAACTCGTAACGTTCGTTGTTGCGCTCGAACTCGAACCCTGCGTTTATTCCAAGGGCATCGGGAGTGTTGAACGCGTCGACTTGCACAGAGTGGTCGATGACAAGGTCTGACTGAACCTGCGGGTTCACCTTGGCAGCAGACGATTCATCGCCGGTCATGCGCACGATCGCAGAACGCATAGCGGCTAGATCCACGACGGCGGGCACTCCCGTGAAATCCTGCAGCACCACTCGAGCTGGCTTGTAAGCGATCTCCTGATCCTCGACCTTGGATGCGTCGTACTGTGCAACCGCGGTCACATCATCGTCGCGGATAACCCTGCCGTCGTGGTTCCGCAGGACGGATTCGAGCAGCACCTTGATCGAATAGGGAAGAGAATTGACATCGCCGATGTCTGCGAGCGCGTCTATGCGGTACACGACGCGCTCACCAAGCGGTGTGTCGATGACCTGGCGGGCGGAGAAGGGATCGTGGGTCACAGGGGCCTCTCGAGGTCGGGAAGGTCTTACGGTCTCAGTATCCAAGATTAGGACGGGTCTGAGTACGAAAACGCAAAGGAAGAGATGTCGACCTTTCGCACTGACGAACGAACCGTCGCTTTTGCCCTCGCTCCGGCCCCATCGTCGCCGCGAACGATAAGAACGACTGTTCTGTGGGCCCACAACCGCAGTGAGTGCTGTCTGGAACCCTGGGTTACGGATGGGGGGAATACGCTGGGGAGGGATCTACCGTCATGGGTATGGCAGGAATGAATACACAGCATCGCGTCCTCATGGTTGTCGCGGGAATTGCGATTGTGGCTACCGCATGTTCATCGTCGTCCGCATCGGAATCGGCTGGATCGACTTCCCTACAGAACGCTGAGATCGCACCGGCGTTCTCTGTCCCGACCAACAATGGCGGGGAGTTCTCGCTCTCGGAGCACGTGGCCAATGATGGGCGGCCGATCTTCCTCAACCTATGGGCCTCATGGTGCTACCCCTGTCGTGAGGAGATGCCGGCAATCGATGCGTCATCCAAGGCCTTCCCTGAGGTTGCCTTCCTCGGAGTGTCCGTCCAGGACCGTCGGTCCGACGCTGAGGCCTTCGGCGAAGAGATCGATGTCACCTACCTTCTTGGATTCGACGAGATCGACGTCGTCGACGATGCCTACAAACCGCTCGGGTCTGCCAGCGTCATACCTCATCTCAGGAGACGGCATCATCGTCGAGAAGATCTTCGGAAGGGTGACCGAAGAGGACCTGGCGGCGAAGTTCGCCACACACTTCGGTCTGTGAGCCGGTACGACTTTCGGTAGACAGTAGAGAGTCGACGGCACGCTCGCTGCGCTCACCTACGGTGGGGATGAGAACGGTCCGTCTACCGTCTACTTTCTTCCGTCTACCGAAGTCAAGGTTCCATGCAGTCAGCAGAAAGAGTCACGTGGTCTGATGGCGTACGCGCCGTTTCCCCGATTCTGCTCGGCGTCATACCCTTCGGCCTCATCTTCGGCGTTACTGCCGCCAACGCTGATGTCCCGATTCTGGCTGCGTGGGCCTCATCGTTCATCGTGTTCGCCGGAGCGAGCCAGATAGCAATCGTCGAGGTGCTCGATGGCGGTGGCGCACCCGCAATAGCGGTTCTCACCGCCGTGATCATCAACGCCCGGATGCTCATGTACTCGGCCGACATGGGCAGATACACGGCCAACGAACCATTGACAACCAAGATCAGCGTTGCCTACCTACTCACCGACCAGATCTATCTCGTAACGGCGCATCAGTTCCCCGATCCTTCGAAAGCCGTCGGGTGGGTGCGGTTCTATATAGCCGGGGGTCTCACAATGTGGATCACCTGGCAGATCACAACCACAACAGGAATCCTCCTCGGAGCGGCGCTTCCCGAATCGTGGTCACTCGAATTCGCTATCCCACTCACCTTCATGGCACTCCTTGTTCTGGCTGTGAAGGACAGGCCAGGACTTGTCGCAGCGGTCGTCGGAGGAAGCGCTGCGGTTGCCGCGATCGGTCTTCCGTACCACCTCGGATTGCTTGTGGGAACCGTGGCCGGTATCAGCGCAGGAATAGTGTCCGAACGGTGGTTCGAATGACGATGTGGATCGTGGTCATCGTCGCGGGGATCGCGACCTTTGCGATACGGTTCGTGTTCATCGGACTCTTCGGCCGAATCGACGTTCCACCCGCGCTGGAACGCAGCCTCAGATACATTGCTCCCGCCGTCCTTGCCGCGCTGACGCTCCCGGCCGTGTTGGCGCCGGGAGGAACGTTCGATCCATGGAACCCATTCGTGCCCGCAGCGATCGTCGGAGGGATCGCAGCGTGGGCGACAAAGAGCATCGGGGCAGCAATCGTCGTCGGCTTGCCCGCGCTGTGGCTGTTGCAATGGATTGCGTAGACGGTAGACGGTAGACGGTACGCGGCTCTTCTACGATCTACCCGAGGGCGGAGCCCGCCTACCTGCCTCTCCAGATGGGGTCCCGCTTCTCAAGGAACGCTGTGACTCCTTCGGTGGCATCCTCTGTGAACGACACCGCGGTGAGTCCGATATGGAGATGGTCAAGGGCAGTATCGAGGTCCATCCCCTCCATGGCGTAGAAGGAGGACTTTCCAAGGGCCAGCGCGGCCGCTGACTTTCGAGCGAAGTTGGCCAACAATCTCATCAACGGCCGAATCGAGATGCTCGGATGACACAACGCGTGTCACAACACCAAGCTCTCTGGCCTCTGCGGCATCGATGATCCTGCCAACGAGCATCATCTCGAGCAACTGCTTACGAGGAACGAGCGGCAAGAGGACGGTCGAGATCATCATCGGCCAGAGGCCGAGATTGATCTCGGGTGTACCGAACTTCGCCTGATCTGATGCAATCGTGATGTCACACGCAGCAGCGACACCGAATCCCACCCCCAAGCGCCAACCCATTGATCCTCCCAACGATTGGCTTGGGCGCAGCACGCATTGAACGGAAGAGGTCAGCCAACACTCCTCTTGACTGATGATCCGGCAGAGGGCGAATCGACGAACCCACCCGAGAGGTCGCCTCCCGCGGAGAAAGCATCCTCTCCGGCTCCGGTGATCACTATGACCCGTACATCATCGTCGTGACCTGCCCGACGCACCGAATCAGCGAGGTCTGCCATCGACTCGAGGGACAGCGGATTGCGCCGCTCCGGGTCATCGATGGTCACCGTCGCGACCTGATCGGTGATGTTGTTCGTGATCACGGCTCTCCTCCAACTCGTGGTCGCGAAACACTATAGAAAGTCCTTGCGGGTGCTTGGCCCACATCTCGCGACAGTCGCTATCGTGAAGGGATGCAGTGGATGCTGCTCGTTCTCGCTATTTCGATCGTAGTCGGATGGGTTCGAGGGGGCAGACTACGGAATCTCACCGAGATTCGTGTGAGGATGTGGTGGCTCCTACCGCTCGGCTTCGTTCTGTTGGCCGCGTCCGCGTTCGCGCCCGCGACCAGACACGAACTCGCCGTAGCCCTCGTGCTGGTCTCATATCTCCCGCTCCTGCTATTCGTGTGGCTGAATCGCGAAATGACCGGAATCTGGATCGCAGGTCTTGGCATTCTGATGAACTTCACCGTCATCGTGCTCAACAGCGGGATGCCGGTGCTCACCGAGGCAGTGGAGATCGCTGGGGGATCCGGTGATCTGGTGCTTGGGGCCAAACACGTGATTCTCAATGAGAGCACCCGCCTGCCATTTCTCGCCGACATCATCCCGCTGCCAGGTGCTGTGCTCTCTCTGGGCGATGTGTTCCTCGCCATCGGCATCGGTGCATTCCTCGAGGACCAGATGCGCAAGCCCCTGAGCCTGTTCGCCCATGGAGTCACCGGCGTCCCCGGAAGCGCTGCTAAGTGAGGTCAGTTCACAGTCAACAGTGAACTTCCTAGTGGGCAATTACTCCGCGGAAGACAAGGACTCTGCGAAGTGAGGCTGCAACCCTGGGGTCGAATTCGTAAGCCGAGCCCTGGTGGATGCGTTCGAGTGACTCCACCGGGGACAGCCCCTCCTCGATCTGGGTCTTGTCGTAGGCGCTGGCGACCTTGATTATCTTGGACGTCATTGGGATGTCAGGGTCGAATTCGATGCCAGGTGAACGGTACGGCCGATGCTGCAACCTGACGAGTTCGCTCACATTGTCCAGGTACGGAGCTTCGGCGATTATCTGGGCGCCCCAGCGCGCAATGTCCTCATCCGTGAACCCGGCGCGGAGGATCGCGGGTTCGTTGAGCGTGATGCGACCAACGTCATGCATCAGCGCGGCATACTCGAGCTCGGTGACGTGGGAGGGATTGAGGCCCATCTCCTGCGCTATGGCAACAGCCATGTCTGCCGTGCGGGTCGAGTGACCCAGCGGTGCAAGACCAGCCACTTCAGGTATCTGTGCCAGAGCCTTGATGGTCTGACCGTATGTGATCCTTGTCGACGAATAGCGTTCGAATGCTGTGTGTGCAAACGCGTAGGGGAGAATCGCGACAGCTACGGCCCAAAGGCCCATGACCTCCCACGCAAGTCCGAACAGCGCACCAGCGGCGAACATCGACAGCACAACTGCCCAGTCCTCAAGAGCGAGAAGCCACAGATATCTGCCCGCAAGATCACTCCGCTCAAGACCCACGAATGCGGCAACCATGGCACGGAAGCTGAACCAGGCGAGCCCAGCAACAGCCACGGCTCCAAGAACGGCCCACGTCGGCTCAAGATCGAGGGTCATGTTGATGGTTTCGATCGCATACGAATACGCGATGCCGTACAGCACCATTGCGAGCGAGTCACCGAGGTAGTCGCCATCGGATCGCGGTGAGCCGACGCCAAGTTGGGTCTGGATGAGCCACGACGCGACGAGTGCAATCGAGATCGACGCGCCCAGGGCGACAGGATCATCGAGGAGGATGGACGCCGCGACGGCCGCACCGATACCGAGGCTCAACCGTGAGCCGGATGGAGCGGGAACCGTGACCATCGAAACCGCAGCAATGGTGACTGACCAGAGAGCGACGTCGAGAAGCCAGGGAACAGCCTCGCCGTTGGCGCCGACGATGCCCACTGCAAGGAAGGCACCAGCGCTCACGAGCAGGACCGCCCACGCGGTAATCGTGAGAGCTTTGATCCGAGACTCAGCCATGAGCGGCCTCCGATCCCTCGTCAGCTCTACGCCGAGCGTGTATCGGGTCGAGCGAGTGCTCGTGTCCCATGCCTGCCTCTGCTCGTCGTCTGGCCTCCTGCTCCGTGATCTCGATCGGAGAGCCGTACTGCTCGCCAGCAGCCGTGAGTGCTGCGATGAATGCCTCGACGACCTCCGGGTCGAACTGGGTGCCCGCGTGCCTGCGAAGTTCCTTGAAGGCATATTCCTGGGTAAGGGCGATGCGGTACGACCGAGTCGAGGTCATGGCATCGAATGAGTCTGCAACCGAGAGAATCCTTGCCTCGAGCGAGAGTGGCTCACCATTCTTGCCGTTCGTGCCGTGATAGCCGCCACCGTCGAAATGGGCGTGGTGGTTCGAGGCGATCTCAACCATTGGTCTGAGGAAGTCCACCTCATTGAGTAGATCCTCGACGTGGTGGACATGCCCCTGCATCTCCTCGTACTCCTCTTCGGAGAGTCTTGTCTTCTTCCGGATGAGGTCGCGTGGGACCGCAAGTTTCCCGACGTCGTGGATGAGGGCGGACCAGCGAACGGTTTCAAGCCTCGTGCCGCCGAAACCCATCTCCTCGCCGATCATGTTCGCGAAATACGCAACCCGCTCCGTGTGACCCCGTGTATAGAGATCCTTCGCCTCAAGCGCTTTGATGAAGCCCGCAAGTGTCGAGAGTTGAGCCTGGCGGAGTCGCGCATAGGATTCGAACGCCATGTAGCCGGTAAAGAAGACGATCGCAATGAGCGGAATCGCAACGGTACCAAGCATGAGATAGGTAGCTCCCAGAAGACCGCCGAGAAATCCCATGCCGACAAAGGGGACCATGATCTGCGCCACATGGGACCATGGATTCGCGTCCTTGTGCCCGTATACCTTCGACACGATGAATGAAACGAGGCTGTAGTTGACGAAGCCGAAAATGACCGCGCCAACCGCAGACGCAAGCGCGATCCAGAGAATCGATGTCGCACTAGTCGCCGACAGGATGAGCGACACCACGGCTATGGACAACGACGACGAAATAATCAGCTGACCGAAATTGACCGATGGCTGGAACCACGTGGCGGTTTCGGATATCTTCTGGCTGAATTAGTCCTGCTGCAGCCATCGCGGTACACCCAAGCACGGCTGATTCCGGTCCAAAGACGACAGCTGCGGTCATGATCACCATGACGCTTGGAGATGCGAAGAGCTTGTCGTTGACCTCGACCGTGTTCCACTCAAAGAATATGAAGGTGGCAGTGAGCAGCCCCCAAATCCAGAATGGCTGAGGAAAGTCCTGAACTACGAAGAGCACAGTAAGTATGGCGATGCCGACGAGGGGGAAGGCTATCGCCATCCTGATCTTCGCTCGGTGCTGTCGCGCCAATTCGTTGGGGACCATGGTTCCTCTTGTTCAGGAACGAGGAGGGGTGCCCGGGGCTACTCGCTAACCGACTCGGAGGACGGCTGCGCCGGCCATAAGGGCCGTCGCTAGTGTTCCTAGGGTCAATACGAGTCTGACAATGGTGCTCTTCACGAGGCCTCCAGATTGCAGCATTCTCAGCTCTGACATGAATTCGTCAGAAATGGAATGAGTATTCCGCTCCGCTGGATTTATCCGATTGAGCTGCCCCGGGGGTCCACCACCTCCAATGCTCGGAGGATCCCTCTCCCGAGCAAATCGTTCGTTCGATATTCGGTTCTCTGATGCCTACCCCAACCGAATCCCGAACTACGCAACATCCCCGCGTAGAACCGTTCGTACCCCGCCCAAAGGGTCTGCCACCAATAGCGCAGGCAGCAAGACCCAATTTACAGGAAAAACGCCTATAACGCAAGCAAATAGCGACATCCGACACACGACAAGAGAGTCGTTCATCGGAAAGCGAACGACAGCGAGCGGTCGTGTGTCGGAAAGCGAAGCGGTCGGCGGCCGGGAGGCCGCTGAGATGCAGCGGAGTAGGGTGCGAATCGACTACGCTCGGCGCGATATGGCTGTGAACTTCAGGGAACTCGAAGAGAACCTCACCCGGATGGAGTCCGTAGACGCGGCCCGTGTCGTCAACCAGGGCAGCACGATCACCGAACTCCATGTGATCGCGGCGGCTGACAAGCCGGCAAAACAGGTGGTCAGGGACGTCCAGAGCCTTGCAATGGCACGATTCGGCGTCGCAATCGACCACAGGGTGATCTCGGTTGTCCAGATAAGCCCTCACCAGGTGGACCTTGCCACAGGCGCCCGTGCCGCACTCATGCGCGTCGGAGAATCGCCAAACGGAACACGTACGACGATAGAAGTCACGCTTCGTCACGAGGACCACGAATACATTGGAACTGCGACGGGACCCGCCGTCATGTCAGCCAGACACCGTCTCGTCGGCGAGGCTACGATCGACGCCATCGAACAGACCTTTCCGTCGATGCCGCCGATCGCGCTCGACGCGATTTCCATAACCCCTGTCGGACAGAACGATGTGGTCGTGGCGGTCGTCGTGTCGTCTGACCAGCGAGGCGCTGAGAATCTCAACGTCGGCTCAGCCGTCGTTGCACACGATCCGGACGATGCAAGTGTGAAGGCCGTCCTCAACGCACTCAACCGGCGTCTGGGTAACCTCGAAGAATGATCGCTTCGCTTCGTCCGGACGAAGCACGGCTCTCCACGGAACCGACCGACGGTTCACACTGCATCGTCGTATCTCCCCACTATCTCGCCTCCGCAGCAGGCAAAGGCATCCTCGAGCAGGGTGGCAACGCTGTCGATGCAGCGATCACTGTCAATGCTGTGCTCGGCGTAGTCCTCCCAGACACGTGTGGTCCCGGTGGTGACCTCTTTGCGTTGGTGCACACTCCAGGCGATACCACCCCATCAGTCCTCAACGCGTCCGGCAGAGGTGGATCAGGCGTCACAAGTGACGACATGCGTGATGCTGGCCTCGGGGCGATACCGATGCGTAGCAAATGGTCGATCACCGTTCCCGGATGTGTTGACGGATGGGAGGCGCTGGTGGCGAGATACGGAACTCTCCCGCTCTCCCGCCTTCTCGCACCAGCAATCGAGATAGCTCGCGATGGATTCCCCGTCTCGAGCGAACTTGCTGGTTCTCTCACGCGAATTCGGGATCTGATCGCGGACCAACCCTCCTCGCAACCCTTCTATCGAGATGGGCAGGCCGCCGGTTCAGGAACAACTGTACGAAGGCCTCGCTTCGGCAATACGCTCGAAGCGATCGCGGACGATGGTCGCCCTGCGTTCTACGGTGGACCTGTCGGGGCCGCCATCATCGAGGCGACTGGTGGCGCTATCACGAAGGAAGACCTCGAGCGTCCGCAGGCTGACTGGGTAACCCCTCTCAAGACCACGATATTCGATCGAAGTGCTTGGACCGTACCGCCGAACAGCCAGGGGTATCTCACCCTTGCCACCCTGAAGATCTTCGAGATGCTGGATCCTCCCGACGATCCCAATGATCCCTTGTATCAACATCTTCTGATCGAGGCCTACCGCTCGGTGGCCTGGGAGCGCGAGGACACAGCCGTCGATCCGGATCACACGCTCGCATCGGAAGAGGAGCTTGTTGCTGACGATCGTTTAGCCGAGCGCGCAGGAACGATCAACCCGAACAGGGCGGGTCGCTGGCCGACGCCCCGTCGGTCGCCCGGCGGCACGGCTTACATGACGGTTCGCGACGCAACAGGAATGGGAATCTCTCTCATCCAATCCAATTTCTGGGGAATTGGCTCGGGGAGATCGGCAGGAGCGACGGGAGTGTTCCTCCACAATCGCGGAGCCGGGTTCAATCTCATTCCAGGGCATCAAAATGAATTCGCTCCTCAGAAGCGGCCGCTCCACACTCTCTCACCAACGCTGTGGACCCATGGATCCAGCCTGGATCTTCTGCTCGGAACCCGCGGCGGGGATCAACAGCCGCAGTATCTCGCTCAGTTCGCAGCATCGTTCTACCACGCCCGCAACTGCACCGACGACTCACAGGCTCTACCCAGATGGAGCATGACACAACCCGCACCAGGCACGGATAGCGTTGTCGAGTACGAATCGGGAACTGCTCCATCGACAATTCGGGGACTAAGGGACCGCGGGCATGTCGTTGAAGTGGTCGGCCCATACGAAGAGGGATGGGGTCCTGTGTCCGCGATCGATACCGGCCGCGAGATGAAAGGATCTGCCGACCCGCGAATCACCACCTCGGCGGCTCTCGCGACCACTCGAACTGGAAGATAGTTCCACCATCGGGGTTGCTCTACACGACAACTCCATATAACCTGATGTCATAACGTCGATGTCAGCGCGCGTTGAATGCGGCATCGACTCCTTTCGGCACACATCCCTGTGTGTCCGCTGGGCGGAAAGTATCAGCGAGATCCGCGGAGACACGTGAGACCTCGAATTCCAATCGCATACGCAAGCCTTCTCATCATCGCCCTCGTCGCAGTGATCGGCTTTGCCGCGTTCTCACCATCTCCTTCATCTCCCAAGGACAGCTCTGGGGAACCCATCACGATCGACACGTCATCCGTTGCCTCTGCGCGCGTCGCCTCTGCGGTTCTTGCGCTGCGCATTGCGGACTCCGATACGCGTGTGGCGACGACCAGGACCACAGCTCAAGCATCAACTACAGCTGCTGAGGTCGAACCCGCTCCCGAGGCTGCGGAAGCGTCTGTCGATGCAGAAGATGAACCCACGACCGAAGCCACGTCCCCACCGGAAACCGCCGCGGCCACCACAGCTCCAAGAGACACCACCCCACCTCCGATCAAGGTGACCTCGCACCATGACGGCCACACCGTCACTCAGAGGATCGTCACGTTCTATGGAACATCTGAACGCGACGCTGTCGTGACCTCCGGACCTTTCAAGGCCGAGATGGCCGAGAACGGCGAATGGGAGATGAGCCTTGTTGTACAGGACGGTGCCAACGGTGCATCGTTCACGGCAACCGACGAAGCGGGGAACTCTGCAAGTGTGCGCATCGTGATCTACTACGACGAACCCCAGGCCACCACAACAACCAAGTCTGCATCGAACGCCACGCCCACGACAAAGGCCCCATCAAGTCCTCCCGCGACGACGGCTCCGGCATCCAAGTGGTCACCCAACTGGCCTGCTGATTCGGGGGGGATTCGCAACGTCGAAAACTGGCGCTCAACGGTCGAGAAGTACTGGCCAGCCCACAGGGTTGACTGTGCTCTGGGCATCATCCAGCGTGAATCCAAGGGAGACCCTCGAGCGTACAACGCGGGTTCGTCCGCTGAGGGCCTCATGCAGCATCTCAGCAAGTACTGGGTCAGCAGGGCAAAAGGTGCAGGCTTCGTTGATGGGAACGGCCTCGTCGCCACGCCCTTCAATGGCGCTGCCAACATCGCTGCAGGCGCCTACCTTGCCAACTACTACAGCAACTCGATTGGACAGTGGTGGAACCCCTGGAAATCGGGCAGCAGCTTCACGGCGTTCTACGGCTCATGTCAGAGCGGCAACCCGGGATAGACTCAGGCCATCATGAATCAAGCTGCAAAGAATCTGCTCAGAGTTGCTGGCGTCGTCGTAGGCCTTGGTGCCGCTGCTTGGGCGTTACGCGACCGAATGCTCCCGAGTCCCGAGGTCCATGAGGAACCCCCACCGAAGTTCCGCTCAGGCGGAGGTGCGGATGACCTCACGTTGATCAAGGGAATCGGACCGGTGTACCGCGACCGCCTCACGGCCTCAGGGATCCACAGCTTCTCCGACCTTGCATCAGCAACACCCGAACATGTCGCCGATGTTGCTGGTACCTCCGTTTCAATCGCTCAAGGCTGGGTGCAGTCGGCTCAATCACAGCCGTAGAACCCGTGTACATCACTCCCCCTGGTGAACTCGGCGAACTCTTCCCCGACGAGCCGAGCTACCGCATGGACCAGCTCGTCGAATGGCTATACACGCATCCAGTGATGTCCGCCAGCGACATGATGAATCTCCCGACAGAGATGCGACGGGAGGTGGGCCTGAATCACTGGCCCTTCAGTCTCGAGATCGAGCAATCGGCAGACGGCGGTTTGACAAAGAAATGGCTGTTCAAGTGCGCAGACGATTCGTCCATCGAAACCGTGCTCATGGGATATCCGACGAGGACAACGCTCTGTATCTCGTCCCAGGTCGGCTGTGCGATGGGTTGTACGTTTTGCGCGACTGGCCAGTTCGGATTCGACCGACACCTCGACGCTGGAGAGATCGTTGCCCAGGTGGCCTACGCCAACGCCTACCTTGCGGACAAGCCCCTCCCCCGCAGCCCGGAACGCGTGACGAACGTTGTATTCATGGGCATGGGTGAACCGCTTGCCAACTACGCACACACGATCGAGGCGATTCGGCGCATGACCGGTCTGATGGGACTCTCGGCACGGTCGATCACTGTGTCCACCGTTGGGATTCGTGCCAGGGATGAAGAAACTCACCGAGGATCCCCTTCCCCTGAACCTCGCGGTGAGCCTCCACTCAACGATTCCTTCTGAGCGATCGAAGCTCGTCCCGATCAACGACCGATATCCGATCGACGACGTCGTGGCAGCGGCCAAGGACTACTACGAGACGAAGGGAAGAAGAATCTCTCTCGAGTGGACACTGATTGCAGGGGAGAACGACTCGGATGAGGAAGCTGTTGGGTTGGCGCGCGTGGCGAGAGAGATCCACGCCCATGTGAATGTGATCGCTTTGAATCCGACGCCGCTGAGCAAGGACGTTCCACCATCGCGGGACCACATTCGTCGGTTTCTTGGAACGCTCAGACGCGAGGGCGCGAATGCGACGCTACGCGACACGCGGGGCCAGGACATCGACGCCGCCTGCGGTCAGCTGCGGCTACGCGCCGAGGGCTGAAGGAGCAGTTTGCAGTTCAACTGTGATGGCTGGAGTCGTACTCCCGAGTTCGGTGCGTGGGCCGTTACTCTTGGCACAGACAAGGAGACGAGCATATGAGATTGGAATCGGGGGACCAGTCGCCGCCGTTTAGGGCTGTCGACCAGAACGGAGTCGAGCGCACCAACGCCGACTTCAAGGACGCCAGACTCGCCATGTACTTCTACCCCAGGGCATTCACTCCTGGGTGCACCACCGAGTCGTGCGACTTCAGGGACCGCTACGAACTCTTTGCCGAAAGCGATGTGCAGATTCTCGGAGTCTCGCCGGACGAACCCGAGAAACTCGCAAAGTTCAAGGAAGAATACGACCTGCCCTTCGATCTGCTCTCGGACCCCGACCACACGATTGCAACGGCATATGGCGCATACGGCCTCAAGAAGAACTACGGCAAGGAATACATGGGAATCATCAGATCCACATTCCTGATCGACGCCACAGGGGTGATCGAGGAGGCCTACTACAACGTCAGGGCCAAGGGACACGCGGAACGCATCGCGAAAGCTGCCACAACGCAATGACAACTGTCAGAACAGCGGTGTTCCCTGTTGCAGGATTCGGCACTCGATTTCTTCCCGCCACAAAGGCAATGCCCAAGGTCCTGCTCCCCATCGTCGATCGGCCGTTGATCCAATACGCCGTCGATGAGGCCGTTGCGGCAGGAATCGAGAATCTCGTCTTCGTGACCGGACGCGGCAACAGTGCCCTCGAGGACTATTTCGACGTGAACTTCGAACTGCAGCACACGCTCAAGGACCGCGGAAAGGATGACGTCGCGGCTGAACTCGATCAGCTGCGTCATGCACCGGGGCAGGTCACGTACGTGCGCCAGATCGATCCACTTGGCCTCGGGCACGCAGTGTGGTGCGCTCGCAACGTCATCGGCGACGAACCGTTCGCCGTGCTGCTCGCCGACGAACTGATCGTCACGGACGAACCTGACCTCTCCACGATGCTCGAAGTTCATGCAACCTACGGCGGCAACGTCGTGCTCGTCGACGAGGTATCCGACGACGAAACAGACAAATACGGAATCATCACGCCCGGCGCGTCGTCCGACGGCGCGATCGAGGTCGACGACATCGTTGAGAAACCCTCTCAAGGCACCGCGCCCTCAAATCTCGCTGTCATCGGGCGCTACATCCTGGATCCATCGATCATGAGGGTCCTCGAGTCGACCGAGACAGGATCAGGCGGTGAGATTCAGCTCACAGATGCGCTGTTGGCATCGATCGGGACCATGCCCTTCCACGCTGTCCGCTCAACGGGCGAACGGTTCGACTGTGGATCAAAGACAGGTTTCGTCGACGCAACGATCCGAACCGCCCTCGGGCGCGAGGACATGCGAGACGACGTGCAGCGCACGATCAACCGACTGGCCCGCGACAATTCATAGACAGTGAGCAAGAGGTGAAGACGTGACAAAGCTGCAGGATTTGAACGAGGTTGGCCAATCCGTTTGGTATGACTTCATCAGAAGGGACATGCTCACTGGATCCGGATTGGAAGACCTCGTTGCGGCGGGTATTCGCGGTGTCACGAGCAATCCATCGATATTCGAGAAAGCGATTGCGGACTCGAATCTGTATGACGACCAGATCGAGTCTCTGAAGGAGTCGGATCCCGCGGAGATATTCGAGGCTCTCGCCATCGATGACATCAGAGCCGCCGCTGACATCCTCCGCCCCGTGTACGACACATCAGGAGGCCACGACGGGTTCGTGAGTCTTGAGGTGTCGCCAGAACTTGCACATGACACCTCGGCAACGATCGCTGATGCCATGAGACTCTGGTCCGCGGTCGACAGACCTAATCTGATGGTCAAAGTTCCTGCCACCGTGGCCGGGATTCCGGCAATCGAGGAACTCACTGCTGCCGGTTTGAACATCAACGCCACTCTCATGTTCAGCCTCAGCGACTATGAGGCCGTGGCCATGGCATACATCCGCGGGGCAGAACGCGCAGCAGACCCGACAAGTCTCGCATCCGTTGCTTCGTTCTTTGTCAGCAGAGTCGACGCCTCAACTGACGCTGCGCTCGAGGCCGTCGGATCTGATCACGCACTGTCACTTCGTGGTAGGGCTGCAATCGCGAACGCAAAGGTCGCCTACGCCAGATACCAGCAGCTTTTCGAGGGTGAGCGATTCGCTGACCTTCTCGCGGCGGGTACGCGCCCACAACGCGTGCTGTGGGCATCAACGTCGACGAAGAACCCCGACTACAACGATGTGATGTATGTCGAGGATCTCATCGGTCCGAACACCGTCAACACTGCCCCACCGGCGACGATCGACGCATTCATCGACCATGGGACGGTGAAGGCCGATTCGCTGCTCGTGGACATGGACGAAGCTGCAACATTCATCGACTCGCTGCCGGATGTTGGAATCGACTTCGATGCGATCACAGAGACATTGCAGGTCGACGGCGTTGAATCGTTCGCTGATGCATACGCCGGCCTCCTTGATGCAATCGAGCGCAAACGGCTTCAAATCTCCACATGACAGTGCGTGTCTCTCTGCCCTCAAATAGCGAGCGCATCGTTGCGGAGGAGGCTGAAGCTTGGAGAGCCGAAGATGTCTTGGAGAGGTTCTGGCGCAAGGATCCAACTGTGTGGGCCGATCCTCCGGTGCCAGAGATCGCCGATAGGCTCGGCTGGCTCGACGCACCAGTGAATTCCCGTTCCCTGATCAGGGACATAGAGGCTCTCCACTCAGACGCGGACAAAAGCGGCATCACCGACATCGTGCTTCTCGGGATGGGTGGGTCAAGCCTCGCCCCCGAGGTGTTTGCGTCCTCATTGCCTTTGGCCTCAACGTCCCCGAAACTCACGGTCGTCGACTCGACCCATCCGGCAGCAGTCCTTGGTGCCGCGTCGGTAACCGACCCAGCCTCGACGTGGTACATCGTTGCATCCAAATCTGGCGGAACGATCGAAACGATGTCGCTCTTCCGCTACTTCTGGAAACTGGCCGTCGAACGCGTCCCAGATCCAGGAAGTCATTTCATTGCTATCACCGACCCGGGGACATCGCTTGAAGCCCTCGCAGCGGATCGTGACTTCAGGGCAACGGTCATCGCGGATCCCAACGTGGGGGGCCGCTACTCGGCTCTCACGGCGTTCGGGCTCGTACCAACAGGTCTCATCGGCGGTGATGTCTCCCGACTACTCGAGAGCGCCGAGCGAGCGGCTCTTCTCTGCAGGCCACCCACGCCCCTCGAGGCCAACCCGGGCTTCGGGATCGGCGTCGGTTTTAGCGGACCGTGCCAAACAGGGACACGACAAAGCTCAGTTTCTCTCGATGCCACCCGTTGAGACGATCGGCATTTGGATTGAACAACTCGTTGCGGAATCGACAGGCAAGATGGACATCGGAATCGTGCCCATTGATGGTGGGCCGCGTCTCGCCGGCGATCCCGACGCCACGGTGGTTGCGATCGGGCGACCTACCCGACCTGCGCGCGGACATCGAGATATCGGTCGATGACCCGTATGACGTCGCCGGCGTGATGTATGTCCTTGAGTTCGCAACAGCCGTCGTCGGAAGATCCTCGCCATCAACCCCTTCGATCAGCCGGACGTCGAGATTGCGAAGAAACTGGCCACATCTGCAATGGGCGGGAGTCTCGGTATCGATGACGCACCTCCGGTCCACGTGTCCGATCCCTCCTGGGTCGAATCCGTCAGAAGTTCGCTGCACGAGGCCTCACCCACCTACATCTCGCTCCAGGGGTATATCCCACAAACCGAAGCGGCTATGAATCGACTCGACGAGATCCGAATCCTGCTCAGTGACAAGTACCAGACATATGTGACCGTTGGGATAGGACCAAGGTTCCTGCATTCGACCGGTCAACTCCACAAGGGAGGGCCATCGGGTGCCCTCTACCTCCAGATCGTCAGCGACACTGGGGACACGCTGAACGTTCCAGAAACTGACTATTCCTTCAACGAGCTCATCACTGCCCAGGCCAGGGGTGATCGAGCCGCACTGGTCGAAAGGGGCAGGACGTTGGTAGCAGTGAACATCGGCAACGACATCGAGTCCGGGCTTGCAACCCTCGTGGAACAGCTGACAGCGAACAGCTGATAGCTCTCTATTCCATTACGCCCACGTCGACGCCGATCCGGCCAGAACCGACGGTTCTCATCGAAAGCGCGACGTCTTCTGCCAACGACGGTTTCGTCCGTTGATCGTCGGCAGAGTCGTCGACGGCCATTGGCAGTTCGAGTCTGAAGATGCTGCGGCCATCGAAGCGGTAGGTGAGAGAACCGCCCATGAGCTCAGCCAGCGTCCTCGAGACAGTGAGGCCCAGACCAACCGACCCTGGCTGACCTTCGGTCTGATGTGCACTCTCATACGCAACGAAGATTCGCTCGTGGTCCTCCGCGGCAATTCCCGCACCGTCGTCGATCACCTCGACCACGAGCGTGCCTGGTTCGCTTGACGATACGATCTCGATATTCGGCCCCCCATATCTGAGAGCATTGTTGACGAGATTCCTGAGGATCTGTCGAACTCTGATCGGGTCCGCCGACACCGTCCCTGGTTCTGTCTGAACGACAATCGAAGCATCTGCGCCGGAGAATCCTGCGAGAACACTCTCAATCTCGTACACGAGGTTGACCCGCTCGTTCCGCACCGCGACGTTTCCGATACTGGACCGTGCTGCGACCAGTAGATCCTCGATCAGATCCGACATGTCACGACTCTGCTCCACCAGCATCGACGTGAACTCTCCCAGCTCTTCGTCGGTGAGATTCATCCAACGTTCATTCAGTTCGTGCGCCATCCCTGTGACGACTGTGAGCGGCGTCCTCAGCTCATGCGACACCGAGGCGACGAACGCGTCCTTCGACTTCAGCAGGTCCTCAAGTCGTGTTTTGGCATTTGATCGGTCAATCGCGGCGGCCATCACGTTGGCAACCGCTATCAGAAAGTTGATGTCGTCGACCGTAAAGAGTCTTTCGTCGCGGGCGAGCGCGACAAGCGTCCCGAAGTCAGTATCGGCTCCGGGAACCATCACGGCAGCACACGAACGGATGCCGATCTGTGAGAGCATCGGAGCCGTAAACCGAACCTCTCCATCTGATCTGAGTACAACCGGCGATGCCGTCATGTGCGTCCGATCCGCAATTCCCGACACCATGTCAGGCGAGATCTCAATCTCACCGGTCGCTCCTGTCAAGCCGAGATCTCCCCCTGGATACCGCTGGAATAACACGACTCCTTCTGTACCCAACACACGCGAAACGAGCTGGGTGATCTGATCGAGCACAGCGGTGATGTCGTCGGAGTCGAGAGCAATCTGACCGATGGTCGCGGCCGCCTCCTGTTGGGCTGCCCTGGTCCACAGTTCGTCCTCGATGCCACGCCGACCGGTGATATCCACCACGGCGCCTTCATACGCAATCCCACCGGAGGTCTCGATTCGGCGTGATGTGTCTCTCACCCAAATGATCTGACCGTCGAGTCTCTTCATACGAGCCTCGAAACCGACAACGATGTTGCCCTCTTCGAGCATCTGTGTGAGATGCTCGCGGTCTGATGGATCTACATAGAGATCGAGCGCATCGACATTCGTGACCTGATCCTCGGATTCGGCTCCGAGGAGCTCGACCAGAGCGGAATTCGCCTGGGTAATTCTCCCACTGGGCAGCGAGCGATAGAGAGCAACAGGAATCCGCTCGAAGAACTCGCGGTAGTCCACCTCTTTACGATGAAGATCGATCTCGGCTTGACGCTGACCAGAGCGATCGTGCAGAGCGATCTGAACCGCAAGATCACGACCGTGGTCAATGACGGTGCATGTTGCATCCACCCAGCGAACGTCGGTGGACTCAGTGTCGAGTTGGAGACTTTCGACGTTGACTGATTCAAGACGATCCCACGCAACCTGCATTGCTCGATCCAACCTTGACCGATCCTCGGGAACGACGATGTCAGTGATGCTGCAACCGACAAGCGCCGAGACCGGGCGCTCCACGAGGTCACCCGCTGCCACGTTGGCGTAAACGATCTCGGAGTCATCCTGGACGAGGTATCCCGTCGGTGCCGCATCCATAAGCCTCCGATAGCGCTCGCCGCCGGATTCAGCGGCGGCAGCGAGACGAAAGATGTATACATCGATCGCTCGGAACAGGAGGTAGGCACCGCTCAGCGCAATAGTGCGGGCAAAAATGATCCCTATGTCCGTGGCCTCAGACGGAGATGTTGATCCGGAGATGACACCGCCTCCGAGCACCACACCGACCTTGGAGACCTCGAGGAGTATGGCAAAGAGTGTGAACCTCGCTGCACTTCTTGCCGGACTCATGAACACGACGAACGCAATGGCCCAGATCGTGAGAAGCAGCGACATTCCACCTGCCCACGGCACAACGAGCCACAGCGCATAGGACGCAACGACGTCTATCGAGGAGGAGAGCCTCACACCGGCATACCGATCGTCGCGCCGAACGATGAACGGTGCTGATGCAGCGAGCGTTACGACGAGGACTCCAATAACTCTGACGGGTAACGCTGTCGGCAACAGAAGCACCAGTACGCCCACGACGCCATAGACCGCAGCGCGGACGCGCAGCAGAAACCCGACGAGCCGATGGCGCTCGGAACGCTTCAATAGTCCTGATGACATTGGGTTCTCATCGGCCTGAATGCGCCGAAACTGAAGGCCGGGGCGTGTTTGGGCGCGTTCTCGGCGTCCTCCCTTCAGGGGGGACACAAGACGAGCGTCAGCGAGGATTGAGGGGGGAGTGCGAGCCTGCGAGCCCGGTACGCGAGATGCCGGCGCGTGATTGTGCCGTACGAGGCTCGCGGACTCGCACTCCCCCCTGGCTCGCAGGGAACGCGGAGCGTTCCCACTCACCCGTCCCCCCTGAAGGGAGGACCACCAGAAACCCGCGCGAACGAGGCTCGCGCTCCCGCACCTACAGGGAAGATGCGAGCCATAGACCTGCTGCGGCGGCCGCGAGGCCGGCGACGAGCGGGATCGCAACGATCGCCACAGTCATTCGCCTGGTCGGTGCTTCAGCGATATCGACCATCCAGGTCGAGAATGTCGTGAAGCCGCCAAGAAGGCCAAGAGTCACGGGTTCTATGGCAACAGCGATGTCATTGGCCTCCACCACTCCGACAACGATTCCGAGGAGGAAGGAGCCCACAACATTCACAATCGTGATTCCGGATGGGAATCCGAGCCGTGTCCTGGGAATCATGGAGGCGATCCCGAACCGCGCGACCGCTCCGAGCCCGCCGCCGATCGCAACAAGAAGCGCGGTCATGGCGCGGTCACCAGTCGTCTGCCTTGGATCGCAGCAATCAGTCCTATGCCCACAGAACCCGTGATGTAGAGGATTCCGACCAGCCATGACCCGGATCGAAAGAGCTCGATCGATTCGACGCTGAAAGCTGAAAATGTGGTGAACGAACCGAGCAGGCCCACTCCTACGAATGCCACGATGGGCGTAGACCAGGGTGCAGCGTGCCGGACTCTCTCTGCAAACCATCCAAGGACGAGCGCGCCCATGACGTTCACCACGAAGACGGCGAGAAGGCCGAAGGATCCGACCCCCACGAGGACCTGCCCGACTGCGACCCGGAACAACGTGCCTACAGCACCGCCCAGGAACACGGCAACTGTCATCCGGAATTGAGAATCCATGAACTGGGGAAGGTACCAGTAACCGTGCAGCACATGGGCTACAGTCTCGATTGCTCAATCTAGGAGGACCAATGAGCGATAACAGTACAGACGGCCTGGGAGGCCTTTTCGACTTCACTTTCGAGAAATTCATCACACCTTCGATCGTGAAGATCGTCTATATCGTGGTGATCGTAATGGCTGGCCTTATGTGGCTCGGGTTCATTATCGGAGGTCTCAGCAGCGGTATCGGCGGCTTCCTCGCCGGACTCATCTTCGGTGGTTTGGCCGCACTCCTGATGGTGCTGTTCTATCGCATCTTCCTGGAGCTGACGATGATCCTCTTCCGCATCCATGACAACACGGATATTCTGGCCAACAAGCCGTAGAGGAATCCGCATCGACCGTTCCACACGGTCGACAAGAACAACCCGAACGACTGGCGACATTACGTCGCCAGTCGTTCCTCGTTACGCATCACACTCGCTCTCGGACTCCACAACACCCTCGTCGGTATCCAGACCAGAGAACACCTTTGCGACCTTCGACCTGATCCGTCGGACATTGGGAATCGGGTGGAAGAGATGATCCCGCTCCGTCTCCCAATAGGCGTGGGTGAAGCCAACCGTTTGGATGTCATCGAAATCGAGGCTGGCAGCAACTCCGATGAACTCGGCGGCGAACGATCTTGGAACATCCGTCACCACCGAATTCTCCACGGCGTCGACGATTGCAGGGAACGACCGGAGAATCGTCACGGCGTCAGCTTTCGCGGCGACGCCGCGCAGCATGCAACGTTGACGCTCCATCCGCGTGTAATCGCTGGAACCTTTGCGTGCCCTCGCGTAGGCGAGCGCCTGGGGACCGTCCAGGTGGTTCCAACCCACAGCGACATCCACGTTGGCCCACGGATCTCCCTCTCTTGGCGGCGACACCTCGGACTGGAGCGGCTTACGGACATCAACATCGATGCCACCGATGGCATCCACCAGATCAACAAAGGCAGCCATGTCCACCAACACGTAGTAGTCGATCTTGACGCCCATCAGGTGCGACAGGACGTCACGCAACGCAGCCATGCCGGGATCGATCTCATCGGGATACGTGCCGGACCATTTCCTCGTAACCGGGTACAGCGCGTTCAGCTGTTCAGGAAAGCACTTGCAACTCCGCCACGCCCTGGGCTCCTCTCCTTCCGCGACAGGTGCGGGCTCGGGCGCGAGACGTCGCTCGTAGTCGACGAACGCGTTCTGGAAGCGACGCGGGAGGGGGATCGAGCCCATGTTTCGTGGAAAGCCAAACAGGGCTGCCTTCCCGGTGCCGGTGTGTAGCGAAGCGACAATCATCGAGTCGGTACGCAATCCGCCCCTTCCTGGGCCTGCATCACCCCCAGCGATGAGAACTGTGATCCGGCTGGCCCCAACACGTTCGTTGAACGGAAGGAAGGGCGCGTCACTCCTGGTGACCCGTTCGCTGGCAATGCGCACTCGCACAGCAATCGCTTCGGGGTCCCACATCTCGGGGTCGAATGAGCTCTCGCGTTCTATCAAAGGGGCCGCCACGACCGGATCCGGCACGATGTCGGCATCAGTGCCGATCGGGATCACCGGCTCGCCACCGTCCGGCACATCATCCACGAATACTGCAGATACAAGCGTCACTGCATCGAGGGCGTATCTTCCAATGACGACGTGGGGGGCAATCATGAGCACCGCGATCAGCGCCCAACCAACGGCGAACGCGAGAGCGCCCGTGCCGCCATCTGAGGTCCTGGCGAGACGATACGCGTCAATGGCCGCTCCGATACGCCACACAAGACCGATGATGTTCAGCCAGAAGACGGCCCAGAGAACGTTGGGATCGAGCGCGGCACCAACGAGGTCCACAACCGAGAGATCAAGACTCCATACGGCGAGAATCGACGCAAGCACCACCGGAGAGAACCACACGATTGCGCGGGCATAGCGGCGGGAGAATGCCTGGCCCAAACCTGGAATCGCAGCGCTCAACGCGGCCGCGAGCACTGGCCGGTACCTGGACCGCCTCGGTCCGACATCTACCGTCCGTGAACCGACATCGTTGGTGTGACTGGTCATAGTGCCCTCGGAGTGCCCCGTGCAGCATCCGTACAATAACCGGAGATTCCACTATCAGAGAACGAACCGGAACGCCGAAGCCTCGATTTCAACCATGCAGAAACCCCTCACCTCGGGGCACAGGTATCTCGATCAGGAGAGGGCCAGGCTCACTCGAAGTTGCCGAGTGCGGACCACGTTCGCGGCCCTACGAGACCATCGACCCATAGCTTCGACTCTTTCTGGAAGGACAACACCGCCCTGAGGGTCATGGGCCCGAATATCCCGTCAGCGGGCCCCAGGGCATACCCGCCCCTGGTCAGGGACGCCTGAAGCCCTCGTACTTTGTTGCCATGAGAACCAACGGAGAGCACTGCCCCCGTATCGTCACTGTGATTGACACCAGCCAACGCCGTCCGCGTAACTCGACCGACTACACCATCGACGGTGAGTCCAAGGATCGTCTGGAAAGCCTCGACAGCAGATTGTGTTCGAGGCCCAAAGCGACCATCGATGCCTCCGACAGATTGACCGACTCCTTTGAGTGCGATCTGGAGAACCCTTACATCGGCGCCATACACGCCGCGATTCAAGATCCTCGACCCTCCGATCAAAGGGTCTCTTGGACCCTTCCCAACGTCGTTTCCACCAGCTGCAACAAGAGACCGATAGGAGTTGACAACTGTGCCCGATGGGTCTCTCAGCTCGAAATGAACGTGCGGTTTGGTGTTCTCAGCGTTTCCGCTGTCTCCAACCCAAGCAATGTGCTGACCCGCTTCGACGCGCACCCCCGGCTTGATCGCCCTCTTGATGCCCCAGCCCTGGCCGTCATCAGTCCCCGTGGTGTCGTTGTCGAGGTGGATGTACCAACTCTCCCACCCGTCATCGTGTTTGATGACGAGTGAACAACAGCGCGTTGGATTCATGTCAGGGCGGGCGGTCCAGTTCACAAGGCGTACGACACCCGAAGCTGCCGCCACGACTGGTGTCATCTTGTCTGCCATGAGATCTTGGCCGGTGTGAAATCCGTGCGATCGGCCGGCCCAGAACGTGTCCGAGAAGTGATGCGTCCCATCGACAGGGAACACCAAGTCGTAGTCCACGTTCTCGCCCAACTCGGCCGCGGATGCGGTGCCGGGCAATGCCGCGACGAATGCAACAGCAGCAAGCCCTCCAATAAGAATTCGATTCCAAGCCATAGGAGACATATCGGCGCCCCTGGCCGACGGCTTAGGGATTCACCCTCGGGTGGACGGTAGAAGCAAGGCAACCGGCCCACCGGTACCGTCAGAGAGCGCGAGCGAAGCCCTCGCTAGTTGATTGCTATCACCTGGGGTGATGGATCTGTTACCCACACGCCAATTGCCTCGTCGACGACGACAACAGCATCACCGAGCACGCGCACGAACCAGGAATCCAGCTCACCAGCAGCCGCATCGCGTTCGAGGGACGCCCGAACGATCTCCGGCGTTGCCTCCTCACGCTGTGTCACGAGTATGAGGTGAAGACAGAACTGGGTTTCCACAGGGGCGGTCACGACATCGATCTCAGCGTCCATGGTGGCAGCGGCGAATTCAGGCACGTACTCGGTCGGCGACGAACACCCGAGATCGCCACCATTGGCGCCAGAGCCAACATCGGTTGAAAGCTCGCGAGCTACCTCGGCGAAGTCCTCTCCTGCATCGAGCCTCGCCAGAACCACCACAGCTTCATCGTCTGTCTCGACGAGAATGTGGGCTGCACACACAACCGTCCAATCCAAGTAGTTCTCCACCAACTCCTTCGATACCGCATCCTCACTTACAGGATCTACCGCTGCAGCGAGCTCCTCCTGAACGGCGTCTTGGATAACCATCTGGTTGGCGAATTGGCGAATTCCCTCCTCGGAAGCGTTCGCTTGGGCGAGGTAGGCCTCAAGCGTCACACCTTCGCCCTGCGCCGCAACGAGCTCATCGAGCTTTGCATCGATCTCGCCCTCTGTCGGTACGATTCCGAACTCGGCCGCAGCCGCCTGCGAGACTGCTTTCCACTGGATAACCACCGACAGAAATCGTGTGAAATCGGCGGAAGAGTCTTCATCTGTTTGAGGAGCAAGAATCTCGACCTGTGAGCGCACGATGTCCTCATCGTTCACCGAGGCCACAACGCCATCACTGCTGCTGCAGGCAG